>PR_CR_10_Liq_3_inCRDRAFT_1000101_pt1 | contig 24823 bp, 19 predicted proteins | sample PRCRCaboRojoPR_2_FD_10240 | JGI IMG/M metagenome (IMG submission 10240)
CAAGTTGCTCGTGCTTACCGAGGTGCAGCCAATCTATGACTTGTAGCAGTGCCATGGTCGATAGGCAGCCAACAATGAACACTTTTGCCGTTCTCACTGGGCGACTGGACGGGCTAGACATGCATGATACCTCCGCTGCAGTAGCGCTAACGTCTCGGGGCTAACTGATGACCGGCGCGCTTTGTGGTATCGACGCTGGCCTGCCGAACAGATACCCCTGTATCAGTTCAAAGCCTAGATCTTGGCAAGCGAGGAACTCATCGTGATGCTCTACACCCTCGGCTAAGGCACAGCTTCCCACTTCTCGTACCAGTTTCACAAGTGCTGCCACCATGTGTTGCTTTGTTTGGGGCGCAGAATGAATGTTGCGAATTAAGCCAATGTCGAATTTCACGACCGCCGGCGGTACTTCCACCATCTCTAATAAACGGGCGCGCCCCGCGCCGAAATCGTCATAGGCCAACTCCATATTTAAATGCGCCAAACCCGCTTGGAAATCCCTTAGTAGTGTGAGATCCGCTATGCCATCTTCATGGATTTCGATGCGGATGGGCGTGTTGGGATAGACCCCTCGAAGGGATTTCAGACTATCCAGTAAGTTATCGGGTCGATCGAGCTCTTGGGGATGAATATTCAGGTAAAGGTATCCGCCAGCCCTTTGTTCATTGAAGGCACGTGTGGCTACTTCCCGAAATAATTGGCTGAGGGGAACTGCCAGATCACCACTTTCCGCAATTTGGAATAAGGGCCACGGGGCCTCGGGCAGATCTGCAGCGGCACCACGACCCAGTGCTTCATGACCATGTAATTGCCGATTGAGATCGAAGATGCCATGAAAGTGTGTGGTTACCTGTTTAAGCTCAAGCAGCTGCTCGAGCTGGCGCACACCGGCGAGCAAACGTTGGTCATCGGCATTGTGGATGACCACCTTTGTCGCTGTAATTTGCGGGCTGCTGTCGTGATCCTGGATGATGCGGATGTCGGTATTGGCAACGCTGAGAATGTCCCCATGCAACAGCTCTTGCTCATCGGAAACCTGTAGGCCGTTAATAAAGCTTCCATTGGTGCTTTGATTGTCGACCACATACAAATGGCCTTCGCGCTCCGTTAGGTGGCAGTGGAGGCGAGACACATCCTGTCGATTTAAGACCAAATCACAGCTTTGGCTGCGGCCAATGGTGAAGTAGTCGCCTTCCACAGGTAAGCGATGCATGCGCTCTTGTTGGTACAGATAGCCTTCTAGGTACCAGTTGCCAGTTGCCATAGGCTTAATCCCGTCCTCAGCCTCAGCATTATGGTACAAAATGGCGCTTCAGTCCCAACTCTTGCCATATCCAACCGAAATCATAGTTTTCGTTGGGCGAGCGGGCGTCGCTGTTTTCCAGATGCTTCAACCAGGTGATCACTAGATGCTGCAATCGTGGGTCTGCAGCACATTCTCGTGGACTGTAACCCTCCAGCATAGGAATGGGCTCATCGAGGGTTTGCCGGTAATGGCTATCGAGATGAGCATTTACTGCCTCTAGGATTTCGGGTGTCATCTCCGGTCGGTCATCGAGGTCGCTTGGGGTGCTGTCTATGGCATCAAGGTTTTTGTATACCGCTATTGCTCTGCCTACATGGCTACCGAGGAGTTCCCCAATCATTGTCTTGCAGGTTTCGGCACGTTCTCGAGAGTTGGTCTCGATGGTCAAGTAGTTATCGTCAAGTTGTACGAGACCTTGAATGGCTACCGACAGGTCGGACCTGTCTTGTCCGTTAGTGCAAAGCCATACCCAGGCTAACGACGCCTGATCATCCCGTTCAAAGATCGGGGCGTGATCGAGTTGTTCGGCGATCTTATCTTTCGATGTCTCAAGCTGAAATTTGAGTTCAATCAGTTCTAGGTCGTCGCCATCATGGTTGTGGATGCTGGGCTGTGGTCGATCGCTATGAATGATGATCTGTGTGATCCATACATCAATGGCAATATCAACCAGTTGCTCCCGTTGGAACTGATAGATTTGCTGCTCTATGTCATCAGGGTAAGCCGACAGCTCACCTTCCGCGATGAGCTCATCAAATGACTCCATTATGTCCCCTGGAATTTCCTCCATCAGCTCATGGACTCGTGCAGCCACCTCGGGTTTGAAGTGCAAGATACCGCCAGTCACACCGCGTTTACCGCCAACTTTAATAATGCGCCCGAGAATAGCGTCCCAAGGTTTAATCGTTTCGCTACCGGATTTCTCGAATACTCGGACTGACTTTTTCTGGCTGCAATAGGGCTTAAGTTCTATCCAAATACCGGGTTCGACATCGGTGACTTCCAGTAATTGAAGGTTGGATGCGGCGAGTTCGCGCAGGTACTCTCGACCTGCCGGACCTTCGCGCCAGCCGCGATGTTTAAGATAAGCGTCAACCAAGCTATGGGGCATGCTATCCCAGTAGGCGGTGGCAAATTCCTCGAATACGGTGCCGAATAGCATGGGTTCATAGAGGCCGTCGCACACCCTTTCATAGACGTCGTCGATGCTGTATCCCAACACCTTTGCCGGCCTGGAAAGCATCTCGTCATAAAATGGCTGAAATAAACCTTCCCATTCGCCGTTGGGACCGGTGTACTGCAGGAGATGTTTGATGGCATTGTCGATTTCTCGACGCTTTTTCCGCTCACTCATGGGTCAAGGCTTCAACTGACGTGACTGTTAGCGCCTCCATGGTACTAGGGACAAGCCACTTCTTGTCCCAGCTGCAATGCTTTATTTTATGTTTGGATGATAATGACTCCACACCAAGTACTTAACCAGGTTTTCGGCTACCAGCACTTTCGGCCGTTGCAAAATGACATTGTGGATGCGGTGATCGCCGGTGAGCACGTGTTGGCGCTGATGCCAACCGGGGGTGGTAAAAGCCTGTGTTATCAGGTGCCAGCACTTATTCGCTCAGGTTGTGGTGTGGTTGTATCACCCCTCATAGCGTTGATGCAGGATCAAGTGGAAACCCTCAAAGGGCTGGGGGTGCGGGCTGCCTTTCTCAATTCCACTATAGAGTACGCTACCGTCATGGAAACTGAACAGGCCTTGCAGCGTGGCGAGCTCGATTTGTTATACATAGCCCCAGAGCGATTGCTGCAGTCCCGTACCCTTGAGCTGTTACAACAGGTGCCCGTTGCGCTATTTGCCATCGATGAGGCCCACTGTGTGTCCCAATGGGGGCACGACTTCCGCGCAGATTACTTACGACTAGAGGTGCTGGCCACTTTATTTCCTCATGTGCCACGCATTGCTCTGACGGCAACGGCTGATCCCAGCACCCGTCAAGAAATTATCGATCGGCTACACCTTGGCGATGGCCATCAATTTGTCAGTAGCTTTGACAGACCGAATATCGTTTACAACATCATCGAGAAGAAAGATGCGCGCAAGCAGCTGCACGGCTTCATTCGTCGCTCTTATCTGGGCAGTTCAGGCATTGTTTATTGCGCTAGCCGCAAGCGTGTTGATGAGACCGCCGCCTGGCTTTCTGATCACGGTGTTAATGCACTGCCTTATCACGCTGGCATGTCCACCGATGAGCGCCAGAAAAATCAGCGCCGATTTCTAGAAGAAGATGGTTTGGTCATGGTGGCCACAATTGCTTTTGGAATGGGTATCGACAAGCCAGATGTCCGGTTTGTGGCTCATCTCGATATGCCGAAAAGCATCGAATCCTACTATCAGGAGACTGGGCGGGCGGGCCGCGATGGGCTGCCCAGTGAGGCCTGGATGGTATATGGCTTTCAGGACGTGGCCTGGATTCGTCAGCGTCTCATGGAGTCGGAGGCAAATGACGCGTTCAAGCGGGTCGAATGGCGACGTCTGAATGCCATGTTGGGTTTGTGTGAGGTGAGCTCATGCCGGCGCAATGTGATTCTCGATTATTTCGGTGAGGTCGTTACCGAGCCCTGTGGGCGCTGCGATAACTGTTTGTCACCCCCAGAGACCTGGGATGGCACCCAGGCCGCACAAATGGCGCTATCGGCGGTATACCGCACTGGCCAGAGTTTTGGCGCCAACTATGTGATTGATGTACTGATAGGCAAGGTGACCGATCGAGTCGTTCAATACGACCATCACCTCTTGCCTACCTTTGGTGTCGGTGTTGAATTGTCTGTGTTGGACTGGCGCTCGGTATTGCGGCAGTTAGTGGCGAAAGGGGTGCTGCGAGTCGATATGAACGCTCACGGCGCGCTAAAGCTCACCGAAGACTCCCGGGCCGTGTTGCGAGGGGAAGTTACCGTTGCCTTGCGTAGAGATCGCGAATTGGCAAAGGGTTCTCGCGCACGTAAGCCCAGTTCTCGCCTTGTTGAGACCCCCGCTGCCGTATCGCCCCACGATAAGACCCTATGGGATGCGCTAAAAGCGCTCAGAAAATCCCTTGCCGATGCCAAGAAAGTACCGGCATTTGTGGTGTTCAACGATCGGGCGCTGCTGGCCATGTGCCGAGAGCGGCCTGTTACCGTGGCGCAGTTTATGGCCATTGACGGTGTTGGTCCGAAGAAATGCGATGAGTATTCGGCTGCATTCATCGATGTCATAGCAGCGCATTAGTGAGTTGATGCGCTGTTGCCTCGTCTAACTGGTTTCATTCAACGTTGGCGATTACTTCCATTTCAATCATGGATTCGGGCAAAGCCAGAAGAGATGCGAAATGGATTTAGTGGGCGGGCTTGAAACGTTACACTCATAGATTAACGCTGCGCCTATACTAGATGGTTAATCGCCTCAGGAGCTACCTACAGTGATACCCGCTAACCGGCGCAGAGTTGGTCCCGTTTCAATTCCGGCTGCGTCAATCGACCATGATCAAACGCTTACCTTTGCAGCCGGAGCAGATGTAGACCGCGTTTGGCAACTGGGGATTTTTTACCTTGAGGTACCCGAAGCCCTGAACCTGGAAACGGCCAGGACCTTTGGCACAGCACTCCTAGATCCTACCAATCCCTACAGAGATGTGCCTCACTTTGGCGAGCTTGAAGGGTTTATCGCGCTTGATAACAACCAGCAAACCAAGTTGGCACTTCGTCGGCACCGTTGGGATCAATACTATCCTCCACAGGTAGCTGAATTTGGCCGTCAGCTAGATGCTATTGGTGTCAGCGTTGTGCAGCATGTGTTGTCGGAGTCCGGTATTCCCAAGCCGATGTGGCAGCGGGCGTCGGGTGGTTATAGCAGCGGCGGTGGAACCGCGTTCTTGAATTTTGTGCACTACGATACGCGACACAGTTATTGGGGCCTGCGTCCACACACCGATTACGGCTTTGTCACCATTCTTGATGCCACTGCACCGGGCCTTCAAGTCGATATCGATGGCGTTTTCGTTGATGTGCCGGTTCGTCCGGGGTACTTGGCGATTCACTTTGGTGAGGCCTTAAGCTACATAACCGCTTACGGCGAACGCCAAGCGACTGCGGTTCGGCACCGGGTACTTAGTCAGCGTGACTGCGATCCTATTCGCCATGGCATTGTGTATTTCGCCAACCCGGATCTCGATGGCATGGTTTGCCAGGTCGATGCGCATGGCCATGAGCGGGGCAGTTCATCGGTGGTTTCTCTGTTTGAGAGGTTGGAGAGAGATCTGACCGAGTTGGCCTAACGTGCTTGACGGCTTGTTACCCGCGACTTCAAGGGAGTGATGCCATGTTGGCCCATTTTTCAGCAAGCGCCCTGACGGGAGTCGTGGTGTCAATGCTACTTCTCGTAGCCCCCCAACAGGCGCATGCAAGTACATTAGAAGCTGCCGTTAACGCAGCACTGAGCCGAGCAGGAACCCTCGACAATAGTGAACAAATGGACCCTAGTGATTGGCTGTCAGGGGTCCCCAGCCTGTCATTGAGTCATGTCGAGTCAGATCAGGTATTGGGCACCGACGAGACCGAGGTCATACTGAATTTTCCGATTAAAGGCGCCCAGTGGCGTCGTCTCGATGACACCTTGGCACGCCTTGATAGCCAGCAAACACGGGCAAGTGCGGTCTATCGCCGCTGGCTCTATACCGGTCGAGTGCGCGAGGCAGCTTGGGCCGTTGAGCTCGCCGATATTGATGTTCAAGGTGCCTTGGCGGAATTGGCCTTGTTAACATCCCTACAGCAACAGCATCAATCCTTGGCCGATGCAGGTGTGCTGCCGTTATACACGGCGTTAATCACCCAGCGCGCTCTGATTAAGGCCGAGCTGACCCTCGATGAAGCGCGACAAGCAAAGAACACGGCATTGCAGGCGTTTACCTTACTCACCGGCATGGGGTCTGTGCCCTCGAACTTAACTGAGTCACAGCCTGTGCCCACCGAACCTGATTGGCAGGCGCACCCTGCGCTCAAACAACTGCAGCTGGCGCGTGAGCAACAGGAAGCCTTACTTGCGCTGTCTTCCCCGACGACAACCAGCTGGAATCTATCGCTGCTTGCGCGCAATTTTGAAAGCCCCGGTTTCAGCGAGGCTCAGTATGGCCTTGCTGTGCAAGCGCCTTTGACAATGTTTGAACGTCCCTCCCGCGCAAATCAAAGCGAGCGACGCAGTGCAGCCCGTGATTATCTGCTGCAGAAGGATCAGGTATGGCTTGAGTTAAATGATCAGTGGCAAGCACTCGATCAAGAAGCTACACGATTGGCGCATCGACAGGAGCTGCTACAGCAAGCGGTTGCTTTGGGTGATGACATTCAGACGCAAATTGAGGCCTTAAACGTGAGCAATGAAATTGATAGCGAGATCCATCTGAAGCGGTTAGTGGATATTCAACAGACGCGCACCGAGCTCAAGCGTACTAGCGCATTGATGGGGCGTAATCACGCCCGACGACTACAAGCCGCCGGGAGGAGCCTTTAATGCGGATTTTTCTCAGTGTCATGTTACTTATTTCCGCCCAAGCTCTGGCAGCGCAAGAGTTACCGCTAGCAGCATTGGGTGATCTGACCTTGGGTTATTCCACTGTTACCACCACCGACCAACTACCGGGACCAGCGCTCACCGCGGTCGTGCGCGCGAGAGGCGGCGATGACTTTCGCGTGCTGCTGCCCAGTAGCCCACAGCGTGTGGTTTATCAGGTGACCCCCGGTGAGCAGGTAGATGCCGGCCAAGTGATCGCACGGGTGGCAGGGGCAGAGATTCATCACTGGTTGCTGGAATATGACGCGTTAAAAGAGCGCCATGGTGTCGCCGAAGCGCGCTACAAAAAGAATGCCCCGCTGTATCGCAATGGCACGTTGTCCGCAGAACAGTGGTCGAGTATTCAAGACGGCTATTTAGCACTCACGCTGGAACTAGAGCACATGGCGCACTTTGCCGAACTTCTAGTAACGGTTGAATCTGACTCAGAGGTGCTGCAGGTGGTTGCCCCTGAGTCGGGGGTTGTCATGTTTGACCCAAACAATCCACCGCAACACGAGGGTGAGCTGCTGTTCGCGGTTATTCCCCGAACGGCTATCCGGCTGATGGTGGCGGCACCCTCAAACAAGGCCGACACACTGCTGGCTGTGATTGCAGACGACTGCTCGCTGGCGATCGAGCAGGTTGAGCAGGTGGCTGTTGGCTATCGACGTCACGCATGGACAGAAACACTGCCCGCAAGCTGTCGCTGGCCCCTGGGATCTACCCTCAGCGTGCGGCCCCAGTATCAAGGTTCTGCCATGTTGCTGAGCCGCACTGCTGTTTTTCAATGGCAACAGCAGCCCCATGTCTTTATCAAGCGCCAGAATAGCCTCGAGCTACATCCTGTGGCGTTACTGGCAGATTTACCTGACCAATACGCCGTTGTCATTGATGCCACATTGTCCGACCAACAGGTATTGAGCGCATCGGTCAGTGCCGCTCAGGGCATGCTAATGGGCATGGGAGGCGAGTAAATGCTGGCCGCCCTCATTCGACTGTCGCTTACGCAGCGACTGTTTATTCTCCTTGCAACATTGTTGGTGGCAGCTGCGGGATTTAACGCTTGGCAGCAGTTACCTATCGATGCTTTCCCCGATATAGCGCCCACTCAAGTCAAAATTATTATGAAAGCGCCGGGCATGACTGCTGAGGAGATCGAGCGCAGGGTTACCTATCCCATAGAGACTGAGCTTTTGGGTATTCCCCGACAAGTGATGCTGCGCTCTACCACTAAGTACGCCATCACCAGCATTACGCTCGATTTTGAAGAGGGCACTGATATCTATTGGGCGCGGCAGCAAGTCAATGAACGCTTGGCTGCCGTTCGCACAGATTTACCCGCCACGGCGGAGGGCGGTGTCGCTGCCATGAGCACACCTTTGTCCGAGATGTTCATGTTTACCCTTGAGAACCCCCGCCTGACGCCGCTACAGAAACGTCAGCTGTTAGAGTGGACAGTGCGACCTGCGCTGAGAGCGGTTCCCGGCGTGGCCGACGTTAATGTGCTGGGTGGGTATGCGCGCACGTATCAGGTGACGCCGCGTATCGAGCGACTTGAGGCTCTTGGACTCGATATTGAGACACTGCGGGCTGCGATTGTTTCCAATAATTTGAATACTGGCTTGGGCCGACTGCAGCAGGGAAACGATGTTTTTACAGTGCGAGCCGAGGGTCGATTGACGGGCATCGCTGATTTGGCCGCGATTCCTGTCCCCAATCCCCAAGGTGTTGTTTATCGGCTTGATGAACTCGCTGACATTAATGTCGGGCATCTCGCCCGATACGGCGCGGTTTCTCGTAACGGCGAAGAAACCGCCGAGGCGCTGATTATTGCCCTCAAAGACAGTAACACCGGCGCTGTTATAACTGCTGTCAAACAACAAATGGCACAGTTAGAGAGCAGTTTGCCCCCGGGCAGTGAGCTGAACGTGTTCTATGACAGATCACGACTTATTGATACCGCCATTAACACCATCTCGTCCGCCCTTGCTCAAGCCGTCCTGTTGGTGATCGTGTTGCTAGCCTTATTTCTCGGCAATTTCCGAGCGGCGTTAGTCGTCTCTCTGTCGTTGCCACTGGCCGCGCTCGCGACGTTTTTACTCATGGATAACGCAGGGTTGTCGGCAAATCTGATGAGCTTGGGCGGCCTTGTGATTGCCATCGGCATGATTGTCGATTCATCGGTTGTAGTGGTTGAGAATGTCGTCAGCCGTATGGCTTCAAATAGTGGGTTGCCCCGCCTTCACATTATCTATCGCGCCGCTAAAGAGGTGGCGACTCCGGTTATATCTGGCACGTTGGTCGTCATTATTGTCTTTTCTCCGCTCCTGACCCTCAGTGGTTTGGAGGGCAAGTTATTCACGCCGGTTGCGGTGACCATTGTGTTTGCCATGGTATCTGCCCTGGTGATTTCGGTAACCGTTATTCCGGTCCTGGCGTCATTACTGTTATCGACCAACGCTGCCAAGGTGCCTGGGTTTATCCTGCGATTACAGGGCCACTATCAGGGAAGTTTACAGCAGGTTTTGGCACGTCCGGGTCCGTTTGTTGTTCTATTACTGGGGTTGCTTTTCGGCAGTGGTGTGCTGTTCACCCAAGTCGGTAAAACCTTTATGCCGGTCATGGATGAGGGCGATATCATCGTTCAGCTGGAAAAATCGCCCACGATTTCACTCGCCGCCTCGGTAGCGCTGGATCATCAGGTGGAGCAGGCACTGTTAAAGGCCATACCCGAGATACAGCAGGTGGTCTCCAGAACCGGCTCTGACGAGCTGGGCCTTGACCCTATGAGTCTCAATGAAACCGATGTATTTATGGAGTTGGCACCCCGGGATCAATGGCGTGTTGCCAATAAACGTGAACTTGAAAATGAGATACGCAAAGTCCTTGAGGGCTTTCCGGGCATCAATATTACCTTCACCCAGCCCATCCAAATGCGTGTTTCCGAAATGCTCACCGGCTCAAGTGGCGACGTTTCAATCAAGATTTTTGGCGACGACTTGGCGGAACTGGCTTTACTGATTCATCGAGCGGCAGCCATTGCACGGGATATCCCCGGCGCGGTTGATGTAAATGCACAGATTACCGAGGGTGGTAAGTTTGTCGCTATTCGTCCAAAGCCTGCGCTGGCGGCTGGGCATGGACTGACCAATGCGGCCCTTGGTGATCGATTGAAAATGCAGCTCGAGGGCGTTGTGATCTCTGAAATTATAGAGGGGAAACAGCGCACGCCGGTTATGTTTGCAGTGGACGACAGCCATCCATTACGACCGGGCAGCGTGGCCGCATTGGCCAATCAAACTGTGTTGCTACCCGATGGCAGCATGGCGCCCCTCAGTAGTGTTGCCGACATCAGCTATCGAGAGGGACCAATTCTGATTGAGCGGGAGCAGGCCAATCGTTTTGGCGCAATCACGCTCAATGTATCGGGACGGGATATTGTGGGCTTGGTAACCACCTTAAAAAACGAGCTAGCCACGAATTTGCCACTGCCACCTGGTTACCGCATCGATTTTGGTGGTGAGTTCGAAAATCAGCAACGAGCTACTAGGAACTTGCTAACCGTCATTCCAGTTGCGCTGTTACTCATTGTTATTGTGCTGTTCGCCACTTTTCGCTCCTTGCGCCAGTCTGCACTTATTCTCTGCAATATTCCGTTCGCCCTAATGGGCGGTATTGCCGCACTTGCGGTTAGTGGTGAATATCTATCGGTGCCCGCATCGGTGGGTCTCATCGCTTTGTTAGGTATAGCGGTATTGAATGGTGTTGTAATGCTTGATGTTTTCGAGCAACTCAAGAGTGACGCGCTTTCTCTGAAGGAGCGTGTTGTATTGGGAGCCAATCAACGTCTACGCCCGGTACTCATGACTGCCACAACGGCCATGTTTGGTTTGGCGCCACTGGTGTTTGCATCTGGCCCTGGCGCTGAAATTCAAAGGCCATTGGCTATTGTTGTCATCGGCGGTCTGTTGACCTCGACTATCACTACCCTTTATTTCATGCCCGTGCTCTACCAGAAAATGGAGTCAGCTAACCATGACTGACCAATTGTTGCTGACGCTTATGGCGCCCACACACCGCCGTGATGAATGGGTCGATGCCCTGATGGCACAAGAGGATCTGTCAGGATTCACACTGTTACCTGCCTTGGGATACAGCCGGGAACATGCGACTTTTAATGTGGCAGAGCAGGTGCGCGGTTACCGGGATATGGACCGCTTCGAGATTCTACTCAGCGAGCAGCAGCTACCCGAGGTGCTGTCTCAGTTAAAGGCAGTGGCAGGTGCAGAGCCTATTCGATTTTGGACGGTGGCACTATATAGTAGTGGTCGCATTACCTGAACTACCTAAGGTTATGCCCCTAGACCACACCTCGCTGTTTTAGCAAGGGCAAAACATCGTTATTGAAAGTCTGTAGTCCCTCCATATAACGTGGAAAGGTCAACATAACAGCATCGACTCCAGCGGCGAAGGCTGCTTCTAACTGGTCAGCGATCGCGTCGGCGGTGCCCAAGACATGGACGCCACCCCCTGATGAGGCAAGCATATTCTCTGTGAATGTATCAAATGAGCCGCTGCCCGCTGTCAGATCATGTAGCCAGTTTTTGGTGGCGACGTCGTCTTTAGCGGCGATGATCTGTTCGAGGGTTGACTCTGCAGCTTGTTTCGACTCACCCATGACCACAAACGGAAAAATTGCCGTCTTAACCTTGCGACCGTATTGGGCTGCCCTCGTTCGAATGTCACTAACGACGTCGCCAACAGCTTCAATGCTAGGTGTTGACACAAAGGCCCAATCACACAATCGTGCGGTGAGGTTACGACCATCTGCTGATGATCCTGCGTTCGCAATCTCGGGTGGCTTATCGGGTACGGGTGAAGCCTCACCGTCTCTCACTCGATACCACTCACTGTCGTGGTTGAAGGGTTGGCGCTCTGCATGCCAAAGATTCTGAAGTATTTCTATGAACGCTCCGGTTTTTTCATAGCGACGTTGATGCTCCTCTAATGGCACGCCCATCATGCCGAATTCACGTTCGCTCCAGCCACTGACAACATTTAAACCCCAGCGATTGCCACTCATATGAGCCAGTGTCGCCCCCATTTTGGCCACCACGAACGGGTGAAAAAGGGGCACGTGGACCGTCGAGAATACGTTGATACGCTGCGTTGCTGCGAGTATCCCCGTGGCCCAAGTTAGGGTTTCGAGGGATGTTCCGAGGAAATTGGTCTCACCGCCAAAGCCTCGCCAGCGCGATACAGGAAACAAGTAGTTAAAGCCTGCGGCTTCCGCCATCAGAGCTAACTGTTTGTTGTGTTCAAAGGTCCACTGATCAGCTACGACGTTAGCGGTCGAGATAGAGGGCATGTTTGAACAGTTAGGCATGAACAAGCCAAGGCTTAGTTTTCGATCAGACACAAGATGCATCTCCACAACGACTAGGGCAACAGCGCCACCTCTAAATGCTGATAACCTCTGAATAAAAAGGCTCTTCTCAGCTGAGCCGATTCAGTGTTGACCTGAAACTTTGGATACTGGGAAACCAATTCTTCGAAAAATACAGTCCCTTCCAAGCGAGCGAGCGCAGCGCCAATGCAGTAGTGAATACCGCCGCCAAACGTGAGGGGTTTTTGTTCACGGGGAGAAATGTCAAAGGTTTCGGGATTGCTAAATACTGTTGCATCGCGGTTTGCAGCAGCCACTAAGGTTAATACCCGCTCCCCGGCTGAAATGGGCACATCAGCAATAACCTCATCGGTGAGGGCGGTGCGGTAAGTGGCTTGCAGTGAAGATTCGAAGCGCAGCACTTCCTCGGTTGTGCTCTCGGCTAGAGCCGGGTTTTCAATTAAACGGGCCCGCTCTATCGGATTGGCACCAAGTAGATAAATGCCATTGCCTATCATGTGGGCGGTCGTTTCGAAGCCTGCACCAAATAAACCAATGACCGATGTGCTCAACTCTTCTGCGGTCAGAGAGTCGGCACCATCTTGGGCATTAACCAGTGCGGTAGTAAGATCATCACGTGGTCGTTTGCGTCGATCTTCAAACATGTCGTCGAAGAAGCTGGTTAAGAACGCCATCTGCCGATCTGCCTGATCAAGTTCGGTGGCGCTTAGCGCTCGCGTTTCAAACACTGGGAATGTGTCGGCAATGGCGTTATTAAGATCCAGCAACAGTTCGTCTGAAAACTCACCCTGTTCAACCCCGAGCATGTCGCACATAACCATTGTCGGGAAGAGGTACGCGAACCCATGGATGAAGTTATCGCCTTGCTCGCCCCGTGCAAATTTGCTTAGAAGCTCTCGGGCTAAACTTCGGATCCGTGGTTCCATGGCGCGAATACGTTTTAGCGATAACGCCCCTGCAATAAGGTTTCGTAAGCGCGTGTGATCAGGAGGGTCTTGCATGACGAACACCCTCGACAGCCATGCGTAAGCTGGGTGAGCCATGACGTCAAAATCAGGGCCGTAAAAAAGCTGAATATTCTTTACAAAGTCGCCCTGTCCAAAGGCTTTGTTGATCAGTACCGAGCGATTGTCTTCGTAACGGGTAACCACCCAAAAACCCAAGTGACTTCGGTGTACGGGGTCGTTACTCCTCAGATACTCAAAGTAGGGGTATGGATCCCGCAAAAGAGCGGGATCCATAGGGTCGAAGGAGTAATTTGCCGGTATGCCAATGGTCATACTTCGACCTGTAGCGCTGCAGCAGGTGTTAGAACTGCAGTCCGACAGATGCACCTACGGTACGCGGTGGTAACAAAGCGCCGACTCGTAGTGAATCGTATAGCGGTGCTGTAATGATGTTATTGGAGATCACATCCTCGTCACTTAAGTTACGGCCCCATAGGGTGAACGACCAGCGATCCTGATACACATACTCAATTGAAGCGTTGTACTGCTCGTAGGCTTCTTGGAATGCATCCGGACGGTTCCATTCGGTGAAGTAAACATCGTCTTGATAATAGGCTTCACCGCGGACATGTACCACGCCACCTGCAGCTTCACCTGTCCATGTCACACCTAACTTTGCGGTAGTTTCTGGTGCATTGGGAAGTGTGTTGCCGCTGAGGTCAGCAATGGCAAACCCGTTCGCATAGTCGCCATTAAAGAACTCTTGGTATTCAGCACTGAGATAGGTGAGATACAGATCAACTGCGAAGCCATTGCCAAGCTCCGCATCAAGTTCGAACTCAAGTCCGTAGTTTTCCGCTTCGGCGGCATTAACGGTTGATACCGTTGAGGTTTCATCGACGAATGAAATCTGAAGATTTTGGTAGTCATAAAAGAAGCCGGCCAGCGAGTATCGCACGCTGTTATCGGCATTATTGCCTTTAATGCCTACTTCAAAGGCGTCGACGGTTTCGGGGTCTAGCGGCGGGCTGACGCTGCCCGTATTAATGACGCCTGATTTGAATGCTTCAGTGTAGGTGGCATACATCATCATGTTATCGGAGGGGCGATACTGCAACGTGAAGCGAGGTGTCACGTCATCCCAATTTTCGGTGGCATTGGTGGGCACGTCGAGTCCAATAGCATCGAACACGAACGAACCCGTACCGGTACGTTCTTCATAGTTGTAGCGCAGGCCCGCGATGACAGTCCACTGATCATTGACTGTGTAAGTGGCCTCGGCATAGGCGCCGTAGGCTTCAATATCGACATCCCCATCTTGCAGGTAGTTACCGCTATTGAGTGCGTCACCAATTGGTGTGCCACAGGCATCGGGGGCCAACAAGAAACACACGTTAGTCAGCGGCACACGCACTTCTCCGTATAAATCTTCTTCGAAGTACATAGCGCCGGCCAAAATATCGAGCTTGCCGCTGCTGTAATTCAGGATGAACTCTTGGCTGAGAGAGTCGCTCTCTTCGGTGTAGTCGTTACGACCGAAAAGATTGGCATCGGTTGAATCTAGATCATCACGTAGGAATCGGTCGAGACTTTGGGATGAGGTAATGGATTTAACGCTCAGAGAGTCGCTTAACTCATAATTCATAGTTAGGTTAACAAGCGTGCCGTCACGATCGTTGATAGCTTGTTGGTCGGAATTGATGTCCTGAAAACCACCGCCCACCATGCCTACGGTCTGGCCGCCGAGGATTGGCACTGCCAGCGGTACGGGTAAGCTGGTACCTGCAGAGGGGCCTAGGTAGTTGAACGCGTAGTTTTGATCGTCTTCTTTATAGGTTTGTGCCATTAACTGAGCAGAGAATGCACCCCCCGCGTCGTAGACGAAATTCGCTCTGAAGGCTTGGGCGTCGCGGTTATTAATATCCTGATCATTGAACAGGTTTTTTCCGTAACCGTCGCGTTTGTCGATGCTTGTGGCTACCCTCACTGCGAGGCTATCGCTTAAAGGGACATCGACCGCGGCCCTCAATTGTTTCAGTGCGTAGTTGCCGGCGGTCAAGTTGACATAACCACCAAAGCTATCACCGGGTTTTTCGGTCACCATGTTGATAGCGCCAGCTGTGGCGCCGCGGCCGTACAGGGTTCCCTGAGGTCCTCGTAAAACCTCAACCTGAGCTAAATCAAACATGCCCATTAGCTGGGCCGCTGGTCGGGGCACGATGGCGCCATCTTGCAAGAACGCTACAGCGCCCTCTCCACCAATATCGATACTTGTCATACCCACACCACGCATGAATACCCGGGCGAAACCGAACTGATCCCCAAGGGACAAGTTGGGGACGTCCACTTGCATGTCGCGCACTTCTTGGATGCCACCTGGCCCGAGTTGATCTGTGCCTAAAACATTGGCAGAACCGGCTAAATCCTCTAAGGCGACTGAGCGCTTGGATGCGGTAACCACAACTTCTTCAAGTGCCGTTTCTTGCGCCACAGCCGACACGGCGAGAGTCATCAGGCTCAAGCCAAATCCGGTGCTGACTTTTCTATTTATTGTTGGTAGGTCCATGTGTTTCTCCAGGGTGTTTATTCTGTTGTTGAGTGGTGATCTAGCTAAGTTTTTCGCGTTTAAAGCTGATGTTGTGAGCCTCTCTATCCCATGTATCAACAGTGACGCCCTCATTGCGAAGAATGTGTTTCATCACCTTAGAGGAAGGGGTTTTGGGTAGCTCGCTTAGAACACGGATGTAACGGGGTACCATGAAGTAAGGCATGCGCTCCCCAAGGAACATCATGAGCTCACGATGATCAATGTCATACCCTTCCACGGGTGCAACGGCAATCATGACATCGTCTTCACCTAGGTCGCTGGGAACGGCGAAAGCCGCAGCTTCCCGCACAGCGGCAAATGCCACGACCTCGGCTTCTACCTCAAAGGAGGAAATGTTTTCACCCCGTCGTCGCATGGCGTCTTTCATACGATCGACAAAGTAGAAATAGCCTTCTTCGTCTTGACGGAAGCAGTCCCCGGTGTGGAACCAACCATTACGCCACGCTTCGGCGGTTGCCTCGGGGTTTTTGTAGTAGCCGCTGTTCATACCCCAGGGGCGATCAGTACGCACGACCATTTCGCCGATTTCACCCAGTGGCACTTCACAATCGTTGGCGTCGACTAGACGCACATCAACACCGTTGCGCTTTTTGCCACAGGTGCCGCGTCTCACCGGATTGGGTTCCGACACGATGGGCGATGAAATTTCAGTCATGTTGAATATGGTGTAGACGTCGATACCAAAGCGCTCGTGAAACTCGGTACAGGTCTCGGTTAACGGCACCATAAACGCCACCCGAACATTGTGCTCTTTATCGTTGTCGGTTGGTGGTTGTTTCAAAAGGAATGTGGTCATGACACCAAGCAAGAAAAACGCAGTTGTTTGGCTTTGGCGCACGAACGGCCAGAACGTCTCCGTGTTGAAGGCGTTCATCATGGCAATGGAACCACCTCGGCATAGCATGACAAAGATCACGCCCATCCCGCCGATGTGGAATATGGGCATGTTGATAAGGAAGCGATCCTCACCCGTGACGAAATGCCAAGTCTCTGGTCCTGCATTCGTGAAAATATGGAGGTAAGAGGACAGCACTCCTTTTGATGGACCTGTTGTACCCGATGTGAAAATGATGGATTGGGTATCCCAGGGCTCAATGGGCACCTCCAACTCGGGCGGTACTTGTTGGCTGTCTGCTAGGTCGGCGTAGTTGGTCTGACGGAGTAACTGAGGAGCACTGCTGGCACCGACGTGAATGAGGTGCTGTATACGAGCAACATCAATATCCGCTAGCCGCTCAATTAACTGCCCGTGAACAACCATATGGCAGGCATCAGAGACGTTAAGCACATGCTCAAGGACGCCGCCTTTGAACGCAGTATTTAATGGTACGAATACGGCGCCTATGTAGTTGATGGCCATGAAGGTCAGAATGGCCTCTTTGCTATCGAACATCCATACGACCACATGATCGCCACGGTTGATGCCTTCACTGGCCAGACCACCGGCCAGCGAGCGTACCTTTGAGGCCAATTCACTATAGGTCCATTCTTCGCCATCCTCAAAAATAGCGAATACTTTATCGGGGGTTTCCTGCGCATAACGCTCAAGCAGATAGCGTGTAACGCATTTATCGCGGCTGGGAATTCTGGGGTCTGAGGTAGAAGATAATGACTGCATAGTCGCTAGCCCCCTTTCACTTGCTTGGTGCGTGGCTTCTTGTTGGTGTGTAAAAGATTCATTGGCTTAACACTGTTGTCAGCGATTTGCTCCATGCCACGGATACGTACCACGGCATTCACCATGAGCAAGGTGTGATTGGTGATGTCCAGTCGGGACCGTTTACCCGCAGGTGAATACCACTGGGCTACCCAAGTAATCATGCCTCCAATGGTGGTGGCGGTTAGAACGGGATCGGCGATTTGAAACTCTCCCAGGCGATCGCCCTCGGCCAGCAGGTCCGCTAATTGGTGATCAAACAGTTTGCGCAAATCTCGAATTTCACGGGCTTTTGCCGAGTCTAGATTTTTCTCTTCACGTTCATAAACCACAATGAACTTGCGATACTCAAAAATGATGGCCAGCACTGATTCAACGACAATCTGTAAGCGATCATTTGGAGGTCGATCGAGTGAGGCGGCTTTCTGCATGGCCTCTAGGGAGAGCGCGATACCAAGACGGCAGATGTCGTAAAGCAATTCACTTTTGTTTGAGTAGTAGCTGTAAATAAAGGGCTTGGTGACTTCAAGGGCCTGAGCCACAGCGTCAAGTGTTGTACTCTCGTAGCCACGCTCAAAGAACAGCGAACACGCCTCCTCGCGTATACGTCGACGCTTAAAGTCCGAGACCTCTGTTTTGAGATTGCCAGAGGTCGCGGGGGGTTCAGGCGCAGTCAGGGTCGACACTAGGCTTTAACCATCTCCAATATGGTCATGACATCCTCAGGTCCGTTGATGGGCCTTGGGTTAGTACGCGACCAGAAATCAAGCATGGTGTATTCGGAAATAATCTGGAGTTTGTCTTCGGTTACATTCACTTCCGGAAGAGACCGAGGCATGCCAAGACCTCGAATAAATTCGTCGACTACTGTGCTTGCGTCTTCACCTGCGCGACCAAAGCATTCGCTGATTTGCTGCTGTTTGTCACCGTTGACGGATTTGTTGTAAGCCAAAACAGCGGGTGCCATGACACAGGAACAATAACCGTGTGGAACATCGGCGGTGCCACCGAGCACGTGGCCGATAGCGTGGCTTGCCCCCATCGGTACGCCGCCAATAATTGGAATCATGGATTGCCAAGCACCCACCTGACAGCGCAATCGTGCGTCGAGGTTCGTGGGATCCGCTTGCACTTCAGGGAGGGCTTTACTGAGCAGGCGTAGCGCACTTGCGGCAACCCCGTCACAAAAGTGATTGGAATGCTTTGATCCAAGTGCCTCCAAAGCGTGATCAACCGAGCGTACACCGGTAGAGGTCCACAGCCATTCCGGGGTGTAAACGGTGAGCGCAGGGTCAAGCACGATGGCGATGGGTGCCATCATTCGGTGTGTGTAGCCCTGTTTTTTATTTTCGCGATCATCAGTCACTCCCCCCATGGTGTTGAATTCGCCTCCGGACAGGGTCGTGGGGCAGCACATGACACGTATATCGGGTGCTTCGAAGTCCGGAACAACCGTTTCGCCTGCTTCATTAACGTAGACGTAATAGCCCTCGAAATCCTCAAAGCTCCGAATGTTGTGTTTCAAGCCCAGGGCAATGACTTTGCCCGCGTCAGTAACGGAACCACCACCAACGGTAATAATCAGGTCGGCGTCTGCATCGCGTGCGGCTTCGATGGCTTTGAGCACGTCGGTTCGTGGGGCGTGGGGGCCAATCCCGTCAAACACGGTGGCGAGCCGATTGCCCAAGGCTTCCTCGATCAGTGCGATTTCGTTGGTGGTTGAGCGCATGGTCGAACTGACCAGCAAAAAAATGCGTTTTGCATTGAGAGTAGAGGCTTCTTCGGCCAGGGCATCCGCGGCACGTCGCCCGATATGAACCCTTTCGGTTGCCGTCAAACCTAGCGTAGCGCTGTCTGCTGAAAACATAGTCTGCCCTTTACTTTTGTTGTTTTGGGACCACTGGGTACTGAGCGTATCAATTGCTTACCGCTAAGTAAACTGTTATACCAATGGGTATATCAGCACACAATAACCACGAAAAAGTCTTTTCTATGAGCCAGAAGCCCACCGATAAATCCCGAACTTGTACGTCGGGCATTGAACTCAAGCCCTACTACACCTCGGCCGATATACCCGAGCATCATCGTCCTAACGTTGATGTTGCGCCTGGTGAAGCACAGTTCCACCGAGGATTTCACGCGAGTGGTTATCGATCAAAACCATGGCGAATCTTCCAGCTGAGTGGCTTTGGTAAACCCGAGGATGAGAACGAGCGCATCAAGTTCTTGCTTAAAAACGGCGAGACAGGTTTCATCATGGAGCACGATCGAAACACCGCCGATCATTGTTACAACGTCACGCACCCTGATGTGATAGCGCGACGGGAAGATGTGGGACTAACCGGTGCGGTCATGCAAAGCGTCAGAGACACGGCTATTTGTATGGATGGCCTGCCTGTAGATACGTCCTTTGGCCATGCAGGTGGCGCGGTTGTACAGCATGCCCCTTTTGCGTTGGCAGCCTATTGGACGGTTGCCAAACAGCGCGGATTTGATTTGGCCACCATTAGCGGCACTGGGCAAAGTGATTTCAATCTGACGTACCTAGGGTGCGTCACCAAAGAGCAAATCCCTACCGAGGCGGGTTTGCGTTTCAATGCCGATATCATCGAGTTCTGCGAACAGTATTTGCCAAGGTGGGTCCCCGTTTCCATCGCTGGTTATAACGCCGCCGACACCGGTTTAACCCCCGACCAAGAGTTAGGTGTGTTGTTTGCGAACGCGGTGGAGTATCTCGATGAGATTCAACGCCGGGGCAATATGCCACTGGTACAGGCGGCACGTGGTTGTGGCGGCGTCAGTTTTAGAGCCTCCATTAATATCATTGAAGAGGCCTGCAAGATGCGCGCTGCTAGGTTGATGTGGAGTCAGCTACTGGTCGAGCGCTACAACATCTCAGACCCAAAGGTGAGAAATCTCCGCATTCATTGTGTGACTGCGGGTTCGAAAATGACCTACCAGCAGCCTCTCAATAATATTGTTCGGGGTACAGTGATGGCACTAGGTGCCATTTTGGGAGGCGTGCAATCCCTCGGGGTTTCGGGATATGACGAAGCGCTTTCTATCCCCTCTGAGCATGCTCATCAGATGTCGGTGCGTATCCAGCAGATTTTGCAGGAGGAAACGGGCATAGCCGATGTTACAGATCCCTTGGGTGGCTCGTTCTATGTGGAGACACTTACTGCACAGCTTGTCGAAAAAGCGTGGGCGTTTTTCGAGGCTATTCAGCTGCAAGGCGGGTATTTGGCGGCGCTCGATTCAGGTTGGTTACATGCTCAAGCTGCAGACAACCAATACCAGGAGTTTATGCACACTGAGTCAGGTGAGCAGAAGATTATTGGGGTCAATTGCTTCCGAGACGACGAATCGCCTTTTGAAGTCGATGGTTTTATGGGTACCGATGACGCCTTTGATGTTGCCACAGAGCGTTTGAATGAGGTGTTGCGTAGTCGCCATGAGGCTGGTGCAGCCGCAGCACTGAAACAGTTAGCGGCAGATTGCCGCAGTGATAAAAACATTATGCCCGCCATGATGGATGCCTTGGCTGCCGAAGTCACGTTGGGTGAGATTGGCGATGTGTATCGAGAGGTCTTTGGCAACTGGAATACGCCCATTCAAACTTAGGAGACCGGCACATGGATAACTCGCAGAAACGTATTCTCATGGCAAAAACCGGTCTCGATGGCCATTGGCGTGGACCCACTATTGTGGCGAGAGCCCTCCGCGACGCCGGTTTTGAAGTGATTATGATTGGTATGGCGAGCACAGACGATATCGTGTCTGCAGCCGTTGACGAAGATGTTGATTTGGTCGGCCTCAATGTGGGTGGACACATTGATGTTGCCATTCGCGCCATCGAGCAGGTTCAGGTGGCACGTCCTGGATTGCCTATTTTCGCTGGTGGCACGATACCGCCACATGCGGCCAAGCAGCTCGAAGCTTTGGGGGTGGAGGTGTATCCACCCGGCTCCCAGTTGGTTGATATTGTCGATGCCGCCGAGCGTTTAACAGGCACACGCTAGCACGCCGTGGATCTGTCTGACATTCATACGCTCCTTGAGTCCGCACGTAACGGCGATCGTGGCAGCCTGGCTCGATTACTGAGTCAAATAGAGCGTTCTCCCGTTGTGGAGTCAGAGCTGCGTCTCGCTCTAGCGGGTACGGAGGCGCGCGCTGTGGTCGTTGGTGTCACCGGCCCGCCTGGTGCGGGAAAATCGACGCTGATTAGCTCTCTGTTGGGTCCCGCGACAGCGGCAATGGGCAAAACAGCGGTGTTGGCGGTCGATCCATCATCACCATTTTCAGGGGGCGCGTTACTGGGTGATCGTGTTCGCATGCAGAGTCACGGCCTTGGTGAGTGTGTGTTCATTCGTTCAATGGCATCCCGTGGTGAAAACGGCGGCTTGGCTCGTACGACAGCAACTGCCGTTCAACTGCTAGATGCCTGTGGTTGGCAGCTGATCATTTTAGAGACACTCGGAATCGGTCAAGTTGAGCTCGATGTCATGGACATCGCAACCGTTGTCATGGTGGTGCTCAATCCGGGGTGGGGCGACACCTTTCAGGCGAATAAAGCGGGTCTAACGGAAGCGGGTGACATCTTTGTCATTAACAAGGCAGATAAAGAGGGTGCTGCGCAAACCCGAGCAGATCTGCAGGATTCTTTAGCGCTGTTGCAATCACCTGTGCCCATTTCGATTTTTGACACCGTTGCGGTGCAACAGCAGGGCGTGGATGCTCTGTGGAATGGCGTAGAGAGCTACTTATGCAGTGCCCGAGAACAGGGTTTGTTAGCAAAAAAGCAAGAAAAGCGGCGTCGACGATTACTCATGCGCATTCTGGAGCGTGGCCTGCTGTCACGCATGTACGACTACCTCGACAGTGAACATGGCAGCCATCGGTTATCGGCGGTACTCCGGGGTGAGATACCCCTAGAAGTATTACAGGCCGAGATGCTCAGTAGTGTCGAAGCCAAAAAACATTAACTAGTGCACGACGGTGTATTGATGATTCAGCAACAAGACGAAGCGCTAACACTATTCGAAAATAGCCTGGCCGGTTTTTTAGATAAAACGGCCTCCCCGGAACGCATAGCCGCATGGAATCAGAACAAACAGGTTGATCGCGATGCTTGGTTAGCTGCCGGTGAATTTGGCATGTTAGGTGTACTGGTGCCTGAGGCGTACGGCGGATTAGGTGTCGACTTTAGGTATGAGCGCGTCATTATGGAGGCGTTTGCTGAGCGCGGGCTCGAGGGATGGGGTGTGCCGGTACACAATATGATTGCGGCCCCTTATCTCATTGAACATGGTACCGATGAGCAAAAAACACGCTGGTTACCCAAAGTGGTATCGGGCGAGTCGATTCTTGCCATTGCTATGACCGAGCCCGGCGCAGGCTCGGATTTACAGGGTATGCGCACTCGAGCGGTAAGAGATGGCGATGAGTGGGTCATCAATGGCAGTAAAGTATTCATCTCCAACGGACAAATGGCCGATTTGGTTCTCCTCTGTGCCAAAACCGATATGGGTGATGGCAAAGATAAAATCTCGATTTTCTTGGTGGAGGGCGATCGACCTGGATTCAAGCGCGGTAAAAATTTAGACAAGATGGGCCGGGACGCCCAAGACACTTCTGAGCTGTTTTTTGAGGATGTGCGTTTACCCTACAGCAATGTGTTGGGTGGTGAGCCGGGTCGTGGGTTTGCGCAGCTCATGGAATTGCTGCCCCAAGAACGATTGGGCATTGCTGTTATGGGTTTAGGTATGTTGGAGCGTGCGCTGAAACTCACGGTGGAATACACCAAAGAGCGTCAAGCTTTCGGGCAGTCCCTTATTGACTTTCAAAACACGGCGTTTTCATTGGCCGATGTCAAGACCGAAGTGACGATTGGTAAAGCGTTCCTCGATCACTGCACAGCGTTACTCTTAAAGGGCCAACTTGATGCTGCGACAGCCTCCATGGCCAAGCTGTGGATCACCGAGCGTGAAGTCGACGGCATTAACAAGTGTCTACAGTTTTTCGGTGGCTATGGCTGGATGAATGAGTACCCCATTGCCCAGCTCTACAAGGACGCACGCATCGATACCATTCATGGGGGCACGTCTGAAATCATGCGGTTGCTGATTGCACGATCCCTGTAGCTGCCGCACTGGCCGTGGGTTTCGAGCCGACATACATAAAGATCATTGGCGCACGCTAGGCCTGCGCTGTGTCAAGGAGTCGTTGTTAAATGACCGACACCCTACTTCAGGAAATGCGTGGCAATACGCTTTGGCTGACGCTAAACCGCCCTGACGCACTGAATTCGATGAACGCCGAGTTAGTGCAGGCGTTGCGAGATACCTTTGAAGGTTTAAAGACGCAATCTGACGTACGTATGGTTGTTCTGCGCGCCAATGGCAGAGCCTTCTGTGCAGGGCTTGATTTACAAAGTGGCGGATGGGGTGGCGATGATTCACCACAAGCACTTCTAGCGATGCAGACGGGTATTTCCGATATTTACCGCGCCATGCGACGCTGCCCTCAGCCCATTATTGCTCTTATTCAGGGCGCAGCCTGTGGTGGTGGGTTTAGTTTGGCGCTAGCTGCTGATATTCGTATTGCGGCCACGGACGCACGCATGAATGCCGCTTATATCCGGGCCGGCCTTACAGCCTGCGATATGGGATGTAGCTATTTGCTGCCTCGCCTTGTGGGTGTGTCGGTAGCCAGCGAACTGATGTTGACCGGTCGCTTCATTGACGCGCAGCGCGCGCTGCAAGTGAACTTGGTTTCAGAGGTGGTAGCGCCAGAACAACTTAGCGCGGCGGCGGAAACCTATATTACCGACATGTCTTTGACCTCCCCGATGGGTTTGCGACTTACCAAAGAAGGACTGAATTTTGCTATCGACGCACCTTCCCTAGATGCCGCAATGGCGCTTGAAGATCGTCAACAAACTCTAGTGGCCGGCACGCAAGATGCCAGAGAAGCAATTAATGCATTTTTGGAAAAACGACCACCCCAGTGGCGGGATCTCTGATATCTACTCTGGCCCCTAACTCGTGATACAACATGACAAACGCTAACACCCATCCGACATTGGGGTCTGTCATGACATCATCCTCTTCCGCAGCGCCGCTCGATACCATCGCCTACTTGAAGCAACCCTTCGGCCAGCTCGCGTGGCTCATCAATGCCCACGGTGTGAACCAACCCGGTCGGATAGCTTTAGACGACGGTGAAGAGCGCTTGACGTGGGCCGAGACGGCAGCACTCGTCAATCGTATCGCTGCGCAGTTGCAAGCCGAGGGTCTAGCGAAAGGGCAGGCTGTG
>PR_CR_10_Liq_3_inCRDRAFT_1000102_pt1 | contig 24783 bp, 27 predicted proteins | sample PRCRCaboRojoPR_2_FD_10240 | JGI IMG/M metagenome (IMG submission 10240)
GCTCAGGTGAACAATCCTGATCAAATTCAATTTGTGGATGGGACCACCCAAGTGGCCATTCAATGGGAAATTACCCCTATGATAATCTCTAAACCCGCCGTCGTGGTCACATCATTTGCCTTTGGAAATGTGATCCACGAAGTGGGCGCATTTGTCCGTCCAGGCTCCACGATGACTCATGCAACAGGAGTGTCTGTAGGAGCTTACACGGCCACGGTCAGCCTTGATTATCCGGGCAATCAGACATGGCCCGATGGGACCAGTGACCCCATTGAAATCCCTTGGGAAATTAACCCACTCATCGTGAGTCTTCCAGCCATTTTAGTCACCCAATATGCCTTTCAGGGTGCTGATAATTACCCATTATTAGAGGTGTTTCCTGGGTCTGAGAGTACCGGGATGCCTGCGTCTCAAGTAGGTATTTATACGTATACGGTCGAACTGATCGATTCAGAAAATAGTGTTTTTTCAGATGGATCAACCGATCCGGTTGAAATCACGTGGGAAATCACGCCTCTTGTGGTCAGTGTCCCCGCCGTATTGGTGACCCAATTTGCTTTTAATGGATTTGATAATTATCCGGGTGTTGAGGTATATCCGGGAAGTGTGGCCACCTCAGAACTCGCCAGCCAAGTTGGCATTCATACGTACGTCATTGAGCTTCAAGATCCAAATAATTTAGTCTTTTCAAATGGCAGCACTGATCCCATTCAAATCGAATGGGAAATCACGCCGATGATCGTAGAAACACCTGAGATTCAAGTCACGTCATTCGCCTTTAATGGAGAGGTCCTAGGCCCCCAAAATCCATCACTTCCTGTCACTCGCGAAGCCATTTCAAGCACCGATGTCGGAATTTATACCGTGAAGTATTCAGTCATTGATCCAAAGAATATGGTATTTGATGACGGTTCAACTGAAGTACTTATTGACTATGCAATTACCAAGGCCATCATCGATGCAAGTGATTGGATGTGGAATTATGACTCGGTGTTCTCCTTCACTGGAGAGATTCAATCAGTTGAGCTCATGAATGTGCCAGAATTTGTTGAGGTCATTTATGAAAATCATCAGGCATCTCAACCGGGGATATACACCGCCAATGCTCGCTTTGTTTATGACACATCGCGTATCTCAATTTCCAATCCACCCTCTGTGTTAGAGTGGGAGATTTTTCAAAAAACCTCGATTAATATTCCTAATAATCTTCCAGAAATACTCATCTATGATGGCACCGAACAGATTCCATCCATACCCTCTATCGATGGCGTGAGTGTTTCTGTCAGTGCCCAAACGGTCCCTGGCGCGTATGCGTATACGTTAATCTTAGATGACCCTCGTCAAACCGAATGGAGTGACGGATCGATCGCCCCTATCACGTACCCGTTCTATATAGAAAAAAGACCTATTGATCTTTCCAACGTTGAACTTTCGCGTACACAATTTGTTGTCTCAGACATCACGATTGAACTCGAGGATGTTCCGGATTTTGTCGAAGCTCGTTGGACACCGAATACCAATCTTGGCAGTCACATCTTAGATATTGAGTGGATCTATGATGAGGAATTGGTCATAATCACAGAGATTCCAAGGCTTAACTATACAGTCTTACCAGAACGCCTTACGATTCATTCATTTGAGGGTCCAACGGAGATTATCCCAGGTCAATCCATTGTCTTTTCAAGCTTCCCTTCAAAAGATCATGGCCAAACCATTGAAACCATGTTGCAAGAAGAATCATTGGTTTCAAACACCATTCAATTGGTTGAGTGGAATATCTCGGATCATACCCTGGATGCAAATATGCTATTTATCCAGCTGGCTGAGGGCGAAGATTATGCAATCTATGACGGTGAATACTGGCAACGGGTTGATTCTTCGGAGCCCCTTCGTTTAGGTGAGATTGAATTAATCGCTCGTTTATCCTTAGAGCCTGCCCCCACACCTTGGATTCCTTGGCTTTTAGTTGGTTTGGTGTCCATTGGTTTCGGGGTTTTTCTGGTCATTAGAAAATATCATTAAAAAAAGTGAGAAGGATTTATCCTTCTCACTTTTATTTAGGTGAGTTTTTTGATGATTTTATTGGCTAGGCCGAGATAGATCACCCCAAGCTCTTCATGCATTTCATAAATGCCTTTGTGAGCCTTTGGGGCTTGAATGGGAATTTCCGCGAGGACTTCAACATCCAGCTTATTCGCGACAGTTTTTCCGCCGCCTTCGCCAAATATCGCATAGGTTTTTCCTTCGGCTTCAAAGGCGGTCATGTTTTCAATGACGCCAAGCAGTTCGTGTTCGAGTTGCTTGGCCGCAAACCCCGCTTTAACGGCCACATTGGATGCGCTCGGATGCGGGGTGGTGACGATCACCATTTCGCATTTGGGAATGATTTTTTGGATGTCCATGGCCACATCGCCGGTGCCAGGGGGTAAATCAACGATGATGTATTCCGTGTCATCGGCCCATTTGACGTCGTAAAAGAAGTGGTTGAGCATTTTCCCAAGCATTGGCCCTCGCCACATCAAGGGTTGATCTTCTTTCAAGAAAAACTCCGTCGCAATGACTTCTAAATCAAAGGCTTTAAAGGGAATGATTTTTTGGTCGTCATCGGCTTTCGGCAGTTCCACGGGTAAATCCAGTAAATTGGGAATGGAAGAACCATAAATGTCAGCATCAATGATGGCGGTTTTTTTCCCAATTCGCGAAAGCGCCACCGCTAAATTGGCGGCGACGGTGGATTTTCCCACCCCGCCTTTACCGGAAGCCACGCCAATGTAGGTGATTTCGCGTTTTTCATCGACCACACTGCCTTGTTTTTTCAGCGCTTCAAAGGTGATTTTTAAGCCTTGATAGCCGAGGTCCAGTTTGATGACTTTGGCCAACGCTCGGTTGAGTTTTTTCTTGGTGTCTTCATCCACTTTGTGAATGCCTAAAATGAGCGAGACTTTATGGTCTTCGGTGATGTCGATGAATTGAATGGCATGATTGTCTTTTAAAGTTTGACCATTGGACGGATCGACGATCGATTCAATGGCTTCTTTAATGTCGGTTTTTGCTCCCATGGGGTCACCTTACTTTCTAAAGGTTCATTATAGAGAATTTGCGGGGATGTTTCAAACGCCCAGCGGTGGTCCCATTTCTTTTTGGGCCAAGGGTTCATGCGTTTTGGAGGCGATGAGTTGGGCGATTTTTAATTCAAAATCAAGCAGTGGATGTTGGCCTTTTTTAGCCGATGTGACCAGGGGCAGTTCGGTGGTTTTTTTCACGTGATTCAGATACGCTTGGCCTCCCGCGTTCATGCCCAAGATTCGAAGATAGGGCGGCGTTTTAAATTGACTGAATGACTGGGGGGTATGCAGTAAAAAATGCATCATCGCTCGGCCTAAGTGCGCATACGTGTACCGGGGGGTTTTCACCGCGTCTAAAAAGTCCAGCATCGTCGGGGCTTCTTTGGCTTTTAAAAGCGATTCTCAAGTCCTTCATAAAACCCGAACTGATCATCAAATGCTTCTTGAGATACCATTTTGAGCCGGTAGGAAAACGCCTCATAAAAATCTTCCAGCTCCACCGTAGGCAGGCCATCGATTTTTGATGCCAATGGGTCTGGCACATACGTTTTGGCAGACTTACCCGTTTTTAAATGGGTGCGAATGGCCGTGGCGCTTTGAATTTTTTGAAAGTGTTTAAGATCATCGTAATACGTTCTTTTTTGACGCTTTATGGTCTGCACGTGCATCGAAGAGTCACACGCATCGATGGCTTTGAGATAGGAAAGCCCTAAAATATTATTGGGGGTTAACGCCTCTTTAAGCGATGCATCGTGGGTGGCTTCAAACGCGGCATCGGGATAGGAAAGCCCGGCGCCTAATCCTGCTTTGAGGGCGCGTTGATACGTCGCATCTTTCTGCATGGCATGCAACTTTTTAAGCGGTGTTAAATCGCCACTTTCTGAGCCAAATACCAAATCACTCACTCCGAGTTGATCGAGCATATAAACGGCGGCGTGGGCAAAGTAATCGGCGGCCTGTAAGACGAAAAAACTGGGAATTTCAATGACCAAATCCACCCCATTGGCCAGGGCAGCTTCCGCGCGGTGCCATTTTGCATGCATCGCAAAGTCGCCCCGCTGAACGACCGCGCCNCTCATGACCGCGATGGTGACGTCGGGCGACACTTTTTTTTGACTTTCTTGGATGTGGGTAATGTGCCCATAATGCAGGGGATTGTATTCGGTGATGAGTCCNAGTGCTTTCATCTTTACACCTCTTTTGCATTATACTATGATTAAGTCAGATGCAAGGCCCCTTTTGAAGTTAAGGAGTGAGACGATGAAATGGTCGACTGAACAGCTATTAAAACACGCCCACCAAGGGCTTCACATCGAGGAAACGGTCGATTATGAATCTTTACTTACCGGTCAAGATGACATCTTAGCGATCACCCCCGCGCACATCAAAGGTGAGGCCCATCTCAAAGGCGATGATTTTGTCTTTGATTTAAGCATCGATGTGACCCTGACCCTCGCGTGCAGTAAAACGCTCAAACCTGTGGAGGTTCCATTGGCATTTGAGGTGCAAGAAGTCTTCAGTCACTTCGCCGGCGATGATAAGCGCCTCATCGAACAAAACACAGTTGACTTATACCCGATTGTATGGTCTAATATTTACTTGGAAAAACCCCTCAAAGTGGTGCATCCCGATGCGAAGGATTTACACTTTGACAAACCCTCTAAACCGAAGGGCCATCCCGGCTTGCAAGATTTAGAAAAATACAAATAAGGAGGCGTTTATGGCAGTTGTTCCTCAACGGAGAACTTCCAAAACTCGCAAAAGAAAACGCCGGACGCATTTCAAGCTGACCGCCCCAGGCATGTCGGTGTGTGAAAACTGTGGAGACATGAAACTCTCCCATCGTGTGTGTCCGTCATGCGGGTTCTACAATGGAAAACTTGTGAAAGCACAAAAAGAAGAAAGTGCAGACGTCGCAAGCGAATAACCCAAAAGAAAAACGCGTGCAGCGTTTTTTCTTTATCAGGAGTTTTTATGCACGTTCCCGTATTATTTAACGAAGCCATTGAAGCCCTCGCCATTAACCCGAATGGCACCTACGTCGATATGACGTTGGGGGGGGCTGGCCATGCAAGCGCCATCTTAGCCCGCCTTTCGGGGGGGCGTTTGATTGGCTTTGATCAAGACATGGATGCCATTGANCGGGCTGAGTCCAAGTTGATCAGCGCATCCAGCACCATTCACCTCGTGCATGCCAATTTTTCTCAGTTTAAAGACACTTTAAAGGCACTAAATGTCGAAGAAGTCGATGGCGTCTTATTTGACCTCGGCGTGTCTTCGTTTCATTTTGATGAAGCGGACCGAGGGTTTTCATATCGCCTGGACGGACCCCTAGACATGCGCATGGATGCCTCTCAACCCCTCACCGCCAAAACGATCGTGAATACGTATGAACCCCGTGATCTCTTACATATTTTATTCACGTACGGCGAAGAAGCGTTTGCGCGGCCCATCGTTAAAGCCATTGTCAAAGCGCGTGAAATTAAGCCCATTGAAACTACCTCCCAGTTGGTGGCTATCATCAAAGGGGCCCTCCCCGAAAAACGCAAAGCCCAAAAAGGGCATCCCGCCAAACAAACCTTTCAAGCGTTAAGAATCGCCGTGAACGATGAACTGGGCGTCTTAGAACGCACCCTGTCCGATGTCTTAGATCATCTGAGTGTGGGCGGACGCTGCGCGGTCATCAGTTTTCATTCTTTGGAAGATCGCTTGGTGAAAACCGTCTTTAAAAAAAGCAGCACGGTGGATCATCCCGCTGACCTTCCAACCATGCCCACCACCGAAGCTCCGTTTAGACAAATCACCCGCAAACCGATCATGCCAAGCGCTCAAGAAACACAAGAAAACCCGCGATCAAAAAGCGCGAAGATGCGCGTCATTGAACGCATTTCACCCCGTTAAAGTCATCTTGATTAAATCATTTTTTCATGATAGAATAATCAAGCTTAACGGCATGCAGGTGTAGTTTAACGGTAGAACATCAGCCTTCCAAGCTGATAGCGGGGGTTCGATTCCCCTCACCTGCTCCAACTAAAATACACAGGTTCGATCCTAGGGTTCGAACCTTTTTTTGTACTGAATATTACATGGGTTTAAGATGCAATTTTTCTTTGAAAAGCCATGAAAAAATAGGAGTGCTAAATTTAGATAAGCTCATCGTAAAGTTTAAAATAATGCACTAGATCCCAATTTATCTCTACCTGGAGATGCCTTGAAATGAGCTCATGATGTCGTTTTTCTTCTTTATAGTTGTAGTTAAGGCTTTTAATCAATTGTGCAATATCACGTTCCCTTGGATATAAACCAGCCAATCCAAAATCAATCAATGAAACAATTTTGTTATTTTTGACAAGGATATTGGATAAAAAATAATCACCATGTGAAAACACTGTATGTTCTGCAGTAGGATAGTGGTTTTCCAACCACTGGTATAACTCTCTTGGATTCTTAAATGATTCATTAGTATATGTATCTGAATCCGCATTTTTTATTAATTCTTTTTCAAAATGTATCACATTATCTTTTATATAAGTCAATGCATCTTTTTTGCTGTTAGGATATGGAAATGTCGCAGTATCTATCTTCCATAGTTTTTTCATCCCCTGGCAAGCCACTTCAATCGCTTGTTCATATGCCAATGTGAAAGAAGGTGCACCATCCATTCGTTCCATAACAAGATAGGTCATGGTTCTTGTTTTCTCAAAATGGAGAACTTTGGGCACTTCAAGTTTATCCACTAACCAAAGCAGCATTTCATATTCTCTAATATTTTCTTGGTTGATTTTACCAATTTTTAGCACAAACTCATCAAAAATGTAAACCGATGTCCCGGATTGACCAATCTGATCAACGTGATAGGTTTTACCTTCAATGTATTTTTTTATAGATTTAGGAACTCTTATCATTAAAACACCACTATTTTTAAAATTTCTCATGATGAATTGTTTGTTGGTAGATCAGAAATCATTTATCAGGGAGTCCTATATACCGCAATGAAAGATTTACGTATGAAGTCATACTATTCTTTATTTCTGACGTTGTCCACGTTTATTTCTCTTTCGTTGATGTTTACAATGAGCTATCTATTCACGATTGACGCACTGCCATGGTATTTTTCAGTCATGATTGGTAGCCTTTCAATTCCATTCACCATCCATAATATCAAGGCAATGACTTATCCGTTTTACCATGGTATTCGTGTGACCGATGACAATGGCTATCTATCCATCGAAACAAATACCACAAAAAAAATCATCGTCCGAGATATCGTGAATATCCAAGATTTACAAAAAGTGATTCAAAAAGAGGCGCAAACATGAATATTTTATGGGGAAGTTTGACCGCACTGATTGGCCTTTATATCTTTGTCAGTGCACTCATAAAAAGTGAGTTTATCGTCTATAAAATGCTCACTGCACGGGCCAAATTACTGTGGGGTGAAAATGTGCACACATTCTTATTGATTGCGGGGTTGCTCATTACGGGTTTTGGCTCATTATTCTTTTCTGGCATCTTTTAACCAAGCATTTAATAACCCATCTATAAAGTCAATCAAAGAAAAAAGCCTGAAGCTTAAAAGTTTCAGGCTTTTATTTGAATATGAGCGTGGGTTTCATGGTGGCCACACGCGATAAGGTTTCATACATGCTGCAGTATTCGGTGGCTTTTTGCCAGGCTTTTTCCACCTTTTTTTGTTTGGCGGGTTCCACCCCAGTCACCGTCACTTTGACGATGACTTCTTTTAAAATGGTGGGGACTTCCTCGCGTTTGATGCCGGTGATGTCATAATCCACCCCACCCACGGTGGTGCGCATTTTATCTAAGACATCTTGAAAGGTGTAATTGAGGCAAGCCCCGAGGCCGCCGAGTACCATTTCATAAGGTTTGAATCCTTTCGCCCCGACCGCCACGTGGTCGGTGGCTTCTAGGGTGCCTTCATTTTGGCCATTGTAAGCAATTTGAATTTGGGTTGCCAATGGGGTCAGCTCCTTTGATATCGTTTGAGTGAATCTTCAATTAATTGTAACGCTTCTTCCTGAGAATGAAAGTCATATACTTCCACCTTTTTGTTTTGCTGGAGATCTTTGTAGGTTTGGAAGAAGTGGCGAATTTCTCTTAACGTGTGTTTGTTGACATCTTGAATGGTATGAATGTCTTCAAAACGCGGGTCTTTATCCATCACCGCGATGATTTTATGATCTTTTTCGTCGTTATCGATCATATCTAAATAGCCAATGACGCGCGCATCTACGATGCACCCAGGAAAGGTTTTGGTGCTGGCCAGCACCAAAATATCGAGGGGGTCATTGTCTTCGGCCAGCGTCTCTTCAATGTATCCATATTCAGCCGGATAAGTCATTTCGGAATAAAGCACCCGGTCCAGTTTGATGCGGTCTTTGGCTTTATCAATTTCGTATTTATTTTTGGTCCCCATGGGGATTTCAATGATGGCTTCGACGATATTATGCATCCGGAGTCTCAAACAGCTTCTTCATATTTCGGTGGGGAATGCCGGCGTCTAAGAAAATGTCACCGTAGATCTCATACCCCAGTTTTTCATAAAAAGGAATGCTTTCGAGTTGGGCCGCCAACTTGACTTTGTTGAGGCCGTTTTTGAGGGCTTCTTGTTCACACCGTTCCACCAGTTTTCTTCCTATGCCTTGGCCCCGGTATTCTTCTAAAACGGCGATGCGGCCAATTTTGCCGGCGTAAAGTCGGGCTGCGCCCACCACTTGGTCGCCTTCGTAGGCATTAAATAAGGTGGCCGTGTAGTCATTGTGGTCGTATTCTTCTTCCCAGGGAACGTTTTGTTCAAGGATGAACACACGGCCCCGAATGGAGAAGTGATCGAGAATTTCTTGCTTTGAATCTGCCTCTTGGATGTGCATGCAATTCCTCCTAAATTGAAAAGGTTTTATTTTTGTTTGAATCGTGCTAAAATAGCCATAATCAAGCCATTCAAGCGTTTCACACTTTTATTATAACAAGAGTTAAAAGAAACTGAGTGGTGGATTTTGAAAACCTTTGCACCGTAAGGAGCGTATGCCATGCACAAAGATTTTGTGATCACCCACGACGCTGGATTACACGCGCGTCCTGCCACCTTATTGGTGGCCAAAGCGAATGAATTTGACAATGCCATTCGCCTCACCTATGAAGACACCACCATCGATTTAAAATCGATCATGGGGTTGCTTTCACTTGGGGTGCCGAAGGGGTCTTTAGTCCGCGTAGAAGTGGACGGTGACAATGCCGCCAAAGTCTTGGAGGCGATCTCCTACACCATCAGTGAAATCAACGCCGGATCTTAGCGTTTAAATCCCAGTCCAAGTTTCTTCTTGAAACGTTGGACTTTTTTTATGGCCAACGTTTCAGCGTCGGCTTTGCCCCGGTCTAAAATTTCGGTCAGTTCATTTGAGTTCATGAGACGTTCATAGCGGGCTTGAATGGGGGCAAGGTGCGTCGCAATGATTTCCCCCAGAGCCTCTTTAAACGTTTGATAGTTGGCCTCTTTAAAGGTTTCAACCACCTGTTCAGGCGTCGTCTCTTCTAAGGCCGCATAGATTTGGATCAGGTTGCTGAGGCCTTTTTTGGATGCGGGATTGTATTCGATGATGCCGTCGCTGTCGGTGACGGCCGAGCGAATGCGTTTTTTGATGATGGCCTCAGAATCTGTGAGTAAGATTTTACTTTTAACGTTGGGGTCGGATTTCGACATTTTTTGGTCCGGGTTTTGCAAGGACATCACCCGGGCGGTCAGTTCTGGAATTAAGGGTTTGGGCACCGTGAAGAAATCCCCAACCTGATGATTCACCCGTTCAGCAATGGTGCGGGTTAATTCTAAGTGTTGTTTTTGATCGTCGCCGACCGGCACGTATTCCGCATCGTACAGTAAAATATCTCCGGCCATGAGCACGGGATACGTAAATAAAGAGGCCCGGATGCCTTCGGTTTGTTTTTGCGCTTTGTCTTTGTATTGGGTCATGCGCTCTAATTCGCCCATGTAGGCAAACGATTGTAAGAGCACATCCATTTCTTGATGGGCCGTGATTTCCGATTGCACGAAAAGCGAGGTCTGTTCAAGATTGATGCCGCAGGCCACATACATGGCCGCGAGCGATTTGATGGCTTTGCGTAATTGAACCGGATCTTGCGGCACCGTTAAGGCATGCGTGTCGGCAATGAATAAAAAGAAGTGGTGATCGGGATGCGATTTTTGCAAAGCGACAAAATTACGGATGCTGCCTAAATAAGTTCCGATATTCAGTTCTCCGGTGGGTTGAATGCCTGAAACAATGGTTTTCATACGTTCCTCCTAATAAAAAAAGCGCCCGACGCAAATAAAGCGAAGGGCGCATCGGGCGCGGTACCACCTTGGTTTTTTCTTGGGGGGCCGGATAACGCGGGCCAGCGATAAAGCATCAACAACGTCCCATTCACGCAGGCATCTGGGTCTAGGTTCCACCATCCTAAACTCGCTGAGTCCAGAGGGGCCTGGTTACTTCACGTTTGCTTATGACATTATTTTAGTGATTTTTAGCTTGAAGCGCAAGTTCAAGTTCATCGAGTAATGTGCCCAGTCGTTTGACCACGGCTAAGAAAGGTTCTTTGGTGGTGAGGTCGATGCCACTGGCTTTGGTTTGATTGAGGGGCCAATCGCTGCCGCCGGATTCTAAGAGTTTTTTGTGGAGGGCGATTTGACTCGGATCGTCTTTGACCATCGCATACAGTTTTAAACTGGCCGCAAAGCTGGTGGCGTACTGATAGACATAATAGGGGGTGTGATGAAGATGCGGGATGTAGGCCCATTCGTATTGGCTTCCGGGTTCTTCTTTAAGGTCAATGTCATAAAAATGGTGATACAAATCGATCATGATTTGAGACAAGGATTCATGCGTGATGGCTTCACCGTTTTCGGCTTTTTTGTGGGCTTCAAATTCATACGCCGCAAACAAGACTTGGCGGTAGAATGTGCCCATGATGTCATCGATGGATTGTTGCAAGAGGGCAATCTTATCGTCCACGCTTCCTGGATTATTTTGAATGAAATAATCGAGCAGTAGATGTTCATTGAACGTAGACGCAATCTCGGCCACAAAAATCGTGTAGTTTTGAATGGCGGGCGGTTGAGTTTCCGCCGCATACAGTGAATGCATGGAATGACCCGCTTCGTGGGCGAGGGTGAAGACAGAATCGAGGGTTTCATCATAGTTCAGTAAGATATAAGGATGTTCATTGATGGCACTCCAGGAATACGCCCCCGTTCGTTTGCCGGGTTGTTCGTAGACATCCACAAACCCATCTTTCAGTGCATCTTTGGCTTTTTCTTTAAAATCATCCGACAAATGATCCACCGCTTTGAAGAAGAGGTCTTTGGCTTCTTCATAGGTATATTTAGAGGTGCTTTCAGCNAAGGGAACAAACCGGTCAAAGGTCCGATGTTTTTTGAGACCTAAGACTTTGGCCCGAATGGCGTAGTAGCGTTTCAGTAAGTCGGTGTTTTCTTTGGCGACTTCGACAATGTTATGGAAGACTTGGGGGTCAATATTTTTGCCGTGAAGGTACATCTCTAAGCTGGATGTATAATGCCGTGATTTCATGGATGCGACATCGGCATCTAAGACACTTTTATAGATGCTGGCGTACGCATTTTTATGGTCTTTATAGTAGCGGAAAAAGGCCTCAAATACTGTTTCTCGGTCATCCGGATCTTTAAGATCGGTGAGATGGGACCGATAATTGCCCGATGTCACGGTGATGGTCTCCCCATTTTTGAGGGTCACTTCCACAGGCTCACGGTCGGCAATGGTTAAACTCGAATACAGAGAGCTTCCACTGTCTTTAAGCTCACTAAAATTGGCCAGCAACCCTTCCTCACTGGGCGAAAGCACATGGTCTTTGCCATGGAAGAGTTGGCGCATGGGGAATGCATATTCGCTGAGTGCATCGGACCGTTGAATGAAGTCAAAAACGGTTTTTTCCCCGAGGGCTAAGACTTCGGGGCGTTCAAAGGCAGACACTTGGGATAACTTCGCCACAAAGGCCCCCATTTTTTGCACGCGCGCCGCATTTTCCACGTCTTTTTTATTGAGGTCACTCTTTAACGCTGCGTATTGATAAAGTTTATGGAGTTCCACAGAAAGCTCACGTTGCAGGGTGTAATACGTTTCGAAGGATTCGAACTGATGGAGTTTATTTTGAAACTCTGGGATTTTTTGGACCATCGCCTGCACAGACGCATACGCTTGATCCCACGCGTCAACACTGGGGTATAAATGTTCAAGATTCCATTTCATAGGCACGCCTCATTTCGCTTAAATTAAGGCTTATTATAGCACGCAACCCCCATTTTCTCAGACGTGCAAACCCTTTCATCTTGAAAAGGCCGCTTGGCTTATTTATAATTTTTCTAAACTGTGTTATATTACATAAGCACGAACCATAGATTTTCATAGCGTATCAGCCATCAATTATTGAAGGAGGGTAACACATGATTCATATCTACACAACACCTAGTTGTTCCTCGTGCCGCAAAGCAAAAAAATGGTTTGAAGAGCATCACATTGAGTACAAAGAAAAAAACATCTTCAACATTCAACTTTCCCGCGAAGACATCTTAATGATGCTTAAAAACACCGAAAATGGGTTTGAAGATATCATCTCAACACGGTCTAAAATCTTCCAAGACATGGACCTCGACATTGAAGACATGTCAATGAACGATCTCGTTGAATTCATCATTGAAAACCCCAGTGTGTTAAGACGGCCCATCATCATTGAAAACAACAAAATGCAAGTGGGCTACAACGAAGATGAAATTCGCACATTCATTCCCAAAAGATTGCGTGAAATTATCATGTATACGAACACGCAAGAAGGGGAAGAAGGCGATTACCACCGGGCCTTGGAACAATATTTCGAAGAACAATCGACATCCAAAAACTCATCCCACTAGGATGAGTTTTTTAATGCCCTTGAAAAGCGTTTCATTACTTGAAGAAAGCGTCATTAATGGGTATAATACGCCTTGTGATATTAAATCTATTAGGAGGAATTAAATGGCATTAAAAGTCGCAATTAACGGGTTTGGTCGCATCGGCCGCCTGGCATTCAGAAGAATGTTTAATGATGCTCAATTTGAGATCGTCGCCATCAACGATTTAACAGATGCAGAAAGTCTCGCATACTTACTCGAATACGACAGCGCTCAAGGGCGCTTCTTACATGGTGAAATTGCTCATGAAGACGGAGCCATCACCGTTCAAGGTACGCGCATTCCCATCTTTGCAGAACGCGATCCCGAAAATCTTCCATGGAAAAAATTGGCAGTCGATGTCGTCGTGGAAAGCACTGGCTTTTTCACCGATCGAGACAAAGCCAATAAACACATTGTAGCCGGGGCCCGCAAAGTCATCATCTCTGCGCCTGCCAAAGGCGACTTGAAAACCGTCGTGTTCAACGTCAACCATGACATTTTAGACGCATCGGATACCATCATCTCTGGGGCTTCTTGCACCACCAACTGTTTAGCCCCCGTGGCCAAAGTCTTGGACGATTCGTTTGGACTGGTTAAAGGCTACATGACCACCGTTCACTCCTTCACCAACGATCAATCCACGTTAGATTCTCCCCATCCCAAAGGCATTCATGGACGTCGTGGACGCACCGCGAGTGCGAACATTGTCCCCACCACCACCGGCGCCGCGGTGGCCGTGGGGAAAGTCTTGCCTTCACTCAATGGGAAACTCGATGGCATCGCTTTACGGGTGCCCACCGTGACTGGATCGATTGTTGATCTAGTCGTGGAACTGGAAAAAGATGCATCGGTGGAATCCATCAATGCGGCCATGAAAGCCGCATCCAGTGAAACACTCGGCTATACCGATGTACCGCTCGTATCCTCAGACACCATCGGCATCACCTATGGGTCATGGTTTGATTCCCAAATGACCAGTGCCTTAGAAGTCGATGGCAAAAAACTCTTCAAAGTCTTATCGTGGTATGACAATGAAATGAGTTATGTGTCGCAAATGGTCCGAACGCTCGCGTATTTCGGAAATCTTTAAACCCGCATTCCCTTGCGTCAGACACGTCGGTGTCTGACGCTTTTTTTATGCTTAATGCGATGGTTAAATATGGTACAATACGTAATAATCCTAAGGAAAGGAGTGCCCGTGGGTAACGCACGTTTCTCAACGCGCTGGTTTAAGCCAACGCCCAAACCTGTGAAAGACCGACCGTGGCCTGTGATTGTGATGCAAAAAATACTCATCTATGTGGGCCTTATTTTCTTGGGCTTTGTCAGTTTTTTATTCCCCCCTGTGGGGCTTCCCATTGGCATCTTAATGTTTCATACCACCAAGAAACATTACGCACTCTTTCCCCTTGCGGGAGTTTTATTCTTAGTCTTTTTTACCCTCTTTAATAACTTAGCCATTTTAATTTCATCCTAGGAGATCACTCATGAAAAACCACGCCATCACCGCGCGAAAAAATGTCTTTGCGGCGTTAAATCCTGGTGCTTTATTTATGGTCGATGCTGGCCATGCTTTGCATCGGTCTTTGGATGCGTACCATGATTTTCACGTGGACCATAACTTTTACTATTTAACCGGCATCGATGCGCCCAACGCACGCCTGGTATTATTGAAAACGGCGTCGTCGGAAAAAACCATGCTCTTTTTAGAGCCGGATACGGAACTCTCGTTGAAATGGGAAGGTCCNAAATTTTCCAAAGAAGCCGCCATGGAAGTGGGGGGCTTTAAAGCGGATGAAGTGTATTCACTGAGTCAATTTGAAGCNTTATTTAATCAGCTCATGAACTTTGCACGCTCCCCATACGGCGAACCGCCTCATGACATTTGGCTGGATCTTTACCATGAATCCATAAATTCGAAGCCTAGACCCATGCAAACGTTTCAATCCCTGTTAGAAAACTACCCTGAACTTAAGGTTCAAAACGCCAACGCGATTTTAGCGCGCCTGAGAATGATTAAGTCGGACGAAGAAATCGCGGCCATCAAAAAGGCCATCTTTTACACCCACCAAGGCCTCAAACGGATTTTAAAATCGTTGAAAGAACGCTCTTATGAATATGAATTGGTGGCCGATTTCATGCATGAAACCACGCTTTTAGGCAGTGCGGGGGAAGCGTTTGATACGATTGCAGCCGCCGGTGAGAATGCCACTGTCTTACATTATGTGAACAACAATGCCCCCTTAAAAGGGGACCTGATTTTGTTTGATTTAGGGGCCAAGCACGGCCGGTACAATGCGGATATATCGAGAACCTATCCCCTCAACGGAACCTATGAAGGCTTTGCCAAAGACGTCTATGATGCCGTCTTGGACGTCCAAAAACGTTTAATCGACATGGTGAAACCGGGCCTCACCTGGAAAACGCTCAATGACACCGCCAAAGAGCTTCTGGCCGAAAAAGCCGTGGCCTTAAACATGATTGATAAGGCCGAAGCTATTGGGCAAGTCTATTACCATTCGGTGGGCCACTTTTTAGGCCTCGATGTCCATGATGTCGGTGTTTATACCGAGCCCTTTAAACCGGGCATGGTCATCACCATTGAACCGGGGCTTTATGGCCAAGGCGTGGGGGTGCGCATCGAAGATAACATCTTGATTACCGAAGAGGGCTGTGAGAACTTGTCGGCGGCCATTGAAAAAGATCCCAAAGCCATTGAAAAAATGCTTTAGAACCGCCGCCGGCGGTTCTTTTTTTTCGCGTTCATGCTATACTAAATGAGTGAAAAAAACCGACGAAAAGGCCCTAGAAGGTATCATTAAAACCATCACATTCCACAATCAAGAGACCGGATTCAGCGTCTTGAAAATCGAGACGCCAGACGCTTTAAATCCGTCTCTTTTTTCAATGGATACGCACCTGGTGACCGCCACAGGATCGATCATGGATCCGCAAAAAGGCGAACGCGTGACGCTCACCGGCACGGTGGAAGACCATCCCAAATTTGGGCCGCAGTTTCAGTTCACGCATTATGTCAAAGACCGGCCGGTCACCAAAGAAGGCATGATTGACTATTTATCCAGCGATCTATTTAAAGGGGTTGGACCCGCGACGGCGGAAGTCATCATGGATGCGTTGGGGGATGAAGCCTTGAAAAAAATCCGGGAAACCCCAGAGGTGCTTACCCCGTTAAAAATTCCCGCCAAAGTCAAAAAGACCTTGCCGGAACAATTGGAAACCCACGCTCAATATGAACACATTCGGGTCGCGTTATTTAAATACGGCTTGACCGTGAAGATGGTCAAATCGCTCCTTCAAGCCTATGGCGATCAGGCCCTCGATCAAGTCGAAAAAAATCCCTATCGGTTGATTCAAGATGTCAAAGGCGTGGGTTTTGAGCGGGCCGACTTAATCGCGTCCAACATGGGCATCGCCAAAGACGATCCGCGTCGATTGGATGCCTTATTGATCGTCATGTTTGATCAAGAGACGTTCCGCCGGGGCCATACCCACATCGATGCCGATGCCCTTTTGAATGCGGTGCATGCGAGGCTTAAAGACGATACAGACGCCTTCGAAGTGCCGGATTTAAAGGCGCATCTTGATAAGGCCATCACGCGGGGACTTCTCAGTGTGGATGGCGTTTGGTTGACCCGGCCGATTTATTTGGAAGCCGAAACCTTCATCGCCGAAAAAATTCATGCCTTAAACGAGGTCGTCCCGCCCGAAATTCCTGACTTCAACACGCGAATCGAAGACTATCAAGCCAGCAACGCCATCACGCTGACCGAGGAGCAAACGGCCGCCATTGAAGGCGCGATTAAGCATGCCGTCTACATGATTTCAGGGGGGCCTGGGACGGGGAAAACCACGATCATCAAAGGCATCCTATCGGTCTTACAAAGTCACTACGAACAAGCAGACATCGCCTTGCTCGCCCCCACGGGCAAAGCAGCCAAACGCATTGAAGAAGCCACCGATTTTAACGCCAGCACCTTTCACCGGTTTTTAAAGATTCGTCAAGACATGTTTAAACCCCCCGAAAACCCGTCCGCCAGAAAGTCATCATCATCGATGAAATCTCGATGGTGGACACCGTGCTTTTTTACACCCTTTTAAGAGCCCTTAAATCGGTGCGGTTGATTCTTGTGGGCGATGATGCACAACTGCCCAGTGTGTCTCCGGGTCAAGTGTTTAAAGACCTGCTTGCCACGGATTTAAAACGCACCCACCTGACCACGATTCACCGCCAAGCGGCGGGGTCTAAAATCATTCAAATGGCGCAGATGATTCGGGAAAGCCATGTCGATCTTCATGCGTTTGATGCGTCGGGAGATCTCCTCTTAAAACCGCTGAGAGAACCCGCGTTTTTTGACGCCCTCTCGCGCATGATACAATACTATTTGGATGCGGGGTATTCGCTTTCGGACGTGTCGGTGATCATTCCGGTGTATGCCGGTAAACACGGCATCGATGCGGTCAATACCTACATTCAAACCCACTTCAATCCCGCGCCCTTAAAGACGCTTAAAAACCGACCGTTTAAGGCGGGCGATAAAGTCTTACAATTGGTGAATGACTACGACCACGATGTGATGAATGGGGATCAAGGCATCATTCAGACCATTGAACGCGACCATCTCGTGGTCCAGTTTGATGAAAAAACCGTCGCTTACGAGGGCGCCAAACTCGATGAGTTACGCCTTGCCTATGCCATGAGTGTCCATAAATCCCAAGGCAGTGGGTATCCCGTGGTGATCATGCCAATCTTTAAGAGCTTTCAACACATGCTCACCCAACCCCTCATTTATACCGCCTTGACCCGCGATTGACGCGTGCGTGATTGCCGGTGACTTAGCCCTTTTTGAACGGGCCGCCACCATCACCCCCGCCCCCCGAAACACCCAATTGACCGTCAAAATGACCGANGCCACCCCGCAACTTACGCCNTATGATTTTTTAGATAATTAGGGAGATGTTATGCGAATAGAAGCCGATTTGAAATTGGATTTTGCCGATGTCTTATTGCGTCCGAAACGATCCACGTTAAAATCTCGTCGNGACGTCCAATTGCAGCGGACGTATCACTTTAAACATTCCAAAAAAACCTATCAAGGCATTCCCATCATGGCCGCCAACATGGACGGGGTGGGGACGTTAAAGATGGCCGAAGCGCTCAGTGAGCATGGGCTTTTTACCTGTCTGGTTAAAAGCATCACGCCGGAGGCCATTCAAGCTTTCCCAGGACAAATCGATCCCCAACACATGGCCATTTCCACCGGCACCAGTGACCGTGATTTTGCCAATTTGAATGCCATTTTAAACGCGCATCCGCATTTTGAAACGATTTGCATTGATGTGGCGAACGGCTATTCCGAACACTTTGGTGATTACGTGGCCAAAGTGCGAAATGCGTATCCCACGCATACCATCATTGCGGGCAATGTCGTCACCGCCGACATGACTCAAGAACTCATTTTAAGAGGGGCTGACATTGTCAAAGTTGGCATCGGCCCCGGCAGTGTTTGTACGACCCGCATTCAAACTGGAGTGGGCTATCCACAACTCTCCGCGATCATTGAATGCGCCGATGCGGCGCATGGACTGGGCGCTCATATCATTTCCGATGGCGGCTGCACCTGTCCGGGAGACGTCGCCAAAGCGTTTGGCGCCGGCGCCGATTTTGTCATGCTGGGTGGGATGTTTGCCGGCCACGACCAAGGCGGGGGCACGGTCAAAGAAACCAACGTTTTCAGCGGCGAATATGATCCCGCGGCAAAAACGTGGAAAACAGAACCGAAAAAAACCGTGGAATTTTACGGCATGTCCTCCGACACGGCGATGGAAAAACATTACGGTGAAGTCGCCGAGTACCGGTCCAGCGAAGGCCGGACGGTGGAAGTCGATTACCGCGGCGATGTTCATGCGACGGTCAAAGACATCTTAGGNGGNATTCGCTCCACGTGCACCTATGTGGGCGCACCGACGCTGAAAGATTTATCTAAATGCACCACGTTCATCCGCACCGCCCGTCAATTCAACGATGTCTTTGTGAATCGTTGAAAAACCGTGTAATCTTGATATAATAACGATAATCACGAAAAAGCCATGAATCTGACAAGGATTGGGATAAAGAGAGTTTGATCGCCCGCTGAAAATCAAACCCCAATCTTCAGGTTTGCTCCTTTTTTCTTCACGTGAATGGGTTCGTCTCCTTACCGACGACTCAAGCGCTGAAACGCACGTTGTTTCAGAAACTAGGTGGTACCGCGTATTCCACGTCCTAACGATTTTTTTAGGGCGATTTTTTTTTGGAGGATGTCCCCATGAACACCCAAACCATCAAACAAATCTGGCTTGATTTTTTCAAGTCCAAAGGCCATACCGTTGAACCCAGTGCCTCACTCATCCCACTCAACGATCCCAGTTTACTCTGGATCAATGCCGGTGTGGCACCCCTAAAAGGGTATTTTGAAGGAACGGAAGTGCCCGCATCCCGACGCTTGGTGAATGCTCAAAAATGCATNCGCACCAACGACATTGAACAAGTCGGGAAAACCGCCCGGCATCACACCTTTTTTGAGATGTTGGGGAATTTTTCCATCGGCGATTATTTCCGCGATGAGATCATTCCTTGGGCGTTTGAACTCTTGACATCCAAAAATTATTACGGAATGGATTTGAACCGCCTTTATTTCACGGTCTATCCGACCGATCATGAATCTAAGGCCCTGTGGGAATCACTCGGCGTCGATCCTTCGCACATCATCGCCACCGACTATAATTTCTGGGAAATTGGGGAAGGCCCTTCAGGCCCTTCCACGGAAATATTTTATGACCGCGGCGATGCGTATGGTCCCGCCGATCCGTCGATGATTGAAAAAGACATCGAAAACGATCGTTACGTGGAAATTTGGAACATTGTCTTTTCCCAGTTCAACGCTAAAAAAGGCATTCCTAGAGAAGACTATCAAGAACTGCCCAGTAAAAACATTGACACCGGCATGGGCTTAGAGCGCATGGCCTGCATCTTGCAAGCGGTGCCGACCAATTTTGAAACTGATGGATTTATCCCAATCATTCAGGCCACGGAACGCTTATCTGGAATTCCCTATGACGGCCAACTCGCTTATAAAGTCATCGCCGATCACATCCGCAGTGTCACCTTCGCTCTGGCCGATGGCGCTCAGCTTTCCAACGAAGGCCGTGGTTACGTCTTAAGACGGCTCTTAAGACGGGCCGTCAAACACGGAAAAGCCTTAGGCATTGAAGGGGCTTTTTTACACACCCTCGTCGCCTCAGTCATTTCCATCATGGCCGAGAGTTATCCCTACCTCGAGGCGCAAAAAAAACGCATTGAACGCATCATTCAAAAAGAAGAAACGAAGTTTTTAGAAACTTTAAATGCCGGCGAAAAAAGACTTAAAGAGTGGCTCAAAACCACGAAAGAAACGCTGCCAGGGGAGGCTGCCTTTAAACTATATGACACGTATGGCTTCCCCGTTGAATTGACCCAAGAAATGGCCGAAGAGGCGGGCGTCAGCGTCGATTTAGAAGGGTTTGAAGCGGCGCTGAATGCGCAAAAAGAACGGGCACGCTCGGCCCGAAAAGAATCGGCCAACATGCGGGCCCAAGATGAACGGTTGTTAAATTTCAAAACCCCATCCACCTTTGTCGGCTATGATACCCTCACCGCCGAAGCCACCATCACCCTCATCACCGACGAAGGCATCGTCACCGACCAAACGCCGTTTTATGCGGAAAGTGGTGGTCAAGTCTCCGACCGCGGTATCTTAAGGACCCAAGACGATGAATACGAAGTCTTAGACGTGGTGAAACTCCCCAACGGTCAGCATCTGCATGTGATCGAAGGGTTCACGGGACACGAAGGCGATGCCGTTGAACTTATTGTGGATGAACGTCTGCGCAGGCTCACAGAAAAACATCACTCGGTGACGCATTTGGTCTATCACAACTTGCGTGAACTGGTGGGCACGCACATCACCCAGCAAGGCTCATTTGTCTCCGAAGATCACATGCGCTTTGACTTTTCCAGCGACGCGCCCTTAAGCGATGAATTGCTTTTACGCATTGAAGATGCCACCAACCAAGACATTCAAGCGGCGCATCCTGTGACCACCATCGTCACCGATTTAAAGACCGCGAAAGCCCGGGGGGCGACGGCCGAATTTGGTGAAAAATACACGGGCGATGTCCGCATGGTGGATATGGAAGTCACCCTGGATTTGTGTGGGGGGACCCACGTGAAAAACACCGAAGCCATTCAAGGCTACGCCCTCATCAGTATGGAATCCAAAGGCTCAGGGATTTACCGGATCATGGGCCTGGTGAACGATGCGTCGTCCCGGCAATCGCTGTATTTAAAAGGCACGCTGGATGCGCTAGACACGTTAGAAGCCAAAGCCCAAACCTTAAGCCATCAACTGGCTGAATTTGACCTTACCCCTGATTTTCCTAAACGGCCCCATCTCACCTTTTCTTACCGCGATGTGCTGGCGTTAAGAACCTACCGAGACGCCTTGCAAGAGGCCTTAAAACACGCACAAAAAACGCTCGAAGCGCGTCAAGCGCAATCGGTCACCAACGATTTGGATGCGTATGTCCAACAGGCCAAAGGCAAACGGCTCGTCATGGCCACCGAAGGATTGGATGCCAAAGCCTTTAAAACCCTAGTCGATGCGTGCTTTGAAGCCGTGAAAGGCACCGTGGCTGCGGTCAATGTGACCGACAAACTGATGATTGTCGTCAAATCCAAAGAAGCGGATGTGCATGCGGGAAACCTCACCAAATCTATGGCCCAAATGGCCGGAGGCGGCGGGGGTGGAAGCCCGGAATTCGCCCAAGCGGGCGCCAAAGATGTCTCCCAAAAAGAAGCCATCATCCAAGCGTTGAAGGAGCAACTCTATTGAAAGTCATGGCTCTAGATTTAGGCACAAAATCGTGCGGGGTGGCGGTATCAGACCCAACGGGAACCTTGGCCCGCGGCCTTAAAAATATTCACTACCCAGATTTGGTTTATGACGCTTTAAGCAACGAGATATTAGCGCTTGTGGAACAAGAAAAAGTGGAAGAAATCGTCATTGGCTATCCCATCACCTTGTCTGGGGAGGTTAAGACGCAAGCCAAGCAAGCCAAGCGCCTCAAGAAAATATTGCGCCAAAAAAGCCCGTTAAATGTGGTATTATTTGATGAGCGTTTCACCACGAAACTGGCCAGTCATTACATGGACGCTTCGGGGTTATCCAAAAAGCAAAAAGACGCGGAAATTGACCAATTTTCCGCGGCCATTCTCTTGCAAGATTATCTCCAATCGAAAGGATCTGTATGAAAGATTTGAACGTGCCACTCATCCACGACTTGCCCGATGATAAACGCTTAGAAGTCATTGATGAAAATGGCGATACGCAGGTGTATGAAATCGTCCTGACGTTTCATTCCGATGAACTCGGCAAATCGTACGTCGTGTATAAAGAACCGGGCGATTCCGATGAAGTATTTGCCGCCTCGTTTAACGAAGAAAACAAAGACGGTGGGCAGCTTTCTGCCATTGAAACCGATGAAGAATTTGACATGATCGAAGAAGTGCTCAACACCTTTTTAGATGACGATGGCCACGCCCACGACTGATCACTCGGTCTATGCGACGCCCCTCAAAGCGGATGTGCGAGCACATTTAAAAACCCTCTGTGAGACCCATTCGACCCAGACATTATTAGAAATTGGCACCGGCCTGGGTGAAAGCAGTGCCTGGTTGCTGAGGGCACTGGCGTCACTCAACATTGACACCGTCGAAAAAAATGGCGATGCGGCGGACGCGGCGTTTCAACGGTTTAAAGCCCTGCATCTTTTGGACCGCGTGAATCTTTATCATGAAGATGCCCACCACTTTTATCCCGTCAGAGTCTATGATGCGATTCTCATCGATGCGTCGAAATCCCAACAAAAAGCCCTCGTTGAACGGTTCTTTAAACACCTGGATAATCGTGGCTTCATGCTGATTGACAACATCGCCCTTTCGCGCATCAATGATGCCCCACAGACCGCATCCAGGGAAGCATTAAAAACCAAACATGACACCTTTTTGAACTGGCTAAAAAACGATCCACGGTGGACGGTTGAATTTTGTGATCTCGGTGATGGCATTGCCGTATTAACGCCCATCATCAAGCCAAAATCATAGAGCTTTTCAAAAAAATCGATTATAATAGGTAATGTAAAGGAGACTGCATGGAAAATAATAAATATCAATTGACGCAAGCCGGTCTTGAGGCTTTAGAACAAGAGCTCCATCAACTTAAAACCGTGGAGCGTGATGCCAACTTAGAAGCTTTAAAAGAAGCCAGAGCGCAAGGCGACCTCTCAGAAAACGCGGATTATGACGCGGCGAGAGAAGATCAAGCGCGCATTGAAGGCCGGATCAAAGAAATCGAAAACATCTTAAAAAATTACACCCTCATTAAAAATACCAAACGGGGAAAAGCGATTCACATCGGCCGTAAAGTCAGCTTAAAAATTGATGACAATGCCCCCGTGGATTACACAATTGTGGGCTCACTGGAAGCCAACCCCTTCCAAAACATGATTTCCAATGAATCGCCGATTGGCCGTGCCATCATTGGCGCCAAAGAAGGCGATTCCAAACTCGTGAAAACCCAATCCAACCGCGAAGTGAGTGTGACGATTGAAAAAGTCTATTAAAAAGAATGCCTGCCATTCTTTTTTTAGATAAAAGGAAGGTTTATGACCGTAGGCTTTGTGTTTGCCTTAGAAAGTGAATTCGACGTTTTTAAACGCCATTATCCGGGGTCTTTTCATTTTGAAGATCCTTTTTATATCTCAGAAGGTGGCCGCTTTAAAGTCATCATCAGTGGGGTGGGGAAAACCTTGGCGGCCCTCGCCACCCAGCAATTAATCAACCGGGCGCACCCCGACGTCATTGTAATATCGGCGTGGCCGGAGGTATCAACACCCCTAAGGGCGCGTTGGTCCTCGCGCACAAAGTGTTGTTTCATGATGTGGATGTGACCGCCTTTAATTATGTCCGCGGTCAATATCCGGGAATGCCGCCTGTGTTTAAAACGGATAAACCCTTACGTCAAAGCTGTTTGGATGTGGCTGAGCGCCTCGGTATACCGTTGGAAAAATCGCATGTGATTACCGGGGATCAATTCGTGACCGATTTAGAGACGATTCATCCCATCTTAGACCGCGTGCGTGGCATTAAAGCATGTGAAATGGAAGCGGCAGGCATCGCCTTGGTCGCCCATCAAGAAAAGGTGCCATTCATTGCCTTGAAAGCCATCAGCGATGAAGTGGGAACCGCCTCTCAAGTCGATGATTTCAACGTTTTTTTAGACCAAGTCATGACGCCCTTTGCGTCCTTGGTCGAAGCGGTGTTTCGATGATTTTTACGCACCAATCCATGACCATCACCCTGAAACAAATTAAAACCACTCGGATGAGTGTAAGGCGCACACACGCCGATCGCTTTATCGTGCACGGCCCGAAAACGATGCCGGCGCGTGCGCTCAAAAAAATGGTGATTCAAGACTTTGAAAAACTGATGGGACTGCCCATTCCCTTTGATTACGAGGCCTACTTAACTCAACAATACGGGCATGTTTTTGGCAGTTATGGCCCCTGGAACGTGCGCACCCTCAAACACGTCCTCATGGATGAAATTGTCCGGCTCGAATCCGAATTTAAAACGTCTCAGTCTAA
>PR_CR_10_Liq_3_inCRDRAFT_1000104_pt1 | contig 24535 bp, 17 predicted proteins | sample PRCRCaboRojoPR_2_FD_10240 | JGI IMG/M metagenome (IMG submission 10240)
GAAAAGGTCACCCATGGTCTGGATACGGCAAAACGATGGTGAAATCATCAAATGCTTCCTCGTATTCTGGTGACCCGCTCCGGGTAACTACGAAAGCCCTTCATCGTTCAAAGGGTGGTGTTCGTCAAATCCTGTTGCGACAGACCGGCAATTCAGGTATTTTTAAGTGGTAATTTTTCACACTTAAATCACCTGAATCAACATGAAAAAACACTACCTCATCCTCCTTCTTTCCCTGATCACCTCATTTACCGGCAAAGCCCAGCTACAGCCTGGCGATTGGGCAACCCCTTTCACCCTAACTGATATCTATGGCAATGACCACAGGCTTTACGACTACCTCAGCGAAGGCAAACCCGTGGTAATGATCATTTCAGCAACGTGGTGTGCGCCCTGCTGGTCTTTGCACACAAGCGGTGTGATGGAAGAAGTCTACGAAACCTATGGCCCGGATGGCAGCGACGAAATCATGGTCCTTTTTGTAGAGGGGGACCCCAGCACTTCCTACGAACAACTCACCGGGCAAGCCTGGCCTTCACAAGGCAACTGGATTGATGGCACCCCCTACCCTATCATTGACGTGGAAGACTTTCAGCTTCAGGCAGCTTACGGCTTACTGGGCTATCCAACGGTGGTCATGATCTGCCCGGATATGCAGGTAAAAGTCCCGCAAATGTGGTCCGGTATCAACAACTGGTCCGTCGACTATGTCGTGAACCAGGCTTTCTCCTGTGATAATGAACCGCTACTGGAACAAGACGCAGCCATTCATACCTACGATATTGGCAACAGCTCCTGCTACGATGGTTTTGTGAGCGCTAACCTCTACAACACAGGCAGTGAACCGCTGACCGCCGCTACAATAGAACTTCGGCGCGATGGAGAACTTGTAGACACTTACGAATGGACGGGTGAATTGGCTACCGGTGCGGAAGCCCCTGTCCTTTTTGAAAACGTAGACTTGCAGCCGGGGCTAAATATTTTCTCCGTGGTGCTCACTTCTGACGATGGTGACTCTTCCAACAACGAGGTCGTGGTGCCTTTCGTCAAAGCCCCGGAAGTCTCTGTGAACCTGGACCTCTACATCCAATCCGACAGCGATGCCGAAGACCATAACAACCGCTGGCAAATTGTCGATGAGAATGGCAATCCGGTAGCAGAAGGTACGCTGGCCAACAGTACCTATGAAGAAGTTAGCTTGTCCCTGGAAGCGGAAGGCTGCTATGAACTACGCTTCTACGATGAGGAAGGTGACGGTATCAATGAAGGCGGGTTTATTCTCGTGCTGGATGAGTATGGCACCTCTATTGCCGACATCAGCAACTTCCAGGGTACAGAAGTATTCATAAAGTTTTTGGCTGCAGCCAATGTGAGCAGTACTCCTAATGCGGAAGCGGTAGCCGAGTGGTCCGTCTTCCCAAACCCAACCAAGGATTTGGTGCAGGTGCAGTATGTACTGCATGAAAGCAGCCCGGTGCAACTCAACTGCATCAATGCTACAGGCCAAGCCCTCCACACAAAGGAGTTTAAGGCACTGCCTTCCGGCACGCATCAGGCAGCATTTGACCTGAGCAACCTGCCAGTTGGCTTGTACCAGGTCCAAATCACGACTCAAGACGGGACGAGCACGAAAAGTGTAGTGAAGCAGTAAGAAAACAGCACTAAAAAGCCCCGGCAGAAATTTCTGCCGGGGCTTTTGGTTTACAATGCAACAACCTGGAGTGAGGAGCCGCTGCACTAGTGGTCTGTCAAGTGTTAATTTATGGGTTGAGTGGAAGCGAATTTTGAGGCTAATCAACCTGTCCGTGTCTCGTCGCCTGTTGGCTTTGGCCACCGGAGACCGTACTTAGGTACTAAGGCAGGCGGGGGCGGATGTTCCCGCGCATAGCAGCGCTACGTAAGGGGTTATCCAACGAAGAGTAGCCTCAAAAGTCGCCGCAGGCAACCCTTAGTTTTAGCCTTGACAGACCACTAGCCGCTTCAGCGATGGAGCAAAGGGTGCAAAGCCAGAAAATGCGCTGGCTCCCTTCAGGGATGGGGCAAAACAGGGCATTTTCTGCTTATCTTTTCGTGTATGCTGAGTAGTTACAAAATCTTTTGCTAAAATGCAGCAATCAGCTTCGCCTTCATCGACTGGAACTCCTCCTCGGAGATGATGCTTTCGTCCCGCAGTTTGCCCAGCTCCCGCAGGCGGTCAAGTACGTCCTCTTTGCTTTTTGGAGACTCAGTGGAAGTGGGGTCATTAGCTCCCGGCTGAGCGTAATCTGCCGGATTGCCTTCAGCAGCAGATTCGGCCGCTTGTTTGGCGGCTTTGTCTTTGCGCAGCTGCTCTGCCACTTTTTTGCCTTTCTCAAACTGCTCTTTGTACATCTTCTTCAGGCGGGCGGGGTCAAAATCTAAAATAGTGCCTCCTGACTCGTAGTGGCGCTTGAAGACCTGCCCAAGGGCATAAGTCGAAGCCCCGGCAAATACCGACACCGTGATGCCGCCAACTACAGAACCGACCACGGGAATCATTTTCGCCAGGCTGCCCGCACCAATCCGGGCCAGCGTGGAGCTCGTCAGGGAAGTAACGATGGCCTTTCCCTGCGTTTCTGAGAAATCCACATCGTACACCTTGCTCATTTGCCGGATCATGTCCAGCTGTACCGCACTGACTGCAAAAATATCGGCAATCAAAACCGGAATTAAACCTGACCCCATAGACCAGACCACGTGGTTGCGGATAATTGTATCGACGTGCTTACTACGCTCGCTTGTTGATTCGCTCATAAACTGCGATTTTACTTTTTTGATACCGTAATCGAAGAAATCTTTCGGTTCCATAGACTGAATTGATTCAGATTCAATGATAAGCGCTTTTGCCCGAAGCTGCCACTTTTTTTCGACCATCATCCGAAAAACGGCGATTGGCTGGCTGGGAAGGGATCACCCTTGCCTTTATTGTAAACAAAAGGAACACCCCCTGGTTCTGCCCTCCGTATTATACAAAACCCGGACCACAATCAACCCAGAATTCAGCGGTTCATCTGATAATCGCTGGCGTTCGTCCATCCGCCGGCAATGGAAGCCTTTGAGTGGCGTTTTGCTTAAGAATCCTCCGGAACAGCCTTTCCCGGCTTTGACAAGCACCTCCGTAACGGCTGCTGTCAACGCGACAAACGGCCGAAAGTGCGGCCGTATATTTTTTTTCCGTCCCGAAGGAGTATATTTGCACGTTACCAAAAGTAAATCAACACCGCATGGGTTTCTTTCTCTTTTTATTGATCAGCTATATCCTGCTCAGCATCAGCCTTTTCTTTTTGTTCCCGAAAGCGGGTGTGGACGGGTGGAAAGGCCTGGTCCCTGGCCTGAATTTCGTGGAATGGTGCAAACTCATCGGCCGTAAAGGCACGCATGCGGCCTGGTTGCTGTTCCCCATTGTCAATATTTTCATTTATGCCGGCATGGCTATTGATATGGTGCGCTCGTTCCGGCACTATGGCTTTCTGGACAGTGTGCTGGCGGTGCTTTTCGCGCCTTTTTACTTTTTTTATCTGGCCTTCAAGCCGGAGGAACAGTACGATGGCCCCACACTGATCAAAGAGGCGGAGTACAAACAACAGCTCCTTCAAGCACAGGAGGAGAACCAAACCCGCAAGCTAAAGAAATTACAGAGCAGCAACCCTTACCATAAATCCCAGGTCAGGGAATGGGCGGAGGCGGTGATTTTTGCTGTATTTGCAGCCGCTTTCATCCGGATGTTCCTGATTGAAGCCTATGTGATCCCAACTTCTTCTATGGAAGGCTCACTGCTGGTTGGCGATTTTCTGTTTGTCAGCAAGGCACACTATGGCATACGAACGCCGGAAACGGTGGCCATGATCCCGCTGCTGCATAACAGAGCACCGGTTATCGACGCAGAGTCGTACCTGAAGAAGCCCAAGCTGCCTTACTACCGCCTGCCTGCCCTCGAAAGCATTGACCGAAACGATCCCATTGTTTTCAACTATCCGGAGGGAGACAGCGTCTACATTTTCCCCGGCCGGACCTGGAGTATACACGATTACAATCGGGGTGCTATCCCGCCACAGTACACCCGGCAGATCAAGACGGGCAATAAGAAACTCGTTGTACGCCCAATGGACAAAAAGGACCACTACATCAAGCGGGCAATTGCCGTAGGTGGCGACAGCCTGGAAATCCGCGACCGGCAGGTGTACATCAATGGGCAACCGGCAGATAACCCGGAGCACCTGCAGTATATGTATCAGGTGACCTTCCCCAATGCAGCTATCAATACCCGTCAGTTTTCGGACTGGGGCATCTCTTCGGAGGACATCATCGCTCAGCAGGGCAATACCACTTTCATTATCGTTCTATCCAATGAACAAAAAGCCAAAGTCCAGGGCCTCGACGAAGGCATCACCATGGAGCCTATGAACATTGGCGAACTGGATACCAACCCGGAGAAACTCTTCCCGCACGACCCGAAAAACTTCCCCGGCTGGACTGTGGACAACTACGGCCCGGTATATGTGCCTGAAAAAGGCGCCACAATAAAGGTCAGCCCTGAAAACATTAGCCTCTACAAACGCATTATTGGAGTGTACGAAGGCAATGAGCTCGCAGTCCGGGACGGAAAGATTTTCATCAACGGGGAAGAAACGGACGAGTACACCTTCAAAATGAATTACTACTGGGCTATGGGCGATAACCGGCACAACTCTGAAGACAGCCGGGTTTGGGGCTTTGTCCCTGAAGACCACATCGTCGGAAAGCCTATCATCATCTGGTTCTCTACCAAGGAAGGGTCGATTGGCAACGGCATCAACTGGAGCCGCCTCTTCAAGTATGTAGGCAACCTGAAATAAAACAGCTACATGGTTGACGCCTTCATCGAAAACCCTCTTTTGCTATTATTCGTAGTAGCTGGCCTGGGCTACGGTGTGGGCAGTATCCGGATACGCGGCAGCAACCTCGGTGTGGCAGCGGTGCTTTTTGTCGGGCTTGGCGTTGGCGGGCTTAGTCCGGAGCTCCACATTCCGGATATTATCATCTTTCTGGGGCTGGCGATGTTTGTCTACACGATTGGGCTGAGCAGTGGGCCCAGCTTTTTCGCTACTTTTCGGCAGCGGGGATCGAGGGACATTATCTTTGTGATTGTTATGCTCACCCTGTCGGCCTCCATTGCCTTTGGGCTGCACTTTCTTTTCCATTTTGATGCCAGCACTACCGCCGGGCTCTATGCGGGCAGCACCACCAACACGCCTGCACTGGCGGGATTGCTGGATGCCATCAGCAATGCCAATCTGGGTAGCGCTGACTCCAAATCGATGAGCGAACGGGCAGTAATTGGCTACTCCCTCTCCTACCCTATGGGCGTTATCGGGGTGATGATTGCGATCAATGTCATGCACCGGTTGCTGAAAATCGACTATCTGGCCGAAGAGCGGGAGCTTAAACAGGAATACCCGGTACGGCAGACGGTAACCAGCAAGACCGTTGAGGTTACTCAGCCCGATGTTACCGGCATCCCCCTGCGCGATTTGAAGCGGCAGCTCCAGGCAAATGTTGTATTTGGCCGCTTAGTCAGAGGAGATGAAACCCTGCTGACCAATTACGATACGACCTTGCAGGTAGGCGATCAGGTAGCACTGGTAGCTGATGAAGAGGAAATTGAGCGGGTCACTCCGCTACTGGGCAAAAATATGCCCTTCCGGCTGTCCTCCGACCGTTCGGAATATGACACCCGCCGGATATTTGTCTCCAATCCGGATATTGCCGGCGAACGCCTGTCTACGCTCAACCTTAACGAGCGTTTTGCAGCCATTATCACCCGCGTAAGAAGAGGCGATATTGACCTGCTGGCCAACTCCAGGCTCGTATTAGAATTAGGCGACCGGGTCCGCTTTGTGGCCCGCAGGCAGGATATCCCAAAGATTTCCAAGCTCTTCGGGGACTCCTACGATGCCCTCAGCCGCATCAACCTGCTAAGTTTTGGGCTGGGTATGGCCCTGGGGCTGCTGTTGGGTATGATTACCTTCCAATTACCCGGCGATGCTTCGTTTAAGCTGGGGTTTGCCGGGGGGCCTATCATCGTGGCGCTCATCCTTGGGGCGCTGCGGCGTACCGGCCCCATTGTCTGGACATTGCCCTACAGCGCTAACCTGACGCTCCGGCAGATTGGCCTGATCCTGCTCCTGGCGGGTGTGGGCGTGAATTCCGGGCACACCTTCGTGGATACCGTTGCGCAGGGCGGCGGCGGTATTATTTTCCTGGCTGGTACGATCATTAGTTTTATTACGGCTATTGCGACCCTGTTCATTGGTTACAAACTACTGAAGATACCCTTTAGCTTCCTGACGGGCATGGTGGCCAGTCAGCCAGCGGTACTCGATTTTGCCCTGGAGAAAGCAGGCAACAAGCTTCCCAATATTGGCTTCACGTTGATGTTGCCCGTATCTTTGATCACCAAAATCGTCTACGTTCAATTCCTATTCGCTTTATTGCGATAAACCCTGCAAGTCTATGAATTTTACAGGCAAACGAGTTCTGATTACGGGCGGCTCCCGTGGTATCGGCAAAGCTACGGCACAGGCTTTTGCGGAAGCTGGTGCACGCGTGGCCATCAATTTCAACAGCAACAAAGCTGCTGCGACCGATGCCGTCAACAGCCTGAACGGCGAAGGCCACTTTGCAGTCCGGGCTAATATCAGCCATCCGGAAGCCGTGGAACGCATGGTAGAAGCAGTTGCTGCAGAAATGGGCGGTATCGATATCCTGGTCAATAACGCGGGTGTTTTCATACCTCACCCGATTGCCGAAGTGAGTTATCAGGCATGGCAGGAAGCCTGGCAACAGACCCTGGACACCAATCTGACGGGGGCAGCGAATGTCACCTACTGCGTCGCGCAGCAGATGATTGAGCAGGGAGGCGGGCGTATTGTTTTCGTATCCTCCCGTGGCGCATTCCGCGGAGAGCCTACACATCCTGCCTATGGCGCCTCAAAGGCCGGCATGAATGCTTTGGCACAGTCCCTGGCGCAAGCCCTGGCACCTCACAACATCTTCATCGGCACACTGGCACCCGGTTTTGTGGAAACGGACATGACAACGGAGCACCTACAGGGCGAAAGCGGGGCTGCCATCCGCAGTCAAATCCCAAATGGCAGAGTCGCCCAACCTGAGGAAATGGCGCATTGTATCCTTTTTCTGGCATCAGAGCAGGCTGCGTATACGACGGGATGTGTGCTGGATGCTAATGGGGGGTCTTATTTGCGGTAGGAGTGGGCGGGTTAAAGGTGCTTGATAGCTTCGCGTACGGTAAGTTTGGGCAGGTGAGGGCTTTGGTGGATAAAATCACGGACCAGGCTGGGGGCCGTCCGGGCATACTGCCGGAGCGCCCAGCCAGCGGCCTTTTGCACGAAAAACTCCGTGCTGTCCGCCCTGCGCAGGATGTAGCGGAAAAGGCGGTCGGTGTCTGTCTTTTCCTTATAACCTAACTGGAAAATGATAGCGGCGCGTTGAAACCAAAGGTCTTCGGATTCTATCCACCGGTCAGGGTAATCTTTTTTGCAATCCGGGAAGCGCAGCAAGAGCCCACCGGCGATTTTCGGCGAGAGGAAATCGACGGTATCCCACCAACAGTTCCGGGGAATTAATTCTTCCACGAGATCCAAAAAATCAGGGGTGAGCCTTCGGAGTGACTTTTGCAGCAAATCGTTGACAGCATATTGCAGCTCCCGGTGGGCATCAGGCTTGAAACACAACCGGCATACGGCTTTCAGCTCCTTTCCTTCCGGCACGCCACATGATGCGATGTGCCCTTTGACAATGACTTTGCGCTCCGGTGTTTTGATCCCATAAAACCGGGCGTTGTGTTTCATATACGCCTCCATTTGGGCGGCTTGCCCGGGGTTAGCATTAGCCTGAAAGGCTTCCTGTAGCAGGCGCACATAGGATTCAGGAGTCATAAATGGTATATCGCTTCGATAATTTCGGCTTCCGCCATGGGTCGCATATAAACATTCAGCAATTTGTCTGCAGCTTTTTTCAGTCGGGCGGCGCCAAAATACAGTTGTCCCTTCGACATCCCATAGGCGATAACATGCCCTGATGCCCGTTTGGGGATATTCAACCCGCTGAAGTGGCGGCCGCTGGAATACAATTTGGTGATGACACTGGAATCGTCGAGCCAAAGGAAGGCTTCCTGGCTTTCAAAACTATCGGTATTGGCAATAATTTTTGCAGTCACCATTACCCTGGCATCTCTTCGGGCAAAAAAATGGCCGCATTGATACCAGGAACAGCGCTGCACCGGAAATCCAAAATAGCGCTGGTCTCCCACCTTTCGTACGTCCACCGGAATTTTTAGCGGGCGCCAGTCGAGAAAAGTGCGACTCTTTACAGAACGTACGGTGGCAAGACTGGGGGCAAAGAGCTTCGCGCTGCCCGGTGGGTGGGGGCTTTGGGAGCTTACCGGAATTTCCATCATTACTGGCTCGCTGAGTTGAAGAGGTGCTCCGTCCTTAAATATTTTAAACTGTACCTGCCTGACCGCATCCACTACCCGGTCTTCCGAGGCCGTGGGCCGGGCAGCAAGCAGATGGTCAATCGGATTACTGATTTCCGTAAGCCTAACCTGAATCTGACCATCAATCCGTTGACCGGTGGTCGTGGATAGCGAGTGCGCGGGAAAAGTAAGCCGGGTCCCTTTCTCCCCCACAATCGTGCTGTTTCGGGCGGCATTAATCAAAAAGACCTGCTCGGGCGGGCGGTGTTTTAAGAAAAACTCCTCCAATATCCGATAGGGGCTGCCCGAATAGGTCAGCACCCTGGGTACGTGGCCAGGTATCATACTTTTTTGTTTTCTCATAGTTGAACCTACATGGCATAGACCATATACGTCCGGTAATTAGACCAATACAATTACTAATGCGCTGCCTGTGGCGTGCGCAGGGACACATTCAGGGAGGTAAATGTCTAAGCAGCTATTGATGCACAATCGGCACACAAGGTGCAACCGTAGCTTACTGCTTTTTCAAATCTGGAATAGGAATGTATGCTTAAACGGGGAGTATATGGAGGGTATAGCAGCTTTTACGACGCTGCAATAACAAAGGTTGCAAAAAATCACCATTTTCTCCCTACGCTAAAGCAAATAGGGTTTGATTCATAGTACCTTTCAAAGATACTAAGATTAAAAAAGTTATTCAAGGAATAATTTTCTCCTTGTTCAGGTAAGTTGTAGTGGATGGCATCGCATATCCCGGAACAGTTGAAGTACCGCACTTAGTCGGGTATGGCAACGGCGATGGTGCCCGTTCCCTCGGCTGTTTTCCAGGGCGCTCCGGCCTCATCAAATAGCTGGCACTGAAAACGAATGCCCAACTGCAGGGTTGGCTGTCCGAGGTTGTTGTTTTCGTAAGGCCCGGCACTTTCAATACTGAAACTGAACGACGGCGCCTGGCTACCTGCTGCGGTGGAATAGAGGTTGCCCTGCTCATCCTGATACCGGATAACAACCCCACTGGAGGGCCCCGGGTCCACCACTGTATTGATTTGTGTTTCTATGCCCCCTTCTATGCGGTTGCGGCAAACTGAAGCTTGCTGTAAAAGGATGGTCTGGCAGGAGGCGGCGATGCAGCCATCCGGAAACAGCCCCTCTAAACAAAGTGTAAACGGACCGGTACCCTGCGGGGGGAAAAAGCTAAAAATGGCGCCGGGTTGACTAATAATTGAGTCTTGCCAAATAAGTTGATCAGGGTTCCCTAACTGATCATAAGTCGCCACGATAAGCGAATCGAAAAGAATCGTCGTATCTATCGTAAAGCCCACCTCACACTCCTGCTGAACGGTGTTAAAAGAGAAACTTTTTCTGGTATAGCTCTGGCAGTCCCCTTCTGTAATGGTGGTTAGCTCCACTTCATAGGTTCCGGGCCCCGGAATCTCTTTTTCCACGGTAGAGGTACCAGCTGTGGAACCATCATAAAAAGCCCATTCATGGCTGAGGACCGGTGCGCCGGCAGAGTGGCTGGAATTAGCAGTGAGATTAAGCGTGTAGGTCGTATCGGTAATAATAGTTCCGGGCTGTATGAATGGGACTTGCCCTACGCCCAGCAAACTATCCAGGGCAGCCATACTGCCACTGAATTCGAACTGCCAGCCGGGCGCACAGTCTGTGGAACAATCTAATTCTTCCAAACGGCTTAACGACTGTAGGTTTCCATCGTTGGTCAATGACAATTCCGTGAACATGAAATAATCATCTACTCCGGCAGCCAGCTCAAACGCCGCATTGTCGAGATTGCCCTCCAACCGAAATACAGGATCGCCATCGGTGGGCTCCGGCAGCTCCGTCGGATCACACGCCATAAAGGCAAGCACCATACTTCCCAAAAGCACCACTGCCCATCTGTAATTTACCATAGTTTATATTTAAGCATCAGATCAAATGAAACCGGGGATAACCGGGGCTGTTCAGGCGCCATTTCTGCAAGGATGGGGGTAAAGCTGTACTGCACACGCCCTCCCAGTTGCAGATTGGGAAAGATTTCAAATGCATACCCTGCCTGTGCCCGGAACAGCCATTGGGAAAGCCCCTCTGTTGCTATCCACCCTTCTGAAATAGCAGAAACCGGCCCGTAATCCACCTCTGCTTCGGCCTTTTGCGCCTGCTCCAGCTGCCCCCTTGCACCAACCAGATACGTAGCACCAGCACCAGCGTGCAACTGATGACGGGCAAGCGTATAGGTTGCCCCAAAATTGACATCAACGTAGTTCAGGCTGTTGGCCCTCAGTTCAAACGCATTTTCTGTAACGCCAAATCCGTAGGTACGCTGCAGGGAGGCTTGCGTTGGCAGGCCAGACAATGGCCTGATCCTGTATAAACCCTCGGCGTAAAGCCCGAAACCATCACGCCCCGGCCAGCTCACGCCCAATCCTAACAGCGCCCCAGCCTGATTGCCCTGAGCAGGCAGGCTGCCTCCCAGTATGGTTTGTACAGACCAGCGCTTCCGGACCGGCCAGCAAGGGTCAGGCAGATCGCTCCCCTCTTCGCGATCACTTTCTTCCACCAAAAACGAAAGCACAGGAATTAGATCAAAAGCAGCGACCGTTTGCCTTCCCTCCTGTTGCTCCTCCTGATCTTCCCTCGCTATGGGCGGGGATATTGATTCAGCGGCAGGCGCTTTTTCCGGTAAGGCCGGCGCTTCAGAGCTATCTTTTTCAATTTTGGAAGCTTCAGCCTGAACACCGCGTTCGACCGGCTTTGGAGCACCATTTACGGGTTTTACTATCTCCGGCGGTTTCACGCTGCCAGTAGATGCAGCTGATAAGACAGACGCTTTTTCATCGCCAGCGCCAGCGGCCTCTACTGAATCAGCAAGCTTTTCAAGACTGGCAGCCTGATCAGACTCTGCAGGGACATCAGTTGATTGCGAGCGCTCCACCGCCCTCTTTTTAGCGACTGGCTTTTCTGATAATGGCGCAGAAGCAGTGGCACCCGGCTTCGATGTAGAAGGCCATAGGGCAACGACCACTACCGCTAGTGCAATGGCCAATAACCCGGACCGCCACCACCAGATCGCCCCGCGCCGGGCATCGCGGTCATCCAGTAGTTGCTGAGCATCGGCCCAGTGCGCTTCATTGAAGGGCAAGTCCCGCTCTTCCATTTTCTTCTTGAAAAATTCGTCCATTGGTTCCATCATCACACGATCTTTGAAGCATTCATAGCATTGCGTATCATTTCCTGTAGTTTTTTACGGGCTGAAGCCAAATGCCAGCGGGAAGTCCCCTCGCTAATGTCCAGCATCTTACTAATTTCCGTATGCGGATAACCATCTATTGCAAATAAGTTGAACACCTTGGAACTCATAGGGGGCAATTGGCGGATAAAGCCTTCCAGTTGCTCCGCGTCAAACTGTTTGTCTGCTTCGTTGTAATCCACCCCGCCCTGCGCTTCCGGCAGGTCTTGGATAGAAGTGGAAGCAATAAGCTCTTTGACCTTCCGGTTCTTGCGGAAGTCGTCAATCAGGGTATTGATGGTGATCCGCTTAGCCCATGCCGCAAAGGGCACATGCCCGGGTAGCCGGTCCAGGTTGTCCAGGATTTTCAGGAAAGCCTGATTGAGCATGGCTGCCGCATCCGGCTCGTTTTTTCGGTAGCGAAGACAAACGCCCATAAGCAAGGGATAGCAGAGCCGGTAAAGGGTAAACTGTGCCTTCCGGTTTCCATTCTGGCAATCCTTGATCAGCTTCGGGTCTATTTCCAAGCTATAATAGTGGGTTGTTCTGGTGTAAAATAGCAAAAACCGGGCTCAACCGGGTATTCCCTGATTGAGCCCGTATCGTAAAGGGTGTTATTGTTTCATCCACTTTTGAGTCAGCAGCTGGCCTTCTGCGGTGACTTGCAGGTAGTACATCCCAGCAGGCAGTGTGCTCACGTCAAGCGTTGTAGTGGTGCCGCTCATGTCTACATTCGTGCGGCTGAGGACCATTTGCCCTTGCGCATTCCACACTTGTATAGCGCCCTGCCCCTGCATTTCAGAAGCAACTACCTGTAGCGTGGAGGTTGCCGGGCTAGGGAAAACAGACAGTACAGCTTCCGCAACCAGCTCGTCCGTATCGGTGATGCTTTCTTCTCCGATTTCAAAATAAAGACCTTCTGCACCTGGGTTATCCTCGCTCAGGGTGACCCAATAGTACTGCTGCTCGTATCCGATGTGCTCAATGACCACTTTGTAGGTGCCGTATGCCAGGCTTGGGAACATAAATTCGCCATTGGCATCCGTATAGGTAGAGCTTACCGGATTTTCTTCTTCGTCCAGCAGAATAATAGAAACACCTTCCATTGGCCCACTTCCGCGGACTTCGATCTCGCCGGACTGTAAATTGGCGCCATCTGCAACGTAGCCACCGATAAATCCGGGACCTCCGGGATTGGTGCCAGGTATCAGGGTGAAGTTGAAAGAACCCCAACCGTTGAAGGGCAGGGTGACCGTATTGGCTTCGTCCCACCAAAGGACATGGCTGTAGTAAGTTGGCAGATGGTTTTCATACCCATTCGTACCGGGTGCCAGCGCAGCCTTGATCAGGTACTCACCGGCAGGCTGCTCATCAAACTTATAGTACGCTGCGCCGTCAAAGCCCAGGCTCTCCATTTCCGTAGTGTCTACGGCCGTAAGGGTGCCTTCTTCCTCGTCGTACACGATCAGATAAACCCAACCTTCCATCTCACCACCGTTAATACTGTCGGGCAGGTAAACATACCCGTCAATGATGAAGGGTGCTGAGGGGTTAATGATAAAAATACAATCCGTGGAAGTACAACCATCGTCAGTTGTTATGGTCACACAGTAGTTACCAGGCTCTACGTCCTGAATGGTTGCTGTAGTCGCTCCGGTACTCCAGTTATAGGTAACCGCCCCGGTAGCCCCGGAAACAACGGCTTGCAGCATAGTCCCATCCTGAACAGTGACAATCTCAACAGAACAGGAGTCTACCCCACCCTGATACCAGTAGGTGGCCGTAGCGGTGCAACCTGCAGCGTCAGTAACAGTGACAGAATAGAAATTTACATTCGGGTCAATATCTGTTGAAGAAAAGGTGGATCCCGTATTCCAGCTATACGCAAAGGGCGCTACACCTTCCGGAAATGCCTGTAGTTCCATGCCCCATGCACCTATCTCGATACTAACGCCACATGGAGTCGGGAAGTAATCTGCGCAGGCTGTAGCTTCGCAGCCTTCTGCATCCGTAGTGGTCACACAGTAGGTCCCTGCTTCTGTTACTTCGATAGAGGAAGTCGCCTCACCTGTACTCCAGGAGAAATCAATCGCGCCCAACCCGTAAGCAAAGGCTTCGATTTCCAACCCGGCAGCGGTTGAGGTAGAAACCAGATTTACTACGCAGGTAGAGTCTGAACCGTTGCCTCCGGTTGCATCATAACATGCAGTGGACGTACACCCTACGGCATCGGTTACTGTAGCGCAGTATAGCCCACTGCCATCTGGCACAATACTCTGAGTGGTTGCTCCCGTACTCCATTCGTAGCTAAACGGCGCTACTCCAATCATTGTGGCCGCCACTGTATTATCCTGCCAGTCCGGATAAACAAAAGCCTGACAGGTAATCTCAACATCACAGTAAGTGAAGTCAATAACCACCTCACTATTTCCCGGGAACCAAGTCCCGTCACCAAAGAGGAAGTTTTGATCACAATTGGTTATCCTGGCGTATGCCCATCCCTGCGTATCCGCATCATCGAGGGTGAACTCAACCGAGTAGGCGCCGTTTTCATCGGTAAGGGCAACAGCAGATAAAAAGCCGCCGCTTATCAGAGAGTCGGTAAAGACTTCAACGACCAGTGCTTCGACCGGCGTGCCATCTGTATTGGCAACCGTTCCACTGACGGTCACCTGATTCTGAGCAAAAACAAAAACGCTTAGGAAAAGCGCGGTTGTCATTGTAATAATCTTCTTCATGTTCGTTTTTTGTACTACAGTTGTTGATAATTCATTCAGCTTTGCAAAGCTTTCAGTTACCTTCACGGACAATTTGGGTGAAGCGTTGGGTGAGAAAAGAAAAAAAGTTATTTTTTTATGAGACCACTGGCAGAACGGATGCGCCCCCGCCAATTGGCAGATTACGTAGGGCAGCAACATTTAGTAGGACCGGGTGCGGTATTGCGGCAGGCTATTGAGTCTGGCCAAATCCCCTCCTTTATTCTTTGGGGGCAGCCGGGCATCGGTAAGACCACCCTGGCGAAAATCATCGCCAATGAGCTTGACCGGCCCTTTCACACCTTATCGGCTATCAACTCCGGCGTGAAGGATGTGCGGGAAACCATTCAGCGGGCCAAAAGCCAGCGCTTTTTCGATAGCCCCAACCCCATCCTGTTCATCGATGAGATCCACCGCTTTAGCAAATCCCAGCAGGATTCCCTGCTCGGGGCAGTGGAGGAAGGTGTTATCACGCTTATTGGAGCCACTACGGAAAACCCTTCCTTTGAGGTCATCCCGGCCCTCCTCTCCCGCTGCCAGGTGTATGTGCTGGAATCGCTTAGCAAGGATGAACTGATCGGGCTTATTGAGCGGGCCCTCAAAGAAGATGAGTTTCTGAAAGGGCAGAAAATAACCATCAAAGATTACGATGCCATACTCCTCCACTCCGGTGGAGATGCCAGGAAGCTTTACAACATCCTGGAATTGGTGACGAATTACGGCAAGGCGTCCGAGCCCATCACCGTGACCAACGAAATGGTGACCCAAAAGCTGCAGCAGAATATCAGCCGGTACGATAAAGGCGGAGAGCAGCACTACGATATCATATCGGCCTTTATCAAATCCATCCGGGGCAGCGATCCGAATGGGGCCGTCTATTGGCTTGCCCGCATGATCGAAGGAGGGGAAGATGTGAAGTTTATTGCCCGCCGGCTGCTGATTTCAGCGGCAGAAGATATTGGTCTGGCCAACCCCAATGCCTTACTGATGGCGACCACCACTTTCCAGGCGGTGCAGGCGGTCGGACTGCCCGAAGGCCGGATTATTTTATCTCAGGCGGCCATCTACCTGGCCAGTTCCCCAAAAAGCAACTCGGCCTATATGGCTATCAATCAGGCCCAGCAGCTCGTCCGGCAGACCGGCAGTCTACCAGTGCCCCTGCACCTGCGCAATGCCCCCACTAAACTGATGAAAGACCTGGACTATGGCAAAGACTATAAGTACAGCCACGACTTCCCGGGCAACTTTGTGCAGCAGGATTTCCTCCCGGATCAGCTAAAGGGGCAAAAGCTTTTCGAGCCACAGGATAATGCCGCAGAGCAGAAGTTGAAGCGGCAGCTGAAAGAATGGTGGGACGACTGGTACGGGTATTAAAAAAGGCTGTGCGAAAAGCACAGCCTTAGCTTATAATCCCATGAACATATCTAAAAAAATCTCACGAATAGTACGTATCCAAACGTAAACGACCTTTGTTTAACCTAGTTGGAATCGTACTCTTGTATTTTAATCGGAGATTATAAAAAATAGTAAGCCGTTCAGCTGTCGTAGCGAACGGCTCACTACTAACAAATTATAATCCCATGAACATATTCAATTCTTAATGGTGAAAGGTGTTTTGCAGCCCGTTGACAACATTTCTACCCTCTCACTCTACAAATATTCAACATTATCCAAGGAAGAACAAAGACAAAAACAAGGGTTTGTGAAAAACAAAAACGACACACCTGTAGCAGAAATCCAGTAAAAAACAGGAAACAAGAAGCGTATTTGTGAAAAAAACTTGAGATCGCGCAAAAAAAAGTCGCACACTTCTGTGCGACTCAATAGCAATGATTATAATTCCACGAATGTATATACAATGAATGTATTACCAAGTTTGATACGTTATTAACGCTTTACAGGTACAAAATAGTATATATTTTTCCTGCATACTTCCCGATATACCCTCTTTTTTCGATGATTTACGAAATGAAAGGCTTAACGGGAAAAGATAACCCAGCATGCTTTACCGGATCACCTGGAATTTCTTGTTGACCACGCCACGCTCGGTGTAGGCAGATAAAACGTAGATACCATTGGCAAAGTCCCCTACGGATATCTGCATGCGGTTCGTCAGCACATTATCGGAGTCGAACATTGGGCGACCGGTCAGGTCATGCACCACGATGCGTTCGAAGTCCTGCTGTCCGTTCAGGTGGACATTGATGAAGTCCCGGTTGGTGGGGTTAGGATAAAGCTTCAGCTGATTGGCATCAAGCGGCTCGTCTTTCGCTTCCTCGTCCAAGCGGATGTGGATCGTTGCTCCACCAATATTAATGCCGTAAGAACTGCCACCGCCATTCATCACGGTAGAGGACCCGCCGCCAACCTGCAGGGCTAGTGCGCCATCGTCGTCGCGGAAACCGTCTATATCATCATTAATAACGAAGCTAACTGATCCTACCACCCCATAACCATTTGCAGCAATGGCATTCGTGCGTGTAAAGCCAGCATTAAGCGTTCCCTCCTGATCATCCCGCTGCATATACAAAATGGGCGAGTTGTAAGTCAGCCAGCTATTGGATTCAAAATCAACAAATACAGAGCCTGGTACGACCAAGTCTGGGTTATAAGAGAATGGGAAAGTGAACCCATAAACATTCTCTGCCGGATTATCGGGCGTTCCCATTTTCATTTTCAGTTCTACGAGGTCGCCAGGGCTGACATAAAGGTCACCCTCCAGCACGATCTCATCTTCATAAAACGGGATAACGGAAGCCGTCATAGAGTGGGCATTACCATAGAAGTTGCTAATGGCCGTCGTATCCGCAGCAGTGATCAGGCTATCCCCATCTGTATCGAGGTGTTTCAGGTCAATAGGCAGGCTTTGGAATGGATCATTCCAGTCATCACCATATTTGCCATACCAAAGATCGGGGTTAGCATCTGCACGTGGGACACCTACCTCACCGATCGCCCAGCCAATTGTCAGCAGGTCCTCCATATCTACAATGCCATCAAAGTTGGCATCACCAGACCAGATACAATCATCAAAGCACATGGGTTCGGAGCCGCCTCCTATATCCAGGATATCGATATCAATTTTTACTGTCTTTAGGTAAGCGCAGCTGCCATTAATCTTAACGCAGTATTCCAGTTCAATTTCATCCAGTCCGCTGTCTATGCCATCATTAGGGGTATAGATGATGAGGTTATGACCGGTAATTGGTTGACCCAATATGGTCGTATCCACGTCACCCTCAAGGAAAATAGTAGATCCCAGGTTACCGCTCTCAATAATATCAAAGGAATAGGACTGAATAGGCACGCTGTAGCCCACCACAAGCGGGGTCAGCTTGGGCGTACTCATCCGGAAGTTGGTAGCAGAAGGCTCGTATTTGCTTACAAAGACGTAAACTGTTGCTGTTTCGGATTGACTGCCGGTACCGCCCGGAGGACAGGAAGTGTAAGTAAACCAATCTACGCCGGTAAAGCCTGCTGGCGGTGTGTAGCGGAATACGCCCCGCCCGTCAGCCTGGGGATTGTAAGACGCGGTCCCATACTCTGGCTGAGCCTGCAACTGCACACAGCTGGCATCTGAACCAAAGAAGTCATTCTCCAAAGCATCAATTTCCACCTGCCCTTCAAAAGGCGTCATGTGGAACTCGTCATCAACCGCGAAGGAATTGTCCTCCAGGTCCATCACGTCAATTTCAATAACCTTATCGGCGCCCTGATAATCAAAGGCGAGGTAATCAGTACCGACAAAGTCGGTGTTTGGCTCATAATATGGGATAAACCCATCATTCGTAAAAGTACCTTCAGCAGGTGACTGAGTCAGTGTATACTCCTGAGGAATAAAAACCGGGAGCGTGGTATTCTTTTTCGTAAAAAGTCTTGTTGTGTCTGATTGCCCTGCATTCTGGCCCAATACGCTAATGCTTACGGTGCCATTATCACAGGTCCCTGTACTGTCGCAGGCGACATAGTTAAGGTAGGCTGTACCTTCAAAATCTGTACTCGGGGTAAAGGTAATTGTACCATCCGTTGCTGAATAAGTGGCGAAGCCGTTGTTGGCCAGCGGAATATTCTTGATGTAAATGATTCCGGTGGTCGTCAGATCATTCTGCAGCACATCGATACTAACCGGTGTGTTGACGTTGGTGGTCGCGTGATCGTGAAGGCACTCCACCGCTGAAGCCTTAACGACAATGTGAAAATTAACTTGCTCGTAAGAAAAGACATTGGTCCAGACCAGCATCGTGAAATTATCTGACCCCATCTGCCCATCCGTACGCGTGTAGGTCAACTCGTAGTTGAAAGGAGAAACTTCCGTCCAGCTTACAGAGCCATACTCAGGTGCAGAAACCAATGCCGGGTCGTTTGGCTCAGAGGTAAAGGAAAGTGTGGTGCTGATCTGATGGTACCCCTGGGACTCGTAAATCGTGTCCCTCACCGTAGTCTGACTAAGCCCCAACGCAGGGAGCCCCAGCAGAACGAGGAGCAGGATTAGATTTTGCTTTCGTAAAAATACATTCATGGATTGTGAATTTGTTCTCTTTGCCGTGGACTCAAAGAGACGTGCATTGCTATTGTATGACTAAAATACAACAATTCTGTTAATTCTACGCTATTTAAGAGGCTCTGTTTCGAAATAGGACCTGAATTTTTTCTCCCCTGGCCCTAAAATCAAACCTCCTAAATGGCATTTGATGCCAAAAAAGGTATCAGTTGTGAAAAAAATATCGTTACTTTTGTAATGCTCAGACTTTAGAGGGTGCGCCTGAGTAGATTTGATGTAGTTTCCTATTCGTTGCTACCGACAAATATATACAATCTGATGGACATGTACAATAGTAAGCTGTTTGCAATTTTACAGCACTTCGATAAGTACGAACAGAACCGGTGCCGGAAGTACATTCAGTCGCCCTATTTCAACAGAAGCGAGGAACTACTTACCCTGTACGAGGCCTTTCTCAAGACCATCAACAGCAGTAAAAAGAACGGCGGGCTGGATAAAACCTATTTGTGGTCATTGCTCCAGCCGGATAAGCCCTACGATGATGTGCGGTTTCGGAAGTACTGCTCAGACTTGCTAAAATTAGTGGAAGGATACCTTGGGCAGGAAATTTACGAAAAACGCGACCTCCAAAAGACAGTAAACAGGATGGAAGCCATTGAAAAAAGACGAGCAAAAGTCCTGACTCCAACTGTCATAAGAGAAGCCGGGCGGCACTTAAAAAATTACCCCAATAAATCTGCTCAATTCTACCTCAACAATTATCTGGTTGAAAAAGCCCTTTATGAGCTTAAAGACTCTGATATTAAACGTACTGAACGGAACAATGTTGAGAAAATTTCGATCAACTTAGACTATTTCTACGTTGCAGAAAAGCTCAAATACTACTGCTTGGTACTCATGCAAAAGTCTATTGTTGAGGAGGACTATGATATCAAAATGATTGATGAGATCACTTCTAGCGTAACCAAATACAATCTATCAAGGTCTCCTGCTATAGCTGTTTATTTCCAGATTTTCCTCCTGTTAAACGACAAAGAAAACGAGGATTATTTTTACGGGCTTATCAAAATCCTGAAGGAAAACAACATGGAGTTCTCCCGTGAGGAGGCTTACAATATGTACAGTTATGCTATCAACTTTTGTATTGGCCGGATCAATCAGGGCCAATCCAAATATGTCGAGGAATGTTTTAAAATATTCAAGGAACTCATTGATACAAAAATTCTTTTCCGGGAGGACCGGCTCAGGGCCTGGGACTTTAAAAATATCGTTGTTCTGGCCCTCAGGCTAGGTAATTACTCATGGGCAGAGCACTTTATTAACAAGTACTCAGAAAAACTTCCTCTTGCCTTCCGCCAAAACGCCATCTCTTACAACCTGGCTCAGGTCTATTTCTATCAAAAAAAGCATGAGAAGGTGATCGAGCTCCTGAGGGAGCTAGAATACGAAGACGTTGCCTACAACCTCGGCTCCAAAGCCATGCTCCTGGCCACCTACTACGAAACAGATGAAATGGAACCGCTGTACAGCCTTTTCGAAAGTTTCCGCGCCTACCTCAACCGGCATAAAGACATACCGGTCAACCGCCGAAAAAACTATGGCAACCTCATCCGCTTCACCCGGAAACTTACCCGGATTATGCCTGGCGATCAGTCTGCTGTCGACAAATTCAAGAAGGAACTGAAAGAGACGAAAAATGTCGCCAGCCTCAACTGGCTCAAAGAAAAGCTTGCCGAGCTGGAAGACTAGCGCTCTCCACGCACTAACGGTAAAGAGCAACACCGAAAGGAACCGCCCGTAGCCGGCGCTCCGTCAAAAGGAATGCGGATAACCCGCAGCCCGATACGCTCCATTTCCTGATTGACCCGCTCGCAGGCCGGGTGGTCGCGGCTGATGACCACCTCCGGGCTGATGCTGAGGACGTTAGTCGCCAGGGCCGCCTGCTCTTCTTTTCGGACCTCAATCCATTGGTAATCTTTTCGTATCACCTCAGGCACTTCGCGGAACCCATCCGGGTAGATCAGGCAGTGGTTTTGGCCTACCGGGTTGAAGGTGCAATCGAGATGCAACACGTTTTCGCCTTCAGAAAGAGGCTTGCAATGCACCGGAACGACTTCAAATTCCTGCCCGAAGGTGGCCTGCAGGAAAGCCAGGCCGGCCTCATTTGTACGCTGGGAAATGCCCACCAGCAAGCGGCCTTTGTCTACCATGAGGTCTCCGCCTTCCATCAGGGCAACAGGGTCGTCGGGAATGATCAGATTAGGCTCCTCCCCTCCCCGACTGAGAATGAATGGGAATACGCCGGTAATTTCGTACCGCCGGCTGCGGCGCGCCATATTGCACATCAAAAAACGCTGCCCTATCGTCACACCAATATCGCGGGGTGTCAGCTGATCGTACACCATTTTGCCTACGTAAGCCGGTTCGTAAACCGTAACCCCTTCTGCCTCAAGGGCCGAGCGGAAAGCCTGGAATTCAGACCGAAGGGCGGCTTCATCGGGCAGCCCTTTTTTCTGGTCTTCATTCACAATTTCCTCATAGGCGGAATGCGCCCGGTAGCCTTCGTAACGGCCAATAAGCACTTCTCTTAATGGTGCGGTCTCTGCGTATTGCTGGAAAGCGTTCTGTGTCATGTGGTAAAAAAGCTATTCATTTAATAAGGCGCCAAAGCAGGGGCGGCCTCTGCCAGATCATAGAATGCCTGCTGTACGGCGGATAAATTAGCGGCAACCACACGACGCTGCCCGGCCCGAGCTTTCCCGCCGAGCACCGGGCTTTCGTGGCGTTTCCGCCCAATGATTTGCTGTGTGGTACGGAGCAGCCCCGGGTATCCTTTTAGCAGTCTTCGGGTAGTGCCCTGCGCCTTAATGCCGTGCCCGGTCACAATAGCTACGGCGGATTCCCCAAAGCATAATTTCCGGTGGCTCCTCAACTGTTCCACCGCGGCCATGGCGATATAGGAGGCCGGCTCCGGTAATACCCCATGCTTTAGCGCCAGTCTGCGCTCCCGGTGCAAGAAGCGGACCATCACCTTGCGGATACTGTGCGTCCCTACTTCCACCGCATTGCCCCCGGATTCAAGGACAGCTTTGGCGGCTTCCACCGAGTCGTACCCTTCTTCGGCCACGATAATGCTGCCAATTTTTGCATCCTGTTCCTGCAAGTCTGAAAGATCGCACGCAACCGGAGCTTTCTGTTCCTGCATCCGGACCGCTTTGCAAATGGGATTGGCATTAGCGATGCCTGCTACCACCATTCGGGGCAGTTTATCTGTTATCCCGAGGTGCTTAAGCTCTTTGAAGCCTTCCCATATGCCCGCCAGATTGCTGCCATTGGCGGAGGGTACAATGACGACATCAGGGATCGGGTCATGCACCTGCTCTTCCAATTGCCTGGCTATTTCCACGGCCGTGGTTTTATCACCCTGTATCCGGTAAGGATTGCGGACGGCCCAGTTGTCGAAGCCGGCTTCTTCGAAAACATTGGCTTCGTTCAGGCCTACAAACAGCCGGAAGCCCTCCTCAAAAGACGTGCTTGCTTTGCCCAACACCACCACGTCTGAGCCGCATTTCTGAATGTAAATGATCTTTTCCGCGTAGGTGTCTCCGGGCACGAAGGTGATGAGCTGCAAACCTTGCTGCCGGGCAAACAATGCCGCACTAGCTGCCGCGTTTCCCGAAGAGTAAATTACCGCCTTTCTTCGCTTGCGCCGCCGGGTATTGAGCAGGCAGGATAAGGTCTCCCGGTCCTTAAAGCAGCCACTTGGGTTTTGCCCCTCATCCTTGATAAATACCTGTACGCCAGACTTTTTACTAAAGGATTTTAGGAGATGAAGGGGCGTTAGCCCGACTTTCAGGTTGATGCCACCAGCGTATTCCCGGTTGGGCAATAATGGATACTGCAACATCCCCCGCTCATCGTCGAAGCAATAATTCTGAAAAGCTGCTTTCACTTCCGCTATCTCTTGCCGGTTGAGCTGAAAGCGCAGCCCAAGGGCGCGGTAGGCATGCGCCGGCTCCTCTGCAATACAGGAGCAGGTGTAGTTGGCGGTCTTGTTTTCTGCCCCACAGTACAGGCACCGTTTCCACTGGTCCAAAAGGTTGGATTTGGTTAAGAATCATTGACTGCCAGCAATTTAGAAGAAAAATTGGATTTTCCAATTTTGAGGTGGGCAGGATTTGCATAACAAGTCCCACAAAACAGAAAGTGATACCGCAGATTATAAACGCCATACCAAGTGACCACTAGCCATCAATACCGGGGCCGGCAACCCTCTGTATTGGAGCGCCATGGCTGCTGGGGTAGAGCTTCCCGCTTTGCTCCAGCTTATCCAAGAGAGGCAAACAGCAAATGCTGCAAGGCTATTCAAAAAAGTGCAATTTGTTATGCAAACGTTGGCAGGTAATAGCAGGCTTGGAAACCCGTAAGGAAGGTAAGGGGCACAAAAAAAGCGCAACAATCAGTGAGACTGTTACGCTTTTACTTAGTAGCGGGAGCAGGACTCGAACCTGCGACCTCCGGGTTATGAGCCCGACGAGCTACCTACTGCTCTACCCCGCGATTTTGATTTATGCGCGCCACATCTTTCGTAGCGGACTGCAAATATAAGAGGGATATTTTTCCTATGCAAGCTTGCAGATGAAAAAATCGTGCGCTTTTTGTTAGACACCTGATAATCAAGACAGAGCGCCTGAAAAAAAGACTTTAGCCAGACATACATTTATATATGTCTTCCTAAACCGGTATGAAACCTTACTTTTGTCAAAATACCCACAAAATATGAAGCGACAAATACTCTACCCCCTGCTACTGCTACTCTTACAAACTATTGCCTTTGGGCAAGACCCTTGTGCCGATGGGCAAATTTCAGTCACGGTTGAAGTGCAAACCGACAGCTATGGCTACGAAACGGCATGGACCGTATCCGATCAGGCCGGCACAGTGTACGGATCGGCCAGCTTTTTTGATTACGACAACCACAGTTTTTATCAGTCTACTTTTTGTGTGCCTGATTCCACCTGCCTTCGGTTTCGGATTCAGGACAGCTTTGGAGACGGCATTTTTGCCCCTGGCTTCTACCGGCTGATCGTTGGGCAGGATACGATTGCCGAGGGTGGACAGAACTTTACAGAGGAAGCCGCCCACAGTTTCAACTGCGCGCCCGGCGAAGAATGTGATTCTGCCGTGCCGGTCTCGGAAGGGTTTTATACCGCTCATTATGACGACAGCTGGTATACCTTCACCCCGGATTCGGTGGGTACGTACCTCATTTCCACCTGTGGCCTGAATGACTGTGATACCAAGATTTGGATTTATGATGGCTGTGGGGGGGAGATAGCCGAGGATAACCAAGGCACCATATTTTATAACAACGATGAGGGAGATTGTGCGCCCACAGCTACGGTGGAAGCTTTTTTTGACCCGGCATTCACCTATTACATCCGGATCGGAGACCACGAAAACGCCTGTGCAGACAGCATCAACTGGGAATTGACCTACCTTGGCCCGGTGGTAGGCTGTACGGATCCTAACTCCTGTAACTTCAACCCACT
>PR_CR_10_Liq_3_inCRDRAFT_1000105_pt1 | contig 24485 bp, 13 predicted proteins | sample PRCRCaboRojoPR_2_FD_10240 | JGI IMG/M metagenome (IMG submission 10240)
TCCCAGTTTTTAATGCGCTGCGCTTCGTCCAGGATAACGAGATCCGGAGCCGCCGCATTCAGGTAGGGATAATCCCGGGCGACCACGTTGTAAGTTAGGATTTTGTAAACCTGCTCATGATCATCATACTGCTCCCGCCGCTTGTGGGCAGGGCCTTCCACCACATGCGCCTGAATACCTGTGAAGCGCTCAATCTCCGAGCGCCACTGATACTTAAGGGAGGTAGGGCAAATAATGAACACACTGCCAATACCCAACTCACGCCGGTAGAGCTCTGCCGCGGCTATGGCCTGAATGGTTTTGCCCAGCCCCATCTCATCGGCGATCAGGCAGCGCCCGGCACGGAAGGCAAACAGCACGCCTTCTTTCTGATAAGGATATAATTTGGCATTAACCAGCCCGTCCAGGCTTTCCTCATCCGCTGCCAAGGCGTCCGTACGTTGGCCCCGCCGGGCATCTGCCCGTTTCTGTATGACAAAGTCCAGGGCATCCGGATAGCACCGGAAGGAAGAAGAGACGGCCTGCGCCTGCTCCAGAAACTGGTCAAAATCCAGATAAGCATGCTCATACAGTACACCATCTTCATCGAAGTACGGCCTGGCCAGTTTGCTAAGTGCATGTGCTTCTTCTCCGCCCAGGCGCAGCCGCAAACGCCGCTCTTCTCCGTATTCCAGGTAAACTGAGCTGTACTGCCGCTCCGGAGGCGGCTTGCGGAAGTGCTGCTTGTTGCCGTAGGTGTGGTACAATTTATGCAGGGCCCATTCGATGTGCTTACAGGTGCCCAGCCCGTTCGTTTTGAAGTCCATGCACTCACAGAAGTTCCCGCCCGGCTCCTGCCCGCGCAGGGCTACACGGTAACGGCTGTTCCGCTCCGGGTTGATCACCGTAAAGTCTGACCAAACCGGGTGCTCCCCTTCATTGACCAGCTCAAAGGTTTGCTCCGGCCCAAATTGCTTGCGCAAGCCGATTTGCCAATCCCGTAGGCTCAGCTCTTCCGGCTGCCGGTAATAGCTTATCTTTTTCTGTTTTTTCTTCTTTTGTGCCTTCTTTTTGGCCATATGCTAGCTAGCTTTAGGTTGTTTTATCTGTTGTTACATCCACAATACCGAGATTGCCTTGCCCTCGTGTGTTTTCTCCTCTCGCCGTACCCGCTCGTCCCAGGGTAGCTCCGTGGAGGGCTTGGTTTCAAAAATCATCAGATAGCCGTGCTGCTGCCCAAGCTTGTCCATGCAGCGGGCGAGCTGTCGTAAGCCATCGGATAAAGTATAGTTATCATAGTGAATTTTCAACTCGATAGGCACTACCTGGTCTTTCCAAAATACCGCCAGGTCGGTCCGCCCGTTACCGACTGCCATTTCCCGCTCAATGCGGCCACCGCCGTTCACTACCCTTTGCAGGAAGGCCATGAGCAACAATTGATGCCCGGCTTCCTTGTAAGTAAATCGCTCCAGCCAGGACTCAGAATGCCGCCGGTAAAAGTCGACGAAAGCGTCCAGCAGTTTATCCATGATCAAGCGCCCCTCCTCATCCAGGTACCAGGCTGTTTCCGAAATCTCCTCCGGAAAACTCTCTTGCAAGGGGGAGTTGAGAATGCGGGTGATGACTTCCCGGTAAATCGGATTCGCAAACCGGATAGGGCTCTTTTGCGTGATCAGCCCCAGGTCCCGGCAGTAGGGGATGGAGTCATCCAGCGTGTCGAATTCCAGGGGGCTGCCTTCGATGATGCTCATTACAATTTTGCGGACCCGCTCTTCCCTGACCTTGTCAGCCAGGCTGTCTAAGTGCGTTTGCCGCTGCTCTATGAGGCGCTCTTTGGCTTCGATGACCATGTCTGGCGTGATGACCTTGCTGTGGTCATTGCGCAGCATTTTGACAACGATTTCGTTGGCCAGCGCATTGGTCAGCCAGGGTTGACCGCCAGCATATTCGTATATTTTTTCGAATACGGCATCGGAAAATTTCTGGCCGGTGTCGGCAGTATGCTGGTTTAACAAGCCTCTGACTTCTTCTCTGTTGAAAACCGGGAGGAAAAAGGATTCAGCTTTCACATTAAAAGGTGAGCCCGCCCCAATTGAAGGATTGTCTGCCCGCGCCCGTGTACGGTACTCCCGAATATCCCTTAGCCCCACAAGAGCGATGGATTGAGGAAACCCCTGCGGCCGGGTTTGAAAGCCATCCCGGAACTGCCGCAGCACTGCAATCAGGACATCATCATAAAGTGCGTCCACTTCGTCCACCAACAAAACCAAAGGCTGATCAAGAGCTTTACTCCAATCGCTGAGATACTGCCGGAATAACTGCGGTCCAGCTTTATAATGAGTGGGGTCAGGTGGCAATTTAGTCCCACTCAGGAAAACCTGAGCAGTTTGATAAAGTGACTGTATAAAAACCTCATTGGCATCTGAAACGGAAATACTGGGATAACCTGCTGATTCGAGAGAGCAAACCGCAGCGGTGTATTTACCTTCCCGGTTCAGCCGGTGCGCCAACTGATGCAGAAAAGTCGTCTTACCCGTTTGCCGGGGCGCATGGATCAGGAAGTATTGCTCCGCTTCAATTAGGTGGTTAACCTCATCAAATATTCCCCGAAAAGGATCCACCATGTAGTGCTTCTTCGGATTGCACAAGCCCGTCGTATTGAAAAATCGCTTCATAAAAGTAAAGTTACACAATAACTGCCAGCCCCGCTTATTTACGCTGCCGCTAAATAGTTACCCTGCGTACAGCCCATTTTCGTCGTAATTTCATCCAGCTTCGACGAGGAAAATCGAAGAATCTCCTGATTTTAACACATTTTAAGGCTGTATTCGGAAAGATTCGGGCAAGAAACGGAAATTTCCGAAATCATATACTGAGGATTAGGAAAGAGCACCTCCGCTCTTGGCTAAACTCGGAACAGCGGGGTTGCGCCATACGGTAAAACCCGTCGGACGAGTTTATGCCGACACGAAATAGGTAGTTCGTTCGAGTACCATTTCGTCGTCGGTATAGCGCCTCCCCGACACCAACAACATCATTGTACAACCTTGCTTACAGCAGCCTCTGCGCCCCTGCAAGCCTGAAAATAGTATGCCTATGCAAGACTTACTCAACGCTGCAATGGCAGGCGTCAACCTGCCCTTTACTTTGCTGCTGGGCCTGGTGGTCCTCTACTGGCTCTCCGTCATCCTCGGAGCGGTGGACCTGAGTGCTTTCGACTTTGATATCGATGCAGAGGTGGACGTGGACGCAGACGTGGATACCGATGTGGACGCCAGCGGTATGAGTGGCTGGTTTGCCGGTGCACTGCACTTTTTCAACTTCGGTCGCGTACCCTTCATGCTGATCATCACCGCAACGGTGGTTACCGCCTGGGTACTTGCCATTTTGGGCAACCACTACCTTGGGCACTACAGCCTGGGCTACACGCTGGCCACGGCTATCCCCATATTGTTCGTCGGGCTGTTCGTTGCCAAGGTGGTTACCACGCCCTTTGTGCCCCTCTTCGAGCAAATCAGCAAAGAAGCCCAGCCGATGGACTACATCGGGCAGGCCTGCGAGCTCATCCTGCCTGCGAGCTTTACGCAAATGGGACAGGCCAGGGTACAGGCTGAAGACGACGAGCTGCTCATCTACGTCAAGACCGCTGCTCCGGAGCTACAGCTGCCAAGCGGCACCAAAGCTATCGTCTCCCGGGCCGCGCCCGATGGCAGCCACTACCTCATCCGGGCGTACCCGGAGGAGGACCCGCCGGAACGTAGCACAGTGCTGTAAAATCCGACTTCATTTTCTGACAACCCTTAAAATCGTAACATAATGATCTTACTCCAAAACCTGGCCGGCCCTCTGGGCTGGACCGTACTCGGCATCAGCCTGCTGGTGATTTTTGGCCTCATCGTCATGCTCATCAGCTGGTACAAAAAAGTGCCTCAGGGCAAAGCCATCATCCGTACCGGCGTGGGCGGCACCAAAGTTGCCATAGAAAACGGCATCATTGTGGTGCCCGGCATTCAAATGTACGAAGTGATGGACCTCAGCGTCCGCACCATCGAAATCAGCCGTATGAAAGAGGATGGCCTTATCTGCAAGGACAACATCCGCGCCGATACCAAAGTCGTTTTCTTCGTGCGCATCAACAAGGAGGTGGCCGACATCAAAAAGGTCGCGCAGTCCATTGGCTGTCAGCGGGCCTCCGATACCGCCACCCTGCGGGAGTTGTTTGAAGCCAAATTTTCCGAAGCCATTAAAACGGTGGGCAAGCGTTTCGACTTCGTAGAGCTCTACGACAGCCGCGAGAAGTTCAACTCGGAAATACAGAACGCCATCGGGCTCAACCTGAATGGCTACATACTGGAGGATGCCTCCATCGACTACCTGGAGCAGACCGACATCAGCTACCTCAAGGAGAACAACATCCTGGACGCTGAGGGTATCAAGAAGATTACCGAGCTCACCGCACAGCAGAAGGTGAAAGCCAACTTCATCCGCCGCGAGGAGGAGAAGACCATCACCGAGCAAAATGCGGAGGCGAAGGAAGCCATACTGGAATACGAGCGCCAACTCATTGAAAAAGAAGAGCGGCAGAAGCGCGAGGTTGCCAACATCAAGGCACGGGAAGCTGCCGAGATTGCCAAGATCAATGAAGAGGAGCGACTGCGCTCTGAGATGGTCCGCATCAAGACCGAAGAAGAGCTGCAGGTTGCAGAAGAAAACCGCATGCGGCAGGTCATAGTCGCCCTGAAGAACAAGGAGCGCACCGAAGCCATTGAGCAGGAGCGCGTAGAGAAAGACCGTATGCTGGAGCGCACCGAGCGCGAGAAGATCGTCACCCTGGCGGAGATCGAGAAGCAGCGCGCGGTGGAAGAGGAGAAGAAGAACATACAGGACGTCATCCGCGACCGCATCATGGTCGAAAAGAAGGTGGTCGAGCAGGAGGAAGTCATCAAGGACACCAAGGTGCTGGCCGAGGCCGAGCGTTTACGGCAGAAGGAAGTGATTCAGGCGCAGGCCAAGGGCGAAGCGACCGTCATCGAGCAGCAGAAGCTGGCCGAAGCCGCCAAACTGGCCGCTGAAATCAACGCCGAGAAGCTCCTCATTGACGCTGAAGCGGAGAAGAATGCCGCCGAGAAAGAGGCCGAAGCCCGCAAGATTCAGGCCGAGGCGACCGCTGCGGAGGAGGCCACCATCGGATTATCCGAAGCGCAGGTCATCGAGGCCAAGGCAAAAGCTAAAGAGCTGGAAGGCAAACTGGAAGCCAGCGTGCTGGAGCGCAAGGCACAGGCAGAAGCTATAGGCATAGAAGCCAAAGCAGAAGCACTGCGCAAGCAGGGCCGTGCTGAGGCAGAAGTGGCCGACGAGAAAGGACAAGCCGAAGCCCGCGTACTGGAGCTGAAGTTTGCGGCTGAAGCTAAGGGCATCGAGCAGAAAGCCAACGCTATGAAGGAGCTGGACGGCGTAGGCCGCGAGCACGAGGAGTTCAAGCTGCGCCTGGAGACCGAGAAGGAGGTTCAGTTGGCCAATATCAACGTCTCCAAAGACATCGCCAACGCACAGGCGGGTGTCCTGGGCGAGGCGATGAAGCACGCCAATATCGACATCGTCGGAGGCGAGATGCAGTTCGTCAACAGCATCCTCAATTCCGTACAGCGCGGCAAGAGCATCGACGGCCTGCTCAACAACAGCAGCCACCTGAACAGCCTGAGCCAAAACCTGCTGTCTTCCGCATCCGGCAACGGCGAGGACCTGCTCCCCCAACTGGGTAACCTCATCCGCCGCGCCGGCCTGACGATGGACGACATCAAGGACCTGACCCTCACCGCTCTGCTGCTCCGCCTCGGCGAGCAGTCCGGCAGCGTGGAGGAGAAGAGCCTGCTCAAGCGCCTGACGGCCAAAGTGGAAGAGCTGGGGCTGGGGGCGCTTAGTGCGGGGCAGTTGCTCTAGGGGGACTTAGGGTAGGTTGAGGTTGAGGATAAGGTTGAGGCATACACGGCATGTTCTCCAGCCACGGCAGCGAGCTGCCTATCGCCCCAGCGGGAAAAGGCAGCTCGCTGCCGCGCCAGGCGTACACGTCACTGCTCGCCTCAACCTCAACCTTAGCCTTCTCCGGCCGACGTAGCTTCAGCGAAGTTGGCAGCCTCCTCCAGGGGGCTCCATAGCTCCCCATTTCAAACCAACAAAACCTCAAAACAATGACGCAAACCACCACCTACGATATCATCCGCAACCGCCTGCAGCAGCAAGCCGACGAGCTGCGCAACCGGCTACAGCAGCTTAATACCGCCCGCAGGGACGTCTTCGGCGCGGTGGAGAGCGCACTGATTGCCAACGACCGCATCACGACCGGCAATTACTGTACGGCGCGCGATATCGTGGCGGTAGGCGAGCACTGCATCCTGGGCTACAACGTCCACCTCGGGCTGCGCAGCGGCATACAGCTGACGGACGTCTTCAGCATCTACCGCTTTAACGGCAAGGGGTTCGAGGAGGCCGGGTTGTCGCTCTTGCAAAAAGAGGAATTTCAAACCGACTTCCACAACCTCTACCGCTACTACAAGGAGGCTTACTTTGCGCGCTTTGCACAGCGGGGCCGCCACCTGTACATGATTTTCCACCTTAAGCCCGGCGGCACAGACTTTAAAGCCTTCAAGTGGCTGCGTACGGACGAGGGGTTGCAATATGTCGATAACCGCTCCGATCAGGAAGTACGCTTCCCCAATCAGTATGAATTCCGCTGGCAGCAGGCCGGGCGGGACGAGCAGCGCCATGGGCGGCACCCGCATGTCTCCATCCTCGACCGGGTATTTGTGGAGACGACCGGGGGCGACCTGACCATCAAGGTAGAGGACAATACCGATGACGGGCGGGGCATTTACACCGAGCCGGTAGAGTACAGAGACCAAACCCTGGACGATGGGGAATTTGCCTATGCCGACCTCGGGCATCTTATTGCCCTTCGCATCAAGCCCTATCAGGAAAACTACCGCTACTTTGTTTTCAATGAGAAGATGCAGAGTGTGGAGCGCGTAGCTGCCCTGGCAGATTCCGGCGTACTGCTGCCCGATCAGCAGGGCCTCATCTTTGCCAATGGCTACTACCTGCAAACGGGGGAGTACAAGCTTTTCGACCACTCTCCGACCGGGCTGCTGTTCAAAAAGCGGATTGCTTCGCCCAATGGGGAGGACTTCCTGTTTGTGTTCTACGGCGCGGACAGCCGCACCTATCTGCTGCTGCACTACAACATCATCAATCAGGAAGTAGCCACGCCTATCGTCTGCAATGGTTTCACCCTTTTCCCGAACGGAGAGCTAGCCTACTTCAAAGCCGAGGAAGAGCCCACCAAGCACCACGTGCTGCAGATTTGGCAAACGCCTTTCCTCGAAGGGGAGGTCATCCCTTCCGAGCATACGGATGCCTACCTGTACAAAGTAGGCAACAAGGGCATCGTGCGCGCCATGGCCGAGTGCCAGGAGATCCTCACCCTTACGGGAAAAGAGGACGCCTACGCCAATCTTTACGACGAGCTCGTCAAGCGCACCACCGATGTGCTCGACCGCTACTACTGGATCGATCAGCCGGACGCTTTCCAACTGGATGCGCCCCTGAAAGCCTTGCGGCAAACGGCCAATACGGCCATTGAGGAATATGAGAAAAAAGTAAGCGCACAGCGGCGTGATCAGGCAGAGATGCAGCGGGTGGAAAAGGAAGCACAGGCACGCTTTGATGCCATCCGCCGCGCTTCCTTCGACCGTATTGAGGACTTCGTGGCCAACCTGGCCGGGCTGCGGGCACTCCGGGGAGACATCGCCGGGCTGCGCGAGCTGCGCTATGCCGACATAGAGCAAGTGGATGCACTGGAGGAGCAAGCCCAAAAAGCGCAGTCGCAACTGGCAGAAGACTGTGTAGCCTTTTTGCTGGAAGAGGATGCCCTGCTCCCCTACCGCAAGCAGATTGAAGCCGAAGCCGCCCGCATTCCCCAATTGGAAACCGCCCGGCAGGCAGCGGAACTGGAAGCCGCCTTTGATGAGATTGGCAAGGCCCTGGAATTGCTCATCGAGATCGTCAGTAACCTGAAAATCGAGGATGCGACGCAGACTACCCGCATCATTGATGGCATTTCTGCCCTTTTCACGCTGCTCAATCAGCATAAAGCGGCGGTGAAGCAGCGCGGGAAGCAGTTCCGCACGCAAGAGTCCAAAGCCGAGTTCGATGCACAGCTCAAGCTGCTGGATCAGAGCATCATCAACTACCTCGACCTGGCCGATACGCCGGAGAAGTGCGACGACTACCTCACCAAGCTGATGGTACAGCTGGAAGAACTGGAAGGCAAATTTGCAGAGGTGGATGCCTTTGTCACCGAGCTGTCCGTCAAGCGGGAGGAGGTCTACGCCGCCCTGGAGAGCCGCAAGAACAGCCTGGTGGAAGCCCGCAATAGCCGTACCGCTAATTTGGCGAAGGCCGCCGGCCGCATCCTGGCCGGCATGCAAAAACGCGCCGCTGCCTTTAAGGAGGAAGCCGAGGTCAATAGCTTCTTCGCTGCCGATCTGATGGTGGAAAAAGTGCGTGGCCTTATCCGCCAACTGCAGGAGCTGGACGACAGCAACAAGGCCAATGCCGTACAGACCCAACTGAAAACGCTGAAGGAAGACACCCTGCGCAGCCTGCGCGACCGTAAGGAACTCTTTGAGCAAGGCGAGAACATCATCCGCCTCGGGCAGCACCGCTTCTCCGTGAATGTGCAGCCGCTGGAGCTGACTGTGGTGCAGGACGATGGGCAATTGTTGTACCACCTAACCGGGACCAACTTTTATGAGCCGATTGAGGACGAAGCGCTGTTGCACACCCAAGCCGTCTGGCAGCAAAGCCTGATTTCGGAAAACCCGGAGGTCTGCCGCAGCGAGTACCTGGCCTACCAGTTGTACCGGGAGCATCCGGACTGGCCTGTTAAAACAGCGGCGCTGCTACCCCTCGTAACTAAGGCCGCCGGTCAGCGCTACTCGGAGGGCTACACCAAGGGCATCCACGATGCTGACGCTACGATTATGCTTTCTACGCTGCTGGAAATGAGCAAAGGCATCGGGCTATTGCGCTTCCCGCCCACCGTACGGGCTTGCGCCAAAAGCTGGTGGACCGCCTTCGTGGAAGCCGACCGTAAGGCTCTCTTCCAAAAGCAGCTAAAGAGCGCCGGCGAAATTCTGGAGCTCTTCCCCAATACCCGGGAATTTGATTACCTCATCGAGGAATTGGCAGAAGACCTGCAGGCTTTTGTGGATCACACCCGTTTGTTCCCGGCCTTCACCGTGGAGCGGGCCGCCGAGTACCTGTTCCGCGAGCTGGCACAGGACGACCACTTTGTCATCAGTGCAGAAGCCGGGCAGCTGTACCGGCAGTTTGTGGACCTGCTCTCCGGCAAAAAAGCCCTGAAGCGCTTTAAGCAATCGCTCGATGCCCTACGCGAGCGCCCCCGGGAGCGCTACCTGCTCATCCGCAAGTGGGTGCATGCTTTTCTGGAGGAGCAAGAAGAGGCGCAGTGGCTGCCGTATCAGGAGGAAATTGCTGCGTTGTTGTTCGCGGATGATTTTGAGAAAACACGGGTGATCGAATTGCCCACGAGCCGTCAGCTGGAAGGATTGCAGAGTGACCACCCTGTGCTGAAGGAAGGCCGTTACGAGCTCAACTTCCACGCCTTCATGGACAAGCTGGAGCGCTACTGTGGGGAAACTGTGCCCCTGTTTGAGCAATTCCAAAGCCGGAAGCGGGCCCTCACAGCGGAGACGAAGGAAGCCCTTCAGCTCGACAGCTTCAAGCCGCGGGTAATGAGCAGCTTTGTGCGCAACCGCCTTATTGACAAGGTGTACCTGCCCCTGTTTGGGGACAACCTCGCCAAGCAGATGGGCACGGCAGGCGAGCAGACCCGCACCGACCGTATGGGCCTGCTGCTGTTGCTGTCCCCTCCCGGCTACGGCAAGACCACGCTCATGGAGTACATCGCCAACCGCCTGGGGCTCATTTTTATGAAAATCAATGGCCCGGCGATCGGGCATCAGGTGACCTCCCTGGCGCCGCAGGATGCCAATAGCATGGCTGCTGCCAAAGAGCTGGAGAAGCTGAACCTGGCCCTGGAAATGGGCGATAACGTCATGCTCTACGTAGACGACATACAGCACTGCCATCCGGAGTTCTTGCAGAAGTTCATCTCCCTCTGCGATGCGCAGCGCCGTATTGAGGGCGTGTACAAAGGCAAGGCGAAAACCTACGACTTGCGGGGCAGCCGCTTCGCTGTGGTCATGGCAGGCAACCCCTACACGGAGAGCGGTGACCGATTCCAAATCCCGGACATGCTGGCCAACCGCGCAGACATCTACAACCTGGGCGACATCATCGGGGATTCCGCAGCAGCCTTCAAGCTCAGCTATCTGGAGAACACCCTGACTTCCAACTCAACCCTGGCACAACTTGCCGGCAAGAGCATGAAGGATGTGCACACGCTCATTCAAAGCGTGGAGACCGGGCAGCTCGAAGGGTTGGAATATGAAGGCAGCCACAGCACACTGGAGCTGGCCGATTACCGGAAGGTGCTGCAACTGCTGCTAAAAGTCCGCGATGTGGTCCTGACCGTCAATCAGGCGTACATCAGCTCCGCAGCGATGGCCGATGACTACCGGACAGAACCTCCCTTCAAGCTGCAAGGTTCCTACCGCAACATGAACAAGCTGGCGGAGAAGATCGCCCCCATCATGAACGAGTCGGAGCTGCGTACCCTGCTCCTCGCCCACTACGAAGGCGAAGTGCAAACGCTGACCGCAGACGCCGAGGCTAATTTCCTCAAGCTCAAAGAACTGCTCGGCTGGCTGAGCCCCGAAGAGGCAGCGCGCTGGTCGGCAATTAAAACGGCCTTCCAGAAAAAGCAGCGCTTCGGCGGGGCGGACGGCAGCGACCGCATGGCGCAGGTCATCGCACAGATGGATGCCTTTAATGAGGGTTTGTCGGGCATAAGGCGGGCATTGGAAGCAGAGTGATTAGGAATCGGCTGGTTTTCAAAAACAGCGAAGCAGGCAGCATTTTTATGTAGCACTTTTTTGCGAAAGCTGGCTGAAAAGCGGGCCTCCGCTTTCTGTTTAAGGGCAAAGAGAATTGCAGAAGCCTGCCTGGCATTACCCGTAAGAGAAAAAATTCAAAAATATATACTAACCGGGAACGCTTCTATTCACCTTGCCGTTAAGATTATTAACAATGCAACCATCTCACCACTCATTTCGACAACTAAAGATGATAAATTTTATTTTTTCATCTTTATCCTAGCCATTTACCAAAAAAAAGCCAAGTATACTGCATTTGCACCTATACTTGTGCAATGCCACAGTACGCCTTAAAGCGGAAAACCAAAGCAACAAATTTACCGGATTACTACGCTGAGTCAGAACCATGCGCCTGCTCAGGGCTGAACTCCTTTTGCCAAAAGCCCGGAATCAAGCCCCTGACAAGGCAAGCGTAACGCTGGCAATAGCCTGGCTTATACCCACAAACCAGCATACAATGTACGTGATGTAAAACCCACGGTGCAAACAGATAGCAATTACCTGCGAAAGAAGTACACCAAGCGGAAACAGGCTTAGGCAAAGGCTCAAAAAGCCGAACCGGCCTAACCTGCGATGCCTGCCCAACGGCAAGGCCACACCGGGCAGGCCTGAACTACCTATTCTTTCATTTCAAACTTACTATGATGAAAACACTATTGCTATTTGTAACGGTTTTAGGTCTTTTTTTACCCATGAGTACACCCGGTGGGTCCGGGGCACTGCCAGATGATACGCTGGGAGGTAATGTGGGAAATGAAGACAACGTAGTCTTAATTACGTCCACCAATGACCCGAGCGAGGACATCCTCAACATTGAGCTGTACAAAGCTGGCGTACTCAAGCTTACGATCACAGGCTGCGGCAGTAATTATTGCCGTGATGGCATTTCCAGTCTTGGCACAGGAACGTATCAGGTCATCGTGACTACTGATGCAGGTTCCTTCAGCGGCACAATAATCAAGACGTAGATTTCGCTTTGGCGAGCAGCCGCTCACCCCAAACCTGATCAATCAGTGGCCAGCCTTCTATCCGCTCAGCGGTGAGGGGCTGGCCGCTTTGACTACAGTCCAGCAAATCATCAAAGAAGCTCAATATCTGCTGTTGTATAGCCGATGAATACTGGCTCCGGCTTACATACCCCCGGATACTTCGGATTTGACGCTCTAAAGCTACAAACTCCCCATTTTCAAAATAAATCTTGCTCAGCACTTTATCAGAGCCAATTCTCATAACAAAATTGGAGTAACTGGTTTTGCTGTAAAGCACAGAGCGCTGAAAAGCATAAATGTTGTCCTGCGCATTCGATAGGTTTCCTCGATATAAAGCTAAATAAGCTAATGAAAAACGTTTGAATGCTTTTCGTTCTTTTCCTGAAGCCAAAGCCACTTTATCCCAGTTCCGCTCCAGGAAACCTGCAAACCAGTCTATATTCCCGGAAATCACCGCAGCACCCATAACACCATTAATTCTGGCCAATATGATAACATGTCCGTCACTCAAGTGAAGGTTACTGTTTTCAAGGCGTATCATAATCCGGACGAGCTCTGCTGCAAAGCGGCGGTCTTTGTGCCGGTTTATGCGACCCACACAGTAATTAAATAATTCCGTCCAATATAATTTTTGGTAAATGTGCGCTACTTCCTTATCGAAAGAGTTTTGTTCCTTGGTAATTTCAAAATACTCTGCTGGCGGGCATTGATCAAGAAGCCGGATTAATTTACCAAAATGCTTAATATTTTTATCTCCTGTGTTGTCTACGATAGCTTTGACCCTTTCATGAATCTCTTCAACTTCAGAATCGCTTCCTCCGAACACCTTTATCTTACCGTAAGACACAAAAAGCAGGCTCAACCGCATATATCCGCTAAATTTATCCAGCGCATCATCCCATTTTTTAAAGACAGCGCGTGCCTTTTGAGGGTCATTCTTTTCCTCCTCAGAGAAGGCTTTGATCAGGATATACTGCCCCAGCGCCTCTCCCAGATAAGGCCCAATAATTTGTTCCTCATCGCTTTGGTGCTCCTTTTCCAGCTCCCGCAGATGGTGATCAAGGTGTTTCCTAAGCCCAAGGTGATCGTATTTGCCCGCCAGCAGGATGTGCTTGAGGCGGGGCTCTTTATCTAGTGCATCTAGCAGTAGAAATCGCTCCAGCGCACGCAGCACCCGGGATTTAAATTTATTGGCAGCTAGCGGCTTCATGTCTTTGGCTTCCCAGAACGCGGCCTCTCCCTGTGGAAACTTCCGGTTGATGATTTCTTCTACATACCGTTGTGCCAGTTCCTGATCATTTTGTGACAGGTTGTTTTCCTTTAGCCCCAGTGTTGTCAGAAAACTACGTCTATCAGCTGGCTTAAGCCGGTCAAAAACCTCGTACAGCTTGCTTTTCCGCATCTACTGCAAATTTTATTTAGAATAAAATTAACAATAAATCCCTGAAAAACAATTTTTTAAACATTAAAATACATGGACAATACGCACCGCTACCAGGATTAATCCTATGTATGATTTTGCAAGCTGGCCTAATTTCATATCGCATTATTTAAGTAATGTATCTCAGTTGAGTCCCTGATGGCCGCTTTTGGTCATCAGGGTAACTGGGCAAAGACACAAATACACTCAGTGCACCGGCGACCCGTAAAAAGGAAGCCGGCTTTTTGCTCCAAAAAACTAAACCCTTTTTTACGGGCAGGCTGCCGCCATGTGGATGGCAGCCTGCTTCGTTTTCAGGCGTTTATCAGTGCTTGAGCGTTCCTGAAAGGACTTCCAGCTGTCCATCTATTCCTTCCGGTACAGGCAAGCCCAGGATATTGCAGATAAGCGGGTACACATGTACATTTCGAAAGGAAGGTACTGTTAGCCCACTCCGAAATGCCGGGCCGTTGGCATAAAAGATAGCATGCATTTCCGGAAACTCCGGATGAAAACCATGCTCCCCGCCCTGAGAAAACTTCCCACTTTTGACCAACTGAATGCGGCGGCTGTTGGCCAGGTAGTAGCCATACGCCGGGTAGAGGATAAAATCGCCAAGGCGGGAGTCAGATTTATCGCTGTAGTGTGGGAATTCAGCAATGGGGTAAACCTCCAACGGCAATCCCTCGGATTTTTCTTTCATGAAGGCTAATGCTTCCTTAGGGTCCGCACCGTCCTCCAGGTAGATATGCGCCAGGGCTCCGTTGTTGGCTACCCGGTAGCGGCTGTCTTGCAGCAGGGGATCGATGTTGACCAGTTTCTCAGGGCCGACATCAATCATGCCATGATCGGAAACCATAATGATATTCACAGGCAGCCCCGAGGCTTCCACACCGTCAAACAACTTGCCCAATGCCCAGTCCAGCTTCATCAGCGCAGCGCGGATAGCTTCATCGTCGGAAGGCCCATGACGGTGGCCGGTATCGTCCATATCCGAGAAGTAGAGGGTGATCATATGCGGGCGCTCCGCTTCCGGCAACTCCAGCCAGTCGAGAACCTGCTGTACCCGGTCTTCATTGGGCACACTACCGTCGTAGGGATAATAGTAACTCGGCCGCACGCCCTGAATATCGGCTTCCGAGCCCACAAAGAAAAAGCTGGCTGCCTTCATCCCGTTTTGCTCCGCATTCACCCAAAGGGGCGTTCCGTTGTACCAGCTGCCATCTTCCACGGCATCCCGGTTGCTGATGCGGTAGAGCTGTGCTCTTTCCGGGTCGTAGAAGGTGTTATCGACCAGGCCGTTGTGCTCCGGCAGCAGCCCGGTGGCAATGGCGTAGTGATTAGGGAAGGTCTTGGAGGGGAAACTCGGGATCATGGAGTACGCCTGCACGCCCCCGGCTATCAGTTTGGTGATATTCGGCGGGCGGAAGCGGGCGGTGTAATCCCACCGGTAGCCATCACAGGAAATCAGGATCACGTAGGGGTGATCCGCCGGGACGTTGTCCTTTTTCTGGGCGAAAGCCGCTAAGGCAAAATGAGCACTGAAAAACAGGAGAAGAAGTGAACGAAGCATAAGTTTCTGATTTGAGTGCGAAAATAAGAAAACCACGCGACCGGTTTGGGACATTTTTATTCCGGAGTTACCTGCCCCGGCCTGAAAATCCTATCTTTAAGGACAGACAACCCGACCTCCATGCAGCGCCTGTTCCAACCCGTAGACATTGCTTCCCTCATTCTGCTCCGCATCGTATTTGGCATACTGGGCTTTGCGGATGTATTCGGCACCTGGATTTACTACCATATGGTGAAGGGTGCCTTTGATACGGAGGGATTCCAGTTTAAATACTACGGTTTTGAGTGGGTACGGCCACTGCCCGAGCCCTTCATGACCATACTGCTCCTGAGTTTTTGTGCCTTTGCGGTCCTAGTAACGCTGGGTAAGTGGTACCGGATTTCAGCCACCCTTTTTGCCTTTGGGTTTACCTATACCTATTTTCTGGAGAAAGCGCATTACCTCAATCACGGCTACCTCTTTTGCTGGATCAGTTTTCTGATGATTTTCCTGCCCGTGGACCGGCAGCTGTCCCTTGATGTCAAAAAGAACCCGGACCTCAGGTCTGATACGGCCCCCTACTGGTGCCTGTTTATCCCGCAGTTTCTCATGGGCGTGGTGTACTTTTACGGAGGCATTGCCAAGCTCAACAGCGACTGGCTCCATGCCATCCCTTTGAAGCAGTGGATTGGATACCGGGCAGACCACCCTTTAATCGGTTTTTTGCTGGAACAGGAGTGGATGGCCTACTTTATGGCTTATGGAGGGCTGTTGCTGGACTTGTTCGTGGTCTTTTTCCTGGTTTTCAGAAGGACTCGCCCCTGGGCGTTTGCAGCCGTACTGTTTTTTCATTTTATGAACCTGTTGGTGTTTAGTATCGGCATTTTCCCCTTCCTCTCCGTTACCCTGACCGCCCTCTATTTTGCGCCGGATTTCCCGCGCCGCTTCATGCATTGGCTGGCCGACCGGTGGGACTGGCTGAAAAAACAGCAAAGGGCCTGGATTTCGAGGATGCAAAACAGCACTGAAAAGATTCCAATGTGGCAGTCCGCCCCCCGCAACCGCACCGCTATCCTCAGCGGGCTTGGCGTACTGATGGTCATCCACCTGATGCTGCCCCTGCGCCACCACCTCTACCCCGGCGATGTGGCCTGGACGGAGGAAGGGCACCGATACTCGTGGCGAATGATGCTCCGTTCTAAAATTGGTTTTGGAAAGTTCAAGGTTGTCAATCAGGATACCGGAGAAGAAACGATTGTCCGCCCCAGAGACTACCTCTCAGAACGGCAGGAGCGCAAGCTGTATGGCCACCCGGACATGATCCTGCAGTTTGCCCACTTCCTGGAAAAAGAATTTGAGACAGAAGGTCAGGAAGTCGCTGTTTATGCCAACATCCACTGCAAGCTTAACTACCGCGACTATCACGATTACATCGACCCGGAGCGGGACCTCACGCAGGAGGAATGGTCGTTTTGGAAGCCTTCTGATTGGATTTTGCCGGAATAAGGCTATCTTTTTGACCAAAACGATGAACCGCAGATCCTTTTCCCGGAAAGCCCTCGCCCTTCCCCTGCTTGCGGGCAGCACCCATTTTACCGTCCCACACGTCAAGCGCATCCTCCCCAAACGCCTGCGCCCCGGCGATACCGTCGGGTTCATTACCCCCGGCAGCTACATCAGCGACGAATCGCTGGACAAGGCGGTTTCCAATATGCTTCAGCTTGGGCTGAAAGTAAAAATGGGCAAAAACATCCGCGCGAAGCACGGTTTTGTAGCCGGCACCGATCAGCAACGCCTGGATGACCTGCATATGATGTTCTCCGACCGCTCCGTTGATGCCATTTGGTGTGCCCGTGGCGGCTATGGCTGCACCCGACTGCTGCCCAAGATTGACTATGGGCTCATCCGCAAAAACCCAAAAATCCTGATTGGCTACAGCGACATCACCGCCCTGCTCAATGCCATTTACCACAAAACAGGTTTGGTGACCTTTCATGGCCCCGTGGGTGCTTCCGAATTTTCGGGCTACACCGAAGCGCAGGTGCGAGCCGTACTGATGAACGGGACAGCCTCCTACTCTATCCCCTTATCTGAAGGCAACGAAGCTTCCGATGATCCGCTTTATCAGCCGGAGGTGATCCGGGAAGGGCAGGCAGAAGGCGTGCTGATGGGCGGTAATCTGTCCCTGCTGGCAGCTATGACCGGCACCGGGTATTTACCTGACCCAACCGGCGCTATTGTGTTTATGGAAGATGTTGGGGAGGCGCCCTACCGGGTGGACCGCATGCTCACCCAACTCCGGCAGGCCTGGCCCCTGAAAGCCGCCAACGGGATCGCTTTGGGGGTATTTGCTGATTGCGCCAAAGCGGAAGGCAGTGATTCGCTGACCTTGTCCGAAACCCTGAAGGAACAACTACGGCCTACTTCCATCCCAACCGCTTATGGTTTTCCGTTTGGGCACATCGACCATCAATGTACTTTTCCGGTGGGCGTACGAGCGCGGATGGATGCATCGGAGCGGTCCATTACTTTACTGGAGGCAGGCGTGCAGTAAGCACATGAAAGACCTGATAAAAATTACTTATGCTTAGTTTAGAAGACTTTGAATTTTCGGTATCCTCACATATCAAAGAAAGAGGATGGACCTATTTCCACCACGGTGCAGTGAAAGACCTGCAGCAGATTGGTGAAGGGCACTGGCATGCCATTGTATTTGGAAGTGCAGAATATGAGGTATCGGTTCAAATGACAGGTACGAACATTGACGCTATGCACTGCGACTGCCCCTATGATTACGGGCCGGTCTGCAAGCATCAGGTAGCCATGTTGTATGGCATCAAAGCTGCTTTGGATGCAGGACAGGGGGCTGTCACTGAAAACTCGCCGCGAGCTGCGCTGAACGCTTCAGACCAGCTGGAACGTCTAACCAATGAAGAACTCCGCGCATTTGTAAAACACCTGATTGAGCAAGACTGGGAATTCAAAAACCGCTTTATGCTGTACTTTGCGGACTCAGGCCGTGCTACCGACATCCGGGCGAATTATAAGAAAGCCGTACGCAAATTAATCCGCACCTATTCCGACCGGGATTTTCTGGACTACAACAGTACCTTTAAGTTTGCTCAGGCCATGTATCCGCTTCTTCAGGATGGAGACCACGCTGTAGAACAGCAACAATATGACAAAGCCATTGCCATGAGCCAGGCCGTTGCCAGTGAATGTATGAATCTGATAACGTACAGCGATGATTCTGCTGCCAACATTAGCGGACTTATTGATGATGCCATTGATACTTTGCAGCAAGTGGCTGACGCTCCTGCTATACCCAAAGAAAAAATAACGGCCCTCTATGAATGGATTGAACGGGAACTCCGCAATCAAATCTGGTTTGATTACGGAGATTTTGGGCGAAAGCTATTGCGGGTCGCCCAGTCAGCTGCCCGGCGTTCAGCGCCCGCCCGTTTTCTGCAATTGCTTGACCGGCTTATGCACCCAACCGGCAAGAGTGACTACTCTACCGAATACCACAACAAAGTCCTGATCCAGCTGAAAATCCAATTTCTGGCCAGTATTGGAAAGGAGGAAGAAGCTACAGCCCTTATCAATACCCACCTGGAGATTCCTGAGATCCGGCAGGTCCTGGTTGATGACGCTATTGAAAAGGGGGATTTCCCCAAAGCCACCAAACTCGTTGAGGGAGGTATACAAATCGCCAAAAGCAAGAACCGCGCCAGAACAATCCGGCAATGGGAGGAAGTGCTCCTGCGTATCGCGGTGCCACAGAAAGATATCCCAACCATCCGTTCACTCAACAAGCGGTTTGCTTTTGAAAGAGGGTTTGACCTTCAATCTTACGAAAGGTGGAAAAACAGTTACCCTCCTTCAGAATGGCCCGCCGTTATCGAGGCGCATATCAAAGCCATATCCGAAGCGATCGAAACAAAGCCCAGGGAACATAAATGGGATACGATTGCCTATGAGCGCTACAGAAAACTGGCGCCTATCTTCATACAGGAAAAAGATTGGGAAGCATTGCTTCAAGTCATCCCTCCTGACCCCGACTTGAACATTTTATCCAATGTTCATCCTTATCTTGCCCAACGCTACCCGGAAGCATTGCTAAAACATTATCTGCCGGCACTGGAAGAATTAGGCAACCGGGTAAGCAACCGGAAGGAGTACCGAGACCTGGCGAAGCTACTCCTCAAAGTAAAGGCGGATATTGTAAACAGCCAGCAGACCATCGAAGAACTGGCATCCATGCTGTTAGCCCGTTACCCCAGGAGACCAGCCATGAAAGCGGAGCTGAGCAGTGTGTTCAGCAGAGGCTAATAAACACAGCCGCAACATGATCATTGGTATACTGACGATTAAGTGGTTTGCCACAGCAAACCTACTCAATGCTTGCCCGCGTCTCGTCGCCTTTGGGCTTTGACCACCTTAAAGGCAGGAGGGTCAGCATTTACGCTGGGAAGTGGCTTGCTCCGATGTCGCAAATCCAAGATCCCAGACGATGAATGTCTGGATCAGTGACCCGACATTCATCGTCGGTGACCACTTCGTATTGCGTATAACAAATAACTTAAACACCGTATATTGAATTGATAAAAAATACGCCCTTATGTTTTTCTATATCCCCAACAAAATACACTTCCGTACATCAGCGTATATCGTGTTTGCCTTTTTCTTATGCATTCTAAGCCTTCCTGCACAGGATGCCGGGCCAGCGCAAAAAACCACCAACAACGTATGGGGATACACGGTTGGCCAACCGCTGGGACAGGTCACGGCAACGGCTACTGCTGACACAGCAAGCTTCAATCAGGGGCTCCTTTCAGACCCGGCTGAACGGCTACAGGGGCAATTACCGGGCGTTCAGATTTACAACCGGGGCGGCAACCCCAATGCATTGCCGCTCTTTCGAATCAGAGGCTTGTCTTCCTACTCACAGCGGCAGCCTTTGCTGGTGGTAGATGGTATTACCGGGGCATCCTGGTATAGCCTTGATCCCGAGGATATTGCCTCCGTAACGGTGCTTCGGGATGGGGCGGCACAAGCGCTTTACGGCATACGTGCATCCAATGGTGTCATCCTGGTGCAGACCAGGGGCAGCGCATTCCGGCAGGATACCCTTACCGTAAATTATACCGGGCAACTTGCGTTATCCACTCCCTACGAGGGCTTCCCGGGCATGGATGCAGCTGCTTTCCGGCAAGCCGGGCACTGGGATTTCGGCAGCTCTACCAACTGGCTGGACGAAGTACAACGCGATGGCAGCAGTCAGGCACACAGCTTGTCGGTCAGCGGGTTAAAAAAAGGGACTCAATTCCGCGTGGGCGGGCACTTCCGGAATATCGGAGGGGTACTACAGCGTTCCGGCTTCGAACAAGCCAACTTGCGCGCTTACCTCAACCGGTCTTTCCTGAAGGATGCCCTGGATGTCAAAGTCAATGCGGCCTATACCCACCGCAACAGCCAACTGGGATTCCCGGAAGCCTTCCGCTACGCAGCTGCCTTCAACCCGACAATCCCGCTCGATGCTGCCAACGCTCCCTTCCCCTACAATACGGACCTGTTTGGGGGCTATTTTGAAACGCCCGGGCTACTTGATTCCTTCAACCCTAAAGCTATCGTGGAACAGAACTCAAATATGGGATTAGTTGAAGTCCTGCAAGCCTCCGCCCTTGCGCAATACCGGTTCAGCGACCGCTTGTCGGTGCAAGCCCGCTATGCCTATCAGGACCAATTCAATAACCAACGGGCCTTCTACAGCCCTCAGTCCCAATTTCGCGGCAGCGCCTACAGCCCCTACGAGGAAAGGCGCGGGCGGGCCGACCTGACCGATGAAAGTGCGGCGCTATCGCTTTACGAAGCCTTTGTGCATTACCAGCAACACACCGATAAGTTGGTACTGCGACTCACCGGTGGAACGTCATACACCAATACCGCACATACTTTTGACCAATTGCAGCTCTTCGGATTCACAGATACCGGCCTGCTGTCTAACAAGGATATCAGCGGCTACGGAGACTGGGCGGAGAGCACCTACCGCTCGGATACGGTCAGTAGTGGCTGGTCAGAGAAAGTATCTGCATTCTTCGGGCAGATGCACCTGACGGTAAAGGACCGCCTGCACACTTATGCCTCATTGCGGTATGAAGGGTCGAGCAAGTTGGGCGAAAACAACAACTGGGGCCTCTTCCCGGCAGTAGGGGCTGGATACGAATTGATTAAAAGCCCAACTGCGTCAGGCCTGGAACAACTCCTGGTACGCGCCAGCTTTGGCGTTACCGGCGCCCTGCCGGACGAAGCGGGCTTGTCGCAACAACGCATTCGGACTACGGCCTATCCTAATGGTTTTGTAGACACCACCGTTATTCATGCCGCCAACCCTGATTTGGGCTGGGAGCAAAAGCAGGAATTCAATATCGGGCTGACCCTGCAGGCCGGCAAGCTAAGGGCCCAAATCGACTGGTATACCCGGACGGTCAGCGACTGGATCAGCAGCAGCTTTGTTTTTAACACCCCATACACTAATCAAAACGCTTTTCGAACGACAGGGCTGGACCTCAGCCTGCAGCTTACCCTTTGGGAGCGCCCCGGTTTTGCCTACAGTACAGGCTTGCAGGGTACCACCTACCGGTCTGTATACCAGGAAACAGGCGCTGAATCCGCTTCTCTACTCGTTGTACCTGGCAATATTTACGGTACACCTGTTGTCGTAATGCAGAATGGCGGACAGCTGGGCGAGCTGGCAGGCCCTCAGTTCACAGGGAGCGTTGATGCAGAAGGCGCTCCGGTTTTTGAAGATTTGAACGGCGATGGGGTAATCAACCGGCAGCCCGATTGGTTTGGGCAGCCGGAAAGTGACCTGACAGCATTAGGCAACGGGCTCCCCGCCCTGGATTGGGGGTGGTCCCACCGGATAAAATGGAGAAGCTGGGAGGCCCGGGCCCTGCTACGAGGTGCTTTGGGGCATAGCCTGGCCAATATGCACCGGTTACGCTACGAGCCCCGCCCCTCAGATGGGAGAAGTACCTACAACTTATTCCAAAGTAACCAAGTCCTGGAAAACCTGAATGCCTATCAATTTTCCTCCTATTACGTGGAGCGAGCGGACTTTATCAAGCTTGACCACGTTCAACTAGCTAAAACTTTTAGGCCTAAAACGGGCAAGCGGGCACTTCATCTTAGGCTGTCGCTGACTGCGCGCAACATTCTACTCGCCTCCCGCTACTCCGGAATAGACCCCGAGCCGGTACTGGAAGACCCGGGAACGACCATTTTTGGCGGCACCTTATCTTCGGAACAACGTACACCTCTGGTAGCAGGCGTTGACCGGTTAGATTATTACCTGCCTGCCCGGCAATTGGTTATTGGGCTGGAAGCGGCGTTCTAGACGAAAGCTAACCCCACATTTGCCCCACCTGCATAAGTGCCAGGAGCAGGAACAATCCACTCAGCCCGACATTCAGCCTTTGGTAGAAAGCCGGGCCGGTTTGTTCAATACGACGGGCAGCCAGGATGTAAAGCGACAGCATAGCGAAGGCGCCTACCGCCGTTCCCGCGACGTAGAAAAACCGGTAAGGGGATGCAAAGATGAGTAAATCCCGCGCCCGCAATACGGTAGTCAGGGCGAACATGCCCGGGATGTTAACCAGGTTGAATAAGGAAACAAAAAAGCCTTTCAGCAACGGCTGCCCTTTCTGCTCACTCGCCTGAATCGTTTGCTTCCGCAGAGCCTGCAGGCCGAAAAAAGCACTTAGCGCCAGAAACAACAGTACGGCCCCCTGCCGCAGATAGCTGAGGTAGGCCGGTTCGCGGGCCAGCAGCCCGGCAAAAACAATGGCGATATAGGCATGGATAAACACAGCGACTGAAGCACCAAGGTTGAAGCGCCAGGCTGCACGGGCGCCCCGACGCAGGTATTCGCGGGCAGCCGTTACGTTTACCATACCGGGCAGCAGCATGGCAAGCATGGTCACCACACAACCCAATAAGCTATGGTTCAGGTAGGTCATGAGAGGCAAAGGTAGGGAAAAAGGGCAAGGCTTTACTTTTGCCCTTGCGCTTCTATCCAATTGTAATAAGCCTGCAGCACATAAAATGCCTTCTTCTTATCCCCGGTATTGCTGATCAGCCCCTTGCGGTTCCAGCCTTCCTGATAAACAGGATGGTTGCGCTTGGGAGAGCGGAAATCGGTTAGTATCCAGGGCGTAAAGCCGGTGTAGTTGTCAGGCATCCGCTTCATCATTTTTACCTGCTCTTCGTAAAACCACTCCTGGTATTCTTCACTCCAGCGCGTCAGGGAATCTGCATGAAAGCCCCCTAAAGACCCGGCACCTGTCTCACTGATGATCAAAGGTTTGTCGTAGACGGTTTCCCACTGCGCGGTTTGGCAATAGGACGGCAGCCCCACGTACCAGCCAAGATACTCGTTGACCGAAACCACGTCAGTAGCAGCTCCCAGTGGGTCGTCAATGGTGTTCTTGTCCCGGTTGTAGTGGACCTCCAAAGCGGCAGAGATGAGCCGGGTGTCGTCCAGGCCGCGTGCCGTTTTCACCAGTTCTTTCATGAATGCCGTCCGGGTGGGCGAAACCGGCGTTTCGTTACCTACTGACCAAATAATGATACTTGGCCGGTTGCGGTCCCTTGCAATCATTTCCTGAAGCTGTGCCTGCGCTTTTTCCAGGACTTCCGGATTGCCAAAGTCTATGGTCCAATAGACCGGGATTTCTGACCACAGCAAAATACCCAGGGAGTCTGCGGTGCGGACCATATGTTCGTTGTGCGGATAATGTGCCAGGCGTACAAAGTTGCAGTTCAGTTCCGCGGCCCATCCAAGCAGTGTCGTGGCATCTTCTTTGGAATAGGCGCGCCGAGCTTCCATCGGCATTTCCTCGTGCAGGCAAATACCGCGCAGAAAAACGGGTTTTCCATTGAGCAAAATCTGTTTGCCCTCCACGGCGATGGTACGAAAGCCAATTTGATCGTTGAGCTCGTCCTGCCCCGCGCGGATACTGATCGCATAGCGTTTGGGGTTGGCATCCGACCAAAGCTCGACTTCGGGCAACCTGAGGGAGAAAGCGGTACGCTCTCCCGCGTAGGCAATCGTCTTTTCCAGGTTCAGCTCCGGAATGGCAATGTGGACCTTTTCTCCTTTTGTTGCCCCGTTCAACTCTACCCAGCCTGCCGCCTCTGCATTTTCGGCTATCGGCCTGGCATTGGTGCCGCCGTTTTCCAATTGCAGGAAGTAATCTTCTACAAAAAAACCGGGCGTTTCAATCAGGAGCACGTCCCGGGTAATGCCGCCGTAGTTCCACCAGTCGGTATTGACGGTTGGCACGGCATCTTTGTATCGCTTGTTGTCTACTTTCACAACCAAAAGGTTGTCTTGTTCTTGCAAAACTGAATCAGGTATCTCAAACTGAAAGGGCGTAAACCCGCCGATATGGCGGCCCAGTTTCTTT
>PR_CR_10_Liq_3_inCRDRAFT_1000107_pt1 | contig 24330 bp, 19 predicted proteins | sample PRCRCaboRojoPR_2_FD_10240 | JGI IMG/M metagenome (IMG submission 10240)
CCTGGACCGGTCGACCGCAAGTGTTTCCACCTCATCTAGCAGCACAATCGTTGGGCCTGCATCGGCAAGCTCTGAAAGGGTCTGCGCGAAGAGGTCGGAAACCGCCCGCTGCGTTTTCCCCATGGCGGAACTCGTCAGGCCATGCGCTTCAACCTCGACCAGTTGGAAGTTGCCTCCCTTGAAAGCCGCTGCTGTCCGGTTGGCCAAGCCTCGTGCAAGTGACGTTTTGCCTGTCCCTGGCGCGCCAACTAAGAGGATGACGCCATGGAGAGGCAACACGGCTCGGCTCATCTTTGGTCGCATAGTGAAATTCAGAACCGCCTGAGAGAGCAGGTGCTCCTTCATCTCGGCTTCGACGATGATTGAGTCCCAAAGTTCTGCCAGGCCGGGGTCCGGCAGGGCCGTGACCTTCTGAATTCCTTTTGGCAAGTCGCCTGCAAATGGCGCGTTCATGACTGCTTCCTCGCTTCTTTGCCTCTCTAGCGCCTCTTGGGGCGATTGGGCGGTTTACAAATTTGCCTTCTGTTTGGCCTCGTGTTACAAAATAGGGACAAAAAGCCACGCTTTCAAGCGTTGTAGTTTACAAAATATCAAGCATATGGGTGGAATGTAAACCATCCACTGGGAGGACGCTATGATTGGCAAGAGACTCAAAGGAGCCCGGGCGGCATCTGGCCTTTCGCTCCGTGCACTTTCCGATGCCATGGATAACAAGGTGTCCGCTCAAGCCATAGGCAAGTACGAGCGCAATGAAGACATGCCCGGATCCGGCGTGCTGCTGAGTCTTGCCAGAGCACTCGAGGTCTCTGTGGATTTCCTGCTGAGCGATGACGAGCTTGAGTTGGAGGGCGTAGAGTTTCGCAAGTCAGCCAGCTCGTCGGCCAAGGAGATCGCGACGATCGAAGCCAAGACGCTCAATATGGTTGAAAAGTACCTGGCTGTCGAAAGCTTGCTGAATCTTTCGAGCCAGGAGTGGGATGCCCCGCACGAAGCGCCCTACTGGGTGACCGATGTTCGTGATGCCGAGGACGCGGCTCGCAACATGCGTGCTTCCTGGCAGCTGGGTCACGACCCGATTCCAATGCTTGCCGAACTCTTAGAGGAGCACGGTATCAAGGTGTTGTCTTTGGACGTTGATCGGATTGATGGCCTTGCGGCCAAAGTCCGTCGAAAAGAGCATCACTCCGCACGTGTTATCATGATCAAGAAGAAGACCTGGTCTGAGCGGAAGCGCTTCAGTTTGGCTCACGAACTGGGCCACATGGTTCTTAAGGTCGCCGAAGGTTGCGATTCAGAACGCGCCGCAAATCGGTTTGCTGGCGCATTCCTCGTTCCGGCAGAAGTGCTTCGGCAGGAGATTGGTGCCCGCAGAACTGACATAAGCATTGGTGAGCTCATTAGTCTGAAGGATCGGTTTGGCGTCAGCATTCAAGCGCTGACGTATCGATGCAAGGATTTGGAGATCATCAATCAGGCAACATTTGCGCGCCTTTTCAAGGTCTATAAGCAACGAGGTTGGCGGGATGAGCCGTTCGAGGAGCCGAATTCCATTCCTTGGGAACGAGAAGAACCGGACCGCTTTCAAAGGTTGTGTTTTCGTGCCCTCTCCGAGGGGTTGATTGGGTTGTCTCGTGCGGCTGAGCTTCTCGAAATACGAGTAAAAGAACTGGAAGAACGTTTGGACCACATGGCATAGTCGCTGTGTGCAAGTTCTTGTTTCTGATACTTCTGTCCTGATCGACATCGAGAGAGCCTCGCTGACTGCGAGGCTCTTTGACCTCCCCTATGATTTTGTTGTTCCAGATATTCTTTATGAAGCGGAACTCCTTGAATGGATGGGACCTGATCTGATCGATCTGGGACTGAGAGTGGAGGAGCTTACGCCAGAAGAAACCACACGCGCGACTGAGCTGAAGCGGGCGAAAGCCATGCTATCGACGCCAGATGTCTTTGCATTTTGCCTCGCGGCTGAGAGGGGCTGGGTTCTCCTTACCGGGGACGGTGCGCTCAGGGTTGAGGCAGAACGCCAAGAAATCGCGATGCACGGCGTCCTGTGGGTCTTCGACGAGATGGAACGTCACGAGGTTTGTTCGACCGACCTCCTGAAATCTGGTCTCGAAGCGGTTCGTGATCATCCGAGATGCAGACTTCCCATAAGAGAAGTCAATCGGCGCCTCGCGCGGTACTGATATGTTCGCGCTCTCCAATGAAAGACAAATGTTGCCAAGTTTTTCTTTGATCTAGCCTTGCGGCCTCCCCTGCTCGGCTTCGCGTGTCGCAGGGGAGAACGGCCCTTCGGTCCGTCGCGCATTCGGCCATGCGGCCTCACCGCGGCGTCGCACCCGGCATCCCGGTTTGCCCGCCTCGCGAGCACGTCCCTCCCTGGCCGCTCCGCCGGATTGCGCTCCGGTCTGTTTTGCGGTGCAAAACGATCCCGCCGCTTCATCCGTCTCCCGCGTCCGGTCGGGCCGTTTGCCTGCTCGGGTCGGGCAAACCTACCGTCAAAACACACACACACATGAGCGCGGAAGCATATCCTCCGGATGGCCCCCAAATCAGCCCGCCTCAAGGATCGCAAAACTTTTCGGCGAGGGCGGGGCGTGTGGGGCGGGGCGGTCCCGTGCGTGAGGGTGCGTGTGTGTCGGGTGCTGCGCGTGGAAAACTTTTACGCCCGGCAAGCCGGCGGCTGCGCCGTCCCTGACCCGGGCAGATTCGGAAACCAGACATTCGGCCATGCCACCACACTCACGTGGTGGCCTTGGAACCGAACACTGGAGATAAGAACATGGCTTACGACACCGCAAACACCTACGAGACCATCGAGCTTTTCGGGCTGACCGAGAAGGACGCGCAGCTGCCGATCCCGGAGGATCACGTCCTGACCGACCGCATCATCCGCGAGAGCTTCGAGGCTCTGCTCGGGCAGCTGCGAGGGACTGGGCTCGACGCAGAAATCGAACCGCTGGCGCACGGGCTCGCCACGATCCTGCAGCGCCGCAAGGTGGCGCTCGGCAAGGAGGTCGACCGCACTGCGGACAAGATCGGCCCGCTGGCAAAATCCCACGACGGGTCGGAGATCGCCGAGACCGCGCTTGAGGAGGCGCAGGCCCGCTTTCTGCAGCTGCGCGAGATCGTCAGCGCTATCGAGGTGATGAGCGAGGCGGCGGCGGAATGCTACGAGATCGAGACCGGTCACGCCTTCATCCCGGCAGCCGGGTCGCGCGCAAGCGTCCGGGCGCAAGAGACCGGGGCGGTCTTCGAGGCTCGGCAGCTCCTGGAGCAGCATGATCGGGAAACCGCCGAGAAGTCGAAAGTCGAGGGGGTGCCCCTGATCGTCTCGGGCGCAACGGACTGGACCGATGTCGATGTTATCTTCAACACGCTCGACAAGGTTCGCGAGCGGATCAAGCAGAACCGCAATCAGGAGATCTTCCTCTGCCACAAGGGTGGCAAGCACGGGGCGGAGATGATTGCGGCCCGGTGGGCCCGAGCACGCGGGGTCGCGCAAGCGCGCTTCGATCCGCGCTGGTCCGCGCACGGTCGGGCGGCACCGTTCAAGTGCAACGACGAGATGCTGGACGACAAGTTCGCCGCGACTGGGGTTGTTCTCTTCGGCGGCAACGGGGTGGCGCTGAACCTCGGTCAAAAGGCGGAAGCGAAAGGCCTGACGGTCATGCGGGTTGCGGACCCGGCGAAGAAGGTGTCGCAGGATTGAAGAGAGAGGGTCGCGCTTGACGCGGCCCTTTCGTCGTTTCTCATGGCGCGTGCGATCGGTCACACTTGATCGGCAGCTCACGGCGTCCAGCACCGTCATCCCTCTACGCAGCCCGTCAGAGTTCGGTCCATCCACATCTGTATGGGCCGGGGATAGTGCGCACCTCGCACATCGTCAGCGGCGCAAGACGCGAGGGGTCGAGACGTCGCACTTGAGTTTGAAGACCAGTACGACCCATCAGGCGGTGTTTCGGGACATCGTACCCACGCGGGCGGGCTCCGTCAGCACCCCGGCCAGGATCGGCGAGACGAGGACGCGGAGGATGGCGCCAACGTGATGGCAAGGATCATCCGGATCACTCCTTTTTGCTCATAGATGTGGATCGCACGGGGTCGGCCCAATCGTGCCCTCCGCTTCGCTCCGGCAAGCACAAATACGGCTTCCACGGCGGAGCCGCGGACCCTCCGCATTTGCACTTGCGACCGGGCCTCTTGCCCCCGTGCTGGCAGATCCCCATCGCAACAAGGAGTAACCCAAATGACCAACCATTACGTCGCCACCGTCCCCGTCAAGTTCACCGACACCGATGGCCAGGAGCGCACCCGTTTTCAGCGCGTGGGTGCGATGTTCCGCAACACCCGGGGCGGGGATGGCTCGGAGTTCTTCAGCCTCAAGCTCGACTTCCCGGTCGCGGTCTCGGAGCTGGTGATGTTCCCGCCGAGCGCGAAGGATCCCCAGGACTGAATCCTCTGACGAGGATGGGCCACCCCAGGACGATCTTGGGGCGGCCCGATCCCTGTTCCAGGGATGCCGTCACCGGCGCGTGTGATCGCCTACAGCGACCTCCTCTTGGTGCCGATAGCCGCGCACTCAAAGGACGATCGCAGCCCAGAATGATCATGCCGCGACAGACCGGCCAGTCAGCCTCAAGGGGGCCATCCACAAAAACCTATCGGCCAGGGCCTCCCGGTTTTTGCGGCAGAGATTTGGCAAGCCAAATCTGGCCCTCCTTGACCCTGCCTGTCCGCCCTGTCGGAGGGGTTTGCGCCCGCCCGCGGTTCCGTCCGAACACTTGGCGTTCGGCCAGACCCTCGGGCGGTGCTGGGGAAGGGGACCCATTGGACAGGTGGGTCGCCCGGTGGTGAGGGCGGCAGAGCCGCGTCCCTGCGGGCCGCGGGGGAAGCGGACACCAAGGCTGCCTGAGCCTAAATGCAACGTAAGTATATAATTGACAGCGTGGTATATTATCGTAAGGTAGGGGCAGCCTTGGTGGAAGGTGGCAGGAAATAGGGGGTCTTTCTTCCGCATGTCCCGAACAAAACGCCTGACAGAGATCGAGAAGATGCAGATCGTCCGCGAGGCCGCGGAGGGTGTGTCGACGTCTGAGCTGGCGGAGCGTTTCGAGGTCACATCGCGGGCCGTGCGCTACGTCCTCAAAGCTGATGCCGAGCGTAAGGCAGATGCCGCGATCCCGGTGTCGGCGGTCAGTGTGAAGGTCACGGCTGCAGAGCTTGCGGCGCTCGACGCGGTGCTGGCGAAGGCGGGGATCGAGAGCAGGGCCGAGGGGCTGCGGCGGCTCATTCAGGCGGCAGGCGGAGTGTTCGTTCCGGACGCGCAGATGGCAGCAGAGATGGCGCACTACCGCGCCTCACTGCACGAGGTCGGCAATGGGGTCGCGCAGATCGCCAAGCAGATGACGCGGGCCAATCGAATGGGGCAGGGGGCCGTGGGGGGCACGAGTGCCGAGTTCACCGAACTGCGTCTTGCGCAGATGCGCGGGCTGGCGCGGTTCATCCTCGATTCCGCCGACGAGATCGATCTGCTCCTGCGCCGCCGTCGGGACGCAATGCAGCTGCAGGCCACGGCCGCGCTAAGGGAGTTTGCCCATGCGGCTGAATGATGCGGTTGACGCTGTCACAGGCGAGGTCTTCCGGGACGGCTGGAGCCGGATCCGGGGCTCGATGCAGGGGCTGCATGTCGCCAAGCAGAGCCAGCTTGTGCGCGCGGCGGCGGGGCACCGGCCAGCGGTCTTCAAGGCGATCCGGGGCGGCGGTACGCATACCAAATCGCAGCTCGCAAACCAGCTCGATTACCTCACCACGAAGTCGACCCATATCGTCGACTCGAGCGGGTTTCTGGATGGCAAGGCGAAGCTCGAGGCGCGTGACATCAAGGATCTGACCGAGCGCTTTTCCAAGCGGTGGGATGCAGGCTTCAAACCCAAGCTTGGCCAGACCACGCACATGCTCATGTCCTTCCCCATCGGCACGCGCGGCGAGGATGTGCGCGACATCGCGACGGATGTGGCCGAGCGGTTCTTCCAGAGTGACGCGGGGCATTTCGACTACATCATCGCGGTGCATGAGGACCGGGATCACCCGCATGCGCATCTGGTGCTGAACCGCCGCTCGCAAGAAGGCGAGTTCTTTTTCTTGGGGCGGAACCACCGCTTCAACTATGACGACTTCCGCCTCGCCATGGTCGAGGAGGCGGAGAAGTATGGTGTGCGCCTGGAGGCCACGCGCCGCGTCGACCGCGGGGTTGTGCATTACCCCGCCCGGACCCGCGAGGTCTATGCCGCCAAGGAAGAGGGTCGCGCGCCCCGCGAGCGGGAACGCGTGGGGCAGGACCTGACGCGGACGCTGGCGGAGATCGCCAATACCAGAACTGTCTACCACTCGCTTGCCGCCGAAGCCTCGAGGGAGGCCCGGGAAGACATCGCCGCGGCGCTGTTCCGCGCGGGCGAGGTGCTGGCGCATGGCGGGCAGGTGGACCGAACAGGAGATGTCTATATGGCCGAGGATCAGAGTTTCGAGGACCTGAGAAGCCTCTATGCGGAGAAGCTCGCACGGGTACAGGGCATGATCGCCGAGAAGTCTGACGCGGAACGCCCCCTGCTGGAAAAACGCCTCATGGAGATCCAGGCGCAGGTCCAGCACATGCAGCCGCTCGGATTGCGTTCATCCACGCTATCAGACGCCCCCTCGGAGGGTGGGATCTATTCCGAGGCGAACATCGACACCAGTCAGCTGGACCGTCTGGCCGAGCCGGACTTGCGGTCGCGCATAGACACCGCCCTGCGCGGTACCGGGATCAGCACATCGGAAGTTGTGGCCCGGATCGAAACCAGGGCCTCGAGTGCCGCGCTTGAGCATCAATGGATCGCCGATGATCTCTCCAAGGTGGCCGAGGCGCGTGACCTGAACCTCGAACGCCGTGCCGATCTGGACCAGGCGCGCGACATTCTCAACGATGTGCATGTTAACCTCGGCACGCTTCTGGAACGGGAGAACGTGCTGCGCCGGGACGGTGTCGTGGAAGTGGAACCGGTCAGCGAGCGGTTCCATTATCAACGGGACGCGGTCCGGGCGATGGAAGGGACACTCCGTCAGGAGATGCGCGCCGAGGGTTTGACAACGCAGCAGATCGAGGACCGGGATTGGGAGGTGGTCTCACGGGCGGAGCGCCAGATCGAGGCGGAGCAGCGCGCGTATCTCGAGGCACATCCGGAGCTGCTCGCACGCCCAACCGATGTGATCGACCGGACAGAGCCCTACAGGGAGACCATCACCGATGCGGCCCGCGCCATCGAGATCACCCGCGAGGTCGACCGGATCATGGAGGCACGCGACCTCCGCACGCCTGTTGCAGATGCGGTCGCCGATAACTTGCGCGCGCGCTATCCGGACATGCCGTCCCACCTCGCCCGGGGGCTTGGCGCGACCTATGCCGCCGTCGTCGATATACGGGACACGGAGGCCGTCAATCAGGTTCGCCGCGAAGCCGAGATGCGCGACGGGCTTGGGATTGGCACGCGTGACGAACGTCTAGCCACCCAAGATGAAACGGCGCCGCAGACTGACCGTACCGACCGCCTCGCAGACGAGATTGCGCGCGTTCTGGACCATGAGCGGGCAGGGGAGTTGTCTGCGCCCTTCGAGACCGAGGTGGAGCGCGATGCCTTCCGCGGTGAGATCGCACGGGTGCTGGATGACCGCCAACTTGCGCGGCTCACATCCGGCGATGCCGATGCGCTGGAACAGGTTCTCGAGGACCGCCTCGATCGGCTCTATGTCGCCAAGGTCTACTTGCAATCCAATGCCGCGACGGCCAATACGGAGGCCTTGCGCCAGGTGGTCGATGATCTTGCCGACGCCGAGTATGAAAAACACCGCGCGACAGACGTGGATGGCGAGACCGAGCGGGGCCAGGTCCATTGAGCGCCGCCATGGGAAAAGCGCGGATCGCCACGGGCGTCCTTCTGGTCACGCTTGTGACCGGAGCCATGGGCTATACCATCGCCTCGGCGGTGCTGACCTACCAGGATCTCGGCTTCGGGGCCGAGATCGACTTTGCCTATATCGCGCAAAACTACATGGCGATCCTCGATCGCCGCCCCGAGGATGCCCAGCTCATCCATCTGATCATTGGCAGCTTCGCGGCTGCCGGCCTGATGCTGAGCCTCGCCCTCTCGGGATCGGCCCTCACACGCTTTGGCCAGACGCATTGGCAGTCTGCGCGCGAGATGAAGGCCAATGGTTTTTTCGGGGCGCCCGGGACCGGCTTCATCCTCGGCAAGCTTGGGACGCCCGGCTCCCGCGCAAAATATATTTGCTCCAAGGTCTTCCCGCATGCGCTGATCGTGGCGCCCACGGGCCGCGGCAAGACCACGGGGTTCGTCATTCCGAACCTGCTGACCTGGCAGGGCTCCGCCGTCACGCTCGATGTAAAGGGCGAGTGTTTCGAAGCCACGGCCCGGCACCGCGCAGCCCAAGGCGACCAAGTCTATCGCTTCGCCCCCACCGATTGGGAGGGCAAGCGCACGCATCGCTATAACCCGCTCCTGCGCATCTTCGAGCTGAAAGACCCCGCGCGCCAGCAAATGGAATTGCAGCTTCTCGCGACGCTCTTTCTTCAGAGCGACAACGACCGGGTGCAGGGGCTCCTCAAAGGTGGGATCGATCTCTTCGTGGCGGCCGGACTCTTGGCCTTCCAGCGCAAGCGCCCGACCCTGGGCGAGATTTACCGCATCGCCGCCTCGGGCGGGACCAAGCAGAAGGAGTATTTCGCGCGGGGGCACGAGGTGGACAATAGGGCCGCCAAGCTGATCTTCACGCGGCTCGCGTCGACCAACAATGACACGCTGACCTCATATGTATCGCTCCTGATGACCTCGGGGCTCGATCAATGGCAGAACCCGGCGATTGATGAGGCGACGGCGGTCTCGGATTTTGATTTCCGGACGATCCGCAACAAGCCCTTTTCGGTCTATCTCGTGGTCCAACCGCTGATGGTGAAGCCGCTCGCGCCACTGATCCGGCTGTTCTTCTCCGATCTCCTCTCCGCCATGCAGGAAAAGGACCCCGGGCCGGATGAGCCCTGGCCCGTGATGATCATGCTCGACGAGTTCAATCGCTTGGGCAAGATGCCCATCGTGGTCGAGAGCATCGAGACACTGCGCACCTATCGCGGTCACCTGGCGATCGTCACCCAGACCATCCCCGCCCTTGATGAAATCTACGGCGAAAACACCCGCCGCGCCCTGCAGGGCAACGCGGGCGTGAAGCTCTATCTGACGCCCTCCGATGAAAAGACCGTCGAAGAGCTCAGCAAGGCTGTCGGCAAGACCACGAAGACCGTCATCACGCGATCCCAGTCCATCGGCAAGAACCCCTTCCAGGGCCGTAGCCAGTCCACAAGGACCGAGGAAAGCTCTTTGTTGCCAGAAGATGAAGCGCGCCGTCTGCCCCTCGATGAAATCGTCATGGTCATCGATGCCCAGATGCCGGTCCGTGCGAAGCGGATCCAATATTTTGACGATCGGCTGTTCAAGGCGATCCACGCGGCGCAATCAGGCGAGTTGCCGTTTCCGAAGCCGGGGGGAGGGGGATCGCAAGGCACGCTGCCGCTGAGTGTGCGCGCCATGCCGATGACGCCGCCTGCGAGTGGACGACATGGATCTGAAACTGATGCGGTTGTGGACAGCGCAAGCCACGTTGCGGGCCGCCGCCAATCTTCAGGGCAAACCGACATCGACGCAAAGAAAACCGCGCCCGTCGTTCAAGCCGTTATCGCCGAGGAACAGCGACAGATGGAAATGGACTTTGGGGGAGACGAGCCGTCTGATGGTCTGGCAAGTGCGGAAGCTGACGCGCAGTTACGAACCGCTTTGGATGACCTAGATGACCTTCGGTCCACGATGGCCAATCGGTCGGAAGCTGGACATGTCGAGCAACTGTAGGCCCTTCAACAGCGATTTGTTCGATGTTTCCCTGCCTCACATTTGTGCTGCATCGCTTATCGGGAATTGATACCTTACCAAAAAACAAGAGGAAATCTCGATTTGAGCAGTGAGATCGCAAGCCAGGGCAGCCTATTTACTTCCGACTTTTTGACCGAGTCCATTCAAGACGTTTCGGAATGGAACACGCTTGGCGATGCTGATCTTGACCAGTTCAGCGAGAGCATTCGCGGTCATTTCGACCGCTTCCCAATCTCCCAATCTCCCAACGAAAGCCAGACAGAGGACGATCTGATCTGGCCAATTCTTGAAGCGCTTGGCTGGACGGAGTCGCTGCGTCAGCAAAATCTGTCACCGAAGGGACGCGAAGACGTGCCCGATGGTTTGCTGTTTGAAAGCGTTGAGACAAAGGCCAAGGCGAACGGCTTCCCAGAAGAGTGGAAGCGCTACGAATTCGGCCGCGCCGTGGTCGAATCCAAAAGATGGGCACGCCCCCTCGATCGCCGCTCCGGCCGACGCGGGGAAGAAACCGCCCCGTCAACCCAGATGCTCCGCTATTTGCGCCGCATCGACGACATCACAGGCGGCTCGCTCCGTTGGGGCATCCTGACAAACGGCTCGAAATGGCGGCTTTATTTCTCAGGCGCTCGATCCGTTTCCGAACAGTTCTTCGAGCTCGACATCGCTGCGATCCTTGATCTGCCTGGGCACAATGACGGGCTTTTCGCGCTCAATGAGGCCGATCGCCGTCACTGGCTGAAGGTCTTCTTGCTGATCTTCCGGCGAGAGGCATTCGTGCCTGCGGGCGCTGACCCGCGCACCTTCCACGAGAAAGCCCTCGAAGAAGGCAAGTTCTACGAAGAGCGCGTTGCCGAAGACCTCTCCAACAAGGTTTTCGGGGAGGTGTTCCCCGACCTGGTGCGCGCCATCGTCAAGGCCGCCCCCGAGGCTGATCTTCAAGAGGTGCGCGAAGCCGCGCTGATCTTGCTCTATCGGCTCTTGTTCATCCTCTATGCCGAAGACCGCGATCTCTTGCCGGTTAAGGACACGCGCTATGACGACTATGGGCTGCGCAACAAGGTGCGCCTGGATGTCCAAGAGCGCAAAGACAAGAATGACGTCTTCTCGGAGACTGCCGCGCGCTATTGGGGCGCGGTGGCCGATCTGTTCATCGCGATCGACCAGGGCGACGCCTCGATCGGCTTGCCGCCCTATAATGGCGGTCTCTTCGACCAGGAGCGCCATGCGATCCTGACAAATATCCGCATTCCCGATGCGGTCATGGCGCGTGTGATCGACGCGCTTTCTTTCGAGGTGACGCCAGACGGGCGGAAATATATCAACTACCGCAACCTTTCGGTGCAGCAGCTTGGTTCGATCTATGAGCGGCTTCTCGAATATGAGGTGACGCGCGACGGCGACGACATCACCGTTCAGCCCAACATCTTCGCGCGTAAGGGGTCGGGCAGCTATTACACACCCGATGACCTGGTGCAGCTCATCTTGACCGAGACTCTTGAGCCACTTGTCGAAGAGCGCAAGCGCGTCTTTAGAGAGAAGATCGCAGAGCTAGGGCAGGGGGAATTGCCCGATCATCGCAAGATCGGTCAGCTCAAGCGCCTCGATCCCGCGACCGCACTTCTTGACCTGAAAATCTGCGACCCGGCCATGGGCTCCGGCCACTTCCTGGTTAGCCTGGTCGATTTCATGGCCGACCAGGTGATCACAGCGATGGCCGAAGCCGAGCTTGAAGCACCAGAAGAGTGGGGAGATTACATTTCGCCACTCGGCGAACGGATTGATACGATCCGCAACACCATTCTGGCCAATGCCGATGAGCGTGATTGGACGATCGACGAGGAACAGCTCGACGACCGGCACATCATCCGCCGCATGGTGCTCAAGCGGTGCATCTATGGCGTGGATAAGAACCCGATGGCTGTGGAGCTCGCCAAGGTGGCGCTGTGGCTACACACGTTTACCGTAGGCGCGCCGCTTTCTTTCCTCGATCACCACCTTCGCTGTGGCGACAGCCTCTTCGGCTCCTGGGTGAAGAAGGGCATCGACAAGGCTGCAACTTACGGCACGCCGCTCTTGCTGCACGAGCCGATGAAGCGGGCCTTGCGCGCGGCATCCAAGATGCAGATCGTTGAAGGCCTGACCGACGCCGAAATTGCGGAGGCGCACCGATCGGCTGACGTGTTTGCCGAAGTCGAGGACATGACCGCGCCACTCGACGCGCTTCTGAAGCTGATTCACGCGATCGACTGGCTCGACATCAAGGACAAGGCGGGCAAGGCCGCGCTGAAAATCTTCTTCGATGGCCAGTTTGGCGATCCGCTCGACATCGCCTTGGGCAAGAAGGAGCCCAAGACCAAGCGCGAAGAGGGACAGCGCTTTGCCGAGATACTTGGCCAGGCGCGCCTGCTGATCGCAGAGGAAAACTTCCTCAACTGGCAAGTGACCTTCCCTGGCATCTGGTCGGACTGGGAAGAAGACGAGTTGACCGGCGGGTTTCATGCCGTGATCGGCAACCCGCCATGGGATCGGATGAAGCTGCAACAGATCGAGTGGTTTGCTGAGCGCCGGCCCGAGATCGCGATGGCGGCACGAGCGGACGATCGCAAGAAGATGATCGCAGCCCTGGAAAAAGCAGATGATCCCTTGGCTCAGGACTATGCCAAGGCGTCCGAGCGGGCCGAGGCCGGAACGCGCATGGCGCGCAAGGGTGGGGACTACCCCTTGCTTTCTGGCGGGGACGTGAACCTCTATTCGCTCTTCGTCGAGCGCGCGATGACTGTGGTCAAGCAGGACGGGCTGATCGGTTTGCTTGTCCCGTCTGGTATCGCGTCAGACAAGACGGCCGCACCCTTCTTCAAGGGCGTGGCGACGGAAGGACGACTAAAGGCACTGTATGATTTCGAGAACCGCCGGACGCGCTATGAGCTGAAGCCGTTCTTTGAAGACGTTGATAGCCGATTCAAGTTCTGCGCTTTCGTGGCCAGCCCGTCGCCAACGGAAAAGGCGGCGCGCTGTGCATTCTTTCTACAAGCCGTAAGCGAGCTTGCTGATCCTGAAGTCTGCTTCTCGCTCAGCGCTGAGGACTTCGCTCGCGTGAATCCGAACACAGGCACCGCACCGATTTTCCGTTCGAAGCGCGATGCTGATTTGACAACGCTCATCTATGGCAATGCCGTGCCCTTGGTCGATCGGTCTTCTGGTACAGAAGTGAAATCGTGGCCGGTGAAGTACGCGACCATGTTCCACATGACGAACGACTCTGGCTTATTCCGCACCCGCAAGGAGCTCGAAGAGCAGGAGGCGGCTTATCCTTTGGGCGGCAACACCTTCGGAAGCGCCTCGGGCAACTGGCTGCCTCTCTATGTCGGGCGGATGATCCACCAGTTTGATCACCGCGCGGCATCGGTTGAGGTCAACGAGTCCAACTTGCACAACGCGGCGCTGAGCGGCGCGGTATCGGAAGAGCAAAAAGCTGATCCAAACTTCGTGCCCACCCCTCAATATTGGGTGCCAGAAAGCGAGGTTGATCTGCCTTCAGGCATTGAATGGACGATCGCCTTTCGGGACATCGCCAGGGCGACCGATGCGCGGACGATGATTGCAACGCTTGCTCCGAAGGCAGGGTTTGGTAACAAAGCGCCACTGCTGCTGCCTGAAGATGTTGATACTTATCGTTTATGCGCTGATCTGATTGTGGCGAATCTTAATTCTCTGGCGCTTGATTTTGTCGCCAGATCGAAAGTTCATAGCACGAGCGTGAATTGGTTCATCGCGGAGCAGTTCCCGATGATCTCACCTGACAAGTTCGAAAGCGTGCGTTTCGGAGCGCAAAGTGCGGCCGAGGTTGTCCGACAGGCAGTGCTTGAGCTCACCTACACATCCCACGACATTGAGCCATTTGCGCGGGACATGGGCTACGTAGACGCGGCTGGAACCGTGAAGCCCCCCTTCACCTGGGACGAAGAGCGCCGCCTTGTTCTGCGCGCCAAGCTCGATGCCGTTTTCTTCCACCTCTACGGCATCACCGACCGCGACGATATCCGCTACATCTACTCGACCTTCCCGATCGTCGAGCGCGAAGAGAAGGCCGCATATGGCGGCAAGTACCGCTCTTGCGAGCTGTGCCTTGCCTACATGAACGCGCTCGCCGCCGGAAATCCTGATGCGGAGATCAAGATTTAGATGGACAAGGGGTCTCTCATCGAAGAGCTACATGCTCTTGTGGATGAAGATCCTGCTGCCGCTCTGGCGCGCATTCCCGAGCTAGGAGATAGCCCCGAAGAGGCTTTTGCCTCCGCCGCCATCCTGATCGACGGTGGCGGTCATCTTGGTAACTTCGCAGCCGTCAATCAGGGCGTGGAAATCCTCGAAGCATTGCGCAGGAACGCCTCGCCCGATCCTGGCCTCGCCTACAATCTCGCCAACGGTCTGCAAACCCGTGCACGGCTGATCTATGGGCCGTCCTCTCCCTATTGTGGCCAATCGTTTGAGGATCATTTTCAGGCCCGACTCCGCTTTGGGGAGGCCGCTCGATCGCGCGATGCCCCATTTGATTTGGCCTCACAGGCGCTGACCAATATGGGAACGCTCTTGCAGGATACGTCGCGGTGGTTCGAGGCATTAGACTACTTTCGAGAAGCCCAAAATGTCTATCCGAAGAACGCCGTAGCAATGCTCAAAGAGCTCACGTTGCTTCACCAGCTTGGCCAGTTGTTCCAGTCAGACCCGCATAGCTACCAGTGTTACGGCCATCTGCCGACGATGGTCGATAGGATACGCACCCTCGCCGAAAACGTTGAGCGGAACCTAGACACGCTCACCGCTTTCTCAGGTACAGCGGCGCTTCCATTCGCACAGCAGCAAATCTCGATGGCAAAGGCGCTCCAGTCCAGTCCACAAGGACCGATCGACGAGCCCTATTTTCAGTTCGTCTCCGAGCATCAACTTTCGTTGTTTTTGCATTGCAGCGCGGAAGGCTTTGAAGCGAGGATTTTCGATGTGCTGACCATCCCGACCATCACGAGAACCATGAATGATGAGGAGGGCGTCCCTGAAATCTATGCCATGCTGAACGTGATGAAGGCCGATTTTGCTTTTGCGCGGCAGGTCTACTTTGACGTTCTCGAAGATGACGCCGACACGCCCTACTTTGAGACGACGACCCACGGGGACACATTGGATTACGCGCTTTACGGGGTGCGCTATTCGGCACTGACCAGTGCGCAGCGCATCGCCTTCGACATCCTGGACAAAGTTGCAGTCGCCATCGCCTGTTATCTGAAAATACCCAAGGCTCATAAGGTGAGCTTCGCAACACTCTGGGGGCGCTCAGAAAAAGGCGGATCGTTTCGGCTTCACGACGAAATCGCTCGATGCCTTGCCATGGGCAATTTCGGCCTGATAGCCCTACATAACATCTTCCATGATATGTCGAGCGATAATAGCCGAGGTGTCGGCATCATGGAGGCGCACAAGAGCTATCGCAATGCCTCCACCCACCGTTTCACGGTGCTTCATGATTTTGGCAAGCAAGAACGCAAATCCCCTTCGCTCGCAGTGGACCATCAGGACATCATGGAATTTGAGCGGATGACACTGGACTCGCTGAAGCTCGCTCGTTCAGTGATATTCTACTTTGTGGACATGATCATGTTCGCGGAAGCGAACAGGCCAAAGCGCGATGATGGTATCACAGTCCCAATGTCAGTCCCCGATCATGCGTACATTCGCGGCCGGTATGATTGAACAGCGACGAGGAAGGCAGCGCACAGGCGTGCATAAATCAAGACTTTTGCACACTCAAACGAAACTGGTACCCTCAATGGCTTAGAGCGTGCACAATTCACGATCGGAATTTGTGAAAAGAAACGCTGACTTTGAACGCGGGAGGCTCTGATCGGGGTTTGACCGCTTCTTGGCACGAACGATCCGCTGCGCACAAATGTCGGCTTTGTGGGCTGCAAAAGCAGCAATTTGACTGGTAGGTAAGTGTCGGGATTGGGGCCGTCACCGCCTACCGAGACGACCCAACCTTGAAAGCTGCGCCAGCATTCGGGCTCCTGTGCCGGTCCCGTCGCCGGACGTAGCTGCGGTTGGGCCACCAGCAGTATTGGGTCGGCTTGGCAACGCTTGCACACCAAAGAATTGTCGCGCGCGCAGAGCTGCGTATTCCGCGCCAGTCGCACCTCCGATGGCGTATCGGTTGTAGACTTGCTGGCTACCTGCGAGCCCTCTGGCGAAGGCATAGCTTCCCCCGAACCCAGCCGACAGTGCTGGCATCATGATGTTGCCGGAAATCGCCCGGACCAGGAATGGCGTTGCTATGATGAACCCCTTTGCCATCAGCACCATCATGAAGAACGGAATGAGTGCGCCGATGTTGGAGGCACCTTCAGGGTCGCCGAGCTCAGCGATAAGCGCTCGCGAGACACCAGTGATGGTCGCGAACACACCGGCAACGACAATCGGGTACATCGCAAAGGAAATCAGCGCCGAAAGCCAGCGCGCGAAGTAATCCTTGGTCACTTCGAAAAGGGTCAGGAAGATCATGATCGGTGCAATCCCGATCAGCAGAGCGACCATGAGCCTGGACGCAACGACGATGAACGCCGCCAAGCCACCTAGGATCGAGAGCAGCAAAACCCCAAGTGTGTCCAACAGGGCACCGGCCATCCAGTTCAGTTCAGATCCCGCAGCATTCAAATAGTCCCCGAGCGCCGCGATCAGTTCATCGAACTCCTCTGCGAAGGTGCCGGATGGGCCGGGTGAACCGCCGCCGACTGAGGCCACGAGCGACCCGGCAATGCTGTCGATCCCGTTCAGGATCGCCGCAGCAAGGATGTTGAACTGCACCCAGTTGGTTGCAAATGCGCCTATCAGCCCGACTTTCACAGCCAGCCAAAACGCCGTGCGCCCGTCCATGGCGCGGTATTGGTAGATCGCGTTGATGAACACCAGAATGACAACGAGCGTGGTACCGAGTACGAGCATCGCTCCGACTGTTGCGGCGACCGCGCCAAATTGCGTCTCAGCAGCAGTATTGAGATAGCCTTCAGCCGTTTCCACGAAGTAAGTGACGACGCTCATGGAGGCCTACCAGTTTCCAGCAGCTTTGCAGATTGGCATGGCTTTGCGTCGAAGCTCATTTGCCTGCCGTCGGTATTCTGACGTCGCTTCCACGATGTCCCAATATTCAGATGCGGCGAAATGCTCGATGAAGACGCCTTCAGCTGCCTCCCAAGACGGATACCGGGTGGGACATTCACAGCTTTGGGCTTCAACGATGCGTTGCATGCTCTGTGCCCGATAAATTTGTTGGATCAGAAGTCGTTTGTGGGACTCGCGTACTTCGATCTCTTGCATCCAATATGGTTCCGGAGGCTGGTCGGGACAGACATCTGGCGGGTTTTCGAGCGTTGGGATCAGGTTCCGTTCAGCGACGCCAGCGGTCCCGCCGAGAGCGACGAGCAGGCCTGCCGTTGCAACGACCCGCATCATTCTGAACCCGCCTTCGTCGCCACAGATTCTCGCTTCAAGAACGTGGTGTAGCCGTAGTCACCGGCTTCGGCGGTGATGACTTCCCACCCGTCCGCGCCGCGCTCATTCAAGGCGTTTCGCATCGCGTCGTAGTCCTTTTGTTTTTTCACCTCAAAGAACAAGATATTGTATTCAAAGGTCTTCATGAGGAAGTTCCAATCTCAGTTGCGCCGGGGAGGTAGAATTCCGTGATACCGCGCTTGCCGTCGTGGCGGCCGGCCTGAATGATCACGTCGATGGAATTCTCGATGTATTGGATCATGTCGGCATAGGTCATGGGGATCTCGGTCTTGAGGGCCGCGATCGCGAGGCGTTGTACGGCCAATTGCGGGGTTTCGGCATGCAGCGTTGTCATGGACCCGCCATGGCCGGTGTTGATCGCCTCGAGGAAGGTCATGGCCTCCTTGCCGCGCACCTCGCCCAGGATGATCCGGTCGGGGCGCATGCGCAGCGTGGCGGTGAGAAGCACATCGGCGGTCTGGAATTCTGCGTCGCGATTGGCGATGAGGGTCACGGCATTCGGTTGGGTCGGCAGAAGCTCGGCGGCTTCTTCGATAGTGACGATGCGTTCCTCGGCCGGTACGTGAGAGAGGATTTTGCGCGCGGCTACGGTCTTGCCGGTGGAGGTGCCACCCGAGACGATCATGTTGAGTTTGTTCTCGACGCAGAAGGTGAGCGCATCATCGATCAAACCCGCGGCCACCACGGCGCGTAAGGCGCGCTTCTTTTCCACGCGCAGGTCTTCGAGCTTGCGTTCTTTGCCATAGAGAAAGTCGAGCGCAATCCCCTCGAGTGGCAGGCTTGAGAAGAACCGCAGGCTGATCGACATGGCCGAGAGCACGGCGGGCGGGGTGATGACCTGTGCGCGGATCGGGCGCCCCTTATAGGTGATCGAGACCGAGACGATGGGGCGGTCCTTGCTCATCGTGGTATTGGCCGAGGAGGCGATCTGGTTGCCGAGGTCCCTGACCTGAACGCCCGTCAGCCTCTGGTCCAGCGCGCGCATGAAGTGATCACCCTGGAATTCGCCCCAGCAGGTGCCATCAGGGTTAATGCAGATCTCGATGACATCGTCGCGAGCGGCGGCGTCGATCCGGTCGAGCGAGGTTTCGAGATAACTCAGCGACATGGGCTCAGAATATCTCCAGATCGCGGTCGACCATGACCGTGACGCGGGCGCCCTGGTCGACATAGATGACGGGGCCGATGGAGAGGTAATCGCCTAAGACGCTGTCCGTGGCATCTGCCAGATCATCGCCAACGTCTTCGAGAACGTCGGCGGCAGTCTCATCCTGGACCTCGGATGCGGCGGCACTTGGCGCGGCCGAAATCAGCGAAATCAGGGCGGCCGACCCGAAACGCTCGGCAAAACGCGTGTCCACGAAACCCGTGACACCGGAACGGCCCAGTTCATCACCTCCGAAAGAGCTGATCTGGACGGTCTGGCCCGCGGGCAGGATGATCCGGTCCCAGGCGATCGTAACGCGGCGCTGCGCGATATCGACGCCAGCGCGGTAGCGCCCGACGAGACGGGATCCGCGCGGGATCAGGAGGCGCGCGCCATCGACGCTGTAGACATCCTCGGACACCACGGCGCGGGTCTGGCCGGGCAGGGAGCTGTCGAGGGCTGTTTCCATGACGGCCTGGATCATGGTGCCCTGTAGAATCGTGTTGGAAGGATTGGCGATCACCTCGGCCTGCGTCACTGTGGAGGGCAACGCACCGTTCAGCACGAAATCCGTCACCTCGCCAAAAGTGCGTTCGGTCAGAGCCGTTTCATTCGCTCCGGAAGCACCGCCAAACGCGATGGTGGGAGAGGCGATGCGCCGCTCCTGGAAGGCGCGTTCCTCCGCGGCGCGGCGCTCCAGCTCGGCCATGCGCCGGGCTTCTTCCTCGCGGCGTAGTCGCTCTTGCTCGCGTGCGCGCAGCTCATCTTCCGTGGGGCCCGCTGGAGCGGGTTGGGGTCGGCTGGCCTCGAGTTGGGCCAATTCCAGATCCATGCGGAGTTGTTCAAGACTTCGATCCCGCGCCGTCAGTTCGTCCTGAAATTGTTGCTGTGCTGCTTCCGAGGCGGCTTGCAGCGCCGCGATCTGAGCGGTCAGCGCGTCGATCGCCTCTGCGGCGGCGGTGTCTTCCTCGACGACCGGTTCGGGGGCGTTGCGCAATTCCTCGATCTGGGCCTGAAGGGCTGCGAGCTGCGCCAGAAGCTCGGCATTGGGCTCGACAGGCTCGGGTGCGACGAACACAACCTCGGGCTCGGGCGGGGGCAAGGTCTCGATGGCGCCAAAGCCGTCCCCCTCGTTTTGGAAGACGTCCGGGGTGGCCGTCGGCAAGGCTTCCTCTTCGTCGGGCTGTGAGAGGAGATAAAGCAACGCACCACCCGCGCCGATCACGAGGACGACGACCAGTGCGAGCAGCGGTGAGCGCCGTGGGGCAGGGGGCAAACCTGCGCCCTTGCCTTGTTCGAGGGCAGCGAGGCGTTTTTCGAGGTCTGCGTTTCCGGTGTCGCTCATGACCCCACCCCCGCAGGCGGCGTCGCCTCGATACAGACCACCTCGTCACCGATCCGCAGGACCCACTGCCTGTTCACCCCCGAGACCCGGATCACACCATCCTCGGTGGCTTGCGTGTTGACCGTCCGCTCGCGGCCATTCGCGTAACGGAAGATCGCGGGCACCGGCGCGTTCCGCGGAAACGCGAAATACGTGAACGTCCCGTCATCCCAGATGCGCGTTGGCGTGAACTCGGTCCGCGCGCTGGCGCCGTAATTGTAGTTCGGCGCTTGGGCGGCGATGGCCCGGGTCGGGCGCGCATCGTCCTCCGGATAGCGGAACTGCACCACGTAGAAGGTTGGGCTGCGGACCTCCTCGACGTTGAAGTAGTAGCTCCGGCGGTTCGTATAGACTGTCACATTGGTATGCACCCCGCGCGCCACAGGCTTGATCGCGAAGGCCTGCCCGCCTGGCGCGCCATCGATCTCGAAACCCTCCGTGTCGCCCGCAATGATCGAGCGGATGCTTTCGCCCTCGCCGAACTCGATGGTGGTCACATGGGTGAGCGACACGCTGAGACGATAGACCTGACCCTCCTGGTAGGTGGCCAAGCGCACCCGGCTGTCGTTGGGACCGCCACGCGGGATGGCTTCGGCAGAGGCGAGGCCGGGCAACAGGGCAATGACAAAAATAAGCGATCTTATAAACAACAACGTCAGTTCTCCAATCTGTCGGAGCGGATGGAATATTCGAGCACGGTGAAGCCAAACGGATTGGTCCAGACCTCGTCGATGGAGCGGCGGGTCTCGGGGCGGAACTCGAAGAGAAGCGTCGCAGTGAAGAGGCCGGTCTGGGTGCCGTTAATGGACGTCAGGCGCTTGCGCAGGCGGACCGTGGCGCGGTTGGTGCCGATCCGGTTGATGCTGAGGATTTCCACGTCGAGCCGGGCATTGGGGCCATAGACGGTCGGCGGGTAATTCTCGTTGGCGCTGTTCCAGATCTGGCGCAGCCCGCTCTCGGCAGCTCCGTCCGAGCGGCGCAGGACGCTGCGGATGCGCAGATCGTTGTCGAGCTGGTTATAGACCTCCCGGTCGGTCACATAGCGGAACACCTCCGCCTCGATGATCGCCTGGTTGGCGGTCACCGAGGAGGCGCCCACCGAGGCCTCGGGCAGGGCAAAGCCTGTGGCGGGATCATAGGGCACGACGACGGGCGGCGGGTCGACATCGAGGATTGCGACAGCCGCGGCGCTCAGACAGCCGAGGATGCCGAAGATCAAACCGATGAGTCCCAGGCGCTGCCAGAGCCGTTCGCGGCGCAGCGCACCATAGACCAGGTCTTCCTCGATGATTTCTTGTTCAGTCGCCACCATTCATGCCCCCGCGATTACTCGGCCCGCAGGTCCGGCAAGGTGAAATCCATGAAGCGCTGCTCCTCGGCGATGGTGGCGGCATCGATCACGCCGCCTGTGCCGTCGCCCACGGTCTGGATGGCTTCGAGTTGCCACATGGCGACCAGCGCAATGGCGAGCTCCGCGGTCACGCGCGTGTTGAGATCGACGCTTTCCTTCAGTTCATCCATGTCGTCGATGAGACCGACCAGCCGGTCGACGCGTTCGAGCGACTGGCCGGCATCTTCATAGCTGTTCTGGGCTGCGGCCGAGACCAGGGCGCCGGTCGTTGCTTGCGTCGCCACGCGGTTGGCCCCGGGATTGCCGCTCGTGGCCATTTCCGAGAGGGTGTCATCGTCAAATCCGAGATCGGCCAGCACCCGATCCATCTGGGTTTCGATTTCGCCTGCGCCGGAGCCCGAGAGGCCCGAGAAATCCCCAGTCTTGATCGCCTCAATCGTGGCGAGGATGTCCCCGAACTCTTGGTCGAGCAGACCGTTCAACTCGTCTTCCATTTCCGTCCGGATGATTTCGGGAAGCTCGGCAAGTCGGGTGAGCGCTTCATAGGTTCTTTGCAGCTCCGCGAGTTGATCCGTGAGTGTGGCAAGCTGTTCGCGGAGCTGCGTCAGCTGCTCGTTTTGCAGGATCTCGTCTTCGATCATCTGCCGTAGCTGCTGGATGTTTTGCGCGATGTTCTGGGTATCGACGACGGGCACGCCTTGCGCGAGGGCAGGGGATAGGGCGCCAAGATGCAGACCGATCCCAAGTGTCGTGGCCAAGGCCGCCCTCACGAGCAAAAGTCTCATCATTCAATCTCCCTGATCGTAAAATCCATGAACGCGCCTTCGGCCATTCGGGCGCTGGCTTGGGCTAGTTCCTCGGCAGAGAGGACGCGGGTGCGTGCTGCCTGAAGCCGGATGCGGGCGGCCACGAGACGCACGAGTTCGGCGCGGGCATAAGTGTTGAGCGCAACGCTCTCCTGCACATCCTCGGTCTCGGAAATCCGTTCGACGATATCCGCAATACGCAAAGCGGCCTGTCGGATCGCAGCGGGCGAGTTGCTGCCATAAAAGGCCGCCCCATGACCCGTGAGCGAGAGGTTGGCATTGGCGAGAAGCGCCGGATCGATCGTGCCAAGCGCATCGATCCCGCCGATACGGCTCAGATAGAGATTGTAGCGCTCCGGGATAACCTGGACGTAGTGCTGGGTCTCGCGGAAGGGTGGGACCCCGCCATACTCGAAGACCCGGCCGGGTCCGGCGTTATAGGCCGCGAGGGCGTTGATGATGTTGCCATCGAATGTGTTGAGCTGGGTCGCGAGATAGCGCGCGCCGCCATGCACCTGCAGGTAGGGGCTGTCATAGTATTCCGGGTTGATGCCGAGATCGCTGGCCGTGCCCGGCATGATCTGGGTGAGACCATAGGCGCCGACGGGAGAGCGTGCACCGATGGTGAAACGGCTTTCCTGCCAGATCAGCGCTTGCAGCAGCGCGCGCCATTGGACGGGGGAGAGCCCTGCGCGTCCAACACCCGCAAAGCCGCTGGTCTCCTGGGCAACGCGGATGATGAGCTGCTCGATGTTTTCCGCAGCATCCCCGAACATCTGTGCACCGCCGGGATTGGGGTCGATCTCGCCCGTGCCATAGACGGCTTCCACGGCGCGGTCGGGATCGCCGCTGCCGCTTTCCAGCCCCGAGACCATGGCGGGCAGGCCCTGACCGCCGAAGCTGGTCTGGGCATCGAGGATGCGTCGGAGGGTTTCCAGCTGCTCCCGTTCGATCTCGGCGATGAGTTCGCGCACGGCAAGCTTGTCCGCCTGAACGGCCAAGTCAGCCTCGCGATCGCCAGTCTCGACGATGTCACGTGCGGTCAGCCCACTGTCATTGGTCGGCACGCCTTGGGCGAAGCTGAGACCGGGCAGCAGGCAAAACGCCAGGATATGAGGCAGGCTAGACTTCAATGTCGCCCTCCGGCGCGCCGAGCGGTGCGAAGTGGCAATCCTGGGCTGTCGCTGCCGTCGAGGCCAGAAAGGAAAAGCAATTGGCCTGCGGCTCCCGATACTGGGTGCAGGAGGCCAGCGCGCCGAGCGCAGCCAAAGCGACAAGAATACGGATCATGAAAGCCTCCAGAAGTCTGGGCGGTCGCGGTAATCGGCGCCGACAAGCGCTTCGCCCTTTTCCATGCCGCCAAGGATCGTGAGATTGGGTCCAAGGGCGCTCAAATCGGCATCGACGACGATTGAGCCCTGATCGTCGCGGATCAGCGCCAAGCGGCTGTTGCTGCCCGTGTTGAGAAGGACGTCGAGCTCCTTCTCCGTGAGGTTCAGCATGGCGTAGTCCGCAGGCTGCGCGCGGATATTGGGCAGCAGGATCTGCGTCGGAACGGCTTCGACGATGGTCTTGCCGGTCCGGGTGCGCTCGAGCTGGCTTGCGTATTGCGTCATCATCACCGCGACGGTGTTCTGCTTGCGCGCGGTCACCAGCCAGTTCGACAGCCGCTCGGCGAAATACGCGTTGTCGAGCGCCTTCCAGGCCTCGTCGATCACGATGATGGTGGGGCGGCGGTCCTCGATTTCGCGCTCGACCCGGCGGAAAAGATAGGACAGGACCGCCATCCGTTCCTTGTCGGCCTCGCTGTCGAGAATGCCGGTCAGATCGAAGCCCACGACATCGCCTTTGAGCGAAAAAGTGTCCTCAAGGCTCTGCCCGAAGATCCAGCCATAGCGGCCGTCTTCGGTCCACTCGAGCAGGCGCTGGTGCAGATCGCCGCCATCATCGGTGGACACAAAAAGCGATGCGAAATCTCGCCAGTTCCGCAGTGCCGGGTTTGTGGCTTGCGCGTTCTGGCGCACCACTTCCTGGATGCGGTTGGTCTGCGCAGGCGTCAGTGGCTTGTCGGCGCGATAGAGCAGGGTCGCCAGCCAGTCCGACAGCCA
>PR_CR_10_Liq_3_inCRDRAFT_1000108_pt1 | contig 24244 bp, 7 predicted proteins | sample PRCRCaboRojoPR_2_FD_10240 | JGI IMG/M metagenome (IMG submission 10240)
CCACCGCAGGCCTTATGCGCAGACATTAGTGTTGCCCTGGATTCCATAGGGCAGGCAATGATAACGACAGATTTGATCGGTGGAGCCTCCACTGATAATTGCGGTGCACCAGACTTATCGCTTAGCCAGGCCGATTTCGACTGTAGTCATATTGGGGCCAATACGGTTGTGCTCACCGCCACCGATGGCAGCAATAACACCGATACCTGTACCGCCACCGTAACCGTTCAAGATCTAATGGCGCCTGAGGCTGTATGTATGGCGGTGACCGTACAGCTAGACACAATGGGCGCAGCCACTCTCAATGCGGCCGCAGTTGGCAGCAATTCCACGGACAACTGCGTATCGGTCGACTTGCAGCTAGACCAAAACAGCTTCGACTGCAGTCAGCTCGGGGTGAATACCGTCACCCTGACCGTTACGGATGGCAGCAACAATACCGATACCTGTACGGCGCAGATTACGGTAGAAGACCTGGTGCCACCAACAGCGAGCTGCGAACCTATGCTGGCCCTGGAGCTCGACCCTTCCGGGCAGGCCAGTCTTTCAGCGGCTGAGGTGGACGCAGGCTCCTTTGATAACTGTACCGTGGCTGACCTTTCTATAGATCAGACCGAATTCTCCTGCACTGGCCTCGGCATGCAGACAGTGGAGCTGACCGTTACGGACAATTCCGGCAATACCTCAGCCTGTACCACTAATGTGCAAATTACGGATGTCTCCAAACCATTTGCATTATGCCAGGATATAGAGGCTGACCTGGGGCCAGATGGGACCCTTACCCTGGATGGCAGCAGCCTGGATGGCGGCTCTCTTGATAACTGTGGTGTGGCTACATTGACACCCAACCCGTCACAGTTGACCTGTTCGGATATTGGGTTTAATACGGTCATCCTGACGGTAGCGGATGCGAGCGGTAACTTTTCTACTTGCGTTTCGAGCGTGAGTTTGATCGACAATACACCTCCGAATGCCGTTTGCGTACCCTCCTTTACGCTTGAAGTCGATCCTGAGTCCGCTTCGCCGGCCATTATTTCGGCTACCGATTTGGATGGAGGGTCAACGGACAATTGTGGTATTGCTCAGTTGGAGGTGGACCCGTTTGCCTTTACTTGCTCGGATATTGGTGCGCCAACCCCGGTCACGCTCACGGTGATTGACGACAATGGGCTGGAAAGCAGCTGTACCTCCATGGTTACGGTAGTCAATGCCCTTGAAGGGCAGGCCTGCGATGATGGTGATGATTGTACAGAAAACGATAGCTACGATGCCAATTGCAATTGTGCCGGGACACTCATTGATGAGGACAATAATGGCGTCTGTGATTTTAACGAGTGTACGAGCCCCATTAATTTACAGGTCAGCAACATCACTGCAAACACGGCAGACCTCTCCTGGACAGCCGTGGGCCCGGCTATCGAGTACCTGGTCCGCTATCGGGTCAATGGAGGGGTAGTGCTTAATACCTTAGCCACCTCTGAATCGATAACCCTGACCGGGCTTCCGGGGTCCGCACAGATAGAATGGCGGGTCCGGGCGATCTGCGACAGCGGTCAATCCAGCTTCAGCAGCGTTGATACCTTTATGACTCTGGAGGATACCTGCCCGGATGCAGATGGTGATGGGGTTTGTGATGAGGATGACCTCTGCCCGGAGATAGATGATGCGCTCCCAGCCCTGCGATGATGGGGACCCCTGTACGATTAATGATACCTACGGCAGCGATTGCGTTTGCTATGGGGCACTCTTTGATGAAAACAATAATGGTATCTGCGACCTGAATGAAACCGGGTGCACAATACCGGAAAACCTGCAGGTGTTCAGCATAACGCCGGATATGGCGACCCTGACCTGGAATGCGGTCATAGGAGCGGACAGCTACCGGGTGGGCTATATTACGCCCGGGGAATCGGGCACAGTCATGATCGTAAATACCAATATGGTAACGCTTACCGGTCTTTCCCCTGAGTCGGAATACCTCTGGCAGGTCCGTGCGAATTGCGGTACGGACAATTCTGATAATGTTGAGGGGCCCTCATTCACGACCTCTGCCGCCGGCTGCCCGGATGCAGATGGCGATGGGGTCTGTGACGGGGATGACCTCTGCCCTGATTTTGACGACATGCTGATTGGCAGCAGTTGTAATGATTATGACAATTGTACCACAAACGATGTTGTGACCGCGGATTGTGAATGCGTAGGCACACTGATCGATAACAATAATAATGGAGTTTGTGATTTGGATGAGCTCTGTGCCTCACCCACCAGCTTTGTTACCAATGCCCTGTCCCCTACTTCAGGTACGGTTGCGTGGGACCCTGTGCCGGGCGCAGTTGCTTATCAGTTACAGTATCTGATTGCCGGTTTTGGCACGGGCAACACTCAATTGAGCGATACGGTTTACACCTTTGAAGGGCTGCCTCCCGGTAGTATTATTCAGTGGCGGGTAAGAACAATCTGTATGAGTGGCAACTCAAGTTGGGAAGTTGGCCCAGCGCTGCCTTTACCCAATTCTCTCGATGGGGGAGGGGGTGCAGCACTTCGGACAGGCGATAGGCTGCCACCTGTCGACTGGGAGCAGGTAGACCGTGAACTAAGCGAACTACAGTTTGATATTTTCCCGAACCCAGCCAGAGATGAGGCATCTCTGGTGCTTTCCCGGCAGGCTGAAGGAACCGAGGCTGTCGTATATAACCTTTGGGGGCAGGAGTTAGCCCGTTATAGCCTGGATGGAGTTCAGGTACAAATGTTGAATGTATCCGAATGGCGTGCTCAAAATACAGCCGTTGTAGTGGTACTGTTCGAACCCGGTCAGCCTCCTAAGACCAAAAAACTGCTGCTGGTCCGGTAATAGGCTCGTTTCAAAAGGTTGGAGGACTTAAAAAAAACCAAATGATAAGGCAGCCCGGGCATTGTCCCGGGCTTTTTTATTGTCAGTCGATCAGAATGCACCTTATGGTAGGAGTGCATGGGGTTAGTGATTACTCCAATTTTTTTAGCTTTAAGGATAAATTGAGTTGTCACTTTAAGAGCTGAAATGACGAACAACCCCATATTGCTTTCCAAAATGCCTAATAAATCGGCGGATTTACGAATTCAGCGGTTTGCCATTTAGTAGCAACGGTGGGCACTGTGCACGAGAAATATTTAATAAAAAAGTAAATACACATGGGGCACATAATTCTTTATTTACAGCCGGGTTTAGCATTGTAATGAAGGAATAAGCTGCAATATCTCGCCTTTGATATGCTAGGGTTTCTATATTTAAGTTCCGAAAATTTGTTACTCAATATATAAATACTGAAATTCTATTCTAGGATATTCCAAAAATATTTAATAAGTTCGCAAATAATTTATGCAAGCAAACATACATACAGCAAGCAAGCCCCCAAAGCAATGAAAACCGAACTGATCCTTATAATTGATCAGTCTAAATTCCTACAGAGTTGCCTCGATGCCGGTAAGGTGACGGGCAGCAGACCGGAATATTTTATGCTTTCCTTTCCTTGCTGAGTGCGGGTGATTCCAATTGGACTTGCCCTTATCACCAGTAAACCGATTGCGGTCGCTTCAGACCTTTTACGCTTGTGCCGTCGGCAGGATTCATTCTTCTGCAGTCGGTGATAGCCTGAGCCTTGATACTTTAACTTGATACCTTTTCTGATTTCCACCGCGTTACGCAACGCCTGTGGGGTGCTGTTTGTGTGTCACCCCGCAGAGTCGTTCTTTTTTCCGGTGGATTTTGGTATGCATGTTCTTTAGGCCGAACCTTTAATCCGTTCGGTTGGATCGTAAATTTTTCAACAAACATACCGAAGGAGCTTATACACTTTAGTGTTGCCTGCTTTTCGGAACATACTATTGAATTGGTCCTCAGGATGCCCGTGTACCGGGAACCTGAACGGGCTTATTTCATTTTCAGGCACTTATCGCTTAGGAAAGGGTCTGATCAGAGAAAAAGTTAAACATGTTTACACAATTACTACCCAAGGTAACAAGTAGAGGTATGCGCCTGGCATCCTTTCTCGTGTTAGTTAGCCCAATCCTTATTTTTGCACAGCCCTGCCCGCAGCCCACGTTTTCGGGTGCCCCTGTCGCTGGCGGTCTCGCCGATGGAGCTTACGCGGTCTTTGCTGAGGACCTGGATGGCGATGGCGATATGGATGTGCTTTCAGCCTCCTTCAACGACAACAAAATCGCCTGGTACGAAAACCTCGGCGGCGGCAACTTCGGTCCGCAGCAGGTCATTTCCACCATTATGAACGGCACCCTCTCCGTACATGCCGCTGACCTGGATGGCGATGGCGATGTGGATGTCCTGTCTGCCTCCGGGTATGATGATAAAGTCGCCTGGTACGAAAACCTGGGTGGTGGAAGTTTTGGACCGCAGCAAGTCCTGACGACCAACGCCAATGGTGCCATATCTGTCCATGCTTCCGACCTGGACGGTGATGGTGACCTGGATATCCTGTCGGCTTCGGTTTTCGACGATAAAATTGCCTGGTTTGAGAACCTGGGAGGCGGCGCTTTTTCCGGAGAGCAAATCATTGCAGCGGATGCGGATGGGGCCTACGAGGCCTATGCCGCAGACCTGGATAATGACGGTGATATGGACGTCCTTACCGCCTCTGGTTTCGACGATCAGATTGCCTGGTATGAAAATCTGGGGAGCGGTACCTTTGGCAGTAAGCAGGTCATATCTTCTTCAGCCAATCTGGCTCGCTCTGTCTATGCAGCGGATATCAACCTCGACGGGCACATGGATGTGATCTCTGCCTCCTTTCAGGATGATAAAATCGCCTGGTATGAAAACCTGGGGGACGGTACGTTTTCCGCTCAGAAGATTATCTCCTTTGCTGCTAACGGGGCGCTTTCTGTCTATGCCGTGGATATGGATAACGACGACGATCCGGATGTCCTTTCCGCCTCTCAGTACGATGATGAAATCGCCTGGTACGAAAATTTGGGAGACGGTACCTTCGCTCCGCAAAGTATCATCGAAGGCAATGCCGATGGTGCCATCTCGGTCTATGCAGCCGACCTGGATGGAGACGGCGACCCGGATGTGCTTGGCGCAGCCAACTATGATGATGAAGTATACTGGTTTGAGAATATTTGTATATACCCATTGGATCCGGGCGTGATCGTGAGTGGAGGGGAAACCATCTGCTACGGGGGGACACCTTCCATGATGATTGGCAATGTAACCCTGGCGAGTGGGGGAGATGAAAATATCAGCTACACCTGGCGTTCCTCCGCTGATAACTTCACGAATCCAATACCTATCGCAACCGCACCGATCTTCATTCCGCCTGCCGGGCTGACGCAAACCACCACCTACCGGCGCTATGCCAACGATGGGACCTACAGCACCACGCCCACGCCCGCAGACGGGGAATGGACGGTCACCGTACTCGACGAATTTCATCCCGGACACCTCGCTGATGAAGGGGAGACTATTTGTTTTGGAGGTACGCCCTCGGAAATAGGAAGTACCGCTCCTGCTACCGGTGGGGATGGTCAAATCACCTACACCTGGCGCTCCTCTGCAGACAACTTTACCAGCTCAATACCCGGTGCCGATGGTCTTACTTATACACCGGACGATAGTATGACACAAACCACCACTTTCCGCCGCTACGCTATGGACGAGACCTGCAGTACAGACCCCACTCCCGCCATTGGAGAATGGACTGTCACGGTACTGCCCGCCTTCGATCCTGGTCAGATCGCTGACGAAGGTGAAACGATTTGCCCCGGTGGCACGCCATCTAGTATTCCAAATGAATTCCTGGCAACGGGTGGGGATGGACAGCTTTCTTACACCTGGCGTTCTTCCGCTGATAACTTTACAGCGGCTATCCCGGGTGCTGATAATTCAACCTACACACCTGCGGATGAGCTGCCGCAAACCACCACCTTCCGGCGCTACGCCAGCGATAGTACCTGTAATACCAGCCCTGAAGTATCCCTGGGATCGTGGACCGTTACCGTTGCCGATACCTCTGCACCGGTTGCGGCCTGTCAGGATATTACCGTGCAGCTGAATGAGAATGGATTCGTCACAATTTCCACAGATGACCTGGACGCAGGGTCCACTGACGATTGCCCCAGCGGCTCAGGCCCCAACGGATTGGCAAGTCTTTCCCTGTCTCAAACGGATTTTGATTGCGACAACATCGGTACAAACCCTGTGACGCTAACCGTGGAAGATGTTGGCGGCAATACCGATACCTGTATTGCTAAAGTCATTGTTGAAGACAATGTCCTGCCTACCGCTGGTTGTCAGGACATCACCATTCAGTTGGACGCTGGTGGGCTGGGAAGTATTGTACCCGAAGATATCGATAACGGTTCAACCGACGCTTGCGGAATTTTGAGCCTTAGCGCAGACACCACTGTATTCAACTGTGCGGACGTGGGGCAAAATACCGTAACCCTTACCGTTGAAGACCAGAATGGTAACCTCAATACCTGTACTGCTGCAGTAACCGTAGCGGATACCATTGCCCCACAGGCGCTATGTCAGGACGTAACCGTTCAGTTGGATGCTGATGGCTTGGGAAGCATCACTGCCGCAACCATAGATGCGGGTGCTTCAGACGCCTGTGGGCTAACCAGCCTGGAACTTGATATTACAAATTTTGACTGCGGTTCTATTGGAGCTAATCCGGTAACCCTGACTGCAGAGGACACCAACGGGAATACGGCCACCTGTACGGCCACCGTCACTGTAGCCGATACCGTGGCGCCCGAAGTACTTTGCCAGGCTGTCACCGTGCAGCTTAATGCCAACGGGCAGGGTGTTCTTAGCGTGGAAGATGTGGATGGAGGCAGCAGTGATGCGTGCGGCCTCGACACCTTATATATAGGCCAGACCGCTTTTGATTGCGCGGATGTTGGTGAGCATACCATCACGCTAACCGCAGTGGACCTGAATGGAAACATGAATAGCTGTACCGCTACCATCACCGTAGAAGACAATATCGCACCTCAGGTACAATGCGCATCCACTACCTTGCAACTCGATGGCTCCGGGCAAGCGACCCTGAGCCAGGCAGACCTCAACGCCAGTTCTCTGGACTTCTGCGGGATCGCCAGTTCTGTTTTGGATCAGACCCTTTTCGATTGTACAGATATAGGTGCCAATACAGTAACCCTTACCGTAACGGACAATAACGGTAATGTCAGTACCTGCACCGCAACAGTTACTATTGAAGATAACATCATACCGGTGGCCCTCTGTCAAGACGCCACGGTACAGCTTGATGTTTTTGGTGTAGGGATCCTCGACGCTGAGGAGATCGATGCCGGCTCGGGTGATGCCTGTCTGGATACACTAATATTGGATGAAACCACCTTCGGTTGTGGTAATGTCGGTACCAATACGGTCACCCTTACCGTAATCGACCTGGCAGGCAACAGCAGTAAGTGCACCGCCACCGTAACCGTGGAAGATAACGTGCCACCGGTAGCCGGCTGCCAGGATGTTTCCATACAACTGGATTCCCTCGGTTTTGCCGTGCTTCCGCCAGCCGATGTGGAGAATGGTTCTACCGATGCGTGTGGGGTAGGCCCCTTCCTGCTTGATCAGGATATGTTTGATTGCGGGGACCTGGGTACGAACCTGGTCACCCTTACTGTGGAAGATGAAAACAACAACAGCGATACCTGCACCGCCATCGTCACCGTAACGGATGTCATCGATCCGATCGCCAGCTGCCAGGACGTGACGGTACAGTTGAACGCGGATGGCCTGGGCAGCCTAACGGCTGCTGAAGTAGATGCCGGTTCAACAGATAATTGCAGCGTAGACCTGTTGGCTATTGATGTTACCAATTTTGATTGTGAGGATATTGGGCCCAATCCGGTCCTTCTAACCGTAACGGACCCCAGTGGTAATGAAAGCAGCTGCTCCGCACTGGCTACTGTAGTGGATAACGTTGCTCCACAAGCCCTTTGCCAGGATGTTACTGTACAGCTCGATGCCGATGGTTTGGGCACGCTGACACCCGCTGAAGTCGATGCGGGCTCCGGTGACGTCTGTGGTGAGGTATCCCTTTCCCTTGACATCACTGCCTTTGATTGTGATCAGGTGGGCACGCAAACCGTTACCCTTACGGCTGAAGATGAGTATGGCAACAGCAGTACCTGTACGGCACTCGTTACCGTAGAAGATAATATTGCACCTGATGTACAGTGCCAGCCGGTCACCGTTCAGCTTGATGAAAACGGTACAGGCGGTATCACTCCTGCTGCTGTCGATGGCGGTTCCTCAGATGCATGTGGATTAGACATTCTAAGCCTGAATATTGCGATTTTTGATTGCTCCAATATAGGGGATAACGCAGTCCTCCTCACCGCAACGGATGTTAATGGCAATAGCAGTTCCTGCACCGCTACCGTAACTGTAGAAGACAATGTCGCCCCGGAAGCTATTTGTCAGAACGCGACTGTACAGTTAGCGGCCAATGGAGTAGGGACGCTCACCGCTGCTCAGGTAGATGGCGGCTCAACCGATGCTTGTGGACTAGACGACTTTAGCCTTAACGAAACTTCATTCGGCTGTGGTGATATCGGTATGCAAACCGTCACCCTTACCGTCACCGATGTAAATGGCAATAGCAGCTCCTGTGACGCAGAAGTAACCGTTGAAGACAATTTAACGCCCACCACGCTTTGCCAGGACGTAACGGTACAGCTGGATGACTCGGGCACCGCCACGCTCACCGCTGCAGAGGTGGACAATGGTTCTAATGATGCCTGCGGACTCGCCGGGCTTTCACTCAGTACCGAATCCTTTGGTTGTGAAGACGTGGGAGAGAACCCTGTAACCCTGACCGCAACAGACACGCATGGTAACAGCAGTACCTGCACCGCAACAGTTACCGTAGAAGACAATGTGGCACCACAAGCCCTTTGCCAGAGTATTACGGTTCAACTCGACGCCACCGGTAATGCCAGCCTGACTGCTACCCAGATCGACAACGGCTCGAATGATGCCTGCTCTACACCGGGTGGTCTTGATAACCTTTCTTTAGATATTACGGCCTTCGGCTGCGATGCAGTTGGTCAAAACAACGTGGTCTTAACAGCTACAGACGTAAACGGTAACAGCAGTACCTGCACCGCTGTAGTCACTGTGGAAGATAACGTGGTACCGCAAGCCCTTTGTCAGGATGTAACGGTACAGCTCGATGGCTCAGGTACTGGTCAGCTTGACCCCGAAGAAATAGACGCCGGATCAGCTGATGCCTGCGGTATTGGAAGTTTGGTTCTGGACCAGAATACTTTCGATTGCAACGATGTGGGTACGCAAACGGTAACCATGACGGTCACCGATGTCAATGGAAATACGGATAGTTGCACTGCTCTGATTACCATAGAAGACAATGTAGTACCTACCGCACTTTGCGAGGATGTGACCATACAACTAGATGCCAATGGGACCGCCAGCCTTTCACCTGCTGATGTAGATGGTGGCTCTGCCGGGGCTTGCGGCGTTTCCAGCCTGGTACTTAGTGACGATAGCTTTGACTGTTCGGATATCGGTCCTAACCTGGTCACCCTAATTGTCATAGACGTGAATGGGAACGCCAGCACCTGTACCTCAACGGTTACTGTAGAAGATAATGTAGCCCCGGAAGCCTTGTGCCAGGACGTGACTGTTCAATTGGATGCCAATGGCTCCGGAAGCCTCACGGCCGCTCAGGTGGATAATGGCTCTAGTGACGCCTGCGGTCTGGACAATCTGACTATAGATACCGAAACCTTTGATTGTGCCGATATTGGGCCGAATGCCGTTACCCTGACTGCTACCGATATTTACGGTAACCACAGTACCTGCTCCGCCCTGATTACAGTAGAGGATAATTTTGCACCGATAGCACTTTGCCAGGACGTAACCGTACAATTGGATACTGATGGCTTAGGAGTTCTCACCGCTAATCAGGTGGACGATGGTTCCAATGATGCCTGCAACGTAGAAAACCTCTCCATCAATCTAACAGGTTTTGACTGCACAGATGTAGGCTTAAATGAAGTCGCCCTGACGGTAACAGACTCCAGCGGCAACAGCAGTACCTGTATGGCTACTGTGACGGTTGAAGACAATGTACCCCCAACGATGGTGTGTAACGATCTGACAGTACAGCTTGATGCAAATGGTGCCGGTAGCATATTGGTCAATCAAATTGATGGTGGATCAACTGACGCTTGTACTATTTCCAGCCTTGCCCTCGACCAGCATACCTTTGGTTGCAGCGATGTTGGGGTCAACACAGTAACATTGATCGGTATAGATAATAACGGAAACAGCAATATCTGTACCGCCTCAGTCACTGTGGAAGAGAACATCGTACCGCAAGCTCTTTGCCAAGACATTACCATCCAACTCAATACAGATGGTGTCGCTAGTCTTGTACCCGCTCAGATTGATGCCGGCTCCAACGATGCCTGCCCTATCGGCAATTTGGCGGTAAATATTACGGAGTTTGATTGCGATGATGTCGGTGCAAACACCGTAGCGCTTACCGTGGTAGATGTCAATGGCAATGCCAGTTCCTGTACTGCTGTAGTCACTGTGGACGATAATGTGCCGCCTCAGGCGCTTTGCCAGGATGTGACGGTACAGCTGGATGCCGATGGCAGCGGCTCGCTTACCCCCGCGCAGGTCGATAATGGATCAGAAGATGCCTGCGGGCTATCGGGGCTTTCCCTGGATGTCACTACATTCGATTGCTCGGACACCGGTCTAAATGAAGTAACCCTTACAGCGACGGATACTAACGGCAACAGCAGCACCTGCAGCGCTATCGTCACGGTAGAAGACACTGAAGCCCCTCTCGCGCTTTGCCAAAATGCTACCATTCAGCTGGATGCTGATGGTGGTGCCATTTTGTCTCCGGCTCAAGTCAACGCCGGCTCCACTGATGCTTGTGGCATTGCTACTCAGGGATTGAATATCACTACATTTGACTGCGATGATGTAGGCCCTAACCTGGTCATCCTCACGCTCACTGATGTGAACGGCAACAGCAGTTCCTGCAATGCTACGGTCATGGTAGAGGACAATATCGCGCCGGTTGCTTCCTGCGCTGACATAACCGCACAATTGGATGAAAACGGGGAGGTCCTTCTTTCTCCTGCCCAAATTGACAACGGCTCCTCAGATGCCTGCCCATACGGGCCCGTACCGGGTGGTATTGAAAGCTTGTCACTCGACATTGACGCTTTCGGTTGTAATGACCTCGGTCCGAATACCGTCATTCTGACGGTCTCGGATGCTAATGGCAACAGCAGCAGTTGTACCAGTCAGGTGACCGTTGAAGATAATGTAGCGCCCACTGCGCTTTGCCAGGATGCAACTGTTATGCTGTCTGGTACAGGATTGGGGAGCCTCACTGTGGATGAAATAAATGCTGGTTCTACCGATGCATGCGGCATTGAAGATATGGTACTGAGCAGCACTACATTTGACTGCGAAAATGTAGGCGATAACCTGGTGGTACTTACCGTTACCGATGTAAATGGCAACAGCAGTTTCTGCAGTGCCACCGTCACCGTGGAAGACAACACCCCACCCGTGCCTCTATGCCAGGATGTGACGATTGCGCTGGATGCAAATGGGCTGGGCAGCGTCACACCGCCACAAGTCAGTAGCGGCTTTATTGATGCCTGTGGGCTCGAAACACTGACGCTTGACCGCGGCGATTTCGATTGCGCGGATATCGGTGAGAATACCGTTACACTCACTCAAACGGATGTTAATGGGAATAGCGGCACCTGCACGGCTACCGTAACGGTGGAGGACCAAACCCCACCACAAGCGCTTTGCCAAAACGTTACTGTTCAGCTGAACGCATCGGGTGAAGGGGTGCTGCCTCCTGCCTTGGTTGATGCGGGTTCTAATGATGTGTGTGGGATTGACTGGATTTCCCTCAATCAGACTCAATTTGATTGTGAGGATGTGGGGCAAAATACGGTGACGCTCACCGTTGCGGATATCAATGGTAACCTGAGCACCTGTACGGCAGTAGCTACCGTTGAGGATAACATCGCACCAGTTGCCCAATGTCAAAATGTTGTGGTAGAGCCAGTCTCAGATGTTGCCTACGGGCTGGTACCTGAAGATTTTGACAATGGCTCCACCGATGCCTGTGGCATTGGTAGCTTTTCACTGAATATTGAAACGCTTAGCTGCGAAGATTTTGGCCCTAATCCGGTAACCCTGACGGTCATGGATAACAACGGCAATACAAGCACCTGTACTGCTATGGCCATCATTCAGGATGCCAACGGGCCCACAGCGATCTGTCCCGGGGACATCACAACAGATACGGATCCCGGTGCTTGCGATGCCATAGTGGCCTACGATCTGCCCGAGGCTGTTTTTGTTTGTGATGAAGCTGTATCTTCCGATACGCTGGAGTTCAACGGGACGATTCAGACTTTCGTTGTGCCGGAAGGGGTGACTTCCCTAAAGATTGAAGCCTACGGTGCGCAGGGTGGCGACGCCAATGTAGGATTTGGTGGACTGGGGGCTTACATGAGCGGTACTTTCGTGGTAACGCCGGGGCAAGTCATTGATGTATTGGTTGGAGAAAAACCAGCCGTATCCAACGGTGGTGGTGGCGGTACCTTTGTGGTAGACCACGATACCGGTACACCGCTGATTATCGCTGGTGGCGGTGGCGGCGGTGCCGGGTTCTGCTGTGGTACCATCCACGACGGCGCGCCCGGACAAGTTGCTCCATTTGGCTCTGCTGGCATCAATGCTTCCGGTGGAGTAGGAGCCGGGGGTAATTCCGGTAACGGCGGTGAAGTAGGTACCGCTACACAGATGAGCGGAGCCGGCGGTGGCTTCTTTTCGGATGGCGCCAATGGCGATTGTTCCTCTACCGGCGGCCGTTCTTACCAAACCGGTGGCTTCGGCGGGCAGTCTGGTGGTATCGTGGATGCCTACGGCGGCTTCGGTGGCGGCGGCGGTGGTTATAACTGCGGCGTGAGCTATGGTCCCGGCGGCGGTGGTGGCGGCTACTCCGGTGGCGGTGCTGCCGGTGGTGGCGATCAGTACGGTGCCGGCGGTGGAGGTGGCTCTTTCAATAGCGGCACTTCACAAAATAACGTCACAGGGCTCAACTACGGTCACGGAAAGGTTATCCTGTCGTGGGATGCCCTCGCAACAGTTTACATCAATCAAATCGATATTACAGGGTTGAGCTCGGGCAGTACGTTCCCGATTGGGACGACAACGCTGGCTTACACCGCCACCGACTACCACGGCAATACCGATGTATGCACTTTTGATATTACTGTAGTAGACAATGAAGCACCGGTGGTCACCTGCCTGACGGATACGGTTTGGCTGGATGCTTCCGGCAACGGCAGCACTACCCTGGCCGCACTCAATGGGGGCGTTTCTGATAACTGCCCATCCGGTAATGGCCCTGGAGGACTTGCCTCGCTGAGCGCAGATCAAACCACTTTTGGATGTGCAGATGTGGGCACTAATGAAGTGACGCTCACGGCCGAGGATGTCTATGGAAATACCGGCCAATGCGTGGCGCTGGTCACCGTCCTCGACACCATCGCTCCGGTGGTGAATTGTGAGAGCCTAACCCTTTCTTTGGATCAGAATGGCACAGCGGCTATCAGTATCGATGATGTACTGGTTTCAGCAACCGATGCCTGCAGTAATCCAATACCGAACGATCAGTTGTCTCTGAGTACAGCAGCATTCGATTGTACGAATGTAGGGCCTAACCCGGTCTTGCTGACGGCTACTGATCCAAGTGGGAATACCACTACCTGCGAAACCATCATCACCGTTGTCGATGATATTGCTCCGGTGGCTTTATGCCAGGACATTACCATAGAATTGGATAATGATGGCGCAGCTGAAGTCTTCCCGGAACAAATTGATGCGGGCTCTAATGATGCTTGTTCCGCTAACGGATTGCCGGGTGTACTCCTGAGCATCACTTCGGATACCACCATCTTTGGTTGTGGTGATGTAGGCGAACAAGTCCTTACCCTGACTGTGGAGGACAATAGCGGAAATACCAGTACCTGCACAGCTACGGTAACGATAGAGGATAACATCGGGCCTGATATGATTTGCCAGGATGTGACGGTGCAACTGGATGCCTCCGGTACTGCTACCATCACTCAGGATGAGGTCGATAATGGTTCAAGCGATGCCTGCGGTATTGCTTCCTGGTCTTGGGACTTCGGAACCTTCGATTGTGATGATGTTGGTGAAAATACTTTGACCATTTCAGCAACAGATTATAACGGCAATAGCAGCACCTGTTCCTTCACTGCTACGGTAGTGGACTTAGTAGCACCAGAATTGATTTGCGAGGATATCACCTTGCAACTGGACGCTGACGGTGCTGCTGAACTCGCTGTAGATCAGGTCACCACGACGCTTAGCGACGCTTGTGGACTGGCTAGTGTGAATCTGGATATTACAGCATTTGACTGTGGTGGTATCGGTACACAAACCGTTAACGTTACTGCAGAAGATAATTCCGGAAATTCCAGCCAGTGTAGTGCGGTAGTGACCGTTGCTGATACTGTGGCACCGGCTGCTGTTTGTCAGGATGTAGTATTACTACTGGATGAAGATGGTGTGGCTGAACTCACCACTGCCCAGGTAGACGCAGGCTCCTCCGACGCTTGTGGGGTTGCTGACCTTAGTCTTGATATTAATGCTTTTGGCTGCGGGGATGTGGGTACGCAAATGGCTACCCTTACTGTTACGGACAACAACAGCAACAGCAGTAGCTGCACTTCGAATATCACCATTATCGATGACGTGGCGCCGGTTGCGCTTTGTCAGGACTTGACGGTCGAGTTGGATGTCCTTGGCAATGCCAGCCTTACGCCCGCTCAGGTAAACGACGGATCAAGCGACGCCTGTGGAATTGCTGAGCTAAACCTGGACGTAACGTCCTTCACCTGCGCGGATGTTGGCCCCCAAACGGTCACACTAACCGTTGAAGATGAGCACGGCAATACGAGCACCTGCACGGCAACAGTCACCGTTGAGGACAATACGGCACCAAGCCTGGACTGCCAGGACATTACCGTACAGCTGGATAACGATGGATTGGCAAGCATCACGCCTGCCCAGATTGTGGGCACGCTATCCGAGGGCTGCGGGCTGGCCAGTACTACGCTGGATATCAGCGCGTTCGACTGTGCGAATGTTGGTCCGAACACGGTAGTGGTAACCGCAACAGATGATAACAGCAATACAAGCACCTGCACGGCAATCGTCACAGTGGAAGACAACATCGCCCCCGTAGCCTCCTGCCAGGACCTGACCCTGCAGTTGGATGCCGGCGGGGCAGTCATTCTCACTCCGGCACAATTAGATGCGGAGTCAAGTGACGCTTGTGGCTTGTCCTTCGCATTTGGGGATGATCTCCCTTCAGTGATTGAATTCGGTTGTGGTGAAGTGGGCGTACAGAGTATTCCGCTTGTCGTTACTGATGCCAATGGCAACAGCAGTAGCTGCGTGTCTAATATTACAATTGAAGACAATGTAGATCCTGTGGCCTTATGCCAGGATATTACGGTAGAACTGAATGCACTGGGCAGCGCTATCTTAACGCCCGCCCAGATAGATGATGAATCCAATGATGCCTGCGGAATTGATGTGCTGAGCCTGGACGTAACGACCTTCACCTGCGCGGATGTTGGGCCCCAAACGGTCACACTAACCGTTGAAGATGAGCACGGCAACACCAGCACCTGCACCGCAACAGTCACCGTTGAGGACAATACCGCACCAAGCCTGGACTGCCAGGACATTACCGTACAGCTGGATAACGATGGATTGGCAAGCATCACGCCTGCCCAGATTGTGGGCACGCCATCCGAGGGCTGCGGGCTGGCAAGCACTACGCTGGACATCAGCGCGTTCGACTGTGCGGATGTTGGTCAAAACACGGTAGTGGTTACCGCAGAAGATGAGAATGGCAATACAAGCACCTGCACGGCAATCGTCACAGTGGAAGATGATATTGCCCCCGTAGCCTCCTGCCAGGACCTGCCCCTGCAGTTGGATGCCGGCGGCGCGGTATTGCTTACCCCTGCACAATTGGATAGCGGTTCCGGCGATGCCTGTGGTGTTACGTTGGACTTTGGAGGTGGTCTTCCATCTACCATTGAGTTTGGCTGTGGAGAAGTCGGCGTACAGCCCGTACCGCTATTGGTCACCGATACCAATGGCAATACAAGCACCTGTGTGTCAAATGTAACGATTGAAGATAACGTGGCACCGGTTGCGCTTTGTCAGGATGTGACCGTGGAGCTGGATGCGGAAGGCAATGTAATGCTTTCTCCTGATCAGGTAGACAATGGCTCCAACGATGCCTGCGGCATAGAGAGCCTGAGCCTGGACATCAGTAATCTGGACTGCAGTGATGTAGATGGACAAAGCGTCACCCTAACCGTAGAAGACGAGAACGGAAATACCAGCACGTGCACTGCTGAAGTTACAGTTGAGGACAATACCGCACCTGTAGCCGTTTGCCAGAACCTAACCGTTGAGTTGGATGCAAGTGGAATGGCTTTCATCTCCGTCAATCAGATTGACAACGGCTCATTTGATGCTTGTGGCATAGCGGAACGAGGGCTAAATATTGCGAGCTTTGATTGTGGAGATATTGGTTCGAATAACGTACTACTCACCGTAGAGGACTTTAGTGGCAACATGAGTGCCTGTATAGCTGTTGTCACCGTGGTAGACAACACGGCTCCTGAAGCCTTATGCCAGGATGTGACGGTTCAGTTGGATGCGGCTGGAATAGCTAGTTTGTCTGCTACTGAAGTAAATACTGGCTCCAATGATGCCTGTAGTATTGCAGAAGTCGAAATCGACCAATCCGAATTTAGCTGTACTGATGTGGGAGCCAATCCAGTAGTGCTTACCGCCACCGATAACAGCGGCAACAGCAGCACCTGTACCGCCACAGTAACCGTTGAGGACAACGTTGCTCCTCAGGCGCTTTGCCAGGACATCACCGTTGCGCTGAATGCCTCCGGAAACGCTACAATTACTGCCGGTCAAATTGATAATGGATCGAATGATGCCTGTAGCATTTCCCAACTGACCCTTGATCAAACAATATTTGATTGTAGTGATGTGGGTGAAAATACGGTCACGCTTTCCGTAACGGATGTAAATGGCAATCTCAGCACCTGTACCGCTACGGTTTCGGTGGAGGATAATACGATTCCCGCGGCACTCTGCGAAGACCGGACCGTACAACTTGACGCTTCCGGTGCAGGAAGTATTACACCGGGGCAGGTCTTCGAAGGCGAGATTGATCCTTGCGGGCTCGCCAGCCTAAGCCTGGACAAGACCACTTTTGATTGCGGTGATGTAGGTACAAATACAGTCACGCTTACCGCAACAGATGTTAATGACAACACCAGCACTTGTAATTCTACGGTCACAGTAGTGGACAATGTAGCTCCACAGGCACTTTGCCAGGACGTAACGGTACAGCTTGATGCCTCTGGCAACGGTGCTCTGATCACTGTCCAGGTAAATAGCGGTTCCAGCGATGCGTGCGGCATTTCCAGCCTAAGCCTGGACAAGACTGCATTTGATTGCAATGATGTAGGCACAAATACAGTCACACTTACCGCAACAGACGTTAATGGCAACACCAGCACTTGTACTTCTGCGGTCACGGTGGAAGACAACATCGCACCGGAAGCGCTGTGTGAAGATGTGACGGTACAGCTCGATGCCTCTGGTAACGGTGCCCTGAGTGCCGAACAGGTCGATGGCGGTTCCGGCGATCCGTGCAACCTTTCCAGCCTAAGTCTGAGCCAGACGAGCTTCGATTGCGGAGATGTGGGCAGTCAGATCGTTACCCTGACCGCAACAGACGTTAATGGCAAAAGCAGCACTTGTGCTTCTACGGTCACGGTAGTGGACAATGTAGCGCCACAGGCGCTTTGCCAGGACGTTACAGTACAGCTCGATGCCTTTGGTATCGGTGCCCTGAACACAGACCAGATAGATGGCGGTTCCGATGATGTGTGTGGTATTTCCAGCCTAAGCCTGAGCCAGACGAGCTTCGATTGCGGGGATGTGGGCAGTCAGATCGTTACCCTGACCGCGACAGACGTTAATGGCAACAGCAGCACTTGTACTTCTACGGTCACGGTAGTGGACAATGTAGCTCCACAGGCGCTTTGCCAAGACGTTACGGTACAGCTCGATGCCTTTGGTATCGGTGCCCTGAACACAGACCAGATAGATGGCGGTTCCGATGATGTGTGTGGTATTTCCAGCCTAAGTCTGAGCCAGACGAGCTTCGATTGCAGTGATGTGGGCATCCGGAGCGTTACGTTAACAGCCACGGACGTCAACGGCAACAGCAGCACTTGTATAGCCAATGTAACGGTCGTGGACAACATCGCTCCGCAGGCGCTGTGTGAAGATGTGACGGTGCAGCTTGATGCCTTTGGTAATGCTGCCCTGAACACAGACCAGATAGATGGCGGTTCCAACGATGCCTGCGATATTTCCAGCCTAAGCCTGAGCCAAACAAGCTTCGATTGTGAAGATGTGGGCAGCCAGAGTGTTGAGCTGACAGTAACGGATCTCAACGGCAACAGCAGCAGCTGCACGTCTACTGTAATAGTCGTGGACAACGTCGCTCCACAGGCGCTGTGTCAGGACATTACAGTCCAGCTCAATGCTTCCGGCAATGCTAGTCTGACTGCTACCCAGGTGGACGACGGTTCGTCAGATGCCTGCGGAATTGCCAGCCGTAGCCTCAATGTGGCAGGCTTTGATTGCGATGATATTGGAACACAACCCATTACGCTGACTGTAGTCGACAATAATGGCAATAGCAGCAGTTGCACTTCAACGGTAACGGTGGCAGACAACGTAGCCCCTCAGGCCATTTGTCAGGACCTCACCGTTCAGTTGGATGAATTTGGAGAAGGCTTCCTTACCGCAGGACAGGTCAATAACGGCTCCAACGATGCTTGTGACATCGCTACGCTAAACCTAAGTAAAACGGAGTTTAGCTGTGATGATGTTGAACCTCAGAATGTCATACTCACAGCAATAGATAACAATGGCAATAGCAGCACCTGTACGGCCAATATTACTGTAGAGGACAATATCGCCCCGGTTGCCCAATGCCAGGATTTAACGATTCAATTGGGTATGAATGGTTCTGCCAGTATCACCGTCGCACACATTGAAAATGGCTCCACGGATGCCTGTGGGGTATCGGGGCTGGCTTTGGATATCACCAACTTTGGTATTGCCGACGTGGGCGATAATACCGTTACGCTCACTGTAACCGATGCGAATGGCAACAGCAATACCTGTACTGCGGTGGTCACTGTAGAGAACAACTTCGCACCCCCGACCGGAGGAACAGGAAGCAACCGTAGCCATAGTAAGGATTCAAGTGTGCGCTACCAGGCTAAAGTCTTCCCGAACCCGACACTTGGCGTCTTCACCCTGCGTTTTGAGCAGCCGCTTCAGGGCTCCGCTCATGCGGTACTCCGCAATGATTTGGGACAGGTGATTAGTCAGGTGACCTTGCCGGAAGGAACCAAAGACCACCGATGGGCCAACGTCTACCTCGCTGCCGGTCTGTACTATCTCGAAGTGCAGCATGAAGATGGTAACCGGGAAATACTGAAAATTGTCCGGAAGCAGTTCTAAACCTGCTATTTGGCATAACGTTTTTTTAGGCTTTTGAAACCTGATGATGAGGCTGTCTCTTGATATAGAGGCAGCCTCAATGGTTATTACCTGTTTTCCAGTTTTCATGCTCGCCGGGAATGCCTGCAGTCTGCTCTTGGTTGCCAGAGGAACAATTTCCCGGAAATGTGTTGCCGATTCGCTAAATTGTGTTCTCCGCAAAGCTGGAATGTGCTCACCTTTGCACTAAAGAAATGCAGTAATAATGTCTGACCAGTTTTTAAAAATCGAATCCATTTCCCAGCTCCATGAGCTGCTGGGCTGTGGTAAGCCAAAGCATCCGCTCATCACCGTGCTTGACCCGCAGCAATTGCAGGTGCCTGCCCAAATGCATAATGTGCGCGTAGTCTCCAACTTCTACGCCGTTTGGCTGAAAAAAACCGACTGCGGAATAGAGTACGGGCGCAACCACTACGATTTCGAGGAAGGTGCACTGGTCTTCACCGCTCCGCAGCAAGTCGTATCGGTAAGCGGGGAAGTGGCAGAGGATGAAGCGGGCTGGATGCTGTTTTTTCACCCCGACCTGATCCGGTCCACGGGGCTCGGTGAGAAAATTGACCAGTATACCTTCTTCTCCTATGAGATACACGAAGCCCTGCACCTGTCGGATGCAGAGAAAACTACGATCACGCAGTGTATCTATAACATCAAGGACGAGTACGAACAGCGCATTGACGATCACAGCCAAAGTGTAATTGTTTCCAATGTTGAGCTGTTGCTGAATTACTGCAGCCGCTACTACGCCCGGCAGTTCAATACCCGGACGACTGCCAACAAGGACTTACTGACCCGGTTTGAGCGGGTGTTAAAGGATTATTTCGACTCCGATCAGCTCATCAAAAAGGGCATACCCATAGTGCAGGACCTGGCCGGGGAGGTCCACCTGTCCGCTGACTACCTCAGCGATTTGCTCAAAAAAGAGACAGGCCGGTCTGCCAAAGACCATATCAATGACTTTGTAGTGGAAAAGGCCAAGTACCTCCTGCTCAACAGTCAGGATACCATCAGCGGCATTGCCTATGAGCTGGGCTTTAATTATCCGCACTACTTCAGCCGCCTGTTTAAAGCAAAGACCGGGCAAACACCACAGGAATTCCGTTCGTTAAATTAAGCATCATTTCTGCCGTAGTAAGCGGTTCACCAGGTGCTAAAACCATTGGTAGAATAGTCTGCTGCGGCCCATTCCATATAAACATTAGATTTTATTAATGTAGGTTTTGTGTAGACCATGGATTAGGATTTTTTGTCAGATCAAAGAACGCCCGGAACCTCGTAGCCTTAGCTACGAAGGTGAGGACGTGATGTAGAGCTGGCGAAAAAGGCAATTCAGGGGCATACAAAATTTACTCTAATAAAATCTATTAAAATTCAAACTCGATGACCACGATAGATCAAAGCAAACCCGTAATGGTAACCGGCGCTACCGGATACGTAGCCGGATGGCTGGTGAAGCAACTCCTCGAAGCAGGCCTTACAGTCCACGCTGCGGTCAGGAACCCTTCAAAAACCGAAAAAGTCGCTCACCTGGAGCAGATTGCTGCCGCATCAAAAGGCTCCATCAAATACTTCAAAGCGGACTTGCTGAAAGACGGTTCTTATGCCGAGGCTATGGAAGGCTGTGAACTGGTTTACCACACCGCTTCCCCCTTTATCTCCAATTTTGAAGATGCGCAGAGAGACCTTGTAGACCCTGCGGTCCTGGGAACAAAAAACGTGCTGGAGCAAGCCAACAAAACCGCCTCTGTCAAGCGAGTGGTCCTCACCAGCAGCTGCGCTTCCATCTACACCGATGCCAGCGAGGTGAAAGATACCCCAAAAGGCATGCTGACGGAAGACATCTGGAACACCACCGCTTCCCTGGAGTATCAGCCCTATTCCTACTCCAAGACCATGGCTGAGCGTGCCGCCTGGGAAATCAACGAGAAGCAAAGCCGCTGGGACCTCGTGGTCATCAACCCCTGCCTGGTGATGGGCCCGCCCCTCAATCCTAAAGCCACCACTTCCGAAAGCTTCAACCTGCTCAAGCAACTGGGCGATGGTACCCTTAAAACCGGTGTGCCTAATGTCGGTATCGGACTGGTGGACGTACGCGATGTCGCTGATGCCCATTATCAGGCTGGTTTTCGACCGGAGACAGAAGGCCGGCACATCACCTGCGGGCACAACACCAACTTTCTGGCATTAGCCCAGGCCTTACAGCCCAAATACGGCAAAGACTATCCGGTGCCTAAGAAAGCCCTGCCCAAGTGGCTGGTGGTCCTTGCCGGCCCGTTGTTGGACAAATCTCTGGACCGCAAGTTCCTGCGCAATAACGTCAACCACGTCTGGCGCGCCGACAACAGCAAGAGCCGGGAGAAGCTGGGCGTCACTTACCGGCCTATGCAGGAAACGATGGAAGACTCTTTTGCGGCACTGATTGAGGCGGGAGTGTTTTAAGGGGTAACAAAAGTGCTTAAAGGGGGGACGTTGATGGTTAGCCGCTATCATTGGAATGGCTTCCGGAAAGGCAAAGAGCCCTTTAATATTCAATCCACCATACAGATCAGGTTTGAAGACTACCAATACGGAGTTAACTACAAAAAACAGGGCCCCAATGCCTTGATTGTTAAATTTTACCACGAGGAATTATCTGGCGAAGAGGAGTACGAAGTCGTGGAAGGCACAATAAAAGCTCTCCTTGCTGAAATCAAGGAAAAAACGGACGGGTAGGTACAGTTGCCTGCCAGGCTTCCAGGTCAAAATCGTTAGTTATACTCCTCCCACCACGGCACAACCGGCGGTCTTGCCTCACAACTCACTCTTTCCCCAATCTTCGGCACCACAATATCCAGTTTTGCCTGCGCTGCTGCCTTCACAAACCGCTGTACCGGATCCCGCCAGTCGTGTGGGGCAAGCTTGAAGCCGCCCCAGTGTACCGGCGTGCTCACTTTCGCACCCACCTCAATCGCCCCCTGCACCGCTTCCTCCGGCAGGGCATGTATCTGAGTCCAAAGCTTGTAGTACTGCCCACATTCCATAAATGCCCAGTCGAACGGGCCGAAGCGCTCCCCAATTTCCCGGAAGTGGGTGTCATAACCACCGTCGCCGCTCCAGTAGACCTTGTAATCCGGTGTTTGCAGCACCCAGCCTCCCCAGAGGCATTTCGTGCGGTCGGTCAGCCCGCGGCCGGAAAAGTGGCGTGATGGGGTGAAGGTGAACTGCACATTGCTCACCTGCCCCTCGTCCCACCAGTCCATTTCCGTAACCTGCTCCGGGGCAATGCCCCATCGGCGGAGGTGGCGTTTCACGCCAAGGGCAACGTAGAAATGCCCGGCTTTGTCTTTCAGGCGCTGAATGCTGCTATAATCCAGGTGGTCGTAGTGGTCGTGTGTCAGAAAAACCGCATCAAGGTCAGGCAGCTGATCGATAACCGACAGAGTATTATCGCTAAAGCGCTTAGTGCGAATGGGGCCCACCGGTGAGGCATCCGGCCCCAGCATGGGGTCAATCAGCAGGTTTTGCCCCCCCAGCCGCATCAGGCATACGGCATGCCCATACCAGATGAACTGAAAAGGCGCAGTGTTGTTTTCCCAAGTCTCCAAATCAAAGGGCACAACCGGGATCGGGCGCTGCGGGATTTTGTGCTTGGCATCTTTCAGGTTATCCTGAATGAGCCCCGGCAGATTGGACAGGCTCACATCATCGCCGGTAGGGCTCAGGTTTTCAAAAATCTTGCCGTTCCAATGCGGGGAGCGGGCGTAGTTTTGCCGGTCTTCGGGTGTAATTTTGCCGCCAAACTGCGGGTGGAAGGTAAGGTACGCCCAGAGCGCCAGGCCAAGACAAAGCAGGATTGCAAGAAGGATAACAAGTGTCAAGAGGTATAAGATTTTGAATCAAAAGGCAATCGTCAAAGAAAGCTAAACAGAATGAGTTATCTTAGACTTTGGTCCGCATTTTCAGCTGCATTCCGGGTTTTGTGTTAGCATTTCCGGGAATAGGTATGCATAAATCCAGTTGATTTGGACCAACTTTGACCAACAACTAAACCGCTAAACAAAGATGAAAAAAACATACCGGGCTTATCTGGCATCCTCCTTACTGCTGGGCATTCTGGTTTTTGGCTTCAGTACCACCGGGGAGCGTCTTTCTGAACCTAAACTACCGGAAAGGAGCGAAAGCACTGCTGCTGAACTCACCCCCGAGCAGGCCTTCGACCTTATGATGGAGGTCCTGACCCACAAACGCTGTGTCAATTGCCACCCTTCCGATGATTATCCACGGCAGGGGGAAGACAGCTACATCCATAATTTTGGTGTACAGCGCGGTCCGGACAACCACGGAGTCGCCGCTCTGCAATGCCAAACCTGCCATCAAACCGAAAACAACAATCATGCCGGCGTGCCTGGTGCACCGGAATGGAGCCTTGCCCCCCGAAAGATGGCCTGGCAGGGGCTGACGCGGGTGGAAATCGCCCGGTCTATGCTCAATCCCGACAACAACGGCGGC
>PR_CR_10_Liq_3_inCRDRAFT_1000109_pt1 | contig 24058 bp, 19 predicted proteins | sample PRCRCaboRojoPR_2_FD_10240 | JGI IMG/M metagenome (IMG submission 10240)
GTCCACACCTACTTTGACCAATGCTTCCACCCGCTCCATCATATCAGCGGTGACACCAACGGCAGCGCCNACCACGAGGCGGCCCAGGCTGTCTTTGCAGGAGTTTGGAAANTCCTGCACNTTCATGATGTCCTTNTAAGTGATNAGCCCTGCCANTTNNNGGTTGTCATCCACCACNGGNAGNTTTTCNATCTTATGNCCCTGAAGNATATCNCGNGCCTGCTCCAGATTGGTACCTACCGGTGCGGTAATGAGGTTGTCTTTGGTCATCAGCTCCTGCACAGAAGCATCGAGGCGGGTCTCAAAGCGCAAATCCCGGTTGGTCAGGATGCCTACCAGTTTGTCGGCTTTATCAACAATAGGTATCCCACCGATTTTAAAGCGCCGCATTAAGCTAAGCGCATCACCGATGGTAGCATCGGCTTCCAGCGTGACGGGATCGACGATCATGCCACTTTCTGAGCGCTTGACGCTGCGGACCTGCTCGGCCTGCTGCTCAATCGTCATGTTTTTGTGGATGATCCCGATACCACCCTGCCGGGCGATGCTGATGGCCAGCTTGTTCTCAGTCACCGTATCCATGGCGGCTGAAACAATGGGCGCATTCAGGCGAAGACCTTTTGTAAGTTGAGTGGATACATCGACTTCCCGTGGCAAAACCTGAGAGTAAGCGGGGACGAGAAGGACGTCATCGAAGGTGAGCCCTTCCTTGACGAATTTGTTGTTAGCTGTTTTCTGTATTTCCATGTGCAAAGGTATGGAATTTGCCTGCAAAAAATAAAAGCGAGACGCCATGGAATTCTAAAAATCCCTTTCGGGTTGGTGGAGGTCCGCCGTACACCTTCTATATTTGCGGCATGCTAAGCGTACTCAGTGACGAACACTTCATGAAAAAAGCCTTGCAAGAGGCTCAAATGGCGTACGAAGCCGGTGAAATCCCGGTGGGAGCAGTAGTGGTCTGCCAAAATCAGATCATTGCCCGGGCTCATAATCAGACGGAGCTCCTCAACGATGTGACAGCCCATGCCGAAATGCTTGCGCTCACTGCTGCGGCCAATCACCTGGGGAGCAAGTACTTGCGCGATTGCACCTTGTATGTGACGCTGGAGCCGTGTGTCATGTGCGCCGGCGCCCTGTATTGGGGGCAGTTGGGCCGCCTGGTCTACGGAGCGCCCGATGAGAAGCGGGGGTACCTTAAGCAGGGCAATCAGCTCCTCCATCCCAAAACAAAGATTGAGTATGGCGTACTGCAAGGGGAAAGCCAACTGTTGCTTAAAGCTTTCTTCCGGCAGCGGCGTTAAACTGGCGTTAAAGCAGGTTAAAGAGTTTTAACCCACTGGCAAATTTGGCGTCCTACCTTTACATTGGAGGCATTTCCTTTGTGATTTTACCAAATCCATCTTGCTATGAAAACTTTTTTCCCGTTCGCCATCCTGTCGGTTATCTTGCTCAGCTCCTGCGGCCCAACCCTGAGCCCTTTTACCGCAAGGGTCTACGACGAAGGGCGCTTTACCGAAGCTGAGCTGAAGCGCATTCAGTTTTATCTTTCTGAGCCCATCGTGCTCACGCGTGAGCTGCGTGCAGAGAAAGCCGAAGTCATTTCCGGTGAGATCAAGTTGGTGAACGGGCAACAGGTGGAGCAGGTGGTCATCCCCAAAGGCACCCCCGGTGCAGTCCTCTTTACCCCCGATCGGGAGCGGCTTGCCATTTCCTTTGAGAGCGGCAGTGACGACCGCTACCTTATCTTTGGCCCCAATCCGACCATGAACGACCGCTACACCCTGCGCGCTTCCGACTGGGACCGGCGTGCGGCGATTGTCACCTATAATGGCCGCAAATGGCGTGCGGGTGGAAATGCCGCCCTGGCCACCTTGCTGGTGGACTTGAGGAAGGTAGATCAGGTATCGGTGCGTTCGCGGACGGCTGGCGGGCGGCGGGTGGATTAAACCTTATTGATACCTTTCAGGAAAGGCACAAACTTGAAATCCGCAAACTTTTCCGTTTCTACGTCCCCCGCTTTATTCAGCCGGGTCAGGCGGAGCATTTTCTGTGCTTTTTCTCCTACCGGGATGACGAGCTGCCCGCCCACTTTAAGTTGAAGCAGGAGGGGTTCCGGAATTTCCGGGGCACCGGCAGTGACGAGTATTTTATCGAAAGGGGCAAATTCAGGCAGACCTTTGTAGCCATCGCGCAGGTAGCAGCGAATATTGCCCAGCTGCAATTGTTCGAGGAGCTTTCTGGCCCGGCGGTAGAGGAGTTCCTGCCGCTCAATGGTGTAGACTCTGGCACCCAGCATCGCCAAAATGCCGGCCTGATAGCCGGAGCCGGTGCCGATTTCCAGGATTTTGTCCCGCTTTTTGACTTCCAGCAGGCTCGTCTGATAAGCTACGGTATAGGGCTGGGAAATAGTTTGCTCATTCCCAATCGGGAAAGGTTTGTCCTGATACGCCCACTCCTCAAAGGCCTTATCCAGAAAGAAATGCCGGGGCAGCGCACCAATGGCGCTCAGGATTTGCTCATCCCTGATGCCTTTCGCGCTAAGCTGCTCCACGAGCTTTCGGCGCATGCCCTTATGCCGGTAGGTGTCTGTCAAACGATTTTGGTTTTCTAACTGTAGAGTGTGGCGAATTTACTAAATTCGGGCGCTAATCATTGCCAACCTTGTGGTAGAATTGCAACCTGGCAGTGAACCCTTTGTACAAATCTGTTTACCATAGCATATAAACCACTGACAAATATGACAAANATCAAGTTCGGAACGGATGGCTGGCGCGCCATTATTGCTGAAGATTATACGGTTGAGAATGTAAAGCGGGTAGCCGCCGGAACCGCGATTTGGATGAAAGCCAATGAGGCGGCTCAGGTGGTGATCGGGCACGATGCCCGCTTTGGTGGGGAATTATTTGCCCACACAACCACCCGGGTAATGGGCGCTTACGGGATGAAGGTGAAGCTGGCGAAGGGCTTCGTCTCCACGCCCATGGTGTCTTTGGGCGTAGTGAAGACCGGATCGGACCTGGGCGTTGTCATTACGGCAAGCCACAACCCGCCTTCTTACAATGGCTTCAAACTGAAGTCCAAACTGGGCGGTCCAATGGTCCCTGCGCAGGTGGCGGAGGTGGAGTCGCATATTCCGGATACATTCGACAGAGCCCTGCCGACCCTTCAGGAGATGGAAGCTCAGGGGCTGTTGGAGTACGTTGACCTGGAGCAGATTTACGTTGACCATGTTACCGACAGCTTTGATCTGGAAAGCATCCGGAATGCTGATTTTAAAATTGCCTACGATGCGATGTACGGCGCCGGGCAGAACGCGCTGTGCCGCTTATTGCCCGATGCGGTTTTACTGCACTGTGATTACAATCCTTCCTTTATGGGGCAGGCACCGGAGCCCATCCACCGTAACCTCAGCGAGCTATCTGCGCTGATCAAAAACGACCCTTCTATCGGCCTTGGCCTCGCTAACGATGGTGATGCGGACCGCATTGGCATGTACGATGAGGATGGTAACTTTGTGGATTCCCATCATATCCTATTATTGTTGCTGCTTTACATGCACGAGTATAAAAAACAGACCGGGAAGGTCGTTGTCACCTTTTCTGTTACGGAAAAAATGCAGGAACTGGCAAAGCAGTTTGGGCTGGATATTGAAGTGACCAAGATTGGCTTCAAATATATTGCCGAGATCATGGCGCAGGAACCCGTTCTGGTAGGCGGAGAAGAGTCCGGCGGCCTTGCCGTAAGTGGCCATATACCGGAGCGCGATGGCATTTGGATTGGGCTTACTATTATGGAGTTCATGGCGAAAACCGGGAAATCCATTAAGGCACTGATTCAGGAAGTTTACGACCGGGTAGGGGCCTTTGCCTATGACCGGGACGATCTGCACCTTACGGAAGCGAAAAAGCAGTCGATCATAAAGCAGTGTCAGGAAGGCAGCCTTAAAGCATTTGGCCCCTATCAGGTGGAGCGCGTGGAAGATATTGATGGATTCAAGTTTTACTTTGGCGGCAGCCGTTGGGTGATGATCCGCCCTTCGGGTACGGAGCCGGTACTCCGGGTTTATGCGCAGGCTCCGGAGCATGACGAGGTACGCCAAATCCTGGATGCTACGCATAAGGCGCTGCTGGGGTGATACTTTTTGTGTTTTATTTTTATTTTTTAGAACAAAATGATTGTTTTTGGGCTTGACGCATACTCTGTATCATGCCTAAAAAATTTGATTTTCATCAGCCGGACGACCGTTTCTTTAAATCGGCAATGAGCGACCCGGAGGTGGTTAAAGCCTACCTTGAGTATTTCTATCCTAAAATTGCAGCTATTGCAGACCTCAGTACGCTTCAGCAGCAAAAAGTACAGTCCCTACGCCCAAATTTGAAGCTGTTCAGCGCTGATGTCGTATACCGGTGTCAGCTGAAGGGCGAAAGTGGGGCGCATTTTCATTTCTGCCTGCTATTCGAGCACAAATCAGAACCGGACGAGTATGTAGCGGTACAAATAGGATTGTACATTTTCCTACTCCTGCGCGAGCAAGTGAAGGCTAAAAAGCAGCCATTGGAACCCGTGCTGCCCCTGCTGTTTTACAATGGTAAAGCCACGTGGCGGCCTAAGCGTATCCGGGAAATCTTTAAGGGGCACCCCGGTTATGAAGTCCTTAAACCCTATCTGCCTGATTTTCGTTTTTTATTTGAAGATGCGCACCGCCTGCCACTAGAGGAGCTGCTAAAGCTTGACCTGAGCTATTTCCGCTCCACTGTGTTATCAATGGTGCTGCGGCACAAGCCAGACTTGATCTTTGAGTATATTGAAGTTATCTTTGAAGGGGCGGAAGACAGCGATCAAGTGCTTTCTATTATAACTTATATTCTGGGCGTAGCCGAGCGCTCCCCCAAGAGGTTCCTGGAAGAACTGGAAAACACCGAATTCACGACAAAACCGAATGTGATGAGTACATTAGAACAACTATTGGAAATGGGCCGGGAGCAAGGCTTGGAGAAAGGTCGGGAAGAAGGCATCTATAAAAAGAGTATCTTCAATCTGCTCAAAACCGTAGTTCGTTTCCCGGAATGGCCAGCCAGTGAACTATCCGACTTTACAGAACTGGACCTGGAGACCGTACGCACTTTCCTGTCTGTCCAATCACAGGGTGATGCTGCTGCGTTAAGGAAGTACGTCCTTAAAGACTTGCTGGCTGATATCCCGCTAAGCGCGGAAGATAAGGAGAAGCTGAACCGGTTGGTTGGACAGTTGACCGCATCGTAGTGTAGTACAGCTGTCTTGAAAATGGCCTACCTCAACACCATCCCCACATGCGGTATATCATCTTCCAGATACTCCGCACCCACTTTTTCAAAACCAAAAGATTCATAGAAACGGGTCAGGTAAACCTGGGCAGAAATTTTTATGGGGACTTCACCATAAAGGCGGGCACACCAGGCAATACTTTCCCGCATTAGCAATTTCCCGGCACCAGTACGCCGGGCGGTGGGTGAAGTGACCACCCGCCCAATGGAAGCATATTCCGGATAGGAAATGCCCGGGGGCAGCAGTCGGGTGTAAGCAATAAGCTTGCCATTCGCATTATACCCCAGCAGGTGGTGCCCTGCTTCATCCTTGCCATCTGCATCGAGGTAAGGACAGTCTTGCTCAACGACAAATACTTCCTGCCGCAGCGCCATACTGTCGTACAATTCCTGTAGTGATAGCTTCTCAAAGGGCAGGCAATTAAAACTAAGTGGGTTGGTCATGATTCCGGAGCCATTTAAGGGTGAAAAAGGGCAGCAATGTGCGGCCCAAAGATAATCACCCCAATTACAGCGGCACAAATGGCACAAACCAAAACACCACCCGCCGCCACATCCTTTGCACGGCCGGCAAGCGGGTGGTAGTCCGGAGAGACGAGGTCTGTCAGCTCTTCAATAGCGGTGTTGAGCCCTTCTGCACCCAGCACCAGCGCGACGGCCACAAAAGCCAGGCACCACTCGGTGGCGGTGAGCCCCACGTAAGCACCAAAGCTCAGCGCAAAGGCGGTAATGACCAGATGGATCTGGGCATTCTGCTGAGTACGGATGGTGTACCACAGCCCGCGGAATGCATCTTTGAAGCTCTTAATTCGGCCTGTCCACATTTTAGTCTAATTGTCCGGCAAGCACAACTGCGCGCTTGTCTTTCTCTACAGCGCCATCGGGCCTGAAAAGTTCAAAATACAGGATATAAATGCCGATCCGGGCCGGACTGCCATCGGCAGCGATGCCGTCCCACTTGAAAGTGCCGGTATTCTGAAGGGTTTCATTATTGACCAGGCGGAGCATTTCCCGCCCCTGCGCATCAAATATCCAGACGTTGGCGGTATAGCCCGGCTGATCGGTAGTGTAATCAATCAGCAGTACATCTTCAAAGCCGTCCTCATCGGGAGAAAACCGGGCGCGGGGAATGTTGATGATCTCGTCGAATACCCCTTCCCGCTCAAAAAACTGGGAATTGGGCCCGGTGGGTGTAGCAAAACCAGCAGTAGAGGCGGCAGAGTGCCAGTTGCCATCGTCCTGCGTGCCGGCCATTGGGGAAATGCGCTCCAGGCTGACGCCGTTTTCATCATCGAGTAAGGGATAATGAAGGTCCTCCGAGTAATCGAAAGCATCGAGTGTGACCCCATTTAGCACGAGGGTTAGATTGCCTTCATCGTTGTCCAGGCCAGGCAGGTCATTCTCCAGCAAGCGGTCGGGGCTGGGCACAGTGTATCGGTTGAGAATATCGGTGGGGTCCTCAGAAAAGACCAGGTAGTCGCCGGGGAAAATCAGCAGGTTATCGTCGACGGAAGCTTCCACGCTGCCGCTCATTTTCAGGCGGTTGAGCATTTTCAGGCCGGCCAGGTCTATGATTTTATCACTTTGATTGTACAGCTCAATAAAATCAGAGCCGCCACTTTCCGGATTGAAGAGGATTTCATTGATGACGATATCCATGGGCTCGGCGGGCTGTGGCAATCCAATAGCAAAAGACTGCTGCTCAAGCGCGTTGCCTATGCAATCTGTCAGGGTTTTGGAAAAACTGAGGGTATAAGCCTGATCCGGGGATAACGCTCCATCCAACAGTAGCAAAGCGGTCAGCCCGTCCGGCTGTAGCATTACGTCAAGTACGGCTATTGCCGGCTCTAAGGTGTATGCGCCAGTGGCTGTTGCGGTCCCCATATCCATGATCTCGCTGAACTGCACCCGGATTTCCATGCTGCTTTCCGGCACCACTTTGATCACCGATGGGGGCGTAGTGTCCAGCTCAGCGCCCAGCAGGCTGTTTTCAAGGCCCGGTGTGCCGCCGGTGGTGCTTTGGGACGCCCGCCAGTTGCCCGGGCAGTCGTAAGGGCCCTCCAGGCGGATCAGTTCGAGGCTGTAACCACCATCCGAACGCGCTTCGTCCTGATACCAGGCATCTGTGTAAGTGACTTCAAACAGGGTGCTCCCATTTTCATCGAGAAGGGTAGCGACATCCCCGCCGTTGGAAAGTGCCGGAAAATCACCAACGCTCACCGCTGGCCCCAATTCAGCAAAGGCCGGGAGGAAGGCTTCATCGCAAACCGCAACATACTGTCCGGGTTGCAAAAGGAATGAAGATAGGGCCTCCGGTGCGCTGCCTGAAGCGATTTGGATGGAACCCAAGTCAATTACTTTGTCGCTGGCATTATACAATTCAAGGTATTCTGCCTCCGGTAATGCCACGGACGGGGTGGGGTCGGGCATCAGCTCTGTGATAATAAGGTCACCGGGGAGAGCGGGCTGAATATTGAAGTAAGTGAACTCAGCCTGCAGGGGAGGTGCTGTATTTCCTGCTTCATCCTGAATGTTGCTGGCGGTGAGGTTGTAAGTGGCGGTGTTTTCCAAAGCAGTGCCCAGTGATAGCAGTACCCGGGTTGGGTCTGCCTGCAATTCGGCGGAGACCGGCGTGCCAATTCCACTGCTGATGCTATAATTTGCCGCATTATTGGCAGAGGGTTCGCTTATCGGCTCACTAAACCTTGCCTCCAGTTGAAAAGCGGTATTTGGGGTGACCTCCAAAAGGGTAGGAGGGGCGGTATCGGTAAAGAGTGGATCAACCAGTACATCATCCAGGAAAAAAAGCTCGGCACGGGTGCTCGTGTAAGTACAGACCCATCCAAAAAAGCTGCCGGTTGGGTAAGTCAGGTCCGTAGCGGTACCTTCAAGTGTGAAACCGGTGCCGCCGCTGTAGTCGGTTTCCAATGCCCATTCCCCTGCCGCCGAGCGGGTCACCCGTATTCGGGCAAGGGCGGGGTCATTGCCCACGGCGCCAGTTGCACCACTAATCAGTAGGGTGGAAGCGGTCCCGTCCTGCCGAAATAGCTCCACGGCATCATCACTGCCTGAAATACCGCCAATCCGTACATAGTAGCCATTCAGTGTTCCTTTTAAATCTGGAGAAGAAGCCGACAAATAGATGCGCGCGAAATTGCTGGAAGAAGGAGAGAACTCCGTCCTGACGTAAAACGTCCAGGTTGTGGCAACATCCGTTGAGGTGGGTGCGGGAACGTATAGCGCAGACTCATTATTGCTGCCCGGGTCGGTATCCAGCAACCGCAGTTCGCTATCTGTTACGGTAAAACGGCCGGTATCGCCCAGCCACTCCGGGTTGGAAGAGAAATCGCCATCCGAAAAATCATCCTGAAGTTGGGCATAAGCCGGGCTTGCAAGGAGGGTTAGCGACAGGGACAGGTAATAGAGTGCTTTCATACCTCAAAAATAGCGAATTCGACACAGGTAATGAAAGGCAGGGCGGCTGCATCCTCATTTTTTAACGACTGTAGGGGCAAAACCTTTTGCTAATTAGGACGGGGGCTTATCTTTGCGCACCAATTAATTGTTGAAGGTACCATGGCGGGCACCGCCACCGGTACACAGAAAAGATTGCAACTATGAAAGTCGCTGTTGTTGGTGTAACGGGCCTGGTGGGCACCGTGATGTGCCGTGTACTCGAAGAAAGAAATCTGCCGGTTGCTGAATTTTTGCCAGTCGCTTCTGCCCGCTCTGTGGGCAAAACGGTGAAATTCAAAGGGGCAGACCACAAAGTGATCAGCATGGAAGATGCCATTGCTGCCCGCCCGGATATTGCCATTTTCTCAGCAGGTGGCGGAACCTCTCTGGAGTTTGCGCCCAAGTTTGCCGAAGTGGGCACAACGGTGATTGATAACTCCTCTGCCTGGCGTATGGACCCGGGCAAAAAACTGGTGGTGCCTGAAATTAATGGTAGCGAGCTCACTGCCGAAGACAAAATCATTGCCAACCCTAACTGCTCCACCATCCAAATGGTGCTGGCGTTAGCACCTCTGCATGAAGCTTATGGCATCAAGCGGGTTGTCGTTTCTACCTATCAGTCCTTCACCGGAACGGGCATGCAGGCGGTGAAGCAATATCAGCTGGAGAAAAAAGGTTACGAGCCCAAATCAGAGGAGATGGCCTATCCGCATCCGATCTTCGAGAACTGCCTGCCGCACTGCGATGTCTTCCTGGACAACGATTATACCAAAGAAGAAATGAAACTGGTCAACGAAACGCGGAAGATCCTCAACGCACCACAAATTGGCGTTACCGCAACGGCAGTTCGGGTGCCGGTCAACGGAGGGCACTCCGAATCCGTGAATGTAGAGTTTGAACAACCCTTCGAAGTGGAAAAAGCCATTGAACTGTTGAATAATACACCGGGCATTAAGGTGCTACAGGACAATGCAAACAATAACTATCCGATGCCCCGGTTTGCTAAAGACAAGGATGAGGTCTTCGTAGGGCGTATCCGCCGGGATGAGTCAGTTGCCAATGGGCTGAACCTCTGGATTGTGGCTGATAACCTGCGTAAAGGGGCCGCCACAAATGCAGTACAGATTGCCGAACACCTTATTGCCAGTAAGCTGGTAAACGCTTGATTGGCCTTAAAGCCTTGAAAAGCGGGGCATTTTCTTAATTTTGTGAACTGGAACAAAGCCGGGCAGGCCCCGGCCAGAACTTTTGACTTACTACTACGAAGATTATGAAGACAAAGCTTGTACTCTGGGGGACGAACGCACAGGACGAACGCATACTGGTAGCTGTGGAATTACTGGCAGACGATAATCAGGTAAAAATCTACACTTTCCCTGAAGCGGTTGCCACTGATGAGTTCTATCAAAAAATGATGGACGACTGGCGCAACGATAAGGAGGTGGAATTCCCGGAAGCGCACATGGTGACAGAACGGGGGTTGAATATTGCGGATTCCCTTTTACCAGAAAGCATAAAAGTGGAGCGCAGCGACCTGGTTACCCGTGCACAAACGGAATGGCAGTTCATCGTACTGTCCTCCAAGCTTAGCGAGGCTTATAAGTCAGAGCTGGAAGACCTGCGGGACCGGGTAAGCCGCCTGGATGGCTTTGACAAGCAAATTTGGGAAGAGCTCAAAGGCTTTTGGGATAAAGTCCAGGAACAGGTAAGCGACCGCAACCTTTTTAGAGAGCATGCCGATCAGCTTCGTGACCGGACGAACGAGTTGTTTGCGGAGCTAAAGGACCTTCGTAGTAAAATGGATCAGGAGTTCAAAGCAAAGTCTAAAGAGAACTATGATAAGTTTATGGAAATGCTTGGTGAGCTGGAAGCCAAAGTGAAGGAAAACAAGCGCCTGCAATCTGTTTTCGATGAGTTGAAGAAGGTGCAGCGGCAATTCAAAAATACCAAGTTTACCCGCGAGGACCGTAACAAGGTTTGGAAACGCCTGGATGGCATGTTCAAAGAAGTTAAGGAAAAGCGCTTCGGAGAATCTGCGGGAGAGGACCGCTCTCCGTTAGAACGGCTGAAGAAGCGTTACGACGGCTTGATGGGCGCGATCAACCGCATGTCCAAATCCATTAAGCGGGATAAAGACGAACTCAGCTTTCAGCAGCGCAAAATTGATACCACTGATGGCCAGCTGGAAGCGCAAATCCGCACTGCCAAAATCAAAATGGTGGAAGAGCGGATCAACTCCAAGAGTGCCAAGCTCGAAGATATGGAGAAGACCAAAGTTGATTTGGAGCGCCGGATGAAGGTCCTTGAGCAAAAAGAAGCGAAGCGGAAAGAGCAGCAGGAAGTCAAGGAGGCGCAGAAAGAGGTGGAAGCTAAAATCAAGCAGCAGATTGAGGAGGAGGCGAAAGCCCGGCAGGAAGAAGCAGACAAGCTCAAGGATGCTGCAGAAGCCATCAAAGAAGGCAAGACCAAGGCAAAGCCAGCTGCTGATGCTGCTAAAAAAGAGGACTCCGTAAGCGAAGCTTTGGCCGCTACACTTGGGGAATCCTTCGAGGATGTCGTGGACACGATTAAGGCGGTGGCTATGGTCGTATCCGACAAAATCAATGAAGCGGTTGAAGACTGGCAGGAAGAAGGTGCCGATGAGAATAAGCAGGCTTAAATTCTTGTGCTTACGCGGCAGGGGCTAAAGCGCTGCAGATACGGCAAGAAGGATCCAATGGCAATGGCTGTTGGATCCTTCTGTGTTTTATGGCCTCGGCTTTCGTCCGGCGTGCCGCACTACTGCGAAAAACGAGAGTGCTGTACCCGTCCATATTCCCAATGCGGAGAAGAGTTGCAAACCAGTATTTGGAAGTAATAAATAGGGGTAGGGTCCAAAGAACAGGGACCGTGCCTAAAACGATCCAGCTTATTGCCCGCAGTTGAGGACGATCGTAATAGTCCCTGAATAATAGCTTCTGGTGAATAGCTATTGCCTTTATATGCCCGTGTAAGTTCCACAACTGCTTCTCATTTTCAGAGCCATCTGCCCAAACGGTTAAGCGAAGGCGCTGTCCATCTTCAAACCTTAATACCAACTGATGTATCAACGGGCTGTTGAAGTCGAGCCTGTACCATCTCAGTTTTTCAACGGGGTATGTTTTGCCTTCAATCATTAGCACGGTCTCCTCTTGATTAAAGAAGAGGTCTGTTGCTCTTGAAATCCAGGGGATTCGCTTCATTAACCGAACAGGGAAAATAAGCGGTAGGATACCCATCAGGATGAAAATATATGGAGGCCATTGCAGAGTATTGGCATTGAAGATCAAGAGGCCAATAAAGGATAAGAGCCAGAGCAAAACGATTAGATATACTTTCCAGGCGGTGATGAGCTCTATCTTTTTCTTTTCCATAGGAATTGAAATTGGGTTGCTATTTGATGATGGAAAGCCTGCATTTCGCGCCTTCTCTACAGCATTAAAACTCCAATCAACCCTGATTTTGTTAAAATTTAAGGGAATTTTGCAGGAAAATACAACAGCTTGTATTGTGATTTATTTCACAAATAGAGCATAAAAATCCCTTAAATAGATGTTTTTATTCGGTTGTGGTCTTGTGTTTTTTTCACAAAAGCCCGAATCTGTCTTTGGCTTAGGCCGTAGAAGTCTTCATATTTGTAATGTGATCGGAAGGCATTGAGGAGAGAAACAAGAAAAGTTAATTGAAATATGTTCATGGGATTATAATTTAGTGAAGTGCAGTCCCGGTGGTTTTTGGAAATCGCTGGGACGCACGACTCACTATGTAGTTTGACGGAAATATGCTAGACCGTTTTCTCTTTATGCTTTTTCGAGATTCCATAAGCAACTTCCAAGTTTTCACTTGCTTATGGAATCTCGAAAAACCTCAAACGGTCTTACTTATTTTGTTTCCGTCTCTATGAGAACACCCACATTAATCCCGATTAAAATAAAAATGGCGGACTAAAGAGTCCGCCAAATTATAAATCACGTTCATGGGATTATAGTCGTCTTGTTGAGATTACGATTTGTTGTGTAGTTTTCATTCACACTTGTACGACGAAGATAAAGCAAAACTTCCGTTTCTACCAAATGGTGCATGCATTTTATTGCGCTGTAACAGGAGTTTTGTATCTACTAACTTGATATTTGACTGAAAATCATGGAAGTAGATAAAAAAATATTTTTTGGATATGTTCATGGGATTATAAGTGAAAATCGCGTTCCACTCTGTGGAGCGCGATTTTTTTTGTCAATCATCCTGGCACACATATAAGAACTCACCCTAACTGCCGCATAAGCCCGAATGCATTTTGAGCTTTCAGTTGTTAAGCATATCTGCTAACATAGCCTCCATGTTCATCCTCGCTTTTTTGTCCTTTGGCCCCGGATTAAGAACCGGGTTGTTAGGCTGTGCCAGTGCCATTTTTAAAAGGCCGTAAGAATAGGCGCCTCCGAATTGCTTGTATAGGGTATTCAGTTTTAATTCTTTCATCTCCCAGGCCTTTTCCTGTATGGCATCAATGGATTCCGGTTTCAGGAATGAGGTAGCGCTCAGGACACCCTGCTTTATAAAATGGGCAATATGCCCCTCGATCGTTGATACTGCCAGGTTTCGTTCCCTGGCAATCTCCTCGATGGTCATGCCTTTCCGGTACCGGGTCAGTGTTTCTTCTTTTGTACCTGTTTTTACCGGTTTATTATTTGAAGGCAGGTTGGATAAAGGCGATGGCTCAACACCCTGCCTGTTGCAATAGTCCTGCACCATCTTCAGTAAGGCCGCGCCGTATTGTTCCAACCGTTTTTTGCCAATGCCATAACTGCGCTTCAGCAACTCAGGTGTATTGGGGAGATGAGTCGCAATGTGGAACAGAGCCTGGTTAGGTAGAATTCGGAAGATGGGCAGGGATTGTGCATTTGCTTCCGCCCTCCGCCATTCAATCAGTTGCTGCAACAGTTCAGGGTGGGGCACCTTTTCCCGACTGAGTTTAGCAACTGTTGAGGCTGCCGGAGCTGATGGCTGCTGCCTGAAGTCCAGCATAGCGTCCGTTTTGGCCCGTAGCAAGTCAGCCGGAGAGAAACCGGAAGCGGTTTTCCTCAATCCCTTTAGTTTGATGAAGACTTCTTCGTGTAGTTGCTCCAGTGCCTCCTGTATGGTCTGCTCAGTTTTTTGGTTATCGGTTTCAACAGAGATGGTTTTCAGAGGCTCCAGAACGGAGGCCTTCAGCTGACTGGCAAACCAGAATGCTGCCTGTTTAGTGCGATCTTGCAGCGCTATGTTTTCTGCGGGCATGCCTCCCTCCTGAAAGAAGGCCTGCAGCTGAGCCTGAAAGCGCTGCCCTACCGGATAAAGCTCCTGTTCTGCGAAGTTCCAGACTTCCTGAAAAGGCGCTACCGCACCCGGCAGTAATTTGTGTTCATATTCCAGCAATAAACGCTGGGCGCGCTGCATGTGCTTTTTCAAGATCCGGAAGTCGAACAACTCCTGCAGCATGGATTGCTGAAAAGCGACTTTAGCATCCTGCAATTTGGCCTCATCCGGCGCATTGCGTTCTGCCTCATCAGAGAATTGCTGCACCTTAGTGTCCGTCCTGACGCTGGAGCTCCGGATACGCGAGCGCAGCACGATGCCCTCAAAAGTCTTACACCGGCTGAGCGCGACATACACCTGTCCGTGCGCAAAAGCCGCCTGCGCATCCAAAATCACCCGCTCAAAGGTCAGCCCCTGACTCTTATGAATGGTGATGGCCCAGGCCAATCTCAAAGGGTACTGCGTGAAGGTGCCAACGACATTTTCTTCCACTTCCTTCACCCGTTCGTTGAGCTTGTACTTGCGATTTTGCCATTCCTCTCTACCCACTGTAATCTCCGAATCGTCGCCCGGGCATTGCACGGTGATTCCTTTTTCCTCATCGATCGATATGATTTTACCAATCTTACCATTATAGTAGCGGCGGTCATTACTATTATCGTTTTTGATGAACATCACCTGTGCCCCCACTTTCAGGTGCAGCGCTTCGTCAGCCGGATAGGCGTGGGCCGGAAAGTCGCCACTTATTTCTGCTTTGAATTGGCGCACTTTGCCCGGAAGTGCCGACAATTGTTCTGCATTGATATTGTTGGCGCTGTGATTATGAGTGGTAAGGGTGATGTACTCCTCTTTGTCCGGCAATTGGTCAAGCGGCTGATACCGGCTGTTGAGCGTCTCCAGGACGGCTTCATCTATCTGATTATTGCGCACCTTATTTAAAAGGTGGATAAAGGTGTCATCCGATTGTCGGTAAATATGCTTTAGCTGAATGGTCACGGGCTCCGTTAGCTGCAGGGCTTTGCTGCTGAAGAAAAAAGGAGTGTTATAGTAGGAACGCAACAGCCCCCATTCCTCGTCCTTTACAACCGGAGGCAGCTGATGCAAATCGCCAATCATCAGCAGTTGGACGCCGCCAAAGGGTTGGTGTGGTGTCCGGTAGCGGCGCAGCACCTCGTCGATGCCGTCGAGCACATCTGCCCGCACCATGCTTATTTCGTCAATAATAAGCAGGTCAAGCGCCCGCAGTAGCCTCGCCTTTTTTCGGCTGAGCCGCCGGAACAGCCGATTGTCCCGTTTATTCCCGGGCACAATAGGCCCGAAAGGCAATTGGAACAGGGAGTGGATCGTCTGCCCGCCCGCATTAATCGCAGCTACGCCGGTAGGGGCGACCACTGCCAGCCGTTTGGGTGGTTTAGCTTTGAGGGTCTTCAAAAAGGTAGTCTTGCCGGTTCCGGCTTTGCCAGTCAGGAAAATACATTTGTTGGTATGAGATACGAATTCGCGCGCGAGCTCCAACTCGGGGTTGTGTCCCGCCTTCGTGGAACCAGGGCGGACGGAGTGTGATTTTGTCATGGTTTTTCAGGGGTTGGTGATACAGAGAAAACTTTAACTACCATAAAAGTAATGGATTTGTTTCAAAAGTCAAAATTTTAAAATAAAAAATAGGTTTATGTGCTGACCAATATCTCAGTGACTCACCATCTGGGGATTAGTGTGTTCGATGCAGCGACCGGAGCACTGGACAATACCGCTTCCTTTGAATCCTTTTCCACTAATTTCGACCTGGACAAATACGGGCACACTATGATCAAAGCGCCCTTTACAGATAAGCTGCTTATTCAGGGCCGGGGGCGCGACGGGCAGTGGGCCGACGATGAGGGGCGCGGGCAGCCGGCTTTTTTGGTAGACTATGACTTGTCTACACAGACATTTGGAGTCCATTATGCCGAGACTAATGTTTCACAGGCCCTGAATGGCATAAGCACCGCAGCGCCTTGCTTCTCCGGGGCACTGCGTACCTTTTATTACCCGCAGTCGCTGGTGAATATCAATGCACAGCATAGCGCAATGGTATCCTACACCGGTGCACAGGGGCAGGATGTCAGCCTGATCGTCCGGCAGTTTGCCCACTCAAGTCCTGACGAACACCTTTTTTGTGGTGCAAGAGATACAATGGTGCTCGATACGGTGAGGGAAGCCAGTGGGGTTACAGGGGATCCCTTTGCATACAACAGCCCGGCTTCCGCCGAAATGATGCCGCCCGTGGCCGTCGCATCCGAAGGCACCGGCCTGGATACGCTTTGCTTTAGTGGTGAACAGGAGTTTTCCTGCGAAGGCAATCTGGTGCAAAATGGGGATTTCGAGACCGGCACACCGACCACCGGAAATGAGGATATTACAAATGCGGCCAACTGGGGCGGTATTTGGAGCAATGCCGGTGCTGGTGCCAGTTCAGCGGATTTCTACAGCGACCTGACTGGTGTGCCTGCATCACTCACGGCGCCTCTGCCGCTGTCTCAGGGACAGTTTGCCGGCTTTTGGACGAGGATACAGGGCGGCGACGTTTATCGGGAAGGGGTATTGAATGAACTCAGTACCACTATACTGCCCAATACCGGCGTATACGAACTTGAATTTAAAATAGCCTGCCTCTTTTCACCAAACGCACCGGCCTCACTGAGTGTCTTCCTGGCTAATGGCAGCGTCAACGGAGGGGCCGCAGTTACCAGTGGCACAATTCCCCTCAATACGGCTTTATTCGCTGATAGCTGGGAGGTGGTTGTGGAACCTATACTCTCCGGTTGCGACAACAATTTTACGACCTACACCTATATCATTGATTCCAGTGACCCGGCATTCCCGGCTTCCGGTGCCAATGCCCTGTTTTTTACCCGTACTGATGGCGTACAGCCCGGGGCCTATGTGGCGCTCGACGATGTATGCCTGCACAGCCTCTGCTGCCGGGACGAGATGGCTTTCGACAACGCTGTGCAAAATGGCTTTACCTATACCACAAACGGGCATATTGCCACTCTCGACAATCCGCTGCTAACCCACTGCAGCGAGGTGATTATCGACTGGGGAGACGGGCAGACGGAGCAGGTAAATGCGAGTGACCTGGGCGTTTCCCATACTTACGCTGCGAGCGGTGCCTATATCGTACACATCACGGTACTGGAGTACGGTGCTGATGGGGCAATCTGTTTCGAAGACGATATTTGCATGGGACTCACTAATACATCGGAACTGGATTTGAGGACTGGCCTTAAACTTTTTCCAAACCCTGCTACTAATCAGGTTTACCTGGAGTGGAATGCGCCCGGTCACTTTGTACAGGGCCGGTTGGTCAATACTAATGCTCAGGCTGTACGCACCTTTAGCTTGCAGGGGCAGCGCGCCACCGTAAATCTGAACGGGTTACCCCCTGGCATGTACCTGGTTCAGTTGTTGACGGCTGAGGGACGGCAGGTGGTCAAAAAATTAGTCAAAGAGTAATCTACTTGCAGGCTACCAGACAAAACTGCTTTTATGGCTCAGAGGGATTGATTTTTGCGGGCTTGCTTTCCCGCCTTTCTCTGTGCGCCGAAGCTGTGTTGCGAAGGGGTAGGGGGGTAGGGGGCCCCGCTGAGACAGGAAAAATCGATTCCGTCCAGGAAATGTCCAGTAGTTTAGTCCACGTGTCCGAAACCCGGAAGCAGCCACTCCACGGAGCCTGCTACCGGGTTTTGTTCGTTTCTTCTTCCCTCAAAAAAACACCTCCTCCGCCACCCGGAACGTATTCGCATGCGCCTCTACAATATGCGCCAGCCGCTCCGAATAGCCGCCGCCCATGCTGATGGCGACTGGTAGATTATTGGCTTTACAGGTTTTGAGGACGAATTCATCGCGCTCCCGGCAGCCCTGCAGGCTCAGGCTGAGGCGGCCGAGCTTGTCGGAGTAGATGACGTCTACACCGGACAGATAAAATATCTGATCGGGCTGCACGTCGTCGATAAGGCGGGGCAGGGTTTCGCGTAGGGCTTTGAGGTAGGGGCCATCCTCGGTTTTGTCGGGCAGCCCGATGTCGAGGTTGGAAGGGACTTTGCGGTGGGGGTAGTTTTTCTCGCCGTGCATGCTAAAGGTGAAGACCCGGTCGTCGTGCTGAAAGATTTGCGCGGTGCCGTTGCCCTGATGCACGTCAAGGTCGACCACCAGTATCTTTTGGGCAATGCCATGGTGAAGCAGGTAATTGGAAGCAATAGCGATGTCATTGAACACACAAAACCCCTCGCCTTTGTGGGTGAAGGAATGATGGGTACCCCCGGCTACATTCATGGCAACCCCATGCTGTCGCGAAAAAAGCGCGCACTGCACTGTGCCATTTGCAATATGCCGCCCCCGGTGGATAAGTTTTTCAGACATAGGGAAGCCAATGGCGCGGATTTCCTTTTTACTCAGCGTTTGAGTTTTGAGTTTTTCCCAGTACGCCTCATCGTGCGTCCACAGGATTTCCTCCTCCGTAAGTGGGTCGGGGTGGAAAAACTGATCCTCCGAGACCGTCCCTTCGTACAGCAGCTGCTCCGGGATGAGCTCGTACTTGATCATTGGGAACCGGTGTTTCTCCGGCAGCTCGTATTTGTAGATGGGTGAAAAAGCGATTTTGAGCATAATTCTAATTAGCAATCAGAAGAATGAACTCATAAGAGTGGCAGAAGGTTTACAACCATATATTTCTGCAATTTTTTAATTAACACTACTTTTGCAGCTTTATTTAGCCAGAGGGGCTAACTAACAAAAAATCAACGCAAAACCACATGCAACTCAGCGAACAGGAAATCTTGCGCCGGGAGAATATGGAGAAACTCCGTGAGCTCGGCATCGACCCTTTCCCTCCCGAAGCCTTTGACGTGACCGCTTACGCCAAAGAAATCCAGGAAGAATTTAATGACGAGGGGGATAAACCGAATTTCCAGGATGTAAGCCTCGCCGGCCGCCTCATGGGTAGCCGGGTCATGGGCAAAGCTTCTTTCGCTGAACTGCAGGACAGCACCGGCCGTATTCAGGTCTACATCGCACGGGATGAAATCTGCCCGGGCGAAGACAAGGATATGTACAATAAGGTCTTCAAAAAATTGCTGGATATTGGCGACTACATCGGCGTGAGGGGCCATGTGTTCCGTACCCGAATGGGCGAAATTACCGTGCATGTCACGGAGCTGAAAGTACTGGGTAAAACCCTGTCTCCACTCCCTGTGGTTAAGCGGGACGAGGAAGGCAACGTCTACGATGCCTTCACCGACCCTGAGCAACGCTACCGCCAACGCTACCTTGACCTGACGGTGAACCCGCATGTGAAGGAAATTTTCCTCAAGCGAAGCCGGCTGGTATCTGCCATGCGCCGTTTCTTCGATGACCGTGGCTGGCTGGAAGTGGAAACCCCTATTCTGCAGCCTATCCACGGTGGGGCAGCAGCCCGGCCCTTCAAAACACACCACAATACGCTTGACATGCCGCTTTACATGCGGATTGCGAACGAGCTCTACCTCAAGCGCCTCATCGTAGGCGGGTTTGAAGGCGTATACGAGATCGGCAAGATGTTCCGCAATGAGGGCATGGACCGCACCCACAACCCGGAGTTTACCTCCATGGAGATCTACATTGCCTACAAGGACTACAACTGGATGATGGAGATGGTGGAAAAGCTCCTGGAGTACATCGCCATCGAAGTCACCGGGCATACCAAAGTGGAATACGAGGGCAACCTGATTGATTACGCTGGCCCGTACCGCCGCATGAGCATGTACGAGTCCATCGAAGAATATACGGGCGTCGATATTTCCGAAATGGATGAAGCAGAGCTGCGCGCCACCTGTAAGAAGCTGCACGTCGGTGTAGACGAAAGTATGGGGCGCGGTAAGCTAATCGATGAGATTTTCGGAGAAAAAGTAGAGGCCAATCTGATTCAGCCTACCTACATCACCGATTACCCCATCGAGATGACGCCACTGGCGAAAAAGCACCGCAGCAAGCCCGGCCTGGTGGAGCGCTTCGAGCTTTTTGTCAACGGCAAGGAAATCGCCAATGCTTACACCGAGCTGAACGACCCGATTGATCAGCGGGGGCGCTTCGAAGAGCAGCTCAAGCTGGCCGAGCGGGGCGACGAAGAAGCTATGGCGCTGGATGATGCCTTCCTGCGGTCTTTGGAATACGGCATGCCCCCGACCTCAGGCCTCGGTATCGGTATTGACCGCCTGACCATGTTGATGACCAATCAGCATTCCATTCAGGAAGTGTTGTTCTTCCCGCAAATGCGCCCGCAGAAAAAGCAGGAAGAGGCACCGGAGGATGCTGCAGAGTAAACAGCTTTTACTGAAAAGTATAGAAAGGGCAATGCCATACCGGTGTTGCCTTTTCTATTCCAGCTTGCTAAGTAGCCAGCCCCGTTCTGCCGTGGCAGGTGCCGCTTGTATGTCCGCTTTGAGTTGAGCTCTGCCGCCTTTATCGCCTTCCGGCAAATGGAGGAGCCGCCGGGTGAACTGCAATAAAGCCTAGTAGTGGGACCGGTGATAGCCCATCCCTTTTTGGCGGCGGATGTAAGCTTCGGAGCTATCCAGAAGCGAAAAAAGCGCGTCGTATTCCTCCAGCTCAAAGTAAGTGCGGAGCAGCATCGTACGGGCATTGAGTCTAATGGTACTGATTTAAGCATTCGTCGAAAGCAGTTGGTACGGGGAACGGATTTTCGTAAGTTTGATACCAAATCAAAACTGCAAATACTATGCAAACCCGAAGACTTATCACCTTGCTGCTTTTGCTGGTCGCAGGTTTCATGACCTCATGTGGCGGCGACAGCGAAGCGAATGATCAACAGACCGTATCTTCTGAACCGGAATCAGCCTCAGCTTCTTCAGGTACGAATGATGCTGCCCCGGGCTCAAACGGAAATATCAATGTCGAGGAGGCATTAAGTAAAGCTATGAAAGAGCTTAATGGTGGGGAAGACGCAAAAGAGGTCGTAGACTTCCGAAAGCTCAAAGAACTCCTGCCTGAAAGCGTAGCCGGTATGGACCGGGCATCGCACGATGGTAAAAAGGTAGGCGCTATGGGCATGAAGTTTTCTACAGCTCAGGCACAATACAAGAAAGGTGACGAGGTTTTGGCCGTATCCATTATCGACTTTGCCGGGGTGTCCTACTTTTTGGCGAGTTCGGCTGCATGGGCTACTATGGAAATAGACGAGGAGTCCGATAAGGGGTACAAACGGACAACAACCATTGACGGCTATAAGGCATTTGAAGAGTACAATAAACAGGATCGTAAAGGTCAGGTCAGTATTATCGCCGAAGGCCGTTACATCGTTTCAATTGAAGGCCGTAATGTGGATGACTCTGTTCTAAAGGCAGCTTTGGATGCTGTAGATGTAGGCGGGCTAAAAGGTCTGGAATAGGGAGGCTAATCTGACTTCGCTGCCTCCACCCGTTCCAGAATACGGTGGAACTTTAGCAAATGCTGCGGGTCAGCCTCATTGTAAATACAAAGTATCAACGTACTCCTCTTCCGGCGGTCCTGCGGGAAGAGGATTTTTATAGGGTTATGCACGTAGCCATTGTCTTCAAACATTAGGATTTGTTTGTTGCGCGTCGGCAGGCGGAACAGCCTGAGCTCATCGGCGTCTTTAGGCAGGGGCACGTCTTCGTACCCTTCTTCCGCCAGAAATTGCCGCACCATTTCATAGGTGCTTTCGAGGCGGGAGCCCCCGAAGACCGTCCGGTACTCGTATCCATCACTTTCGCCGCCCAGGTAATCGCTGCCCGACGGCGGAAAATCATCGCGCAAAGGCATGGTCGTGGCTTCTGATTGAAATATAGTCATAACAAAAGTACCGCTCGTAGTTGAAAGTTTCCTCAAAAAAACAAAATTTCTAACAAATTGTGTGGAGTTTTTGGCGAAAACAATTTTTATGAATACCAGCACTCACCTCCTCAACCTCCTCCTCAGCACTCTTTTCATCACCATCATGGCCAGAGTGGCCATCCCTGTACCGGAAGCCCTGGGCGGCATCCCCATCACCGGTCAAAGCCTGGCGGTTCTTTTAGTCGGGCTGTTACTGCCCTTCCCGTGGGGCGGGGGAGCGGTGTTGCTCTACCTGCTGCTCGGTGGGCTGGGGCTGCCAGTCTTTGCTGAAGGGGGCAGCGGATGGTCGTCCTTTTCGGGGGGTAGCGGAGGCTTTCTTATCGGATTTTTTATAGCAGCACTAGGCATGGGGTTGCTGCGCCGCCGGGGATGGGGGCAGCATTTGGGTTACAGCCTCCTGGCCAATGGGCTGGGTACGGTCGTCATCGTGGGAAGTGGGCTGCTATGGCTGGCGCACCTGTATGGATGGGGCAAGGCGCTGGAATACGGCTTCTATCCATTTTGGCCGGGCGCCATCGTGAAGATACTGCTGGGCGGCTTTATCGCCTGGGGTATGCTTCGGAAGCGAAAGGCTGCGTAAGTCCTCCTGTGCAGCTGCGTTTGCTTTACCTGTCTCTTTAAAAATCCAAAGGGCGCTTTTCTGGTCTGAGGGTGAGAATAAAAAATGGGGCATTCCAGTGGAAATACCCCATTAAGCCAATATTGATTAGGCTGTATTTTGATCAGCAATTTGACCTTTTCGTTACATTTTAGATAAGGCCTACCTTCCTGATGTAATGTCTTCTGCCTTGACGTTGCTATCGTCCTCACGCGTCAAACGAATCCCGCAGGTTTCTCCGCTGGCATCCGTAAGATGAAATACACGGTTGACAACCTCATAGCCCTCCGCAGTGAGGGTCAAGGTGAATTTGACAGGGTTATCTGCTGTAATGGGGTCTACACGGCGGATATCTAATGCCAGCGTCGCCAGACGAGGGTCTGTCTCATTGGCCTTAAAAACCAGCTGCTTTTCGCCGGACATCATGTATACTTCATCGGCATGTGGACCGGTAACCTCCGCTTTCAGGTCGAGGGGCAGGCGGTCCTCTTCCGGTGCCGCTATGATTTGAACGTTGATGGGCTCAATTAGCAATTCCTCTTCCAGATTGGCAGTTGTACCACGCAGCATGTGCTCCTCCTCTGTACAGGATACTGCGGTCATTAGAACTGCTACCAACAAGATCCATATACGGGCATTCAAAGTCTTTTTCATCGTTAATGTTGAGTTTTAGTGAGGTGTGCTGGGCCCTGAGCATGAACCCGGGGTGCCAACATCGCTGAAATGAATGATATTTAAGTTACACGAAAGGGCGCATTTTGTTTTCAAAAACGGGTTGATATCCAAAGAAGATAGCAGGGGGGGGCTAAAAATTACCAGAATAGGAGATATGTTACTTTCACTTTCAACTGCAGGATGTCTTTAGAAGGGGGCGTGCACCTGCATATGGCTTACTGCCAGCCATTAGCGAACCGTATAGCCGCTCACTTGTCGATAATAAAAGGACTAAGCTATGAAACAGAAACTTTTGATTCTTGCAGGGTGCTGCCTGATATCACTCTATCTTTCCGGGCAGTCTGCCCCTCTCAGAGGCAACGTACAGGACTCGGAAACAGGCGAGGGCATCCCTTTTGCCAACCTGCTTCTCCTTACGGAAAAGACCGGTACTGCTGCTGATGCAGACGGGCAGTTTGAGCTTTCCGTCCGGGAATGGCCCGCCCAAATTCGTATTTCTGCAATCGGCTACCTCACAGATACGGTAGTAGTGGAACAGGCAGATGCGCTTCAGATTACCCTTCAACCCGTACCCGCTAATTTACCCCTGGTAGAGGTCCTTGCACAGAAAAAACTCCGGCAGCTCAGTCCGGAAGACCGCCTGCCCTTTGCCTTTGCCATTTGGGATGATTACCTCTTTACCCTTAGCTGGAAACGCACTGGGAGTAATGCCTGGATTGATGTGCGCTCACCAGACGGGATATTGCTTTTTGAGCAGCAGCTGGACCTTCGCCGCGTCACGGACATTGAGGTCAACTGCCGCAACCGCCTCTACCTGCAATATCCC
>PR_CR_10_Liq_3_inCRDRAFT_1000111_pt1 | contig 23841 bp, 18 predicted proteins | sample PRCRCaboRojoPR_2_FD_10240 | JGI IMG/M metagenome (IMG submission 10240)
CAGGCGGGTAAGGCCTTTCCAGTAGTGCAGGCCCCCGCCGATAAAGAAGGAGTTGTCATTGCTGACCTTGAATTCCGTCCAGGCATCATGCAGGAAGAGCTGTGGGCCGTCTCCGTTATTGCCCAGGGAGGTCAGATTACCCGGAGTCAGGTTGTTGAGTCCAAAGTGCGTCAGGATCAGGAAGCGGGGAGAAACCTGCGCAAAGGCCAGGAAACGGGAGCGGCGGGCCAGGTGGGTCAGTTGCAGGTTGGCGTCTTCTACTGCCAGGTTGTTCGTGACCGTCCAATGCTGATGCCAGACAAGAAACCGGATATATTTGTTGCCACTTTCGTCAAGCTTAAGCGTAAGTGGCTTGTAGGAATGATCGATGTCATCCTCAAGAATCTGCGCCTTTACACTTATTGCCAGGAGCAGCAAGGCAAGGGGCAGGATTTTGGTGAAAAGTTTCATACTAACTGTTGTTTGATTTTATTGACAAGCATGGTTTGCTTCAGCTAAAGTATATAGATATGTATATGTGTGCAAGTTTTTCTCTGCTTTTTTTATGCATTTTTCAAAATCTTATTGCAAATGCCTGGGGGTTGACCAAAAAAATATGTGGAAAAATGTGAGGTGTCTTGTTAGTTCTATGGTGGGGAGAGTGCCTAAACTATGGCAATAAGCACAGTGGAGGAGAGCAATCAGGAGGTGTTTGTGGGCTTAGATGACTTTTTTCAGCGTTTTGATAATCTCATAGAATTCTGCCCGGGTCAGCGAGTAAAGGGAGTTTTTGCCATCGCGCTCGGCAGTCACAACGTCCTTCCCTTTAAGGATACGCAAATGATGGGAGGCAATGGCCTGTTCGATATTCAGGTGCTGATATATATCTGTTACAGTCATCTGCCCGTTGTTATACAGCAAGTCAATGATCGCAATGCGTATGGGGTGTGCAATCGCGCGCAGTGTCTCGGTTGAGTCTTCCAGAAAATTGACGTTGAAATGAGTTTTCATGGCTGTATACTTGGGTGCTCCCACTTGGGTTAAGCAAAGAAACAAAACTCCAAAATAGGGTTACCGGCTGATATAAACAAATATATACATCTAATTGCGTTAATATTTGGTGCCGTTGTCAAAAAGCAGGATATTCCGTTGTCCAAACCTGAATGCCATGGAAAACATCATTCCGCGCCGCATCTATGATTTTTTAAAAGCCTACCCGCCCTTTAGTTTACTACCGGATGATTTGCTGTTGCAGGTCTCACAGCGGGTGCTGGTGCAGTACTATCAGCCCCGGCAGGAAGTTTTTCATCAGGGCGATCAGCCGGGGACGCATATTTTCATTGTCCGGGAAGGTGCCGTTCAATTGTACAGGGAAACAGAGTCCGAGGAGTTTCTGGTGGAACAGTGCGATGAGGGTGACGTTTTTGGTATCCGTCCCATGCTTGCTGAAGAAGCTTATGCCCTTACCGCTCGCGCCGCTGAGGAATCCTTACTCTACGCCATCAATATCGAGGGTTTCCGCGAAGTGATGGAAGCACACCCGCAGGTGGCATTTTACCTGGCGAGCAACTACGCAGCCGGTGTGGGGCAAAAGTATAAAACGGCCAATCCTTCTCAGCTCTTTCTGGATCGGTCCGACCGCGCTATCGAGAATTTCGCGCTTATGGAGGTACAATCCCTGGAGCGGAGCAAGCCGCCCGTTACCTGCCCGCCGGAGATTACCATTCAGGAAGCGGCGCTTATCATGTCAGCCCGGGAAGTAGGGTCGATCATTGTGGTCAACCCTTCAAATCATCCGGTAGGGATTATGACCGATAAAGACCTGAGGCATAAAGTAGCAACTGGCAAAATGGAACTGGGGGCACCCATCTCCGATATCATGTCCAGTCCGGTCATTACCATGCCTTCGTCCGTTACGGTGGCGGATGTACAAATGGAAATGGTCAAAAACCGCATCAACCACATTTGCCTGACGGAAGACGGGACAGCCGACAGCCGGGTGGTTGGCGTACTTTCTGAGCATGACCTGATGGTGATGCAGGGCAACAACCCCGCCATTCTAATCCGGGAAATCCGGCGTTGTAAAGCCGTGGAAGCCCTTCGGGACATCCGTGAACGTGCCGAGCAGCTGCTCAAAAAATATATTTTCCAGGAAGTGTCCATCGCCTTTATTTCAACAGTCATGACGGAAATAAATGACGAGATCATCGTCCGCTGCATTGAACTGGCAGAAGTCGCGATGGCATCAGAAGGGCAGGAGCCTCCGGAGGCGAAGTATTGCTGGCTGGCGCTGGGCAGCGAGGGCAGGGGAGAGCAGCTACTCCGGACCGATCAGGATAATGCGCTGGTCTTTGAGGATGTGCCGGAGGAAGCCTACGATCGCACGAAGGCCTACTACTTGGATTTTGCTGGCCGGGTTACCCGCCTGCTCAATGAGGTGGGCTTCGAGTACTGTCCGGCAGATATGATGGCGAGCAATCCTTCCTGGTGCCTGTCATTGAGCGAGTGGAAACAACAGTTCTCCACGTGGATTCACAAGCCGGAGCCCAAAGCCGTGATGTTCTGTACGATTTTCTTCGACTTCCGGCCTATACACGGTGACCGTTCCTTATCCTCAGCCCTGACAACGCACATCTTCGAGGCACTTGACGATCAGGAGATTTTCCTTGTTTATCTGGGTAAGAATGCGCTGCAAAACCCACCGCCCCTGACGTTCTTCCGCAACTTTGTGGTGGAAAGCAGCGGTGCTCACAAAGATGAGTTCGACATCAAAGCCCGGGCCATGATGCCCCTGGCAGATGCTGCCCGCCTGCTGGTCCTGCACGCACGGGTTGGCATGGTCAATAACACTTTCCGACGGTTTGAGCGACTGGCAGAGCTGGAGCCAAAAAACCGGGAACTCTACGAGCAGGCCGCCGATGCCTACGAAATCCTGATGCGCTACCGCGCCCTGCAGGGACTGAAAAAACAAAACTCCGGCCGATATTTCAATCCCTCTGACCTGACGAAGATGGAGCGGATCAACCTGCGCAACTGCTTCCGTCCCATTAAGGAGCTACAATCCCTGCTGAATACCCGGTTCCGGCTGGCTCTACTTAGCTGACCGCCCTATTCCCTAACCAATACACCCTGTGCTGCATGTTCAAATGGTTCAAAAAAAAGCCGCTCCCGGACCCAAATGCCCCTGCTTTCTGGAAGGCTTACCTGGAAAGCCTGGCGGCAGCGCCTTATAACAAAAAGACCCCGGTCGAAGAGATTGGCTTTGTGGTTTTTGATACCGAAACCACAGGCCTGGATGTACAGGAAGATCAGATCCTTTCCATAGGCGCCGTGCGGGTGAAAAACTGGCAGCTTAGTGTAGAAGACCGAATGGAGTGCTACATTCATCAGGAATACTATCCAGATGGGAAAACAGTGGCTGTACACGGTATTTTGCCAGGAGAAAAAGGGCACAGTATTGCGGAGTCAGAAGGCGTGCGCCGTTTTCTGGCATTTGCCGGTGGGGATGTGCTGGTTGCGCACCACGCTGCCTTTGATGTTGCGATGCTCAACGCGGCCATCCGGTCAGCAGGCGGCGGGAAATTGCAAAATGTTATCCTGGATACCGGGGTGTTGGCCCGAAGAGCCGCCCGGAATCCTCAGCTAGCCCGCCCCGGTACATTCGGACTCGATCATCTTTGTGATACCTACCGGATTCCTCAAAGTGACCGGCATACAGCTCCGGGAGATGCCTATATAACGGCTATACTGCTCCTCAAACTGTTGTACCGGCTCCAAAATCGGGGCGTGGACACGCTGGGGGCATTACGTTCAGCGCCAGGAATGGGGCTTTAAGTTCACAGACGGGAGGAAGTGTGGTGTTTTATCCGCCCATTCTGCACCCCTAAAAAGCAGTATCGCACTAAAATTTTGTAATTTCGCCCGCACAGACAGCGGTGGGCCGGCGCGCTCATCCTGCTGAATAAAAGAACCAATTTCTAATAAACAAGATAGAAAATGAGAACGCTTTTGATGATGTTGCTGTCGTTCAGCCTGTTGGCTTGTGGCAGTGATACGGCACAGGAAGGAACAGATGGGGGCGCTAGTCAGGCTACTGCCGCCCCGGCAGAGACAGAGGCCTCACCCATTGAAGACGCCAGCCTGGTATCACCGGATTACGAGCCTGCTTTTCCTCAGGTGGAGGTCAAGAAGTGGTTTCTGACAGAGTACGTTTACGATGGGCGAAGTGTCAAAATGGGAAAAGAGGATCTTCCTATGATTACTATCGCAAACGGCAAAATCTCCGGTCATAGTGGCTGCAACAAGTTCAGTTCTACTATCACCCTTCAGGAAGACGGCACCCTTAATATCGGTGAAATAGCATCCACGAAAATGCTCTGCCAGGGTAAAATGACACAGGAGTCCCGCTTTTTTGATCTGCTAAAGTCTGCAAATGCCTACAGCGTGAACAAAGTCTTCCTGGAAATCTCAGGTGAGCAGGGGCAACTGTCTTTCCGTGCAGAATACAAACCTCAGCCTGATAACGCGGAGTAAGTCCAATTCCAAAGGGGGCGCATTAAAGTATACAGCCTGCCCTGTTATGCGAGGCATAATTTGGAGGCACTGCTGAAAACCATAAAGGGGGAGTCCCGGTTTCGGGCTCCCCTTCTTCTATAGAGATGCCAGCATAGCACCTCTTAATCCATATCCAGGTGAAGAATCAACAGAGGCGTGTTTGTAGATAACACCATCTTTTTAGTTTGACTGCTGTGCAGGATGTTTTCCCAGAAGCCCCGGTGGCGGGTTGCCATGACAATGACCTGAGCTCCGTTGCCAGCGGCATAGTCGCTCAGGCCCTCTACTACAGAATCGTCTTTGACTTCTGCCATTTCGAAAGCAAAAGGCGGGTCGCCCTGCTCGAATAGCTCTTCAAACAATTTCACCTGTTCTTCTTCAAAAGGAAGGTCCTTCTTACGCTTTACGTGGACAAAGTGGACGTGTGCATTGAAAAGCCGGTTGAAGGCAATGAGCTTTTTCACTACAGTTTCGTGATGAGCATCGTAATGACTGGCGTACACCATATGTTTGATAGGCGTATAGCTCACCTCCTTAGGAATGAGGAGCACCGGGCATTCTGCTCGTTGGGATACGCTGGAAGAGACGCTGCCAAATACACGTTCCAACACGCCCCCATCTCCGGTAGTACCCATCACCACAAGGTCAAAATCTTCGCTTTTCGAAGCAATCTCATCGGCAGGGAACCCTACCAGCAGTTCCGTTTGCACATCTACCGGCAAGCCGCCCGGGCTTTCGCTGATCAGGTCTTCCAGGAAGTCATTCAGCAGTTTGTGGCGGGTTTCCATCAGGGCATTTACAGGTGGGATAAAGTCGGCTTCCCCACTTGATTCCGGCAGGAACACGTGGACCAGTTTGGCCTGTTCTGCGCCAATGTGGGCGGCAAGTTCCATGGCATACTTAAAGGCGTTGCGGGAAGCATTAGAAAAATCAACGGGGATGAGTAGGTTTTTCATGTGGTTAGGTTTTAGCCTATAGCATTGATTAATATCTCTAACAATAAAAAATGCTGCGGAGAACAAAAGTTCGCCCGCAGCATTCGAAAACCAAGCTATTGTCTAGTTGTCAGTCAGTATGCAGTAGTGGATCACACCGTTTCAATGACGCGTGGTGCTGCCGCCATCATCTCCTCATCCGCGCCGTCTTCGAACTTGCGGAAGTTGTCAATGAAGGCTTTCGCCATCTTATTGGCTCTGTAGTCGTACGCATCTTTGTCTGCCCAGGTATTACGAGGGTTGAGCAGTTCTGAAGGTACGCCAGGGCACTCTTTTGGAATGTGCAGGCCGAATACCGGTTCCTGTTCGTACTCCACGTTGTCGAGTCTGCCCTCCAGGGCATCAGTGATCATCGCCCGGGTATACTTCAGTTTGATGCGGGTGCCCACACCATAAGGGCCACCGGTCCAGCCGGTATTGATCAGCCATACATTCACACCGTATTTTTCCATGCGCTCACCCAGCATGCGGGCATACTCAGTAGGATGCAGTGGCATAAATGGTGCGCCGAAGCAGGCGGAGAAGGTCTTCACCGGCTCGTCGATACCTACTTCTGTACCTGCTACTTTAGAAGTATAGCCAGAGATAAAGTGGTACATCGCCTGTCCGGGCGTCAGCTTGCTGATCGGAGGCAATGCGCCGAAGGCATCAGCGGTAAGGAAGAAGATATTCTTCGGATGGCCAGCCATGGATGGCTCAACGATATTGTCGATATGGTAGATCGGATAGGATACCCGGGTATTCAGTGTAACCGTGCTGTCTTCGTAGTCAACAGTGCGGGTATTAGGGAAGAATCCAATATTTTCCAGAATGGCGCCATGCTTGATGGCATCAAAAATTTCCGGTTCTTTTTCGCGGGTCAGGTCGATGGTCTTAGCGTAGCAGCCACCCTCGAAGTTGAAGATGCCATTCTCGCCCCAGCCGTGCTCATCGTCACCGATCAGAGACCGGTTAGGGTCTGCGGAGAGAGTGGTCTTGCCGGTACCGCTCAGGCCGAAGAATACGGCTGCGTCTCCATCTTTGCCTACGTTTGCAGAGCAGTGCATGGTCAGCAGATCGCGGAAGGCGGGCAATTCAAAGTTCAGTACAGCGAATACGCCTTTCTTGATCTCACCAGTATACCCGGAGCCTCCTACCAATACTTCTTTCTTACCAAAATTGATAATGGAGAAGTTGGGTTGGCGGGTATGGTCCGTCTCCACATCTGCTTCGAAGCCCGGTGCGCATAGTACGGTCCACTCCGGATCGAACTGTGCGAGCTCTTCTTCGTTCATGCGCAGGAACATATTGTACACGAACAGATTGCTCCAGGGATATTCGGTTACGATACGCAGATTCGTACGGTATTCAGGGTCTGCACAGGCCTGTACATCGCGGACATAAATTTCTTTGCCATCAAAATACTTCACCAGTTTGGCACGCAGCTTATCATAGTCCGCACCGTCAAAAGGCTTGTTAATAGCATTCCAGTCGACCCGGTCTTTGGATACCTCATCCTCAACAATGAAGCGGTCCTGTGGTGAGCGTCCGGTAAACTTGCCTGTGCTGACACAGAGCGCGCCGCTATCGGCCAATACGCCCTGATCCTTGCATAGGGTAGCTTCGACCAATTCCTCCGGTAGCAGGTTGTAGCGAACTGCTGCCGGGCTTTCTATGCCCAGATTCTTCAGGGCCGTCTCAATTGCTTTGGCGTTTTGCATGAATCCTAGTTTTTTGTTGTTGATTACGGTTCAAATATGCGCGATATCTTCAGCCTTGCAATTGAGATTACTCACTTGAGCCACTGACATTTATCAGGAGGGCAAAAAAAATCAGCAGCCCCAAATTTGGAACTGCTGATGCATTGTTTTTTCAAACAGAATTTTCTTTGGAATCCTAGTCCATGATGAAAGGATAGTCTTCCTGTAGATAGTTATCCGTATAGAGTTCTGAAGCGTCAGGGTAGTCTGATTCTTCCGCGAACTTCACGGCTGCCTTGATTTCTTCCTTAATTTTATTCTCAATTTCCTTGAGCTCGTCTTCTGTCGCAATTTTATTGTCCAGAATCGTTTTCTCCGTAATCTTGATTGGGTCGCGGTCCTTGTACTCCTGTACTTCTTCCTTGGTGCGGTACTTGGCCGGGTCAGAAACCGAGTGCCCTTTGTAACGATAGGTCTGTACTTCGAGGAAGTAAGGACCATTGCCGGAACGGATGTGCTCCGCAGCACGGCTCACTGCTTCGTGCACAGACTCCGGGTTCATGCCATCCACTGCTTCACTGGGCATATCGTAGGCCAGCCCCATCTTGTAGAGCTCGGTCACGTTACTTGTCCGCTTTACGGAAGTACCCATGGCGTAGCCATTGTTCTCCACGATATAAAGCACCGGCAGTTTCCACGCCATTGCCATATTAAAAGATTCGTGCAGCGCACCCTGACGGGCAGCACCATCACCAAACATCGTGACGCAGAGGTTATCCGTCCCTTTGTACTTTTCCGCAAAAGCGATGCCTGTACCGATAGGGATCTGAGCGCCCACAATGCCGTTGCCGCCAAAGTAGCGGTGCTCCTTCGAGAAGAAGTGCATGGAACCGCCTTTGCCTTTAACAATACCGGTTTCCTTACCAAAAAGCTCCGCCATACAGGCGTTGGTGTCACAGCCACGCCCCAGTGCTGTACCGTGCTGACGGTAAGCGGTAGCAATAGCATCTTCGCGGCGGATGGCAGATTCCATACCCGCTGCAACCGCTTCCTGTCCAATATACACGTGGCAGAACCCGCGGATTTTCTGCTGGCCGTACATCATCAGTGCCCGCTCCTCAAATTTTCGGATGCGGAACATCAGTTCGTACCACTGCAGGTACTGCTCTTTGCTGTACTTAGGCTTTTTAGACCGCGATTTGCGGGTGGTTTTTTTCTTTTCCGTCGCTGTATCCATACCTGAATTCTATGGTTAGTGTTCAATATTTGTCATTACAACACCTAAAGGTATACCTTGTTTGCGGCGCTGCTGTTTCGCGTGGGCAAATATACTCAGCTTACAGGGTTTTGCCAATTTTTACACTAAGTGTTGTATGTTCGTACCTTCAGATTGCCGTTTTGGAAGCGGTGGTCGACGCATGACTAAGCATAAATATGAACCAGGAACTTCTAACCCTCATTGTTACGCACATTAGCCGGCCGGTGCCGGGGAGTGCGCATATTTTTTTTGATGTGCAGGAGCAGCCAGTGCCGGATTATCAGGCCGGGCAGTTTTTGACCCTGCTCTTTACGGATTTGGGCCCTTTGCCATTTCGGCGGTCTTATTCCCTTGCCTCCACTCCAGGCGTGGACCCTCAGTTGTCGATTTGCGTCAAGCGGACGGTCAACGGGCAGGCTTCGGCTTACCTGACCCAGAAGCTGCAGGTGGGGGATACTCTTCAGGCTTTGCCGCCCGCTGGCCAGTTTGTGCTGCCCGAAAGGCCCCGTCCTTTGCTGCTCATTGCCGGGGGCAGTGGGTTTGTGCCAGTGTTTGCCCTGCTCAAAGCTGCACTAAAGAGACCAGGTACCGAAAAAATCCAACTCCTGCTGGCCAACCGGAATGCTCAATCGGTCTTTTTCCGGGAGGAGCTGAAGCAACTGGAGCGTAGCCATTCCGACCGCCTGAGGGTTGTCCACCTCCTAAGCCAGGCAACAGCCACCTGCGAAGATGAGCTGAAAGCCATCGCCCATACGGAAGTCCGTCCGGGGCGCCTGAGCAATGCTTGGCTGGAGTTCTGGGCGGAGCAGGTTTTGGGCAAACAAATGCCGGAAGCACATGCCTACGTCTGCGGCCCGCCCGGGCTGATGCTCAAAGGGTCCATGACCTTGCGGTTTCTTGGCTTTGGAGCGGACCGGCTGCATCAGGAGGATTTCATCATACACACCCCTTTCCGGCCGGAAGCCAGTCAGTTGCCGCATGCCACAATAGCACTACAGTTCAAAGACAAGGCGCTGTCGTTTCCGGTAACGCCTGGGCAGACCCTGTTGGAAGGAGCATTAGCTGCAGGCATAGAATTGCCTTACAGTTGCCGGAGCGGGAGCTGCACAACCTGCTCCGCTCAACTGACCGGAGGGCGTGTCGAAATGTACACCCACAACAGCCGGGTGGACAGTGATGCCACCAACGGTCATATTTTCACCTGCGTGGCCTACCCGGTCACGCCTCAGGTGCAGCTGGCCATAAGATAAGTTTGTTAACTTTGGAGCAAAATCAGATATCTGTTGAAGTGTATCCATTGCCATACCGAGTTGCCTGATGATGCAAGGTTTTGCCTGCAGTGCGGTGCGCCGCAGCCGGAAGGACAGGGTGCTGTGGGAGCAGATGCCCAGCCGATGATTGATTTGGATGGCAACGTGAGCAAACAGCTTACGGAAGCTTTCTTTCGCCTGATGCACAAAAAAGTGGAGGAGGAACAGCCCGGTACGGAAGTGGAAGCCTACCGGGAATTACTGTACGAATCGGGTTTCCGGGATATGCTCCACCGGCGGGAGACTCAGCTGGGCGATCAGCTACGGTATATGCATGGAGAAGGCGAGTCGGCTGCTTTGCAAAATGATACAGTGCAGCGCCATCTGGAAGAACTCACCGATTATTTCCTCATTCATTACGCAAAGGACCTGAATGCCGTCCCCCTTCCCGAAGCCATCCTGCGGCATCAGGGCCCCGGCGCCGATGATCACCCGCTGGAAACGCTCATCTTTGACTACCTCGATTTCGGCAGCGAGCCCGATGAAACGGTATACACGGATTTTATAAAAATGCCCGTACAGAAACTGCGCAATGCCGGCAAGTTCTTCCTGAAGCCGGAGCGCCGGGACGAGCGGATCTACTTCATCTGCGACCAAAGCCTGCTGGGGTCCTGCAAAGAGGGCTTCGCTATGACCGAGCGGGGGCTGTACTGGAAAGCACAGCTGCAAACGCCACACTACGTGCTTTACGAAACCTTGGGCACCGTTAAGCGCGAAAAGGACTGGATGCTCATCGATGGCAAGTTCTTCAACATCAACCTCCGATTCAATATCAAGATGCTCAAGTTGCTCAAGCGGCTGCAGCAACGTTTCAAAGCCGGTAAAAAATAGCCAGGTCATTGATCGGGCGGCCGTCAAATAGTGTGAACTCACTGATGTTCACATCAAAGCGTTCCCCGTTTTCCGTAATGTAGCTGGTGGTGCCGGTATGGTATAAAACAGGTAGCCCGAATTCTATGCTGAAAGACAGACGGTCAGTCACTGGGATGTTGGCACCTATAAAAGGCGTCAGCCCACCTAGTATATGCGTGTGGTTAGCGGAGCCGACAATGTCGTTGAAGCCTGAAGGCATACCTTCGAGTGGACGGTCGTTGACGTAAGTGATGCGTTCCGTGAAAATCACACCGGCCTGAGCATCTGCACCGAGGTAGACAGGCAGCTTTTGGCTCAACCGGTAGGTAGACCGCCCTATGCTGAACAACAGGCTGGCGCGCGGAAAGAGGTCGTTCTGCTGGTAGAGCTGCTCTTCCAGCGTACTGCCCGGCAGCAGCTGGTCCGGGTACGGAATAAAGCCTTCAAAGTAATTTCTGTTGTTAACTTCGATTTTGATCCGTAAATCGCCATTGGGCTGGTGTTCGCGGTAGAGGGCTTCTATCTGGTAGTACCCGAGCCTTCCGCCTCCCCCTGTAATGATGGCAGGCAAAAGATCCACCCCAATCTGATTGTAGTAAGGCCCAAAGGTCGGGGAAGCGGGCAGTGTATCAGACTGTGCCTGAGCAGCGCGCTGTAGCATCAGTAGTGTAAAAAGCAAGAAAATAGTGGTGCGCATGGGTGATTCATTTTTTCATTAAACGTGAAATCCTTATCCTTGAGGTGCCAGGAAATATTTTAACGTTCCGCTGCTCCGGAATCTCCTGAAAACAAAAAGAGCGAATTGCCGTTTCCTTCCAAAAATCTCATGCCGAAGCAACGCAAGAAAGGAGATTTGCCCACTAAGGACTGTATCCAATGCGGCCGCCCTTTCACCTGGAGGAAAAAATGGGAAAAAGTATGGGAGGAGGTCAAATACTGCAGCGAGCGTTGCCGGCGGGAAGCCAAACGGGACCGAAACTGAACTGTTCACTCAAAATTTTAGCTGGTAAGCAGCCGATAATATGTCTGAAAATCCACCATCACCGCAAAGAGACTCCGCAGAGGAAGGGTACAACGAATATGGAAACTTTGCCTTCCACCCCTACAACGTACTGCTGATTTTGTCCCTCCTGGGCATCACAGCGATGTTCCTTGCATTTACAGCTGCCTTCGTCTACACCCGGGTACAGAGTGACTTGCCGCCCATCAAGCTACCAAATATTTTCATTTTCAATACGCTGGTCTTACTGGCAAGTAGTGGTGCAATGGTTTGGGCAAAGCGCTGCTACAAAGCGGATGATACCGAAAACTATCAGCGCGCGCTCATCGCTACTATGGTCATTTCCTTCATCTTTATGATTCTGCAGGGTGTGGGCTGGTATCAGTTGTTCAGTAATCAGATTTACATCCACAGCGATAATTCTGCGGGCTACCTTTATGTAATTTCAGCCCTTCACTTTGCCCACGTAATCGCTGGCCTGCCTTTCCTGGGGCTATTCCTGTGGACGGCCCGCAAGCGCATGAAAGAGCCGGTGAGCGTGCTGGTTTATTTTTCTGACCCCGAAAAACGGCTCAAGCTCCGCCTGCTGACCATCTACTGGCATTTTCTGGACGGGCTATGGATTTATCTGGTCATCTTTTTCTACCTCAATTATTTGCTTCGGTAGCTTTCTTTCCGCTAATTTCGGGGCAAAGAACTACCCTAAGATGAAACATCTACTGCCTGCCTGCGCTATATTGATGCTACTGCTTAGCAGCTGCAAAGTGACGAAGCCCGTTCGCCCTATGGAAGAATACGAAGAGCTGTACCGAGATCAGGTTTCCATCATCAACATCCCCGTGGATATACCGGTGCGGGACCTGGAGGCTGTGCTCAACAAACAACTGAGCGGCATCCTCTACGAGGATAACAACCTCCGGGATGGCGATAAAATGATGGTAAGGGCGATCAAACAGGATGATATCCTGCTGGGGCTCGATTCTCAGGCGATTACCTACCGTATCCCACTCGACCTTTGGATCAAGTACGACCTGGGTATCAGTACCGTTGAGGCGAATGGCCAGATTTCGCTGGATTTCAAAACCGGCTTTGGGGTGAATACCGACTGGAGCATCTTCACCACGACCACCCTGGAAGGCCATCAATGGCAACAAAAACCGCGGGTAAAAATGGGCTTTGTGGACCTGCCGGTGGGTTTTATTGCAGACATCGTACTGCGCAACAGTACCCGGCAGATTTCCAAAGCGATTGACGATCTGGTCCGGGAGCAGTTCGACCTGCGCAAGACCGTGGAGGAAGCCTGGCGTGAAATGTTTCAGCCGGCCCTGGTTTCTGAAGAATACAACACCTGGCTTACCGTAAACCCACAGTATATCGGTATGAGCCCCGTCTCCACCGAGCGGGGGAGGATCGCGACCACTATATACGTGGAGGGCAAACCCTCGGTAAAAATCGGTGAGCGCCCGGACCCCAAGTACATACAGCCGCTGCCGCCCCTGCGCATCAGCCCGGTGGAGGCCGAAGACTTTACCCTGCACATCAATGCCGAGATTTCCTACGTTGAAGCCGAACGCCTCGCCAAAACCCAGCTCGTTGGCGAAACCTTCTCCTACGGTCGCCGCTCCGTGACGATTCAGGACCTGGAGTTTTTTGGGAAAGGCAGCAACATCGTGGTCAATACCACGCTGAGCGGTACCTACAACGGCAGCATTTACCTGGTCGGCCGTCCGGTCTTCAACCCCAAAAAGAATACTATTGATATCGAAGACCTGGAATATACGCTCGATACCAAAAACTACCTCTTCCGGTCTGCCGGCTGGCTTATGAAGAGTACCATAAAAAACAAGATTGCCGAAAACCTCAATTTCCTGCTCGACTACAACATGAAGGACATGCAGGCCCAATTTCAGGAGCAGCTACAGGATTATGAGCTGGCTACCGGCGTGGTGCTGAACGGCAACCTGCAAGCCCTCGACCTCCGCAATGCTTACCTCACGGTGGATGGCATGGTTGTGGATCTGGCGCTAAAAGGCAATGTCAATGTACGGGTGAAGGGGTTGAACTGATCTTACATACGCACAGCCCACAGCCGGGCGGTTTCGTTTTGATTTGTTACAGTAATAAGAAAGCTGCCCGAATAAGGAAGCCAGTCTCCCATAGTAACATGATGGGTGCCTGCACCATAATGATGTTGAAGCCTTCTGACCCGTTTACCGGATGGCGTGAAGACTTGTATTTCAACCAGGCCTTCAACGGGCGTATGGAAGCTAAGCGTTGTTGAGGTTGAGAAGGGATTTGGCAGGCTTGCAATCTTTAAATTAGGCACATCAATATTGTCTGAAGTGCTGACTGTAACCTGGCTACAATCCGTAAACAGCAAAGTGCTTTTCTGCCCATCATCCCGCACGCTTCGCGCCTGCCGTGCCGATACAGGCCATTCTAATCCACTGTATAGCTGGCCAGGTTGATTAGCTACAAATTCCAGGGTGAGCAGGGTCGTACCGGCTGCTATGCCTTCCTTCGCCGGACAGAGTAGCATAACCGGTAATTGTCCTGGTCGCAATTCCTCCACAGGCTGATCCGGGAACAAGTCTTTGCTGGGCTGCGCTCTCAAAAGCCTCAGTCTGGAAGTATCATACCTGAGCTCAAATTGGACCCCTGCCATCCGGTCTGTTTTCACTGTAACGGGCAGGGTAACCTTTTCCCCGCGCTTTAAGGCCGGATTAGGCATGCAGAGGCGTGTGGGAGGGGCTGCCTGCAAGCCTTCTGCGGTATTGGTAAAGTCAACATCCCCGATTTTTATGCCGTAAAAATCCACTAATGTGTCTGTCAGTAAATTTGGGAAGGCCGCACTTTCCGGGAAATCGTCCAGCCAGGGGTTATTGGGGGAATTGAAAGTGAAACCGGCAGGGATGAACTGCCAGGAAGGCGCTGAGGGAAAAGTGTCCAGAAGCCCCATAAAGGTATTCCGGACAATGGCAAAGTCAGCTACAGTAACCGCCTGATCGCTGTTGACATCTGCTGCGATGAGCAGGTACGGGGCCTGCGGGGTATCATAAAAAGTTTCCAGCCCGTAAACGTGCTTGAGAATAGCGAAAGCGTCTGATAAGTCCACACCATCAAGAACGTCCTGCTGACGGGTGGGCAGTAGTGTGTAATTGAATCCTCCTGGAATGCTGTCAAAGGCAAAATGCCCGGTTGTATCGGTGGATTGCAGGAGTTGAGAAAAAGACTGCAGGCTGATCTGCGTATTGCTGATTGGTGTGCCATCGGGTTTAGTGGTTTGACCGGCAATACTTACTACGCCATCGGGGCAATAGGCTGCGGAAAGCTCGACTTCAAAAGCTTGTTCTGCCAGGCAGGCATCCTGTTCAAAAGTACGATAGTAGGTGCCGCTGTTGAAAGTGGTGTCTCCGGGCAGGAAAATATCGCCATTGCCATTGGGAGCGGAGTAATACGTTACCGGCGGAAGCTGAAGGCTGGTATCTGGTGCGGTAAATACGAAAAAACTGCACCCGGTTTGGTTGGCGAGGGTATCCGGGTCTAGCGGCTGGGTAATCTCAATATTAAAACTTCGGGTGGAGGCGCAATAGTTTTCAATCCCGTCCATGATGGTTAAGGAAACGGAAGTATCTATGGTCGTTCCTGCAGGGACTGGTGTGCTTTCCCAAAAGTTGAAATCGTTACTGAGGTAATAGTTTTCGTTGCCGGTAAGGTTACTGCCCTCAATTGGTGGTAGTGTGTAAGCGCCACAGACTACAGTATCCTGAACGGTAGAAAGGTCAGGCAGGTCAAAAACTTCTAGGGTTTCACATACCGTAGCGCCCAGGCTGTCGCAACCATTCGTCGGGGTGACACAAACCTCATAACTGCCAGCTTCTTCGATACTGAGTTCAAAGGACCGGAGGTTACTTTGGGGTTCCCCATCAATGGTCCAATTGTAGATACTGGCGTTAAACACAGAAGTGGCTTCTAATGAGAAATTGGCTCCCGTACAAACCTGAAAGTCCTCATTGCCCCCCATCAAAATAGAGGTCTCCCCAAAAATAGTACCTGAATCCATAAAGCCGCTTTGCAAATGCATCTCGATTTCGCATATATCTCCATCTAAGCCATCAAAGACAAAATAATACAGTGCTCCGGGCTGTAAGCCATCCAGGTAAAGATTGGTGGGGGCATAGGGCGGCACTTCATAATAGCAAGGCAGCACGTATTGCAGGTAAGGCCAGTGCTCATCCGGTGCCTTCCAAACCCCAACCTGAATGCCGAAATCCCATTCACAGACTACGGCTTCCAGTTCAATGATTAAGGACGATGTTTGTGGCGTAAATCCAATCCATTGAATATTGTGGGGTACAATAGGGCTGCCCGGGCAATAATCAGGCGGCACCTCTAATTGGTCATACGAATACTCATTGGTAAAAGAGAAGGCGGAGAAATCACAAGGGAAGTAAGCATCTGCTCGTGTTCCTGCCGTTAGGGGGATGGGGTTGCCAGGGTATTGCGCATAACCGGGCAGGGAGCCCAGCATCAGCAGACCAGATAGTAAAACGTTGTAAAAAAACTTCATAAACATGGGGCGATTGAATACACGATAATAGGTGCTGACTTCTTTAATTTACTGTGAGTCAGATATTAACCCTGCTAAAGGTACGGAATCGGTACCCAAAAACCCAGCTTATGTATGAGATGGCTACTGTCGTACCATCGTCAGTTGCCGCTCCTTATCCCCGTCCATCATTTTGAGCTGAAGCGTATCATTAGCGAGCTTGAGAATCTCGACGGCCTTTTCGGTACTGGCCTGATTGAGGGTGTCGCGGGTGAACAGGTAAGTGCCATCCACGTAAAAGTTGCCGGCTTCCCGGTAATTGAGGGTGCTGCGGTAGGTATAGCGATCTGCTGGCGTGAATTCAAGTTCAATCTGACTGGGGTCAACGGCTAAAGGGGTGCCTTCTTCCGTGATAGCCACAGCTTGCCAGTTGCCCTGCAGGTCGGCAGGCTGATAGCCCGACTGGCAGGCGGGTAGGACGGTGAGCAGCGCAAAAACTACAATCAGTATTCTCATTCGCAATTCGGTATTGTTTGAATCCGTAGCAAAAGTACGAACTGTGGCTGGCCTGCCCAACTTGGATTTTCCAGTACTGTGACTGCCGGGCTGGCCAAAACCCGGCTTCTGATGGGAATTCCCTGTTTTTATTGCTCCAAAACCAATGGAACAAGTATATTCGCGCTGTCCAAAAAAATGACCATGGAGCAACGCAAACAAGTCCTTTCTGCTATTCAGCCCACCGGGCAGATGCACTTTGGCAACTACTTCGGGGCAGTGAAGAATTGGGTCGCCCTGCAGGAAAAGTACGATTGCATCTACGGGGTGGTGGATTACCATGCCATGACGATGCCTTACAAGCCCAAAAAGCTTCGGGAAAATACCTGGGAACTGCTCTTTAACCTGATGGCGGTTGGCGTTAAGCCGGAGTCTCTGTTTATTCAGTCCCTGGTGCCGGAGCATGCAGAGTTGTGCTGGATTTTCAATTGCTTCACTTCCTATGGGCAGCTGACCCGTATGACGCAGTTCAAAGACAAAAGCGCGCAGGTGGCTGAAACCGCTACCGATAACTTCATCTCTGCTGGCTTGCTGGACTATCCCGTGCTACAGGCCGCTGATATCCTGATCTACCGGGCGGATTATGTACCGGTAGGCAAGGATCAGGAACAACACCTGGAGCTCACCCGCAACATCGCGCAGCGCTTCAACAATCAGATGGGCAAAGAATACTTCGTCCTGCCGGAGCCCCTGTATACAGAAGTGCCTAAGGTCCGCTCCACCGCAGACCCCACCCGTAAGATGAGCAAAAGTGCAGGCGAGAAGCATTACATTGACGTGTTTGGTGACGATAATCGCATCCGCAAGCAAATCCGCTCCGCAGTAACAGACACCGGAGATACGCCTGTCGGCGAAATGAGCCCGGGCGTGGACAACCTCTTCACCCTGCTCAAGGCCGCTGAGTCTATGGAAGCCTACGAAAGCCTGATGAAGGACTACGAGGCCGGTGCATTAAAATATGTGGACCTGAAAGATGCCGTTGCCGATGCCCTTGTTGGGCTGAGCGCTAATTTTAAAGCCCGTAAGGAAGCCCTGAAGGCCGATAAGAAGGAGATCAAGAACCAAATCAAGGCCTCTTCCGCTGAAATCCGCAAGAAAGCACAGGAGACCGTTCGCGCTGTAAAGGAGATGGCAGGATTGTCCAACGTGAAGTTTTAAATCACAACTATGAAGATCATCTGTATCGGCCGCAACTATGCCGAACATGCCAAAGAGCTCAATAACCCGGTGCCGGGCAGCCCGGTGGTATTCATGAAGCCACCGTCTGCGCTGCTGGTGAACAACAAGCCCTTTTACTACCCGGAATTCACCAAAGACCTGCACCATGAAATAGAGGTGGTGCTGAAAATTGGCAAAAACGGGCGGCACGTACAGCCGGAGTTTGCTGCTGATTACTACCCGGAAATTGGTTTGGGTATCGACTTTACGGCTCGCGATGTGCAGCAACGCCTGAAAGACAAAGGCCATCCCTGGGAAATTGCCAAGGGCTTCGACGGCTCTGCGGTGATCAGTGATTTTCTGCCCATTGAGCAGTGCAACCGGGGTGCCATAGAATTTGAGCTGAAGAAGAACGGAGAGACGGTGCAGCACGGCAATGCCAAAGACCTCCTTTTCTCCTTTGATGCCATCATTGTCTATGTGTCGAAATTCTTTAAATTGCAAATGGGCGACCTGATTTACACCGGTACGCCCGCTGGGGTAGGGCCGGTGCAAATTGGCGATCAGCTGGAGGGCTTCCTGCATACGAAGACGGAAGTCAGATCTATGTTCCGCTGCGAAATCAAATAAGGGCGCAACAAGCGCTGAAAAAGCCTGTCTTTTTGCGCTTTATTCCTATTTTTGCACCGATTTTACCGGGCTTTAAGCCTGTTGTTAATCCGAAATAAACCGAATTTATGCCATACTTATTCACCTCTGAGTCTGTTTCCGAAGGGCACCCTGATAAAATCGCTGATCAGATTAGCGATGCCCTCGTTGATCATTTCATCGCTTTTGACCCCTCTTCAAAGGTCGCCTGTGAAACCCTGGTAACAACCGGTCAGGTGGTGCTTGCCGGTGAGGTCAAGTCTGACGTTTACCTCGATGTACAGCAAATTGCCCGCGATGTGATCGAGCGCATTGGGTATACCAAGTCTGAATATATGTTTGAGGCCCACTCCTGCGGTGTCCTTTCTGCCATCCACGAGCAATCGCCTGACATCAATCAGGGCGTGGAGCGGGAAAGCCCGGAAGAGCAGGGCGCGGGCGATCAGGGCATGATGTTCGGTTATGCCTCCAATGAGACGGAGAGCTATATGCCGCTGGCCCTTGCCATTTCTCACAAAATCCTGCAGGAACTGGCGGCAATCCGCAAGGGAGGGGAGCAGATGACTTACCTTCGTCCGGACTCTAAGTCGCAGGTGACGATCGAGTATGCAGACGACAACACGCCTCAGCGCATCGATACCATCGTCGTATCTACACAGCATGATGATTTCGATGAGGATGAGCGCATGCTGAATAAAATCCGTGAGGACATCATCAAGATCGTTATCCCGCGGGTCAAAGCTCAGCTCAAGCCTGAACTGCAGAAGCTGTTTGATGAGAACATCACCTACCACATTAACCCAACCGGTAAGTTCGTTATCGGTGGCCCGCACGGAGACGCCGGACTGACGGGCCGCAAGATCATCGTAGATACTTATGGTGGCAAGGGGGCCCACGGGGGTGGTGCCTTCTCCGGCAAAGACCCTTCCAAGGTAGACCGTTCTGCGGCCTATGCGACGCGCCACATTGCGAAAAACCTGGTGGCTGCCGGTGTTTGTGATGAAGTCCTGGTGCAGGTGTCCTACGCGATCGGTGTGGCGGCACCTACCAATATTTACGTCAACACCTACGGCACCGCTAACGTGAAGATGAGCGATGGCGAGATTGCGAAGAGAGTAGAAGAGGTGTTTGACATGCGCCCCTATGCGATTGAGCAGCGCCTGAAGCTGCGCACCCCGATCTACTCCGAGTCTGCCGCTTATGGCCACATGGGCCGTACACCGGAGCAAAAGACGGTGAAGTTCGTCGATGGTGCCGGCCGCGTTAAGGAGATGCAGGTGGAGACCTTCACCTGGGAGAAACTTGACTACGTTGATAAGGTGAAAGCGGCATTTGGACTGTAGGAGTTGAGGGAAGAGATGAGGCAGTCAGGGGGCTACCCTTTGGTGGTTTAACCTGCGACTTCTACGAAGTCGGTTTCCCGTGGTGTGCTGTTGATACTAACATACGACTTCTATGAAGTCGTGCAGCTTATACCGTTTGTCTTACGCTTTCCCAAAAGCTACTCAATAATGGAAATTCACAGCGCCAGCCTGTTGCCACGGGGTGGCGCTGTGTGGTTAATGGGAATACGAAGAAATATTGCCAGGGTTGTATTTTGAACGAATTCGCGTTAATTCATTCAGTTAGTTGAACGAATTAACGTTAATTCGTTCAATTTAATAGTTGTTCCATCCTGATTTACAGCAAAAACAGCCGGGCACAGTTGGCAAATCCTCAAAAAAATAAGGGCAAGGCGCGCAGTTCAGTGCAAGCTTGCCCCTGAGGGATTAATGGGATTATAATGATGGGGTAGAGGTCCTTATAGGTTGAGGTTGCCCATTTTTATCTGGTAAAAGTCGAATGCAGTGGTATCGGTGTCCAAAAGCAGGGTCGAATTGCCATAGTTGATGCCTGAAAATGGGGAGTCAGGATTGATAAAACTGGCGTTTGTACGCAGGTACCTTACCGAAGGGCTGTTCTGGAAACTGTTATCAATACCAAGGATCAGCCGGCGCATCAGGACCAGGTCAAGTGTGGTCAGGCTACCACTGTTGTTGACATCCCCCGCCGCGTAAACAAATGGTGTTTCTGGTGGCTGTATTCCCAGAATAATTCGTGCCGCGATTACTACATCTAAGGTCGAAACGCCTTGCAGGTAGCTGACTTCCTGATTGTCCTGAGGCACAACGGTGTATTCCTGCCCGGTCGTGAGGCCAATAAAGGCATATGCGCCCTGTGCATCGGTCGTATCCACTGCGATAAGCCCCTCATTCCAGTTGAGGAGATGCACCACGATACCGCTTACCGGGCTGTCATTCAGTCGGGTGATTTGGCCACTAATCGTAGCCGTTTGAGCATAGACGGTAGCTGAGCATAAACATAGCGCTACCAGAGTTATGACATTTTTCATAATAGTCGGGTTTTGAAAGGGGCTGCCCACCCGTAAGCAGGCAGCACCAATAATTCATCGAAAGGAAATTAAAACTATCGTGCAATCAGAATGCGATGAGTGGTCGCCCCCTCGCTGGTCAACACCTGAAGCAGGTACAAGCCTTCCGGCAAATGCTGTAGGTTGACCTCAGACTGTCCGCCCTGGATTTGCTGTACGGTACGGCCATCAGTGGCCATCAGGCGGGCGCTTTCCAGTTGCACACCCTCCACCAGGATGCTGATCTGATCACTGGCTGGATTAGGGAATGCACGTACATTAAACGCCTGAGCAGCTTCCGGCATATTCACCAGGCCATCCTTGACTACTCCGGAAGTAGGCAGCCCTTCCAACTGAAAGTCCGTTTCATCGGCATTAATCAGCCGGATGTTCTCAATGTCGAATTCCAGTGGGTAATCTTCGCCACGCATAAAGATGACGTCTTGTATCGTAATGTGCAGTTGACCAATAGCCCCACTGCCTTCTGCATTTATCCCATCCGTACGGGTCAGGGCTACATCAATGCGGCCGTTGTCGTAGCGGTCTTTGGAAAGCCCAATCAGATCTTCATTGGCATTGCCGATCCAGGATTCCAGGAAGGAAGTGGAGGCGCTGCCCGGCGCTACAGCGGAAGTGTCGTATACGATGGTGAACGCCAGCCCATAGACTTCGGGTACGGTCGTGCCAGGCTCTCCAAGCATGATGTTGAAGGTAGCCGGGACGCCGAGGACCACCGTGTCGGGTTCGATATAGATGACTCCTGTCAGGGTGCGGTTCTCCTCTTCCGGCAGGAAGTTCACCTCCTCGCCCCAGTTGTTCACCAGCGCCAGGGTATCTGCCGCATCAATGAAGCCGTCGCCGTTGGTATCCAGGTGCTTGTAGTTGACGTTGGAGGTTGGCGTGGCGTTTTGCCAGCCCGGTGCCACCTGGGCTTCCCAGGCAATCGTCGCATCGGTCCGCTCTGGTCCGGCAGTGCCAAACCCAAGCCCGATATTGAGCAGGTCGAAGTGGGTCACCAGCCCATCTACATCGGTGTCGCCGGGCCAGACTTCGGGCTGCAGCACATCCACGGTGCCGTTTTGGAGGACAACAGGAAGAATGTTTTCCAGATCCGTCACTTCAATATTGACCGGGGTGGGGGAGAAGGTCACCGGAGTGGGGCCCTGCAGGGTGTCTGCCCGCAGGCAAAGCGTGAATAGCGGTGCGCCATCCGGAAGGGTCACGGTGTTAAGTCCGAGATCGAACCAGGACATGGCAATAATGCCTTCGTCTGTAAGATTAAGGTTGAAGTCTGTTGCCGGATTCAGCCCGGGGAGGTTACCGGCTAATATCAGAGTGTCAAAGCTGAGCCGGTCTTCGTCCCAGTTGATGGATAGCTGTACAGTGCCAACATCCGTGAAGTTTTCAACGGTCACGTCGAGGCAAACCACCTCACCAGTGTCCACCATAGCGCTACCGATCTGCAGCGTCACATCATCCGGTCCTCCGGAGCCCTGTATGAAAGCCCCGCCGTTGACCGGTGTGAATTCAATGCCTTCCACATTCTCTAAAAGGAAGGGGTGAATGGACGCATTGAAGCTAATTCCGGTTGAGCTGCCCGGATCCCCAATTGCATCGAAACACAATTCAAAGAGCACATCTCCGTCTTCAACCAATATCGCATCAGGTGCGGTAGCATTCCAAATCAGGCTCAGTTGCCCAATATCCGAATTGCTGTCGTCAATGCTGAAGGTGGCCACATCGCCAAGAACGCCACCTGTAACCCCGGTATAGCTAAGTATACCTGGCAGCCAACCCACTCCTGCTTCAAAACCAGTAACTTCAGCTGCACCAGAGACGGTTACGGGTACGCAGAAGTTGGTATTGGTATTCACGACTGCTTCGCCAATCGTTACGGTAGCGGAATTTCCTGAACCGCCGCAATTCGGTGTTATGGGAGCGGGGCTGTAGGTTGTACCTGCTGCATCTGTAATCGTGAGGCTGTAGGCAAGATTATCCGGTACATTTTCTAAAGTTGAAAAGAAAGTGTCCTGCTCTACGAATCCCGTACTCCATTCAAACGTGTAGGGCGGTACCCCGCCACTCCATACCGCACAGGATATGGAGGCTAAAAAAGTACCATCCGGGAATCCGGTACAACTGATGGAATGGCCGGTTAGGAATTCACCCGTAACCGTGCAACTGCCATTCTCAAAAGTAGCAGCTACCTCAGTCCCGCTTTCCAGGTAACTGGCCAGGATGCTGTCATCAAATGCTATGTCGGTGGAGCTGCCCGGATCGCCTACGGCATCGAAGCAGATTTCAAAGAGCGTGGCATCTTCCTGTATCGGCAGGCCTTCCGGGATGTCGATATCCCACTGTACAGTCAGTTGCCCATTGCCGGTTTGAGAAAGGTCAAGCCCATCGTCAAGCAGGGCGGTCAGCGCCCCTTCATTGACGCCTGTGAAGGACAGGACATCAGTGGACCAGGTCAGCGCAAAATCCAGTTGGGTAATAGGCGGGACCCCGCTTGCTTTGACTGGAATACAGATGGAACCGCCCTCGGCTACCGTTTCATTGGCAACGTAAATGGTGGGGTCACCTCCTGTTCCCGGGCAATCGGGCGTAGCTGGCCCCGGAATACTCGTGCAGCCGTTCGCATCTGTAATCGTTACGGAATAGGACTGATCGGTGCTCACCCCGGCAAGCGTACTAATGATTTCATCGGTGGTCTCTGTAAAGCCGGTGCTCCACTCAAACGTGTAAGGCGTTTGACCGTCTGACCACACGGCGCAGGAAATATCCACGATTGTACTGCCATCCGGCATTATGGTGCATTCATAGGCGTAGCTGGTAATCAGCTCTTCGTCCTCAAGGGCAATACCTATCGCAAAATCGCAGCCGGTATTGGCATC
>PR_CR_10_Liq_3_inCRDRAFT_1000113_pt1 | contig 23558 bp, 22 predicted proteins | sample PRCRCaboRojoPR_2_FD_10240 | JGI IMG/M metagenome (IMG submission 10240)
CCTGCCACTAAAGGTCAACATGGCGGGTGTCATCCCCGCTATCTTTGCCAGCTCCATTTTGCTGTTCCCAGCCTCGGTTGCGCAGTGGTTTGGTAGCGCCGATAGCGCTGATTGGTTGCAGGACCTTGCGGTCGCGATTGGTCCAGGGCAGCCACTTAATATTTTGCTGTTCACCGGGTTCATCGTGTTCTTCTGTTTCTTCTACACGGCACTGATGTTTAACCCCCAAGAGGTCGCCGACAACCTAAAGCGTTCCGGTGCGTTTGTCCCAGGTATTCGTCCGGGGCCACAGACCGCCAACTATATCGACGGCGTGCTCACACGGTTAACGGTTTTTGGTTCTGCCTACATCGCTTTGGTGTGTTTGTTGCCGCAGTTCCTGGTGGTGATGTTCAACGTGCCGTTCTACCTGGGTGGCACCTCAATGTTAATCGTGGTGGTTGTGGTCATGGATTTCATGGCGCAAGTCCAAAGTCATTTGATGTCACATCAGTATGAAGGTGTGATGAAGAAGGCCAACCTGGCCAATTCCGGCCCTGCTGGCCGGCTGCGGTAGGTTCCAGGAGCAAAAGATGAAAGTACGAGCTTCCGTTAAGAAAATCTGTCGGAACTGCAAAGTGGTTCGGCGCAACGGTGTAGTACGTGTGATCTGTTCGTCAGATCCACGTCATAAGCAACGCCAAGGCTGAAAGCATTGAGTTTTGTTCCACAAATCAGTAATATTCGCGCCCCTTTAACCGAGGGGGTTGCGACTACTGTGGTGGCCGCCCAATGGGCCGTTGCTACAGTCAACGTTTGGAGATAAATCGATGGCGCGTATCGCCGGTGTCAACATTCCTGATAACAAGCATGCAGTGATTTCGCTGACGTACATCTATGGCGTGGGTCCCACTCAGGCCAAGCGATTGCTAGAAGCCACGGGTATTGCGCCCACTACTAAGGTGGGTGAGTTGTCCGAGGCCGAGCTCGATCAGTTGCGTGGTTTGATCAGCGAGATGACCGTCGAGGGCGACCTCCGCCGTGAGGTCTCGATGAACATCAAGCGTTTGATGGATTTGGGTTGTAATCGGGGTCTGCGACATCGTAAGGGTTTGCCGTTGCGTGGTCAGCGCACTAAAACCAATGCGCGTACTCGCAAAGGACCGCGTAAGCCAATCCGTAAGTAAATGTGGGGACCGGCCCCGTGCCGGTCTCTTGTGTAGCTACATCCTAATTTGTAGTGTTGATATAGAAGTAGGGAAATCATGGCCAAGAATGCCAAAAACACCAAGACGACCAAGCGCAAGATTACTAAGCAGGTTGTCGACGGCGTTGCACACATCCATGCATCGTTCAATAACACCATTGTGACCATTACCGACCGACAGGGTAACACCCTGAGCTGGGCCACTGCGGGTGGTTCGGGGTTCCGTGGTTCGCGTAAATCGACGCCGTTTGCGGCTCAGGTTGCCGCTGAGCGCGCTGGTGAAGCCGCTAAAGAGTACGGATTGAAGAATCTGGACGTAGAGGTGAAGGGTCCCGGTCCGGGTCGTGAATCGGCGGTTCGCGCTCTTAATGCCTGTGGTTACAAAGTCAACAACATCACCGACGTGACGCCTATCCCCCATAACGGATGTCGTCCGCCCAAGAAGCGCCGCGTTTAAGCTGGCTGCCGAGGAATAGAACAGTATGGCTCGATATATTGGACCGAAGTGCAAGCTTTCCCGACGTGAAGGCACCGATCTGCAATTAAAGAGTGGCGTACGTGCCCTCGATGCCAAGTGCAAACCCGAAACCGCCCCAGGCCAGCACGGCGCTCGTCGCGGTCGCCTGTCCGACTACGGTATTCAGTTGCGCGAAAAGCAGAAAGTGCGTCGTATTTATGGCGTGTTGGAAAAGCAGTTCCGTAACTACTACAAGGAAGCGGCGCGCATGAAGGGCGCTACGGGTGAGAACCTGCTTCTGCTTCTAGAGGGACGACTCGATAACGTGGTTTATCGAATGGGTTTCGGCTCAACCCGTGCAGAAGCGCGCCAGTTGGTATCTCACAAGGGTATCCTGGTGAATGGTGCTGTGGTGAACATCCCCTCTTATCAAGTAAAGCCCGGCGATACTGTAGCTGTGCGTGAAAAGGCGAAAAAGCAGCTGCGCATTCAATCCGCGGTATCGCTTGCCGAGCAACGGGGTGAGCCCGAGTGGTTGGAAGTGAATGCCGACAAACTGGAGGGGACGTTCAAAGCCCGTCCTGACCGCCAAGACCTCTCTAACGAGATCAACGAAAACCTGATCGTGGAGCTGTACTCCAAGTAATTTTTTGGCAGTAATACGTTCCCCACATTCGCTTTTATTACAGGTGGTTTATGTCCAGTTCGGTTAATGAGTTTTTAACGCCCCGCGTCATCAAGGTTGACGAAAAGTCGTCGACGCGTGCTCAGGTAACCCTAGAGCCGCTCGAGCGCGGCTTCGGTCACACCCTTGGCAACGCACTGCGTCGTATTCTGCTGTCTTCTATGCCGGGCTGCGCCATTACGGAAGCCGAGATTGACGGTGTTCTGCACGAATACTCGGCGATCGAGGGCGTGCAAGAGGATGTCATCGAGATCCTGCTCAACTTGAAGGGTGTTGCCCTTACCATGGCAAGCAAGGACGAGGCCGAGTTCTCTTTGGTCGCTAAAGGGCCGTGCACCGTTACCGCGGGTGATATTCAAGTCGATCACGATGTGGAAATTTGCAACCCGAACCACGTCATTTGTACGATCACCTCTGACCGGGAAATGGTTATTCGTCTGGTGGCGGAGCGTGGCCGTGGCTACTCACCCGCCGACGCCCGTGAAAATCCCGAAGAAGAAACCCGTTCGATCGGCCGTTTACAGCTCGATGCATCATTCTCGCCAATTCGTCGTGTTTCTTATGTGGTGGATGCAGCCCGTGTTGAGCAGCGTACCGACCTCGACAAACTCGTTATCGACCTGGAAACGAATGGCACCATCGACCCCGAGGAAGCCATCCGTCGTGCGGCGACCATTCTCCAGCAGCAACTTTCAGTGTTTGTTGACCTGGAGAGCGAGGCACAAACTGCGACAGCAGAAGCGGATGACGAAGTCGACCCCATTTTGCTACGACCCGTTGACGACCTAGAGTTAACCGTGCGTTCGGCGAACTGCCTGAAAGCAGAAAATATTTACTACATCGGTGATCTTGTACAGCGCACCGAAGTGGAGCTTCTCAAGACACCTAACTTGGGCAAGAAGTCACTCACCGAGATCAAAGACGTATTGGCGTCTCGTGGCTTGTCTTTGGGTATGCGCCTCGAGAATTGGCCTCCAGCTAGTCTCCGAAATGACGAGCGTCTGCTGAGCGTCTAAGTTTATAGGACCCCATCGGCCTGCCGCGAAGGCAGCCTTACGAAAGGAATACAACAATGCGTCATCGTCACAGCGGTCGACAGCTAAACCGCAACAGCTCCCACCGCAAAGCCATGTTCCGTAATATGGCGGTGTCTCTGGTTGAGCACGAACTGATCAAGACTACTTTGCCCAAGGCGAAAGAGCTGCGCAGCTATGCGGAGCCGCTCATCACATTGGCTAAGACTGACAGCGTAGCTAATCGTCGTCTCGCCTTTGATCGCACCCGCAGCAAGGAAGCGGTCGGCAAATTGTTCAATGAACTTGGCCCACGTTATCAAGAGCGCCCCGGTGGTTACATCCGCATTTTGAAGTGTGGTTACCGCGCTGGAGATAAGGCACCCATGGCCTATGTCGAGTTGGTAGATCGACCTGAGCCTGAGTTTATTGATGATATTGAGGGTGATGACGACGAGTAAGTTATCGTCTCGCCGCGTTTCAAATGAAAACCCCGGTTGCTAGGCACCCGGGGTTTTTTATTGGGGTCTCATTAGAGCCGATAGGCGTCTTCTTACTGCAGGTGACATTGCTCGGGGTGCTATGTTCTGAGCGCACCCCGAGCAATGGAGCGACGGCCGTTTTTAGAAGGGCCTGTCGTTAGAAGGTTGCAGTTACCCTAAGCCAGGCAGCTCGGCCCGGTTCGGTGACCTGTATTTGCGTCGGGTCGAACGCGTTGCCTCTGTTGAGATGCTGAGCATAGGCTTTATCGAGGGCGTTATCGATACCGGATTCCAGTAGGACCGATGACGAGATCTGGTAGGACAGATTAAGGTTGACGATACCCCAGCCGGGTGTTTCGCGTACGTCGAGTCCCTGACCTGGGATGCCACTGGACGACAGGGTGTCAACGCGGGTTTGTGTCGCTGCCCATTGCAGCTGTGCTCCGGCGCTCCATGCCCCCTTATGCCAGTTCAGACTGGCCAGGCCTTCGAGGGGAGGGATTTGAGCGAGGTCTCGGTTATCTGTTCGGTTGGTACCTCGTACGCTAGAGAGTCCAAACTCCGCGTTGAGCCCCTCGGTCAGTGCGACCTGTAATCGCAATTCTGTACCCATCAGTGTGGCATCGATGTTTCGGTAGATACTGGCATTGTTCATGGGCTCTACCCAGCGATCGCGCAAGACATAATCATTGACTCGGTTGAGGTAGACAGCCGCTTCAAGATTTACCCGTTGCCACTGCTGGCTCAGCCCTAGTTCAAACTGATGGTGTATCTCCGGTGCCAGCCCTGGGTCGCCGACCCAGCGTGCGCTTGGCATCATGCCGTTAGAGGCAATGTAGCGCTCGGTTGCATCGGGCGTACGCACGCTGCGTGATACCCCGGCATACCAACGTTGTTGCCCGCTGTTGGGGGTGTATTCCAGCCGCAACAGACCGCCAATATTGCGGTCAGTACGGTCGGTGTCGGTATCACCGTAGTACAGCTCGTAGAGCGACATCGGGCTCAATGCCATACCTGCGGGTTTGACATCCGTTTCCGAGGCTGAAGAGGTCACATAGTCATAACGCAAGCCGCCTTTAACTGACCACGAGGGATTAAGCGGCCGCTCTAGCTCAGCGAATACACCGGTTTGATCGATACTGACGTCTGGCCATAGCAGAGAGTTCAATGCTGGAGGATCGATTGCATCATTGTAACGTTGCGCGGCGCGGTCATTGTATTGACCGTCAATGCCCACGGTCCATGCTCCCCAATCGTTGTTGAATTCGACAACAGCGCGTCCGCCAACCGTGTCAGAGGTGGAGGGGGCTCGCATTCGCATGGGTGAAGTCGTGCGTAGGCTATAGCTGTCCATGACGTGATCGACATTGGATGAGTAGAGCTCAAGACTCAGCTTATCGAGGTAGCCCCAACGTGTCTCTGCTTTTACGCGAACGGTGGTATTGATCGCTTCCGGGCTATCCATACCGGCGCCAGGGTAAAGTGCATCCAGAGTGTCCTGTCGGTCCAAACTCAGTTCTACACGGGTGTCCGTTGAGGGTGTATAGCCGAGCAGAAGGGTTCCCGCGTACTCTCTGTAGGCTGCACGCACAATCTCGCCGTTGCCGTCCTCATAATTGCCGCTATCGGACTGCCCAACAAGGGCCCTTACGTACATCTGCTGATTGCCTAGGGCGATATCTGCATTTAAATCACGGGTGTTGCTATTGCCACGCCATGCGGCTGACAGTTTACCGCGAATTTCTCCGTCGTCAGCAAAAGGCTCGGTTACACGAGAGAACAGAACAGTTCCCCCCGGACCACCACCACCATAGGCGAGTGTTTGGGAACCTCTAATGACGGTGACCTCCTCAAAGCCTATGGCCGAGGCGTAGGAGGTGGGTGGGTCCATCCGGTTTGGGCAGCCGCCGTGAACATAGGCCCCGTCAAGCAGCACGTTGAGTTGTGTCTGGCTAAGACCTCGGATGGTAGGGTCGATACCGTGGCCGCCCATGCGAGAGCCGGAAACGCCTAGCAAATCGCGCAAGCTATCCCCGGTTTCGAGCCCAGGGGAAAGCTGGTTCATATCAGTACGTGTGACCGCCGTTGGTATGGCTTGGCCTATTACGTTGACGGTCTCTATGACTTGGTGATCGTGATCGGCAACACTGAGGTGACTACAGCTAATAGCGGCCACCGCGCAGGTAAGCCGCTTTAAGGAGAATGTCATGGTGAACCCCGTAAATAAAAAGACAGTGATCGAGGGCGGGCACGTTGCCACGCCGGGAAGGATACAATGTCAGCTTAGGGGTGGTGCTCGACCTGTGAAGTCCGGGAATCGAGTCTGGTGAATGGGCTCAGTAATCGGGCCGATGACATAGCCTGAGCCACCTTCCGGCAAGAAAGCATCGACATCCACATGGGCGAGTGCGGCAGTGCCGGTGATGTGGCCCAAGACGAGGGCGGGGCACCAGTCGTCGCCGTCGCTCGCCAGATCGGGAATATCGAGGGTGGTGTAGCGCTCGCCTTGAACGTTACACAGCACAACGGTGACCGTGCCATCGTCACCTTCAATGGTCTGCACAACCGGCGCCACCAGCAGTGCCACCATGAATTGCATGACCAACGTAAGCCCCGCCAGTGCCAGAGCAATATTCTGGTTAGCGGGCGCTTTGTGTAATCGCTGGATAAGGGGCGAGCTCATGGCGCGCATTATAGGCTAGCGTTCGCGGGTGATGTCCAGTCTTGCTCTGAACTGCCTAAGTAAGATCCCCGTCGATTATTGACTGGGTCAAGAGCGGTGCAAGGAACCGGCCGGTATGGGAGTTCATGTTGGCCGCTACCTGTTCTGGGGTACCGGTGGCGATGATCTGCCCACCCCCTGAACCACCCTCGGGCCCCAGATCGATGAGCCAGTCGGCGGTTTTAATGACGTCGAGGTTATGTTCTATGATGACAACGGTGTTTCCGCCGTCCCGCAGCCGATGCAAAACCTCGAGAAGCTGTCGGATATCTTCGAAGTGCAGACCGGTCGTTGGTTCATCGAGAATATAGAGCGTGTTACCGGTGTCTCGCTTTGATAATTCTCTCGATAGTTTAACCCGCTGAGCTTCTCCCCCCGATAGTGTCGTCGCTGCTTGGCCGAGTCGCACATAGGACAAGCCGACATCCACCAGCGTTTGTAATTTGCGATTGATAGCGGGCACCGCCTCAAAAAAGCTGAGGGCATCTTCAACCGTCATATCGAGTACTTCCGATATGTTGCTGCCCTTGTAGCGGATTTCCAGGGTCTCTCGGTTGTAGCGCTTGCCTTTGCAGACATCACAGGGCACGTAGATGTCCGGTAAAAAATGCATTTCAACTTTGGTCACGCCATCACCCTGGCAGGCCTCACAGCGCCCGCCACGCACGTTAAAGCTGAAGCGACCTGGCTTATAGCCCCGAGACCGGGCCTCTTGGGTACCGGCGAATAACTCTCTAATGGGGGTGAATATGCCGGTATAGGTTGCCGGATTAGAGCGCGGTGTCCGACCGATGGGACTTTGGTCTATGTCGATACATTTATCGAAATGTTGCAGTCCCACAACCTTTTTATGGGCCGCCGCTTTGAGTGTGGTGGCGCCATTGAGTGCGGTAGCCGCCAATGGGTACAGGGTGCCGTTGATGAGTGTCGATTTACCCGACCCCGAGACGCCGGTGACGCAGGTTAGCAGACCTATGGGTAACTCAAGGGTCACATCTTGCAGATTATTGCCGCAGCAACCGGTGACAACCAGTTGTTTTGCGGTGTCAGGGTTACGTCGTTTGGTGGGCACCTCAATGCGTCGTTTGCCCGACAAATAGGCCCCGGTCAGGGACTGCTCGCTGTTAAGAATGGTTTGGATGGGCCCCTGTGCCACAACAGTACCGCCGTGAACGCCAGCACCCGGTCCGATGTCAATGACGTGATCGGCCATGCGAATAGCGTCCTCGTCATGCTCGACCACGAGCACCGTATTACCGATATCGCGCAGGTGGATCAGTGTGCGCAGCAGGCGTTCGTTATCCCGCTGGTGTAAGCCGATCGAGGGTTCGTCGAGGATATACATAACCCCTACCAGGCCCGCACCTATCTGACTTGCCAGTCGAATCCGCTGCGCCTCGCCACCGGATAAGGTTTCGGCACTGCGATCTAGCGTCAGGTAGTTAAGGCCAACATCGACGAGAAAACGGTAGCGGGCGCGTAACTCTTTTAGAATTTTATCGGCGATTTCGCCCTTGCGACCATCAAGCGTTAACGCTTCGAAGTAATCGTAGGCGTCACCCACCGAGAGATGGGTAATACTGGGTAGTGTGCGTTCATCAACATAAACGCTGCGCGCGTTTTCACATAAACGGGTACCGCCACAATCGTGGCAGGGTGCTGCAGAGACAAATTTAGCCAGCTCATCCCGCACCGACTGGGAATCCGTCTCCCGGTAGCGACGTTCTAGGTTGGGCAAGATACCTTCAAATTTATGTTTGCGCTTGAATACTGATCCCCGGTCGTTGACGTAGGCAAACTCTATTTCTTGGCTGCCACTGCCATGCAGAATGACATCTCGACATTTTTTCGGCAGGGATTCGAAGGGCTGATCAATGTCAAAGCCGTAGTGGTCCGCCAACGACGTCAGTAGATGGAAGTAATAGACATTCCGTCGATCCCAACCTCGAATGGCGCCTGCGGCCAAACTGGCCTCGGGGTGGGCAACGACACGACCCTCATCAAAATATTGCGTAACCCCCAGGCCATCGCAACTCGCACAGGCACCGGCAGGGTTGTTGAATGAGAACAACCTAGGTTCCAGTTCATCGATGGCATGACCGCATTCCGGGCAGGCGTAGCGCGCCGAGAACAGCAGCTCCTCCCCATCGCCGTCCATAGGCGCAACGGCGGCCAAACCATCGGTTAACTCAAGGGCCGTTTCGAAGGACTCGGCTAAGCGCAAGCCCAAGTCGTCGCGGACTTTGAAACGATCGACGACGACTTCAATGGTATGTTTCCGCTTCTTATCGAGCTCTGGCACATCATCGAGATCCACAAGGATGCCGTCGACACGCACTCGGATAAAACCCGCCGCACGCATCTGCTCGAACACATGTAGATGCTCACCTTTGCGATCCCTGATCACCGGCGCCAGCAGCATGAGTTTGGCCCCTTCGGGCATGGCCAGCACCGCATCGACCATTTGGCTCACGGTTTGCGCTTGCAGCGATATGTTATGGCGCGGGCAGCGTGGATCGCCGACTCGAGCAAACAGCAGCCGCAAGTAGTCGTAGATCTCGGTAATGGTCCCCACCGTTGAGCGCGGGTTGTGGGAGGTGGATTTTTGTTCAATGGAGATGGCGGGAGACAGACCTTCGATATGGTCGATGTCAGGCTTTTCCATCATGGACAGGAATTGGCGGGCGTAGGTCGATAAGCTCTCAACGTAGCGCCGCTGACCCTCGGCATATAAGGTGTCGAAGGCCAGAGAGGACTTACCCGACCCCGAGAGGCCCGTGATAACTACGAGCTTGTCCCGGGGAATATCAAGGTCAATGTTTTTGAGGTTGTGAGTGCGTGCGCCCCGTACCTGAATGGTATCCATGAAACTCGTCTGCCACCGATGAAAACTCACCAGTATACGCAGTAAAGGGCGGGTCCGATGGCGTCGACTGCAACACAGTTTGCTACTCTAGTCTCAGAGCATTGTTGTAATCGTGATATTCTGCGGTTTTCGCAAGCGTTGTCCTACCGTGATCAGCAAAACCCCTTTTACCAGCGATGAGCGTCGCGCCGTCTTGGCGTTGGCGAGTTTGTACAGTTTTCGCATGCTCGGCCTGTTTATGGTGCTGCCCCTGTTAGGGGTTTACGCCGCCGGTATGCCAGGTGCCACACCAGCCATGCTGGGCCTTGCGTTGGGGGCCTACGGCTTGACCCAAGCCGCGCTTCAGCTGCCATTGGGGTGGTTGTCGGATCGAGTAGGTCGACGTCCGATCATTTTATTGGGGCTGAGTGCGTTTATTGCCGGCAGTCTCGTGGCTGCCTACGCGGAAACCCTAAACGGCATCATCGTCGGTCGCTTCTTGCAGGGATGCGGTGCCATCGCGGCGGCGCTGACAGCGATGGCTGCGGATTACACCCGTGACTCCCAGCGCACCAAGACCATGGCCATTATTGGAGCCAGTGTCGGACTGTCCTTTGTCATCGCGTTGGTGTTGGGGCCTTTGTTGGCGGCGGTGGGTGGTCTTGGGTTGGTGTTCATGACCACCGCCGGCATGGGCGTCATTGGATTTTTGCTGGTAGCGCTGGTGTTGCCCAAAGTACCGGCTGTGACGACGAGCACCTCAGGTGCTACGTGGCAGGCAAACCATATTTTTGGCGGTGGTCTACCGGTGCTGTACGCGGGCATTTTTCTACTTCACGGCATTATTATGGCGACCTTTTTGGTGGTGCCCGATCGACTTGCCAATACAGTGGGATTCCCCGCTGACCATCACTGGGCGGTGTATTTAGGCGCCGTTATTATTTCGGTGCCGCCTGCGCTTTTGTTGATGCGGCGCGGCCGCGGGGGTGACGATCCCCGGCGCGTGTTATTGATATCCGTGACGGCATTGTTGGTGGGCAGTCTCGCTGCCCTCAATGTGGCTGATTTGTACGGAATTGGTATTGGGCTCGTGAGCTTTTTTGTGGGTATCAACACCCTAGAGGCGGTGCTGCCGGCGCTGGTTACCCGTATCGCTCCCGATCGCTCGAGGGGTGCCGCTATGGGTGTATTCTCGAGTTGCCAGTTTTTAGGCATTTTTGTGGGCGGCAGTGCTGGCGGCTTTGTTCTGGGCAGTGGTGGACTGGTGGCTATTTCGGGGCTGGTAGCCGGCCTCACGATGATTTGGGTGCTGTTACTCGCCTTTGTGCCAATGGTCATCGCCGATACAGCTGAGACTGAGTCATCCCAGTAGCGCTTTTTTCATCGGCGATAGGCCTCTGCAGTCGCAACAGGCCCCGCTGCGTTGTTATAGTCAGAATCATTCCTGACCTCGTCGGGCTCAGTACAAACCCAGCATCAGCATTGGCTGTTGCTGTCGTTATTACCAGTGGAGAACAGCATGGCATCGCGCGGCATTAATAAGGTAATTCTGGTTGGTAATCTGGGGAATGACCCCGAACATCGTGTCCTGCCCTCAGGGGGCGCGGTGACCAATATCAGCATTGCCACCTCAGAAACCTGGAAAGACAAGAACTCTGGCCAGCAACAAGAGCGTACCGAGTGGCATCGCATTGTATTTTTTAATCGACTGGCTGAAATTGCCGCCGAGTATCTCCGCAAAGGCTCGAAAGTCTATGTCGAGGGTTCTCTGCGTACTCGTAAATGGCAAGATCAATCCGGGCAAGATCGTTACACCACCGAAATCGTTGGCAATGAAATGCAAATGCTCGATAGCCGAGGCGCCATGGGAGGCGATCAAGGCATGTCGGGTGGTATGGGTGGTCAGCCCTCGCATGGGTACGATAGCCAACCGTCTGCGCCTCAAGGCTCATCCGGGTTCAGTCAAAGCGCGCCCAACCTCGATCCTATCGACGACGACATCCCGTTCTGATAACCACGAGGGCTGCTGTTGAAACTCCTGCTGTTAGGGGGCGATACCCCCGTGGGGCATTCTCTAAGGGCGTTTATACCGCCCCTGCAACGTCATGAACTGGTTCTGACGCCCCTTGAGGGCACACGCTGGAAGCGCGAACGGCAGGTTAAGAAAATGCTCAGAGCGGTTGAGCCCGACATGATCGTGGACAGCCGTATTATCAGCTTCTGGGACGGCAGCGAATCCGTTTCTTCCGCCGAGCTTGAGCGCACACAGTGGCTCGCGCGTTCAGCACAACGGCTTGGCATTCGGTATTTTTATCTGTCTAGCTCTCAGGTATTTGCCGGGTCCTTAAAGCGACCGTACCGAGAGAGTGATACCCCCGATAGTCAAGAGCCCAAAGGTCAATTGCTGTTGAAAGCCGAACAGCTCGTGCGGGATACGGTGGAAGATGCGTTTGTGCTGAGGCTGGGGTGGTTGTTCTCCGGTCGTGGACCCAGCCACTTCAAGCTCATGTTGGATCAACTGTGCGCTGGAGAGAGGCTTAAAGCAAGTGACTCCCGTCGGGACTGTCCTGTTCATACGGCCGAAGTTGCGCGGGTTGTTGCGGGAATTATCGATCAGATAAGTGTTGGGGCGCCGGCGAGAGGCCTGTATCACTACGGTAGTGCCGGCGACACGGGTTATTTCGCTTTTTGTGAGGCGCTGGTGGCGTTCGCCTCCCAATTTGACGTGTTTTCCCACGCCACCGAATTGCTCGCGGAAGAGTCGATGCCCGAGGGATTCGCCATCAATCGCTCCCTCGATTGCACAGCAATAAGGCATCAATTTGGCATCCAGCGTCGCCCATGGCGAGACTTTGTCGAGCGGGCGGTGCGTCGTTACATTGAACTCTACTGTAAAGAGGTTAGCCATGACCGCTAATGAACCCGTGGCTTTGAATATTGCAGTGCTCACGGTCAGTGACACCCGCGACGAAACCAATGACACCTCTGGGGACTATTTGGCTCAGTCTGCCGAGTCAGCGGGTCATCGCGTCGTCGCGAGAGCTATCGTAAAAGATGATATCTACGACCTGAGGGCGTCTGTCTCACAGTGGGTTGCCGACCCTGCCATAGACGTCATATTGACCACCGGAGGTACCGGATTTTCTGGGCGTGATTCAACGCCCGAGGCGCTTATGCCTTTGTTTGATAAGCAGATTGAGGGTTTCGGCGAAGTCTTCCGGCAGCTATCCCTGACAGAAATTGGCTCCTCAACCATTCAATCGAGAGCCTTTGGCGGTTTTGCCAATAATACGGTGATTTTTTGTATGCCCGGGTCAACGGGTGCTTGCCGCACCGCTTGGCAGGGCATTATCGAGCAGCAGCTCGATAGTCGTCATCGCCCCTGTAATTTTGTTGGGGTGTTGCGGGTACGGCAGCAGGAGAGCTAAGTATGGCGTTAACGCCACTACCAGAGGCCCTGTCATACCTTCTGACCCGGGTGCCTTCACCGCCCGAGACTGTGTTGCTTCCCTTGGTGCAGTGCTGCAATCGCGTGCTCGCCCAGTCCGTTACGGCGTCGGTTGACGTACCTGGGTTCGACAATAGCGCCATGGATGGCTACGCCGTGCGTGCAGCAGACTTGCCTGGCGAGCTCCCGGTCACTCAACGTATTCCCGCCGGTATTGCGCCGGAACCTCTGGCGCCGGGCAGCGCTGCGCGAATTTTTACCGGTGCACCGTTACCGCCGGGCGCAGATACGGTTGTCATGCAGGAAGATGCGTTGGCCCAGGGTAACGGCGTTGCAATTCTGGGCTGCCCTACAGTGGGTGCTCACATTCGACGACGAGGTTGTGACATTGCAGCAAATTCCGTGGTGTTAACCGCGGGGCAAGTGCTGACACCACAGGCGGTGGGTCTTGCGGCCTCGGTGGGATGCGCCCAGTTGTCTGTCTACCGCGCATTGCGTGTTGGGGTTGTGACCACGGGTGATGAACTGGTTCAACCAGGCAATGCCTTGGCACCCGGGCAAATCTACAACAGCAATGGTGTGCAGGTGCAAACCCAACTTCAGCTATTGGGTATGGACGTGGCGTTGGTCGATAGCCTGCCCGATGACCCCAATGCGATCGGCTCCACCTTGGAGCGGCTCGCGGGTCAGGTTGATTGCCTTATCACTTGCGGCGGTGTCTCGGTAGGGGAAGAAGATCACGTGCGAGCACAAATCCAAGCGCGGGGCCGGTTAGATTTATGGAAGCTTGCCATTAAGCCGGGCAAACCCCTAGCCTTCGGCGCCATTAAACAGACCCCCGTATTCGGATTGCCCGGTAATCCTGTCTCGGCGTGGGCCACCTTTGCACTGGTGGTCAAGCCCTGGTTGATGCGCGCTCAAGGGGCCGAGGCTATTTTGCCTCGCCGTTACGCTGCTATTGCAGAGTTCGACATTCCAAGGCCCGGTACCCGAGAGGAGTACTTGCGGGTTGAACTGCATGAAAATACCGTGGCTTCCACAAAACCCGGTCAGCGCTGGATTGCTCGACTCGCCGGGGATCAAAGTTCGGGTGTGTTAAGCAGTGTCAATCGATGCGATGGACTTGCCGTCGTCCCCATTGGTCAAACGGTGTCCGCTGGGGATGTGGTCGATGTACTGTTAATGCCGTCTTTACTGTATCCATTGGCCGCTTGAGGCCTGAAGTCAGCCGTTAAAGCGCTGGAACACCAAGGTGGCGTTGGTTCCGCCAAACCCGAAGCTGTTCGACATGACGCGCTCAAGGTTTGCGTCTTGAATAGTTCTAGTTGCGATGCGCATCCCTTGCGCTTCTGGGTCTAGGGTTTCGATATTAGCGGAGCCCGCAATAAAACCCTCTTGCATCATCAGCAGCGAGTAAATGGCCTCCTGTACGCCGGCAGCGCCGAGGGAATGACCCGAGAGCGACTTGGTTGAGCCGATCCAGGGTGTGTCATCACCTTCACCGAAAACCGCTCGCACAGCGTTGAGTTCCTGTAGGTCTCCTGCCGGTGTGCTAGTGCCGTGGGCGTTGATGTAGTCGATAGCTCCCTCCACGGTTGTCATCGCCTGCTGCATACACCGCTGTGCCCCTTCGCCCGAGGGGGCCACCATGTCATAGCCGTCGGATGTGGCGCCGTAACCGACTAGCTCGGCGTAAATCTTGGCACCTCGTGCGAGCGCGTGGTCGAGGGATTCGACGACGAGCATGCCGCCACCACCGGCAATCACGAAGCCATCGCGATTAGCGTCGTAGGCCCGCGATGCGGTGGCGGGTGTCTCGTTGTACTGTGTTGACAGCGCTCCCATGGCATCGAACAGGCAGCTCAGCGTCCAGTGTAACTCTTCGCCGCCACCTGCAAATACCACGTCTTGTTTGCCAAGCATGATCTGTTCCGCTGCATTGCCAATACAGTGAGCACTGGTTGAGCAAGCGGAACTGATGGAATAGTTCACACCCTTGATTTTAAACGGAGTAGCTAGGCAAGCGGAGACGGTACTGCCCATGGTTTGCGTGACACGGTAAGGACCAACTCGCCGAAGGCCGCGCTCACGCAATATGTCGGCGGCTTCCACTTGGCTGGCTGAAGATGCGCCACCTGAACCTGCGATGATGCCGGTGCGAGGATTGGAGACTTGTTCTGGGGTGAGCCCGGAATCGGCGATGGCTTGCTCCATACTGAGGTAGGCGTAGCCTGCCGCATCACCCATAAAGCGCCATTGTTTTCGATCGATCTCGGCGGCTAGATCGATATCCGGTTGTCCCGCAATGTGGGAGCGCATACCCGCATCGATGTGTTGTTGGCATGTGCTAATGCCCGAGCGACCCTCTCGTAGAGACTCGGTCACCGTAGCGGCGTCGTTTCCAAGGCACGACACGACACCTAAGCCGGTAATAACAACCCGTTGCGCCATTAGAATGCATCCGTTGAGGTAAACAGACCGACCCGTAGATCGGTGGCGGTGTAAATCACTTTGCCATCGACAGCCACTGAGCCATCGGCAATGCCCATGATGAGCTTGCGTTCTATGACCCGTTTCATTTGTATGCTGTAACTGACTTTGCTGTGGTTGGGCAAAATTTGGCCCGTAAACTTAACTTCCCCTGACCCCAATGCTCGTCCCTTGCCCGGATTACCGCGCCAACCGAGGAAAAAGCCCACTAGCTGCCACATGGCGTCAAGGCCTAGGCATCCGGGCATGACTGCATCACCCGGGAAGTGGCAAGAGAAGAACCAAAGCTCAGGGTTGATATCGAGCTCCGCAAGGATTTCACCCTTGCCGTGTGTTCCACCTTCCGAGCTGATGTGCGTGATGCGATCGAGCATCAGCATCTGATTAATGGGTAGCTGGGCGTTGCCCGGGCCAAACAGTTCACCCATGCCGCAAGCGACGAGCTCATCTCGGTCATAAGCGGCTTTGGGTGTGTGTGCATTAGGCGTCATAAGGTATCCGGAAAGGGTGTAATCGGAATATAAATGCAGTCGTTGAGCGCATTCGTCTCGGCCTGAAACGTTGCTACCGTAAAGTTGATAATGAATTATGCAGCGGCTTAGATCCTGTTGGCCTAATCGTCAATTGTAAGGATTGGACACCCTGTGTCCAGCATAGTGTTAATCGTGTCTTTAATGTTGGAGTGAATCTGTATCAATGATGTTCATTGGGGATGTTGTGCTCGCTCCTATGGGCTAGGATGAAGCCACGCTTCTTATCGTTCAGGTAAATAAACTATGCTCATTCCCGTTGTCTTGTCGGGCGGCGTTGGCAGCCGCTTGTGGCCCGTGTCTCGTGAAGGTCGTCCGAAGCAGTTTTTGCCCTTGGGCGGCACTGGCAGCATGCTGCAAGAGACCAGTCAGCGACTGCAGGGTATCGAATCGGCCGCCCCGATTGTTGTCTGCAACGACCAGCATCGCTTTATGGTGGCAGAACAGCTACGCGGGGTTGGTATCGAGCCGTCGGCGCTTATCCTCGAGCCCGCCGGCCGCAACACTGCACCGGCTATCGCTTTGGCGGCGTATCGTGCGCTGGCTATCGACCCCGAAGCGGTGTTGTTGGTGTTGCCTGCGGATCATCATATCGCCGACGCCGAGGCGTTTACTGCCGCTGTCAGTAAGGCTGCGGTCGCCGCCGAGTCTGGGCGTTTGGTGACCTTTGGGGTGGTACCCGCTCGAGCGGAGACTGGCTATGGCTATATTCGCTGTGGCAATGTTATCGATGCTGATATTTCGGAAATTGCCGAGTTTGTTGAAAAGCCCGATGCAGAAACCGCCGAGGCGTATATAAGGGCGGGTAATTATCTCTGGAATAGCGGCATGTTTTTATTTCGTGCAGACCGGTATCTCGATGCGCTACAGCAGTATGCGCCCGCGATTCACGCCGCCTGTTCAAAGGCGATGACCGAGGCCAGTATCGATCTCGATTTTACCCGTCCTGACACCGAAGCGTTTCTGTCCTGTCCCTCTGACAGTATTGATTATGCGGTCATGGAGCACACCGACAAGGGTGCTGTGGTGGCCTTGGACTGTGGCTGGAGCGATATCGGTGCTTGGTCAGCACTGTGGGATGTGGGACACCCAGATGCCGATGGCAATGTGACCGAGGGGGATGTGCTGGTAGACGATACGCACAACTGTTATTTCCGAAGTGAGAGTCGTCTTATCACCGCTACCGGTGTCGATAATTTGGTGGTTGTTGAAACCGCTGATGCGGTACTGGTGGCTGCTCGCGATAAGGTGCAGGGCGTTAAAAAAATTGTCTCTGCTCTGCAGGCCGCCGGACGACCCGAGGCAACGGTCCACCAACGGGTGTTTCGCCCTTGGGGCTCTTACGAGTCGTTAATCGTCGGGGAGCGTTTTCAGGTAAAACGTATCGTGGTGAATCCCGGGCAGAAATTGTCACTGCAAATGCACCATCATCGCGCAGAGCATTGGATTGTTGTCCAAGGCACCGCCGAAATTACCAATGGCGATGAGGTTTTTATTTTGCGCGAGGATCAGTCGACCTATATTCCCCTCGGAACACAGCATCGGTTAGTGAATCCCGGCAAGATTCCGTTGGAATTAATTGAGGTTCAGTCCGGCTCCTATTTAGGTGAAGATGATATCGTTCGATTCGAAGATGTTTACGGCCGCTAGCCACCTGCCATTAGAGAGGACCTAGAATGATTAAGAAGTGTTTATTTCCCGTTGCCGGTTATGGCACCCGCTTTTTGCCTGCAACAAAAAGTATGCCTAAAGAAATGCTACCAGTCGTTAATAAACCCCTCGTGCAGTATGGGGTCGAAGAGGCCATGCAGGCAGGGATGACGAATTGTGCTTTTGTGACCGGTCGTGGTAAGCGGGCCATTGCCGATCACTTTGATATTAGCTACGAGCTTGAGCATCAGATTGCCGGCAGCAAAAAAGAAAATCTCCTCTCCAGTATTCGCGATGTCATTGATCAGGGTGTCTTCACGATGGTGCGGCAGCGAGAAATGCTGGGCCTGGGACACGCCATTCTGACCGGAGAGCCGTTGATTGGTCCCGAAGCATTCGGCGTCGTGTTATCCGATGACTTGTGTATCAATGCCGATGGTCCTGGGGTGCTGGCGCAAATGGTAGAGCTGTACAAGCAGTTCCGATGCTCAATTGTTGCGGTTCAAGAAGTACCCATGGAAGCTATTTCTGCTTATGGTGTTATCGCGGGTGAATGTATGCGTGATGGGCTGTATCGGGTCGATAGCATGGTAGAAAAACCCAGTCCCGAGACCGCCCCTTCGAATTTAGCCATTATTGGACGCTACATTTTAACCCCCGATATTTTCGACATCATCCGAAATACCGAGCCGGGCGCGAATGGCGAGGTGCAAATTACGGATGCGTTGCAGACCCAGGCGCAGACCGGTTGTGTCATGGCCTACAAATTCCAGGGCAGACGCTTTGACTGCGGTAGCGTGCCCGGGTTTGTGGAGGCAACTAACCACGTGTATGAAAATATTTATCGGACGGATATGGCATGACCGACGCTCTGACTTGTTTTAAAGCCTATGACGTTCGGGGTCGCATCCCCGATCAGTTGAATGAAGATATTGCCTGCAGGATTGGCAAGGCCTACGCGGCAGTGATTAAGCCAAAGACCGTCGTGGTGGGGCATGATATCCGCCTGACCAGCGAGGCCATTAAAGCGGCGTTAGTCGATGGCCTGTGCAGTCAAGGTGTTGATGTCTTAGATATCGGTCTTTGTGGTACCGAAGAAATCTACTTTGCCACGTCCCATTTAGGTGTTGACGGTGGTATCGCGGTGACCGCCAGTCACAATCCTAAAGACTACAACGGCATGAAGTTTGTCCGCGCCGAATCAAAACCCATTTCGGGTGATTCGGGTCTGAAAGAGATTGAGGCCCTGGCCGCACAGAATACCTTCAATGATGCGTCACAGCGGGGAACTTACGGACAGGTGTCTACCCTCGACGCTTACATTCAGCACCTATTAACCTATGTCGACGTGGCAGCCTTAAAACCACTGCACATTGTGTGTAACGCCGGTAATGGCGGCGCGGGACGGGTTATTGATGCCCTTGAGTCCCATTTGCCGTTCACGTTCACTAAGCTGCATCACGACCCCGATGGGCATTTCCCCAATGGTGTACCGAACCCATTATTGGTTGAAAATCGTGCTGTCACTGCCGATGAAGTTCGCGCACGGGGCGCTGATTTAGGTATTGCCTGGGACGGCGATTTTGATCGCTGCTTTTTCTTTGATCACCACGGCGAGTTTATTGAAGGCTATTACATTGTTGGACTGCTTGCGGAAGCGTTCTTGAGTAAAGACGGCCCCCAGCGCGTAGTACACGACCCCCGTCTGGTTTGGAATACCCGGGATATTGTCGAGAGCGCCGGTGGTGAAGCGGTACAGTCGAAGACAGGCCATGCGTTTATTAAGGAGCGTATGAGAGAAGTCGATGCGGTTTATGGTGGTGAAATGAGTGCCCACCATTATTTCCGTGATTTCGCCTACTGCGACAGCGGCATGATTCCATGGTTGTTGGTGGCGGGTTTAATCGCTGAAAAGGGTAAGTCACTGGCCGATTTAATCGCCGAGCGAGCCGAGGCGTTCCCCTGCTCTGGGGAAATTAACCGCACCATTTCAGACCCCAAGACGTTGATCAATACTGTAGAAGCTTCCTACGGTCACGGTTCTCGCCGCGTCGAGTATGTCGATGGATTGAGCATTGATCTGGATGACTGGCGCTTTAATTTGCGCATGTCAAACACCGAGCCGGTAGTGCGACTTAACGTTGAAAGCCGGGGTGATCGTGATCTTATGGAGCGCAAAACCGCCGAACTCCTGGCGATGATCGATCAGGCATAAGGTCCGATCGGCTTCCTTGTACAGGGGCGTTCCTATACCGGGGCGTTCTTGTGCCGGGGCGTTCTTGCGTAGAGGACTTACTGGTCTCCGTTAGCGTTTCGCCAGGCGACCGCAGCAGCGGCTGTTGATGGATCCAAGCTATCGAGATCAGCCCCCGATTCGAGGGTGGCAAGTATCTGTTTACCGATGACTTTACCCAGCTCAACGCCCCATTGGTCAAAGGCGTTGACATCGAGTAATCGACTCAAGAAGAAGGTTTTGTGCTCGTAAGCGGCGATCAGTGCCCCCAATCGATAGGGTGTGACGGCATCGAACAGTAACAGCGAATGGGGGTGATTGCCGGGCATTTCGAAATGAGGGGCCAGAGCTTCATCTTGACCACGAGATGCCGCCAGCGCCGCCGCTTCGGCCGCTGAGCGGCCTATCATTAGCGCGCGACTTTGGGCCAGAGCGTTGGCGGCTAACTTCCGGTGGGCATCGAGGTCGACATCAGCGTTGGTGAGAGGCAGGATGATATCGGCACTAAATGGCCGATTGCCCTGGTGCAAAAGCTGGTAGTAACTGTGCTGCCCGATAGTGCCCGCTGAGCCCCAAAGGACTGGGGCGGTCGGGTAGTCGCAGACAGCGCCTGTGGTAAGTTTCACCCGTTTGCCATTACTCTCCATGGTGAGCTGCTGCAAAAAGTCGGGAAGCGCCGACAACCGCTGAGAATAGGGTAAGACCGCGTGGGTGTCGGTACCCAGGCAGTTGCAGTTCCAGTATTCCAGTAGTGCTAGCATCATGGGCAAATTCTGCTCAGGCGGCATGCTGAGCGTATGGCCATCCATAGCTTGACCGCCGTCAAGCAGTGCTTGGAAGTCCTCCCAACCCCTGTGCAAGGCAATGACCAAACCTATTGCTGACCAAAGGGAGTAGCGTCCCCCGACCCAGTCCCACATGGGATAGCACTCGGTGGGATCAATGCCAAACTCGGCCGCTGCGTCCAGATTGGTGGTTACCGCCACCACGTGTTGCTGAATATCTGTCTGCGCCGCCCCCGCGGAAAGCAGCCATTGTCGAGCGCGCAAGGCGTTGGTCAGGGTCTCTTCGGTGGTGAAAGACTTCGAGCAAACAATGAATAGTGTGGTGGCGGGGTTAAGGGCAGCGAGAATTTCATCGAGATCTTGGGGATCAACATTGGCCACGAAGTGCGCACGCAATGCCGGACTCGAGGTGTTAAGCGCGCGACACACCATACGTGGCCCCAAATCCGAGCCGCCGATGCCGATATTGACCACATCGGTGAAGGGAAGCCCTGTAAATCCGCAGCGTTGGCCATCGTGAACTTGTTTCACCAATGACTGCATGGCTGCAAGGGTTTTGGCAACACCTTGGGAGAGGTCTGGGAGGTGCTGTTGCTGGGTACCCCGTAGCAGCGTGTGCAGGGCCGGACGCTGTTCGGTCACGTTGACCGCCTCACCCAAGGTCAGGCGCTCGAAGGCGTCTTGCAGCTCGTACTCCTCAGCAAGCGCAAAAAGTGCCTGTAATCCTTGGGCGTCAATGCGTTGCTTGCTGAAATCTAGGGTGAGACCCGCGGCATCAAGGCGGGTGTAGCTGAGTCGGTCAGTATCGGTTCGGAACAGGTCGGCTATGGCTACATCTGCCAGTCGCAACCGGCTTCGTTCAAGGGCGGGTTGCGTCTTGCTGGCAGGTATTCGCATGGTCAGGATGCTCTAGTCGTTAATGTGCCCGTTGCGTTGACAGTTCGGCTAGTTGCTTCAGGGCGTCTTTTGAGGGTGACTCTTTCAAGGTTGTCAGTGCGTTAAGCGCCGCCCGTTTGAAGGCTTCAGCCTGCTGTCGAGTGTAGTCAATGCTGCCGCTCTGGGCCACGGCGGTAATCACATCCGCCAGGGCGTCACTTGATTTATGTTCCAGAGCGTTGCGAACTAAAGCGCTGTGCTCAGCACTGCCCTCGCGCATGACGTGTATGAGCGGCAGTGTCGGCTTGCCTTCATTGAGGTCGTCGCCAATATGTTTTCCGGTGACCGCGGGATCACCGGTGTAGTCGAGAACGTCGTCAATCATTTGGAAAGCAATGCCCAGGTTCATGCCGAACTGGTAGAGCTGTTCCTGTTGTCTGGCTTGGGCACCTGCGAGGATGGCCGCGCCTTTGCACGCGGCAGCGAACAGGGCCGCTGTTTTTCTCTCGATAACCGCAAGGTATTGGGCTTCGGTGCTGGCGGCGTCACCTGCACGCACCAGTTGCAGCACTTCCCCTTCGGCAATGGTGTTCGTGGTATCGGCCATGTGCGATAGCAGCGCCATATTATCCAGTTGCACCATGAGCTGGAACGCCCGGGTGTAAATGAAATCACCCACGAGTACGCTGGGCGCATTACCAAATTGAGCATTGGCGGTGGGGCGCCCGCGTCTCAGGGCAGAGAGATCAACAACATCGTCGTGTAGGAGCGTGGCGGTGTGAATAAATTCAACAACGGCAGCAAACTTGCATTGCTCGTCACTAACCTTGCCAAGGGCTTGGGCGGTCAGTAACACCAAAAGCGGCCGGAGGCGTTTGCCGCCGGCATCGACTATGTAGTGGCCGATACTTTCGACCATGTCCACATCGGAGCGAAGGTGTTCCACAATCAGGTTGTTGACCTGATTGAACGCCTCCGCAACGTGTTGGCGGATGTCTTCAATCACAAGGGGTTCTCCGAAACAGCGCGGATTATAGGCAAGGGAGGCGATGCGTGTCATGGTTTGGGGCAAAATCGTTGCAAACAGGCGCTTTTAGGCTTGTATGGCGCCGATTTGCGCCCTATACTCCGCCCCCTCAAATTATTAGGCGCCGTTCTGACCCGCGGCGTTTTCCATGGTGCCTATGCTCTGCCCCGTCGGTCGTCGTCGGTCATACATAGCGAGCAGGCTAACTGAGAGGAACAACAATGTACGCAGTGATTGAAAGCGGTGGTAAGCAGCACCGTGTTGAAGAGGGCGAAACCCTCAAGCTCGAGAAGCTTGAAGTGGCCACCGGCGAGACGGTTGAGTTCGATCGAGTATTGATGGTTGGTGCCGGCAGTGATGTAAAGATTGGCGCTCCGGTGGTCGAGGGCGGCAAAGTCACTGCAGAAGTGGTTGCTCACGGTCGTCATGACAAGATCCGTATCGTCAAGTTCAATCGCCGCAAGCACTACCGTAACGAAACCGGTCACCGCCAGTGGTACACCGAAGTGAAAATCACCGGCATCACGGGCTGATAGGAGAGCACAATGGCACACAAAAAAGCAGGCGGCAGTACCCGTAACGGTCGCGATTCCGAGAGTAAACGCCTCGGTGTAAAAGTATTCGGCGGTCAAGCCATCAATGCCGGTGGCATTATTGTTCGCCAACGCGGCACGCGCTTTCATGCAGGTGATAACGTCGGCATGGGTAAAGACCACACGTTGTTTGCCACGGCGCAGGGCAAGGTCGAGTTCTACGTTGGCGGCCCCGACAAGCGCAAGCACGTACGCGTCGTTAGCGCTTAAATCAAGCGCTTAGCAGATTGACGCGAAAAGCCTCGTCACCTGACGGGGCTTTTTTTGTTGTGTCTTTGCACAACCAAGGCTTTTAAAGAAACACGGTACACTGCCCCAATGAAATTTGTAGACGAAGCCAGTATTGACGTTTTTGCCGGCAACGGCGGCAACGGCTGTGTCAGTTTTCGGCGGGAGAAGTTCGTACCCCGCGGTGGCCCTGACGGGGGCGATGGCGGTGACGGGGGCAGCGTTATCCTGCTCGGTGATGACGCTCTCAATACAATGATTGACTACCGCTATACCCGCCGCTTTCGGGCTGAAAACGGTGAGGCGGG
>PR_CR_10_Liq_3_inCRDRAFT_1000114_pt1 | contig 23343 bp, 22 predicted proteins | sample PRCRCaboRojoPR_2_FD_10240 | JGI IMG/M metagenome (IMG submission 10240)
GTCTGTGTCTATCATGCTATATAACATAGCAGATTTTTTTCAACCAGCCAAACTCGCGCACACGAGCGCGCGCGGTCTGGATTTAATTTTATTAAAATCTACTGTGTAATAAATTTTTAAGCATTTTGAAGGGCTCTTTTTCCCTCACTCATCGTTGCGTGCTCGCCTTCGTAGCTTAGGCTACGAGGCTCCGCAGCGCCTTGATTGAGGAAAAAACACCCTCGTTCAAAATACTCACTAACTTAATACACAGTGTACAAGCATTAGGCGGCTGTATAACTTTATCACTTATTATACGGCCTTTCAAAACTTAGAAAATAAGCTTAAATTTGAAGACGAGGTTCAGAAAATTACGAAATCAAGGAAAGCTATGGGACTAGAAGAAGCTATTTTACAAGAAGTACGTGAGCAGGGCATCGAGCAGAACCAGTGTTTCAGCCCCCAATTGATCAGACCCGGTTACAGGTCATAAACTGCAACTTTGATAATGGTAAAAGTTGATCTCGGAACTAAATATTGTTCATTTTTTTGATATTGTAACTCTACATTAAGGAAACCTGAAACCATGAAGAATACTGAACCAAAATACATAAACCGTATAACCGTTGACCCGGAAATTTGTCATGGAAAACCTTGCATAAGAGGAATGAGATGGCCTGTGGAAGTATTGCTAGATATGTTGTTGTCCGAAATGAGTATTGAAGAGATCCTTGAAGATCATCCGGAATTAGAAAAGGAAGACATTTTGGCTAGCCTTGAATATGCTAAAATGCTCGTATCTGGAAGAACCATAACCTTGGCGGCATGACATTTAAAGTCCTGTGCGACGTTCATATTGCCTACAAGGTTGTCCGCTTTTTTCAAAGTAACGGACACGAAGCTATTCATATAAACGATATTCTTGATAGCTACCACACCAAAGATTCTGAAATTAGCCGTTACGCAAACGAAAATGGCTATACGGTGATGACTAAGGACGCAGATTTCAGGAATAGTCATCTTCTTAACAACTCACCAAGCAGGGTATTAAAAATTAGTTTAGGAAATATTTCTACCAAGAGATTGATTGAAATTTTGGATGCCAACCTCGATGAAATAGTGAGGCATTTTAAGGCCGAAAAGTGCTTCGTTGAATTAGGAGATGGTTTCATGGAAGTGATCAATTAACCATAAAACCAAAATTGGCTATTTTGCAGTTCCGATCCTCCAAAATTGTCAATCCAATCTTGTTCTAATGAAACATTGCTCCATACTCACTTTCCTGTTCCTGTTCGTTATTGCTGCCCCGCAGGGCTTTGCGCAAAAGAAGCCAACCGGTGGACAGGGCATCGACTCCAAACTGTTTGATCAGCTGAAATTCCGCAGCATCGGCCCGGCCTTTATGTCCGGCCGCATTGCCGACCTGGCTATTGACCCGACCAACGAGAACGTATGGTACGTCGCGGTGGGCTCGGGAGGCGTTTGGAAAACCACCAATGCCGGTACCACCTTTACCCCCATTTTTGACGATCAGCCGGTCTACTCTATTGGCTGCGTAACACTTGACCCTAACAATCCTTACACGGTGTGGGTGGGGACGGGTGAAAATGTAGGCGGGCGGCACGCCGGGTTCGGAGACGGCATCTACCGGAGCCTTGACGGGGGCGCTTCCTGGGAAAATATGGGGCTGAAAAACTCCGAGCACATCTCCAAAATCATTGTGCACCCTGATGATTCGGACGTCATCATGGTCGCTTCACAGGGCCCGCTGTGGAGCCCGGGCGGCGACCGGGGCTTTTTCAAATCCACGGACGGTGGAAAAACCTGGAAGAAAACCCTCGGCGACGATCAGTATACCGGCGTAACGGATATGGTGTACGACCCGCGAAACCCCGACCGGGTGTACGCCGTGACCTGGGAGCACCACCGCACGGTAGCCGCATGGATGGGCGGTGGAGAAAAGTCCCGCCTGTACGTCTCCGATGATGCCGGCGATACCTGGCGGAAGCTGGAGACGGGTCTGCCGGAAGGCAAATGGGGTAAGACCGGGCTGGCGATTTCTCCCCAAAACCCCGATGTGCTGTACGCCGCTATAGAACTTAACCGCACCAAAGGCGGCGTTTGGCGGTCTGACAACCGCGGCGGCAGCTGGACGAAGATGTCGGATGCCGTAGCCGGTGCCACCGGACCACACTACTATCAGGAGATCTTTGCTTCCCCTCATAAGTTTGACCGGCTTTACCTGATGAACAACCGTTTGATGAAATCAGAAGACGGCGGCAAAACGTTCACCAATATGGACGAAACGGCCAAGCATGGGGACAACCACGCCGTAGCCTTCAAAGCATCAGACCCCAACTACCTGCTGGTAGGAACTGACGGAGGCGTTTACGAAAGTTTTGACCTGGGGGCTTCCTGGCGCTACATGGAAAACCTACCGCTGACGCAGTTCTACAAAGTCGCAGTCGATGATACCGAGCCCTTCTACAATGTCTACGGAGGCACACAGGACAACAGCACGGAAGGCGGGCCCTCCCGCACCGACAACCACCACGGCATCCGCAATGCTGACTGGAAGGTGGTCCTGAACTGGGATGGCCATCAGCCGGCAACGGAGCCCGGCAACCCGGATATCATGTACGGGCAGCGGCAGCAGGGCACCCTTTCCCGCATCGACCTGAAATCGGGCGAGGTCATTGACATCATGCCTCAGCCCGGGGCAGGCGAAGACTACGAGCGCTACAACTGGGATGCGCCCATCCTGGTGTCCCCTCATGTGCCATCCACCATTTACCACGCCTCGCACCGGCTTTGGAAATCCACCGACCGGGGCGACTCCTGGACCGCGCTTTCCGGCGACCTGACCAGAGATGAGGAGCGGCTGGCGTTGCCCATTATGGGAGCGGTGCAGAGCTGGGATTCTCCCTGGGATGTGGGTGCGATGTCTAATTTCAACACCATCACCTCTATCGCGGTCTCGCCAAAGAACGCCTCGGTCATTTGCATCGGCACCGATGATGGCCTGATACAGATCACCTCCGATGAAGGTGCGAACTGGAAAAAGATCGAAGTCAGCGCCCTCGGCGTTCCGGAGCGCTGCTATGTCAATGACATCAAAGCAGACCTGTTTGACGAAAGTACCTTTTACGTAGCCCTGGACAACCACAAGGAGGGCGACTACAAGCCCTACCTGTTCAAAACGACGGACAAAGGCGCAACCTGGACGGCCATGTCCAATGGGCTGGGCGGGAAAAACCTGGTCTGGCGCATTGTGCAGGATCATGTGGACAAAGACCTAATGTTTCTGGGCACAGAGTTTGGCGTCTATTTCACCGTAGACGGAGGCGCTCACTGGACGGAAATGAACGGGGGCATTCCCACCATCTCCTTCCGCGACCTTGCCATACAGCGGCGGGAAAATGATTTGGTGGCGGCTTCCTTTGGCAGGGGCTTCTACATTCTGGATGATTACACCGCCCTCAGAAGCGTAAACAAGGAGCAACTGCAGGAAACGGCCAGCCTGTTTGAGCCCCGGAAAGCCTGGTGGTATATGGAGAAATCTGTCCTTGATTTTGACGATGTAAGAGGCTCACAGGGCTCTCAGCTATTCGTGGCGTCCAATCCGGATTTCGGAGCAGTGCTGACCTACTACCTGAAGGAAGAAGTGAAGAGCCTGGCGCAGGTACGCAAAGCGTTGGAAGATTCATTGGCCACCAATCTTGCCTTCCCAGGCTGGGCGGCGCTCGAAGCAGAAACCCGGGAAATTAAGCCTTATGTGTACCTGGAGATTCAGGATACGGCGGGCCGGGTCGTCAACCGGGTAAAAGCAGACAATAAGCCCGGCTTCAACCGCGTGGCCTGGAATTTACGGGTTGGCGGCTCCGGAACGCTGATGCTCGATGGCAAAGAACAGCCTCTGACGGCTATGCTGGCTGCGCCCGGTGATTATACGGCCACGCTTCACGCCTTTGAGCAAGGGAAGAGCATCCGCCTGGCGGGTCCGGTAGACGTGAAGGTGGAGCGCCTGGGCGAACCCGCATTGCCGGGTAAGCCGATGGAAGAGGTGGTTGCTTTCTGGCGAAAATACGAACAGCTGACCCGGGATGTGAATACCCTGTCTGTGCAGTTGTCCAACGCCCGCAAAGCCAGCTCTAATTTATTCCGTGCAGCATCAAGCGCTGCCGTCAGCAGTGAGGTCCTGGAGCGCATCGCTACTCTGCAGGCAGGCCTTGATGCCCTCGACACACAGCTCAATGGCAATCCCGCGAAAAATGAGATTGGCGAAAAAGGGAAACCGACGATCGGTAGCCGGCTCTTTGCGCTGAACCGGGGCATTTCCACCTCTACCTACGGCCCGACGCCCACCCACCTGGAAACGGTCGGGATCATCACTTCAGAATGGCAGTCGATGAATGATAAGCTGATGCGGCTCAAAGGGGAGGCTAAGGAAATTGGGGCGCTGATTGTGAAGTCCGGAGGCCCCTGGGTGGAAGGGTTGGATTGATTGCTTATCCTCCGGGGTTATGCCACAGAGGCAGCCTGATGAGCGCTGTCTCTGTGGCATTTATAGGTTTGGGAACATCTATTCGCTATGATTTGCATGGGTGAGAGGCTCGAAGCGCTGCCTGCTGCTTTTTCGGTAGGGGCTGTTTTTCCGCTGGGACAGATGTTGTATCTTAGAAGCGGTGATGCCCAAACTCAGGAGAGAAAACTACTGTCGTCTTAAAAAAAACAAAAGCAATGCTAACCAACAAAACGATTTCCACCCCCCGCCTGAAGCAGTTTGTGCGCTTTTTCCGCGAAAGCGGCACCCCTGTCTTTTTTATCCACGGCAATGGCAGCTCTTCCTTCTTCTGGGAAGAAACCATGCAGAATCTGCCCGAAGGTTTCAGGGGCATAGCGCCTGACCTGCGCGGCTACGGCGATACGGAAGACCAATTGATAGATGCGACTCGGGGCATGGCCGACTGGGTAGCGGACTTTCAGGCTTTGCGCGAGGCGCTTGGCATTGAACGCTACCATATTGCCGGACATTCGCTGGGCGGGGCATTCCTGTTCCCGCTCATTGCTGAAGAAGGCGAACGCGTGCTGTCGGCTACCTTGGTGGCCCCGGGTTCCCCCTTTGGCTTTGGAGGCACGAAAGACGAGAAAGGGACACCTAACTATGCTGATTTTGCCGGCTCAGGTGGAGGCATCGTGAACGCTGAATTTGCCAAATTAATGGGCGAAAAAGACAGGAGCAGCGATAATCCGCAAGCCTCGCCCCGCGTAGTGATGAATACCTTCTACTGGAAACCGCCTTTCAAGCCGGAGCGGGAGGAAGAATACCTTGACTCCCTGCTGAGCCAAAAAACGGGTGACACCAAGTACCCCGGCGACTTTGTGCCTTCCGAAAACTACCCCTTCGTAGCTCCTGGAAATTATGGGCCTATCAACTCCACTTCACCTAAGTATATTGGGGCGTCGGTAGAAAAATTCATTCATACCGAAGCTAAGCCCCCTTTTTTATGGATACGTGGTGCCGAGGATCAGATCGTTTCGGATAATTCCCTGTTCGACTTTGGCACACTTGGCAAACTGGGGCTGATCCCCAACTACCCTGGCGAGGAGGTCTATCCGCCACAACCTATGGTCAGCCAAACCCGCTACGTACTCGAACAGTATCAGCGCAATGGGGGCACCTATACCGAAGTGGTTTTTGATGATTGCGGGCATACGCCTTTTGTAGAAAAACCGGAGCAGTTTTTAACCCGGTTCCATCCCTTTTTGGAAAACCATAAATAATGGTTTATTTCAAGACTTCTTTACCATAACCAAAACAAAAGGAATAATGATGAAGGATTTAAAAAGAGCTTTGCTTTTAGCTGTTTGTACAATGATGGCTTTTTCCACCCTTTCCGCACAACGCGTGGAGAGTGATTCGGAACTGATTGGCAAATGGGACCTCACCATCACAATGGAGGAAGACCAACTGAAGAACCTCGGGATTTTCAGGCACGGGCTGATGTCGTCCAAGGGCTTCCCGGGATGGCTGCAGGTGAAGCTGTCGGGCTTTTCTACGCTCGTGGGCTACTACGTGGGGTACGAGGGCAGTGCCCGGCCCATCGCCGAAATCCACTACGATGAAGCTAAAGACAAGTACCACTTTACCATTCCGCCACAGTGGATGGACATTGATGATATTTACTTTGAGTTCAGCCTGGAAGACGATAAGTTGTCTGGTTATAAAATGCTCGATGGCAATAAGCTTAAATTTACCGGTGTGCGCGCGCCAAGCCTGACAAGGGAGGAGCCACCGGTATGGGGCACGCCCATCAATTTGCTTACCGAGAACATGGACCGCTGGATCATCCCGGAGAACAATCAGTTCAAGATGGTTGACGGGATCATGATGAATGCCAAAAAAGGCGGCAACCTGATCTCCACTCAGAAGTTTGATGACTTCAAGCTAAGCATTGAGTTCCGCTACCCCGAAGGCAGTAATAGCGGGATTTACCTCCGCGGCCGTCATGAGATTCAGATCGAGGACTCCAAGGGAAGAGCGGATGATGTGAGTATCGGTGGCGTGTATGGTTTTATTGCACCAACGGTCAACGCGGCGAAAGCGCCAGGAGAGTGGCAGACCTATGAAATTACCCTGGTGGGAAGGCATGTGACGGTAGTGCTCAATGGGGTGGAAGTGATTTCTAACCGGCCCATCCCCGGCATCACCGGTGGCTCACTGGACAGCAACGAAGGCGAGCCCGGCCCCATTATGATTCAGGGCGATCACGGGCCAATTGATTTCCGCAAGTTTGTAGTGACGCCTGCGGTGAACTGATCTTTCTAAACTCAGGCTGTCCCTATATCTGCTGAGGCTATGTTTGGAGCAGGCTTGCAATGCCGAACGCTTCACACATAGCCTTAATTTTACTTTCATGGTAGGCTACTGAATGATATGAAGCATCAAATTTGCATCAACAGAGACTCACCCGATCTTTGTTTCATGAACCAATAATGACTTAGTACATGGAACAACCAACTGTAAAATCAGTAAACTGGAAGAATTATCTGAAAAGGACGGATATCCTTGATTTTGATGCAGTAATCATACAATCCCCGATTGTAAAACGACGTTTTGTGGATACGTATACCGATACCTTCCAAAAACCGGAAGTAGAATGGGCGATGAGGGATACCTATATTCAGGATAAGGGCATCAATCAGGACTTTGGGTTATTTTGATACACCTGACGAATTTTATAGTCAGCATCAGCAGAAATTAAGCCTTGTCAAAGGATGGGTGTACAAGTACTATGTACGACACCTGATGAACAAAAACGTGCAGCGTACACGAAGAAGAGGGCGCTCTATTTTGTAAGGGGCGTATAAATTGCTGGCATCTTACTAATTACACCCACAATCCAATACATCAGAAATCGAAATAAAAATTTTCAAACCATTTGGTTTGATCTGAGGATTTCTATATTTTGCAATCATGGTACGGCGCGACACACTCTGGAAAGCCCTCATTGAGGAATTGGTAGAAGACTTTCTGTATTTCTTCTTCCCGACGTATATGGATCAGATAGATCTCGGGCGGGGCGTAGTATTTTTGGATAAGGACCTTGAACAAATCATGCCCGAGGCGGATACCAGGCGACGGCATGCGGATAAACTCTTTAAAGTCTGGCTGAACGATGGTGAGGAGCATTGGTTTTTAGTACATGTGGAGGTGCAGGGTTATCCGGATACAGACTTTGCTTTCCGGATGTTCCAGTATTATTACAGAATTTTGGATCGCTAGAATAAGCCGGTTACGGCTATAGCCCTTTACACAGATACCAACCGGGCTTATCATGCCACTGCCTATCAGACTAGTTTTCTGGGGACGGAACTTACTTATCGTTTTCAATCGTTCATATTGGCAGACAAAACCCCAGAGGATTTAAGAGCTTCGGGAAATCCATTTGGGTTAGCCCTGGAAACCGCTTACCGGGCATTAGATCCTAGGTTGAAAGAAGATAATCAATTGATGATCAGTAAACTGGAGCTGATGCGCCACTTGTTGTCACAGGGGCTGGATAAAGCGAAAATCCGGCAGTTGTACAACTTCATCAATATGTATGTGTCCTTTCAAAATTCCGAGAATAAGCTTAAATTTGAAAATGAAGTACGCAAGATTACCAAATCACGAGAACCTATGGGACTGGAAGAAGCCATTTTAAAGGAAGTGCTGGAGCAAGGCATCGAGCAAGGCATCGAGCAAGGCGTCGAGCGTAAGGCTCATACCGTAGTAATCCGGGCTCATGAAAAAGGGCTTTCCATGGTTGATATTGCTGAGATAGCAGGTCTGACTGTGGAAGAGGTAGCATCCATTATAGCGGATTACGAGGCAGACAAAGGTACAAGCGGCTGAAGTGTTTATTGGACTGGAAAAACAGCTTTTACACCAAACAACCTTTCGGGTAGATTGAAAAGCGCCCCTATCCCCATTTCCCCTCACCATCCGGGTGTGCATCATTGGTACGCAGAGCCCGTAGAAATTCCGGGCGGGGAATAGTCGTCGCTCCCAAGCTAAGCAGGTGGCCGGTCTCCTGCTGACAGTCAATCAGGGTGAAGCCCTGCGCTTCCAGCCGATGGACAAGGGAGATGAACCCAAACTTAGAAGCATTGGAGGCTCTGGCAAACATAGATTCTCCAAAAAAGACCTTACCGATTGCAATACCATATAGCCCGCCCACGAGCTCGTTGTCTTTCCAAACCTCTACCGAATGTGCATAGCCAGCTTCGTGCAAGCGGGTATAGCCTTCCACCATTTCCCGGGTAATCCAGGTACCTGCCTGCCCGTTGCGGGGCTGTTGGGCGCAGGCCTGCATGACTTCCGTAAAGCACTGATCGTAGGTCACTTCAAACTTGCGCTGATTGAAATAAGGGCGCATACTTTTGGACACTTTCAGGTCTTTAGGGAAAAGCACACAGCGCGGGTCCGGGCACCACCACAGAATTGGGTCACCGGGGGCATACCATGGGAAGATGCCACTGCGGTAAGCCAGTAGCAGGCGCTCTTCAGACAAGTCGCCACCGGCTGCCAGCAAACCATCAAGGTTGGCGTAGGCCGGGTCGGGAAAAGCAATATGCTCAGGGTCGAGCCAGAAAACGGGCATGTGGTATCGGGCATTGTAGTTTATGATCGCCCAAAATACACAATTCAGGCAGGCATTTTGTTGACTTTACCGGCTAAACAAAAGCGGATTCGTTACTCCTTCCGCCTCCTGATGCCGGCGGTATAGCTTAACAAAGCGGGCAGCTACCGCAACGATATCCTTGGTTTCCAGCTGAAGGCTGAAAAAGAGCATAGTGTTCCGGTTGCCGTAAGTGCGCTGCCGAAGCCCGCGGACCTGATCGTTGAGCAGCGCTTCGATGTGCTGTAGCAGTCCGGGTTTTTCCTGCAAAATCTGAACAGCGTGATCCGGGTGCCCGGTATGCAGGGCTCGGGCAACCAGTTCCAGAAAGCGCTCCACTGCCCGGGTCAGTTCCCGCAGTTGCTCTTGCTGCCCCCGGGAAAAGGGGACAAGGCTGTTACGCACATAATCCCGGCAGGCGTCTGTCACCAATCGGACAGACTGCAGAAGATCCTGCTCAAGGTCATAAACCAGCAAGTACAGCCGACTGATTTCCGTATCGTCTTCCTCCACTTTTTGAATACTGCTGACGAGGCGGTACTTTAAGTCTTCGTGCCGTTCTTCCAGCGCCTGCATTTGTGCCGACACATCACTGAGCAGCCTGAGATCTTCTGTTACCAATCCTTCTACAGATTGCCGGAAAAGTGTGCGTACCTGATCCAAAGTGCCGGCAATGTAGGTGGCCGTTTCGGCTTGTAGCTCCTGCGCTGGCATTCTTCTGCGTCCGGTGGCTGCTTCCCGGGCTTCCTTCCGGCGCTCCTTGCGCTGATGGATCAGGAAAGTCCGGCTGATGAAGAACACGGCAGCAATAACAAGCCCACCGATTGCCCATACCCCGAACTGGAAAATCAGCCAGGCAAATGTCGCCGATACACTAAAGGCAATGATGGCTGTACCGAACCATCCGCCAATCACATTCAGCACACCGGCTACCCTGTACACGGCACTCTCCCGCCCCCAGGCCCGGTCTGCCAGGGAGGTACCCATCGCTACCATAAAGGAGACGTAGGTCGTGGAAAGCGGCAACTTCAGTGAGGTGGCAAAGGAGATCAACATACTGGCTACGGTGAGGTTAACAGCGGCACGCACCAGGTCGAAGGCAGCTTGGTCTTCCGCAGTGTCGGATGGCTTCACGGTTTCAAGGCGATTGTTGGTGTTGCGCAACAGCCGGTTGGGGATGATCCGCTGAAACCCTGCACCCATCAGTCGGGTATACCGCACGATGCCCCGTGCCAGCATATTAGGGGAAAAGCGTTCTGCGCCTTCACTCTGCCGCCCCAGGTTTACTTCCGTCTCCGTCACCGACCGCGACTTTTTGGACAACCATAGGGTGAGGATCATAATCAGGCCGGCGAGCAACAGCATGTAAGTGCGGGTACGTACCGGGCGCTGCAGCACCTCCATGCTGTACTGCCCCGCTTCCTCACCGGAGCCAGACCAGGCCATGTAAGACTCAAATCCGGCAATAGGCACACCGATGAAGTTGACCAGGTCGTTACCGGCGAAGGCCATCGCCAGAGAAAAGGTACCGAATAGGACGATAAGGCGCAGGATATTGACTTTGAGCACAATTAAAATTTGCATCACGATTATCCAGAACACCAGTGATATGCCGATGAGCAGTGCGGTATTTGCTTTGATCCAGCCCAGCACTTCATCCGAAATAAAGCTTGCCCCCTTTGCGCCCTTGAAAATCAGGAAAAAGGTCAGAATGGTCAGCGCTACGCCACCCCAAAGGGCTCCCACCCAGGGAATACGCTTTTTGTACTCAAAGGTGAACAGCAGCCGGCTCAGGTACTGTAGCAGTGCCCCAATGATAAAGGCAATACCTACCGATAGAAAGATCCCTGAAATGATTGCGATGGCACTCGAAGTATTAATATACTGTCCCAAGGTATCCATACCATCACCAGCGGCCAGTATTTTGAGAACGGATACCGCAACAGCAGCCCCCAGCAGTTCAAAAACGATAGACACCGTGGTTGAGGTCGGCATCCCAAAGGTGTTGAAGAGGTCAAGCAGTATGATATCCGTGAGCATAACGGCCAGAAAAATCACCATAATCTCCGCAAAGAAGAAAAACTGCGGATTAAAGATACCTTTGCGCGCCACTTCCATCATGCCACTGGAAAAGGTAGCGCCTACGAAAATGCCCAGGCTCGCCACAATCATAATCACATTGCGGGAAGCCACACTGGAGCCGATGGCTGAGTTTAGGAAATTAACTGCATCATTGCTGACGCCCACGATGAGGTCAGAGATGGCCAGTACAAATAGCAGAATAACGATAAAAAGATACAGCTCAGGCATAGCAGTAGTAGGGTAGCTCCGGATTGGAGTCATTTTAGAATCGCAATAGCCCTGTTTTCAGCATATCAAAGCTACGCCTGAATTATTAACTGGAAGTAAAGCGAGGGTTAAGTTTTTGTAGCTGACCCAGTCTGCCGTTTAGTAAGCCTTAGGAACCGAAGCGTGAGCAACACGGCACTTGCACTCAGCCCGAGTACCAGCCCGATCCAAAGCCCCGAGATATCCAAATCCTGCACAAAAGCCAGCCAGTAGCCCGAGGGGATGCCAATGGCCCAATAAGCCAGAAAAACGAAAAAAGTAGGCACTTTTACATCCTGAATACCCCGCAGCAAGCCGACACCTATGGCCTGTACAGAATCTGAAATCTGGAAGACGGCCGTTAGGAACAAGAGGGTGGCCGCATAGGTGACCACTTGAGGCTCATCATTGAAAAGCAAGGGCAACTTATGGCGCGTCAATACAAATACAATGGCACAGAGCAGCCCATAGGCAGCCGCAATCACAAAAGTAGACTGCCCTACACTGCGGGCATGCGGCCAGTCCTGTCTGCCATAGGCGTAGCCCACACGGATGCTCCCTGCCGCACTAATGCCTACCGACACCATGAACGTGAAGGAAGCGATGCTAATTGCAATTTGGTGGGCTGCCTGCTGAATATAGCCCAGCCAACCGGCCATAATACCGGAAACGGCGAAGGCGGCAGACTCCATACCATACTGCAAACTGGCTGGAATCCCAATCCGGAAAATATCCTCAAACCGGTCCCGGCGTATTTGCAGCTGATCTGCCAGATGCTGCCGGTAGGGTGCAAAGCCCTTGCCGTAGGCGATCAGCCAAAACAGGGCAATCATGGTGACCACCCGGGAGACCATCGTACCTACGCCGGCTCCCTCCAGCTCCATACGCGGTGCCCCCCATTCTCCGAAGATGAAAGCGTAGTTAACCAGCACATTCACCGGAATAGCGAGCAGCGCCAGGTACATAGGCACCCGGGTGTGCCCCAGCCCATCGGCAAACTGCTTCATCGCCATAAAAACGGCCATAGGTACCATGCCCCAGCCCATCCAGATCAGATAGGGGCGGGAGAGGTCGGCAACGATTTCATCCTGCCCGAAGTAGTAGACCATGTCCACGCCAAAGTGAATACCAATGGCAAACAACAACGACATGAGGGTGACAATCAGCCCACCGTTGAAGAGGATACGCAGGGGCTTATCAGGCTCATTTTCACCCATTGCGGAAGCCACCAGGGGCGAAATAGCAGTGGTCAGCCCAATCGCCAGGACCAGCGGCAGGGTGATGAGGTTGTTGACAAAAGCAGCGGCAGCCAGTTGCGAACTGTGGATCGCCCCCACCATGGCACTGTCGATGATGCCCAGTGCGATCTGCGTCATATTGCCCAGTATAATGGGCCAGCCCAGCTTTAAAGTATGTTTGACTTCTTGCCACATGCCTGAAAAATTGCGCGGCAAAGGTACAGTATTGTTAGACTTGTTGCCGCTTTTTGATGACATTGGTATATTTGAGGTCAATCTTCCCTGGGTTCGGCGGGCAGGTGTCCGCAGCAAAAGTATTCAAAGCATGAAACGCCTTCAACAACTGATCCGCTACAGTACCTTCGCTCTGGGCCTTATTCTGGTATGCAGCTTTATTTCGGAGCGCAATCAGGAGGTGGAGCCCGAGCGGCCATGGAAGGTACGCGCTTATATCCAAAAACATGATTTTTTGGCCGAAGCCCTGCACAGGGAAACGGGCATCCCTAAAGCCATTATCTACGCCGTAGCTGGCCTGGAGAGCGACTGGGGCAGAAGTGAGCTGGCTAAGCATGCCAATAACCACTTCGGCATCAAGTCAAAACCGGAATGGCGGGGACTGGAATATTGCAAGCCTACGCAGGAATACAATGGGCAGCAGATGGTGACGCAGAACGACTGCTTCAGAAAGTACCCGCTTATCCGCCGGAGTTACGAGGATTTTGGCGATTTCCTGATGCAGGGCGAGCGCTACGCCATTCTCAAAACCCTGAAAGCAAATGATTATACGGGCTGGACGGATGCCATACAAAATGGAGGGTACGCCACCGATCCGGAGTACGCGCAAAAGTTGCGGGGCATCATCTGGCGCTATCGGCTTACTAAATTGCCCTGATATCGTTTGGAGAGCGTAATTTTTTCTATTTATTAACGACCGGAATTTAGGGCAAATACCCAAAAGCCCTATTTTTGATTTTTTCCAAAACTAAAACCAGCAACACCATGGACCTCAATGCGCCCATTTCTACTATAATGTCCACCGAGCTCAAGACCATTGCGCCGGACAGCCCTGCTACCGAAATTGATACCTTGTTCAAGGAAAACCGCATTCACCATATCCCGGTGCTTGATGAGAAGCGCAAGGTAGTTGGTATCGTAGGCAAGTCAGACTTCCTGTACCTGCTGCGGGGCTACACGTCCCATGAGACGGACCGCTTCCGCGAAACCGCCAAGCTGCGGGCCTTTAAGGCAATGGAGATCATGCAGGAAGAAGTGGAAACGCTACAGGAAAGCGACCCCATCAAGGAAGCCGTGCGCCTTTTGTCGGAGAACCGCTACCAGGCCCTTCCTGTGCTTGACGGGAAAGACAGCATCTGCGGTATCGTCACCACGCACGATATCCTCGACCTGGTTAATAAAGCCGGACAGGAATCCTGATTCTATTCGCCCATAACTTCCTGAATGGAAGGTTTTTCCAGCTTGCGCCCCAGATAGACAATCTTAACCCCTTCCTCACATTCGTAATCATCAAGACTGTGTGGAATGGGTTCAAGGTTGCCGTCTGGCGAAAGTAAAAATAAGGGCGCGGTATGCGTATTCACAGCGGTGCGGTCAAGTATCCGCTCAATATCCTCTTTAGCATTCACCTCCAGTTCATGCACCGTCGGGAAGTCCCGGGCAATCTCGTTGAGATTGAGGAAGTCATCGGTGTAGGAGAAAATGCCCTGCTGCGGCAATTCCTCCCGGCCGCGCTTGAGCTCATCAGCTGTCAGCAGGCGGAAAGCACCATTCTCTCCAAAAATTTTCTGGTATTTGCGCACGGCATAGGTGTTGATGTCCGCACTGCTCGTCATAGAAATCATGTACCCCATATCCAGCAGCTCAAACTGATCGGACAGGTCGTCAGTATAGATGTTGACGTTGTACGCTTCTAAGTTTTCATCTCTGGCCTTTTTCACATTGCTCTCGTTATTATCAATAAGCACTACGTGCCGGTTGCGCCCCTGCAGGTACTGCCCGATAATCCGGCTTGCTCCATTGGCACCTACAATGAGAATACCTTCCGAGCTGTCGAGTGTGACTTTCAAGACTTTGGCAATGAAGCGGGCGGTGGTCGCATTGATGAGCACAGTGCCCAGCACGATCATGAACACCAGAGGTACCAAGAACTCGGCATCTTCCACCGGTGGGTTTTCTGACGTCAGTGTCAGCCCAAAAAGCGAGGCAATACCGGCGGCAACAATTCCCCGTGGGCCTACCCAGGAAATAAACAGCTTCTCCCGGAAGTTTAGGTCAGAGCGGCGCGTGCTCAGGAACACCCCTATGGGCCGCAGGATCAGCGTGATGGATAGGAAGAGGCCCAGCGCCCGCCAGTCGCTGATAATGATTTGGATGTCATCAATGTTGATTAGTGCGGCCAGTATGATGAACAAAATAGAGATGAGCAGGACACTCAACGATTCCTTAAACGACAATATCTCCTTGAGCCAGGGCACATCCATATTGCCCAGCACCATACCCATAACAACGACCGACAAGAGCCCGGACTCATGCGCCAGCACATCAGAAAATACAAAGATGAGCAACACCATGGCCAGGGTGAAAACATTGAGGAGGTAGTGCGGGATCAGGTCCCGGATGATGAACTGATAAAGGGCATAGCCCGCTACCGCACCCATAGCCAGCCCAATGAGGAGAATTTGGAAAAAGGAAATCAGCGCATGAGAAGTAAATTCCACGCCGCCCTCCGCCGAGCGGATAAACTCAAAGACCAGTACCGCTACGAGCGCACCGATGGGGTCAATCAGGATGCCCTCCCACTTCAGGACGGTGCTGACATTTCGGTTAAGTGGAATATTTTGCAGGATGGGCGCAATGACCGTCGGCCCGGTCACGATAATAAGCGCTCCAAACAAAAAGGAAACCGCCCAGTTAAGCTCCATGATGTAGTGCGCAAACAGCCCCGCACCGATGAAAGTGATGAGCGAGCCCACGGTTATCATTTTCAGGATAGCCGGGCCCACGCCGGCGATTTCCTTCCGTTTCAGGGTAAGCCCGCCTTCAAACAGGATAACGCCAATGGCCAGAGATACGAAAGAGAACAGGTATTTACCGGGGAAAATACCGGTCGTCCCTTTTTCGCTCTCAACCAGGAGCGGTTCCAGCAGTTTCTCGCCATCGTGGGTAAAAAAGGTGGAAATAGGCCCGACGATCAGCCCAATCAGGATCAAAGGCAGGATAGCCGGCACTTTGGTGCGCCAGGCCAGCCATTGGGCGAAGATGCCTAAAACGATGATGCCAGCGAGTTCGAGCATGGGCGTTGTCCAGTTAGTGGGTTGTAAAAACAGTTTAGCTCTACAATTAACCCACTACACCCGGCCTTGGTTTGCGAGTCTTTGCGATCATAGCCGCTAAATACCTGAACATCCGTGGTTTCGGCAGAAAAATAACTACCTTTGCGCTTCGAAAATTCATGCAGTCTATATGTCTTTCAACAAAGAACTCAACCGGCGCCGCACTTTTGGTATCATCAGCCACCCGGATGCCGGAAAAACCACCCTTACGGAAAAGTTGCTCCTCTTTGGAGGCGCCATTCAGGTCGCCGGTGCAGTCAAGTCGAATAAAATCAAGCGCAGCGCCACGTCCGACTTTATGGAGATTGAGCGGCAGCGGGGTATTTCGGTGGCAACCTCCGTCATGGCCTTTGAGTACCGCAACCTCAAAATCAACATCCTCGATACCCCTGGACACCAGGATTTCCAGGAAGACACCTACCGCACACTTACAGCGGTCGACAGCGTGATTGTAGTGATCGATGTGGCCAAGGGCGTGGAGGCGCAGACCGAGAAGCTGGTCAATGTATGCCGCATGCGTAACACACCGATCATCGTCTTCATCAATAAGCTGGACCGCGAGGGTCTCGATGGCTTTGACCTCCTCGACGAGCTGGAGCAAAAACTGGGGCTGACTGTGCGGCCGCTGAGCTGGCCAATCGGTATGGGGCAGCGTTTCAAAGGCGTGTACAGCATGTATGAGCAAAAGCTGGTGCTTTTCCGCCCTCACGGTAAGCAGGAGGATGAGGAAGATCGAATAGAAATTAATGACCTGGCGGACAGTCAGCTTGATGAGCTGGTGGGCGAGGCAGCCGCAGATGAGTTGCGGGAGGAAGTCCATATGGTCGAGTCGGTCTATCCCAAATTCGACCGGGAGGCCTACCTGAAGGGTGAACTTTCACCGGTCTTCTTTGGCTCGGCCATCAACAACTTCGGCGTGCGCGAGCTCCTCGATTGCTTTGTGGAAGTGGCCCCTCCACCCTTGGGGCGTGTCACCGAAGAACGGGAAGTCAAACCCACCGAAGATAAATTTGCAGGCTTCGTATTCAAGATACACGCCAATATGGACCCCAACCACCGGGACCGTATCGCTTTTCTGCGAGTTTGTTCCGGCCGCTTCGAGCGCAATACCAATTACCTGCACGTGCGGCAAAACCGCAAGATGAAGTTTCCCAACCCCACAAGCTTCATGGCAGCCAAAAAGACCATTCTGGAGGAAGCCTATCCCGGCGACGTGGTGGGCCTCTACGATAGCGGCAACTTTAAGATTGGCGATACCCTCACCGAAGGCGAAGTGCTGCACTTCAAAGGCATTCCGAGCTTCTCCCCGGAGCAGTTCCGCTTTGTCAATAACGCCGATCCGCTCAAGTACAAGCAGCTCGATAAAGGGCTGGTACAACTGATGGATGAGGGTGTGGCGCAGCTTTTTACCAAAGAAGACAATAACCGGAAAATCATCGGTACAGTAGGCGCCCTACAGTTTGAGGTTATTCAGTACCGCCTGGAACATGAGTATGGCGCCAAGTGCAGTTACGAGCCGGTCAACCTCCACAAAGCCTGCTGGGTTACCTGTGATGATGAGAAGGCACTAAAGGCTTTTATCCAGCGGCGTAAGCGCGATCTCGCCCGCGATAAGCACGGGCAGCTCGTCTACCTGGCAGAATCCGCCTGGTCCCTGCAAATGGCACAGGAGAACCACCCTGAGGTGCAATTCCACTTTAAGAGTGAGTTTTAGACCGGGCAACTTTACGGGCTTGCCAGAGCGGAGGGGTTGCGGCGCAAAGATTTTGCAGGGGGATGTTCAAGGTTATAATCCGGATTTTCCATCCGGAGTCAGCTCCCTGTGCATCTGCTTGCCCTGCTCGCTCAGGTAAGGAAACAGCAAAGCCATCATCGCCCGGTGGTAATACCGCACCACTTCCTCCCCTTCCTGTTCAAAAATAAATTTCAAATGGAGCAAGTACCCGATCCGCAGGATGAAGAAAAAATGATGGACAAGTCTATTGGCCAAATGAAAGACAGCTACCGGACTATTGATGAAAAGCTAAAGCTTCGGGGGGAAGATCCTTTGTACCTGTTGATAGGTAAGGTGCTGCTGCGAGTTTTGCTCATTATCGTTATGATTGCGCTTTCCCCCTTTCTGGTCATTGGGTTAATCTTTGCCTTTATGGCGGCGCTATAAGCAGGTGGCAGGTTTTGGGGGTCAGCCTGCTCCTTTTTGTGCTGCATCAGCTGCTGCAAAAGGGCTTCGGCATCCACCTGCCTTTTCTCCACGCTTACCTTGACCCTTTTCTTTCCATGCCCATCGTACTCGGCCTACTCGATCGGGAGCGCATCCGGCGCTATGGCTGGAGACCCTTACAGCCCTGGGAGATTGCTGTGACGACCTTACTGTTCGTTCTTTTGTTCGAGTGTGGCTTTCCGCTTTGGAATCCGGCTTTCATTGCCGATTGGTGGGATGCGCCGGCTTATGGGGCGGGGGCGTTGCTTTATGGTAGTCGCATCCCCCTTTCTCAAGCCTGACGTTAGGAGTGCCTGGTGTCGTTGAAAAGTTGGGACTTACTGGCTGAGATAGATAACAGCACAGGGGAACCCTCTGACTGCTCCATTGGTCATCGCTCCCCGATAGGATCCCAGGTATTTTCAGTACTAAGAGACGTGGCACTGTAACCATTTGCCCAACAACACATTATGCTACTAAAAACATGCCACGTCTCCTGCTCCCCTTCCTCCTCTGCCTATTGATGTTTACCGGGACCGCACAAAATACCCGGCGCGCCCAATACTGCGACCTCCCTGTTTACTTCGATTTTGGTGCGGATAGCCTGATGGCCAGCGCCCGCGACCGCCTGCAACAACTAGCCATTGATATCGTGGAATTGCCGGGGCTCGACATCCGCCTGACTGCACATACAGATGCAGTCGGGGGCTCCGGAGCCAATCTTGCCCTTTCGAAAAGGCGTGCCCGTGCTGTGTCAGACTTTCTTACCGCAGCGGGTATCCCGGACAGTACGCTTCAGCAGGTAGGCAAAGGTGAGGCGGCACCCGTAGCCAATAACGATACACCGGAGGGGCGGCAGCAAAACCGCCGGGTAGAGGTGCAGGTGTATTCAACCGTGCCCATGCGTGCACTCACGGGGCAAATCAGCAGTCAGACAGACAGCACTGGCGTGCCTGCCACCGTCCACCTTTCCACGGACAACTGGAGGGATTCCCTGAAAACGGATACCACCGGGCAGTTCTCCACCCTGATTCCTGCCCTGCAGCCCGTGCGCCTGGATGCCTTCGCAAAGGGCTTCTTTTTTGATACGAAAATACTGACGCCCGACGCTTCTGCAGCGGATGTAGAGGCTACACTGCCATTGCCCCCGGTGGATGCCGGTGCTAAACTTCCGGTCAAACGGTTGCACTTTGTGGGTGATCAGGCCGTACTCCTCCGGAAATCATTACCGGAACTCGACCGGCTGCTACGGTTTATGGAGCTCAATGCCGATCTGGAGATCATCATCCACGGGCATGTCAATGTCCCCAATGCTCCCCCGGTGAGCCCATCTTCTGATAATTTCAAGCTTTCCGAAGACCGGGCAAAGCATATTTATGAATTTTTGACAAGCCATGGCATTGACGCCGCCCGCCTTTCGTGGAAAGCGCATGGCAACTGGGAAATGCGCTATCCCCGTGCCAGATCCGAAGGGCAGCAAGCTGCCAACCGGCGGGTGGAAATTGAAGTCCGGTAAAAGCAGTTAGAATCGTCGCGTAAACAGGCGGTTGTTTTCCAACTCTGGACGCAGGAAATCTGTTCCCTCTAAAAAAGCTCATGCGATTACTACCCATTTTTGTCCTTATCCCCCTGCTTGCCTTCAGCTGCGGGAAGATCAACCCACCCGGCCCCAAGCTGTTTAAATCCTCTAAATTGCCTGTGGATAAAATACAATTGCCGGAAGGTTTTGAAATAGAAGTGTATGCCGAAGGCGTGAAAAATGCCCGCTCCATGGACCTCTCTCCGGACGGTACGCTATTCGTAGGGACAAGAGGTGAAGGCAAAGTTTACGCCCTAAAAGATACCAACGGCGATGGTCGCCCTAATCAACAGTACGTTCTGGCTGCCGGGCTCAAAATGCCTAATGGGGTGGCGTTCCGGGATGGCGACCTGTACGTGGCGGAGGTCAGCCGGATCCTGCGTTTTCCGGATATTGAAAGCAGGCTGGAGAACCCCGGTGGGCCCGAAGTAGTCTACGATGGTTACCCGACCGAAACCCACCACGGCTGGAAGTATATTGCCTTTGGGCCGGATGGTAAGCTGTATGTTCCAGTGGGTGCCCCCTGCAATATTTGCAAAAGCGAAGACCCCGTATTTGCTTCCATCACCCGCCTCAATCCGGACGGGACCGGCATGGAGGTCGTTCAGGAGGGCATCCGCAATACCGTAGGCTTCACCTGGCATCCCGAAACCGGCGAACTTTGGTTTACGGACAACGGGCGCGACTGGATGGGCGATGATCAGCCTTACTGCGAGCTCAACCGGGCACCGGAAGACGGGTTGCATTTTGGGTATCCTTACTGTCATCAGGGCGATTTGCCGGACCCCGAATTCGGGGATGCCGCACCTTGTTCCGATTTCACGCCGCCGGCTGCAAAACTCGGTCCTCATGTAGCGCCGCTTGGACTGGAATTTTATACCAGCAAGCAGTTTCCGGAATCCTATAGGGGACAAATTTTCGTCGCTGAACATGGTTCCTGGAACCGCAGCGAAAAGATAGGTTACCGGGTTATGATGGCTACTCTGGAAGGCAATGAAGTGGTCAGTTACAAACCCTTCGCTGAGGGGTGGCTGGATGATGGCGATGTCTGGGGCCGGCCTGTGGACATTGAGCTGCTGCCCGATGGCTCTATGTTGGTGAGTGATGATTTCGCGGATGCAATTTACCGAATTTACTACAACCCCAAGTCATGAAGCCTTCCCGGACAGATAAAGATTGAAGAATTGCCTAAAAACCGGTAAATTACAGCTATAATCCTCAAGCCGTGACTGAATACGCTCATTTCCTGTCCCCGTTTGGCTGCCTTCGCGTAGAGGGTAGTGAAGATGGCATCAGCCTGGTGCAGATGGTGTCGACCAAGCCTTGTCCCACGGGGCCTATCCCGGCGGTCCTCAAACCCTGCATACAGCAGCTGGCGGAATACTTTCGCGGCGACCGGGATGGCTTTAACCTTAAGCTCGACTTTGGAGATGCTCCGCCTTTTCACAGAGCGGTTTGGAATGAGCTCCTGAAAATCCCCTACGGCCACACCACCACTTATCAGGCGATTGCCGAAAATCTGGGGGATAAAAAAGCCGTACGTGCGGTAGGACAGGCCAACCGGCATAATCCTATTGCCATCATCGTGCCTTGTCACCGGTGTATTGCCAAAAGCGGGGAACTGCAAGGGTACTTCTACGGGTTGGATATGAAACGGCAGTTGCTGGAATTGGAAAACCCGCTGAGCTTTGCCCGTCAGGGTAGCCTGTTTTAAGCGCGTTATAAATATGAACCCAACTTATGCTACAGAAAAAATTTAAACTTTAACCGATGGAGGTCACCACTCAAATCCCCACAACCCTGGAAGAACGCCTGAAATACGGCACAGAGCTGCGTATTGCGGCAAGCTGGGAAGACTTTTTGGAGATCCTGCCTGCCGCAGAGTACCGCGTGGAGTACTACGGTGGCGAAATTATTTCTGTTATGGGCCAAGCTTCTGATAATCATGAATTGATCGTTGCTGCAATTATCAAGTTGATCAGTAATCTTTTGGACAAAGATGATACTTATTATATCTACGGCAGCAATCTGCCCCTTTACGCAGAGGGCATAACCAAAAATTACTACAACGCGGATTGTACCGTCGTCAGGGGGAAAGCCGAGAAGAAAGAAGTGCTGCCCGGGGTAAATGCTACCACCAACCCGGTCCTGCTGGTCGAAGTACTGTCTCCTTCCACCGAGCAGGAAGACCTCTCCACCAAGCTGCACCACTACCGCGAAATGCCCTCTGTACAGCAGCTGTTGTTTATTCACAGTACGTCCATGCGGGTAACGAGCTACACCCGTGAGCCCGAGCAGGATGGATGGCTGCTGCGGGATTTTACAGCTGAATCCGAGTCTTGCCCGGTACTGGGCGAGGGAGGTTTTCTGCTGCGGGACTTATACCGGAAGGTAACGTTCTGATGCTTTTCAATGCTCAGTCTATTCCCTCTTCAGCCACAATCTGCCATCGTTTTTGCCTGTGAATATAGAACCGCCTGGCAAATCTGGTGATAAGTCCGGTAAGCCCACCACCATAGATCACGATAGTGTCTTCATAATGGGTACGGCCATCGCCCAGATCCTTTAGCGTAATTTCGTGCTTCCAAATCTTTGCCCGGTTGTCCCATTCATGGGTAGCGATTTGGTATTTGCTTTCGTCGATATTTTCAATCTTCAGATAGTGAATCCCTCCGAATGGCAGGATCCCCCAAATGCGCATTCGGGTGCTGTAAGTTTTACCGGCTTCCCATTTTTCTGGAAACCCCTCATCCATTGGATTAAAACGGATCATGCCCTTTGCTACAAATTCCAGCAATACAGGGGTTTGTACCTTAGCCCATACTTCCTCTACAGGCATTGGAATTTCAGACTGCACGCTGAGCTGCCGGGCCTTGACCATTTTGCCCTGGTAATCCGTTTGGACACGATTGATAGTTGCCCTTGGCTTCGGTATTTGGGTGCCGGCAGGCCCAGCGTTCAAAAGAAATAAGCTTAAAACCAAAAACTTTCGCGTCATTGTATTTAGAGTTTTGAAAGGTTTATGCAAAACTCTTAGCAAATGAGAAAGCATTCATTGATCCGGATCAAGAAAGATCAGGTGAGGTCAGGGTCAATAGGATCGTGGACGGAGGGTTTAATCGAATCGAGGCCCATTCGTCGCCGTTTGATCCGGCTGAGGGTCTCGGGCTTCACGTTGAGGTAAGAGGCAATCATATACTGTGGGACCCGTTGCAATAATTCAGGCTGCTCCCTCATCAGCGCATCAAAGCGGGTATCCGGATTATCGTGTAACAGCTGGTTGGCGCGTTGTACCGAGATAATGTAGGAGCGCTCTGACAGCAATCTGCCAATACGCTCCCAGCTCTTTGAGGTATTGAACAGGGCTTCAAGATCCTCCCTGAAAATACTGTAAACTACGGAGTCTTCCACAGCTTGAATGGGCCGTACGGAAGGTGTCCGGGTCAGATAGCTAAAGTAGTCAGTGACGAATTGCTGCTCGGAAAAGAACATCATGATCTTCTCG
>PR_CR_10_Liq_3_inCRDRAFT_1000115_pt1 | contig 23308 bp, 15 predicted proteins | sample PRCRCaboRojoPR_2_FD_10240 | JGI IMG/M metagenome (IMG submission 10240)
AAGACGCAGACCTGAGCCGGTGGTCCCGAGCGCGCCGTCATGACGCCGACCCGCCACTGCAGAAACCATTGACGCGCCGATGGACGAAAACACTCTCAGCCACGCCCTGAGCCGCGCCGAGACCCTGTGCCACCAGCGCGGGGTGCGCCTCACCAAGCAGCGCCGGCGGGTGTTGGAGCTGGTCTGCCGGGCGAACCGACCCGTGGGCGCCTACGAGCTGCTGGATCAGCTGCGCGATCAGGGATCAGCAGCGCCGCCCACGGTGTACCGGGCGCTGGACTGGCTGTTGGCCCAGGGCCTGGTGCACAAGCTCGAGACCCTGCACGCCTACATCGGCTGTACCCATCCGGAGCACCCGCATGCGAGCCAGTTCCTGATCTGCAACGGCTGCGGCGGCGTCACCGAGCTGGAAGACCAGGCCATCGCCGGCAGCCTGGCGTCGGTGGCCGCCGAAACCGGCTTCCGGCCCTCGCGGCCGGTGGTGGAGGTCATCGGCACCTGCTCGGACTGCGCCGAGAAACACCGGGATACATGAGGCGGACGGCACCACAGGGTCCGGTATCGAGCCAGCATCGACGTCGGCATGCATCGCAACAGCGATGGTAGTGCCGATCACGAGTGCGATGGTCATTTTCACTGTTGTTCTGTCGTAGAGAGGGCGAACCATGTCTGCGCGACCCAACCAACCCCATCGCAGCCGCTGGCTGTTGCTGACCCTGCTGATCGCCGCCGCCGGGCCCGCGGCCGCCGGCGCGGATCACGACCATGGCGACCATGATCATCACCATGGCCACCGCCAGCACGACGCCCATGTGCACGGTGTCGCGGCACTCAACATCGCCGTCGATGGCGATCTCCTGCTGGTGGAGCTCGACACCCCGGCCGCCAACATCGTCGGCTTCGAGCATCCGCCGCGCAACGAGGCCGAGCGCACGGCCATCGCCGAGGCCCGCGGGCGCCTCGCCGACGGCGCCGCGCTCTTCATGACCAACGCCGGCGCCGAGTGCGTGCAGATGTCGCATCAGGTGCGACTCGACCTCGGCAGCCCCGGGGATCACGCCCACACCGACGGCGAGATCCATGCCGACGCCCATGGCGAATGGGCCTTCACCTGCGCCAAGCCGGCCGCCCTCAGCCAGCTCGACGTGCGGCTGTTCGAGGTCTTTCCGGGCAAGGACAAGCTGCGGGTGCAGCTGATCACGCCGAGCGGGCAGCGCGGCGCCGAGCTCACCCCGGACAGCCATCGACTGGACCTGTGACCGCCGCCGCGGCGACCGCGCCGCCGGACCTGTCAGCGCCCATCGTCCAGCTCGAGGGCGTGCGCTTTCGCTGGCGCCGCAAGGGGCCGGATATCCTGGCGCTGGATGCACTCACCGTCGCCCGCGGCGAGCGCCTCTTCATCGAAGGTCCCAGCGGCAGCGGCAAGAGCACCCTGCTCGGCCTGCTGGCCGGGATCACGGTGGCGCAGGTCGGTGTGGTGCGGGTGCTGGGCGAGAGCCTGTCGGCGCGCACCGGCACCGAGCGGGATCATTTCCGGGCCGATCACATCGGCTACATCTTCCAGCAGTTCAACCTCATCCCCTACCTTGGCATCATCGACAACGTGCTCCTGCCCTGTCGCTTCTCGGTGCTGCGCCGCGAGCGCGCACTGGCCCGCGCCAAAACCCTGCGCGCGGAGGCCAAGCGCCTGCTCGGTCATCTGGATCTCGCCGACCCGGTACTGCTGCGCCAGCCGGTCACCGAGCTCAGTGTCGGCCAGCAGCAGCGCGTCGCCGCCGCCCGCGCCCTCATGGGCGCACCGGAGCTCATCATCGCCGACGAGCCCACCTCAGCGCTGGACACGGATCGCCGCCGCGCCTTCGTGCAGCTCCTGTTCGACGAATGCGCCGCCACCGGCGCGACGCTCATCTTCGTCAGCCACGACGCCGCGCTGGAGCCGCTGTTCGGGCGCACGCTGCGACTCGCGGCGGCGAACCGCGCCGCCGGCGGTGCGCGGCAGCTCGGTGCTCAGGTCGGGAGTGGGTATCGTTCGTCATGAACGAACAGTAAGCGCGGAAAAAATCATTGGAACGATTGATTCGCTACGGCTAGCTTGTCGTTCCTCGCAGCCTGGCAGGACGCTCACCACAATTCCCGCAGGCCCGCCGCCGGCACCCGCCTCGGCCCACTCAATCCAGCAGATCCCATCCAGAGGTCCATTATGAACAAGCAGCTGAACCGCTACAGCAGCCGCGTCACCCAGCCCAAGGCCCAGGGCGCCTCCCAGGCCATGCTCTACGCCACCGGCCTCACCGAGGAGGATCTGGGCAAGCCCCTCATCGGCATCGCCGGCGTCTACCTGGAGGGTAACCCCTGCAACATGCACATGCTGGATCTCGCCACCGAGGTGAAGGCCGGCACCGACGAGGCCGGCCTGGTGGGCATGCGCTTCAACACCATCGGCGTGTCCGACGGCATCAGCATGGGCACCCGCGGCATGAGCTATTCGCTGCAGTCGCGTGACCTCATCGCCGACTCCATGGAGACCGTCTGCGCCGCCCAGTGGTACGACGGGCTCATCGCCCTGCCGGGCTGCGACAAGAACATGCCGGGCTCCATCATGGCCATGGCACGGCTCGACCGCCCCGGCATCATGGTCTACGGCGGCACCATCCGCGCCGGCCACGGCCACTCCGGCCAGCCGCTGGACATCGTCTCGGCATTCCAGAGCTACGGGCAGTACATCGCCGGCACCATCAGCGAGGACGAGCGCCAGGACATCGTCCGCCACGCCTGTCCAGGCCCCGGCGCCTGCGGCGGCATGTACACCGCCAATACCATGGCCTCAGCCATCGAGGCCCTCGGCATGTCCCTGCCCTACAGCGCCTCGACCCCGGCCACCGACCCGGCCAAGTCCGAGGAATGCCGCCGCGCCGGCGCGGCCATGCACAACCTGCTGGCGCACGACATCAAGCCCAGCGACATCATGACCCGCGCCGCCTTCGACAACGCGCTGGCGATGGTCATGGCCCTCGGCGGCTCCACCAACGCCGTGCTGCACCTCATCGCCATGTCCCGGGCCATCGGCGTGAACCTGACCCTGGAGGACGTGCAGGCGGCGAGCGACCGCACGCCCTACCTCGCCGATCTCAAGCCCAGCGGCCGATATGTGATGGAGGACCTGCACCGGGTGGGTGGCACGCCGGCGGTGATGAAATACCTGATGTCCTTTGGGCTGATGCACCGCGACTGCCTCACCGTCACCGGCCATACGCTGGAAGAGAACCTCGCCGACCTGCCGGGCCTGGATGCCGACCAGCAGATCGTCATGCCGGTGACCAAGCCCATCAAGGACACCGCTCACATCCAGATCCTCAAGGGCAACCTCGCCCCGGCGGGTGCCGTGGCCAAGATCACCGGCAAGGAGGGGCTGCAATTCCAGGGCCCGGCGCGGGTCTTCGATGCCGAAGAGGACATGCTCGCCGCCCTGGAAGCGGGCAGCATCCAAAAGGGCGATGTCGTGGTCATTCGCTACGAGGGCCCCAAGGGCGGCCCCGGCATGCCGGAGATGCTCACGCCCACCAGCGCCATCATGGGCGCCGGCCTGGGCAAGGACGTGGCACTCATCACCGACGGGCGTTTCTCCGGCGGCTCCCATGGTTTCATCATCGGCCATGTCTGCCCCGAGGCTCAGGAGGGCGGCCCCATCGCGCTGCTTCAGGACGGCGATATCGTCACCATCGACGCCGGCGAGCGCATCCTGGCCGTGGACGTGGACGACGCGGAGCTCGAGCGCCGCGCCGGCGCCTGGCGCATGCCGCCCTACAAGGCCACCCGCGGCACGCTCTACAAGTATATCAAGGCCGTGCAGCCGGCCTCCGAGGGGTGTGTGACGGATGAGTAGGGAGAACAGGGCACGTCCCTGTCGCCACCGNTTTCAGGCTCCACGTGGTCGCAGGCCGCGCAGCCGCCGGCGGGGGACGCCGTGAATACGTCCCTGTAGGCTTCACGACCGCATCCCTGCGGTCGAGACCCCCGCCAGCGGCTACCCGGCCTGCTTGGGTGGTTGCATGGTCGCAGGCCGCGCAGCTCGGCGATTGGCACAGCAGCGCCCTCTGCCGCCGAACGATCGTTTTTGCCAGCCTTGTGATACAGGGGATGAACGACTACCTTCGCAGTACTGGCAACCACCGGAGATATTCGCCATGTCGCGTTTGCATGACCGCCTGACAGCGTCGATCGCTTCACCATTGGCACTGCTGGCGCTGGCGCCTGCACTTACCCTCGCAGATCCACCCCCCGCAGAGCCGCTCGTCGCCGAGCCTATGCTCATCGCCACGATCCTGGAGGATCCTCGCCCGGGGACGCGGGTGCAGATTACTGCGACCCTCCTGCACGACCTTGGTGACAATGAGGTCCTGGTTGAAGACGCCAGTGGCCGGATCATCGTCGAAGGCGGCCCCACCTGGTATCACCGCATCACCTTGCCCGCCGACGAGCCGTTGCTGATCGACGGCGAGGTGGAAATCGAAGACGCCGATCAGCCGACGATCGACATCTACCGAGTCGTTCGCGCCGATGGGAGCGAGCTGCGCATCCGTCCAGAGCAGGGTGCCTCGCCCTGGTCCGGTCGCTCGGCCACAGCCGCCTCGCCCATCGCCGAGCCACCCGCGTGGCAATAACGCCTTAGGCCCAAGGCCCAAGGCCAAAGGGCCATTTGTGCGTGCATCTTCCCCGGCGGGTGGAAACCCACCCGCCCCCAGTCTTCTTCCTCCCAGTCTTGCTACCGGTCTGCACGAAGTGGCCGCTCGCAATCGGTCCCTGCGCAAAAACCAGGCGGGCTTGGATAGCAGACACGCTCCAGCCGGGCTGCGGCCCTTCATAAGCGCCGCAAAAAGCGTCCCGGTTCCACTGGAGTCGCCGTGCGCAGGCAAGTGTTGGTTAGGGCTGGCGCACCCAGTGTGGGCTGGGTGCAAGCGCCGGGGGGGCGCAGCCGACGCACCCAGCGCGATTGGTTATACCGGGTGCAATGCAGGCGTTGCGCCCGCATTGCACCGGCTGCTCGCCGAGCGCTTAAGCGCCTGTCCGTCGAGGCCCGCTGAACACGGCCACTGCCAGGCCCAGCAGGCCTGCGAGCAAGGCCATCGCGGGCCAGCCGAGTGCCGGGATCGGAGTTGCAGCGAGCACGACGTTGAGCGCCACCGGATCGAAGATGTAGCTCTCCCGGTCGTCGAAGTCGTAGGGGCCATTATCCTGGATCGAGAAGGTCACGAGCGATCCACCCTGGCCATCGCTCTCCACGCGCTCGATCAGGTTGGGCGCATCTTCGACATCCTTCAGCAGGCTCAGCACGTCGGCGGGTGCCGCCGGGAATCGCAATGAGAGATAGATCACTGATTCCGGCTCGCCGTTCTCCGCCGTAAAGGACACGAGGCCGTCCGGGAAGTTGGCCCCCACCGGCAAGAACTGGGCATTGGCGGCATCGGACACCTCGATGTTGGTGAGCGCCCAACCGTTGCGGGGCGGATCCAGTTGCTCATCCGCGGGATCCAGCACCGAGATCGCAACCTCGCCCCCAGCCTGGGAGTAGCTCACCAGCCGGAAGCCGCGGTCGCCCTCGTACACCACCCGGGGCTGCGCCCCGGGCACGGCGGGATCAGGCGATGTCAGGCCAAGCAGCGCCACGGTGTCATCCGTGCCGTCGGCGTCCGTATCCAGGAGTGCTTTCACCAGGAAGGCGTCTTCGTAGGCGGCTTGGCGCAGTTCCGGCTGAGGCAGCTGCAGCTCCAGCACCTGGCTGCCATCGGAGAGCACATCGCATTCCGCAACCACTTTGCGGACCACGCCGTCGCGGTAGGCGAAGATGCCATCGAAGCCGCCACGATCAGACCCCTGGCCGTAGTACGGACTGTCCGTGCTTGCGCAAGCGCCGCCGGCACCGGAGAAGGTCTGGCCCGTCATGGCGTTGAAAAACACCGTGCCGTCGTCCGTCACCACGACCGTGGCACCGAGCTCCCAGAACTCGAAGCCGTCGGCTTCGGTCACACCGGTCAGTGTGGCGTCGTCCTCGTCGGCGAAGACCGCCGCCGCGGTTTTGTTCCGGGCGATCTCGGTCAGACCCTCGGTGGAGCGGACGTAGATGGCCTGGCAGGTGTCGCCTGGGTAGTCACGTCCAGCGGCTTCCAGCTGTTTTGACGGGAAGTCACCGAATTCACCCGTATGGACCGACTCGCATGGGAAGGGATCGCCAAGGGCGGTCGCGACGCTCGAATAGTCTGCCGCTGGAAAGGGGTTGTCGCCTTCTTCGCCGGCGGTGCTGTTATAGGGGGTTTCGAGCCCCGCTCTGAAGGCAACCAGGCCCACGCCGGCATCGAAGTGTGGCGTCGCACCCTCGATGCGGGAGAATCCCGCGGGGCTCTTCGACCAGAAGTCCACCACCGTCTCCGTTTGACCCGTCGACGGTGTCCACGCCTTGATGGCGCCGCCCTCGATGTAGCGATTCTCGAAGGGTCCCAACAGGTTCGACGCGTTCACGGTAAACGCCATCGGCCCGACACGCGAGCCCACCACCTCCGTGGAGCCGGAGATTGCGACGGTCAACTCGCCTGCACCCGCTCCTGCGATGATGGCGTCGGCGTCTTCGTTGGGCATGCAAAACGCATTACCCTTACCCAGGATGCGGAGGGCCCAATCCGCTTTGTCCAGGCTGCTGCCACCCGCCTTTGCGAGGATTGCACAGCCATAGAAGTCTGAGCGGCAAAAGATGGAGAAGCCGTCAACACGCGTGCCCGATAAGCGAAGTTCCAGGGCCGAACTGTAGCCGTACTCACCGGCCTGAACCTCGCCAAACTCAGGTTCAAAGTCGGGGTCGGGCTCGACGTCCTCGGCGGCCGCCAGCGTTCCGGTCAGCTGAAAGCATCGCCGCTCCGTTGGATCAACAATCCGAATCACCGTGTCGTCGTCATACGCGGCCGCCTCGCGATACACGACACGGTCGTCCGCCGCGATCAGCGGCGAAGCGGCCTTCGAGACATCGCCGCCACTCATCGCCACAATGGCCGGCGTGCCCTGGGCGTCGACATGCAGGATCGCGCTGTTGACACGCAGGTTCGCATCACGTGCGAGTGTCTCGCCGATGGTATAGCCCGGCGGCGTCACCTGCAGGGCGCCGTCGACGACCAGCGCACCGTCGGCCGCCACCATATCGGCGGAGTGGCTGATGGCGTCGACATAGGTCAGACGCGCCCGGGCGTCGGGGAGGAAGGGGTGGTCGGCGCCGATCAGTGCGCCGTCCACCGCAAAGATATCGGGCGCATTGCCAGCCTCGGACAGCCGGTCGCCCTGGAGTACGGCCTGGCCCTGAGCGATGCCGGTGTCGTAGGGAATGCGGAACACCGCCTGCTGAGCCAAAGGATCATCCGGATAAAACTGGCATTCCCGCCCCGGCCCACGGACAACCTGCCCCCCGATCACGACATGGCCACCATCCCCAATCTGGGGCCAGGGTTCCAGACTGTCGTTATACCCACTGCGGTTATCACCGCAGAGGGTATAACCGTCGACCACATCATCGGTGCCCGCCAGGGGGCGAATATCCGCCGCCCGCGAGCCGACATAAAAGCCTTGCCATCCATCCTGTGTACTGATCTGCCAGACGGCCTGGCCGTGGTTGTTCATGTGCGGGTTGGAGCCCAGGCCGTTCATGGTGCCGGTATAGCTGCCGCTGGCATTGGTCACGGGGTCGCCGACGCGCTGCAGTACCTCTTCGACCAGCTGGAAGGAACGGCCCACACGGGTGGGTCGCCTGATCACCAACTCGGCCTTGTCCGCGGTGTCGGGCGCCTCGCGCCCGTACAGTGCCCGACCCTCGCTGCGCAGCACGTAATTACCGCGGTCGTTGCCGCAATGATTGCTGGCGTTTCTCAGATAGTCTTGTGTGCACGCATCGATTGCCATGGCCGATGGCTGCCAGAAGGCGGCGCCCACGGTCACAGTCGCCAGCGCCACGGCATTCGCAATGCTCGTTTTACTGCTCATACTATCGCCTCTTTGTTGATGCTCGTTGATCGCACGAAGCCTCGCCTGCCATGACAGGGCCTACCACCACCGCTGCTCGCCCCTGGAGACGACGATATCCCATCCGGAGAATGTCTCATCGTCCAGGGCACGCTTCCCATCCGGGCCGGATACGATGCCCAACTGTCCAAAGATGTGGTGGATTTTTCCGCCCTCCAGCATCACCCCGTGCTCGGGCAGCGCCAGCGCCACGAAGGGTGCCTCCTGCGGGCGGGCGTACAAGGCCCGGCGGTCGTGGTCACGCCCCTCGAGACTGCCGAGGTGATGCAAGTGTAGGTCGGTGAGCTCGATCCCGCTCACGCCGTCGGCCACCACCAGGCCGCTGCCGGCAGCGGCGCGGATGTGCGGCGACGCCAGGCGGATGCCGCTGACGCCGCCCTCGATGGACACCACGGGGTTGCTGTAGCCACCGATCACGTTCAGGCCTTCGAGATGCCAGTGATCACGGGCGATGGACACCAGCGGCCCCCAATCGTCGTGGTGGCCGGCGGCGACCGGGTCCCCCGGCTGCGGCCCGATCAGCTCGGCGTTGCTGGTGAAGTGCACGGTGATGGGGGCCTGCGCCGTACCGGCGGCCACATCGTTGCCGATGCGCAGCGGGCCCTGGTAGCGCCCGGAGAGCACCACCAGGCGATCGCCGGGCTGCAGTTGCGCGAGCGCATGGCTCAGACTCCGCCAGGGGTCATCGCGGGTGCCGCTCCCTGGTGCGGCGGTGGTGTCGCCGGCCTTGACGAAACGATCGCCCGGCGCCAGATCATCCGCGCCGAGATAGCGGCGGGGCACCTCATCGGCGGGTATCACGGCGGCTTTGGCCAGTTCCACCGGCACGGCGCTGAGGGTCTGCACCTCGNCCCGGGCGCCGGCGGGCGCGCGCAACGCCTGCGGGCGCTCGTCGCCGCGCGGCGCGGCCGCCAGGGCCGCCGACAGGGCTTCGAGGGCCTCACTGCGCTCGTGCAGCGCCATCGAGCGCTGGTAAAACAACAGCACCGAGACAGCGCACAGCAGCAGACCCAGTGTCAGGAATACAAGTCTCATGATGTTACACCCTCCACGACTGCCCGTGTGTGGCATACCCCGCCATGACTTACGGCGCTAGTCGCCCGCCCCGTCGGCGGGCCTGCAGGCAGGCATGATCGCCGGCGCACCCGCCTCCAGCGCATAGGCCAGCAAGTTCCAGTGGTGCGGTGAGTTGCCCCGCCCGGGGCGGCCCGATGAGCGAAAAGACCCCGTGCGCTCGTAGCGAAACATGACGCCATCCGACTGTGGCACCGTCGGCAGGTGGGCTTGCGCTTGCCAGGTGCGCTCGAAGCCGCGTCCGATCTCCGGCACGGCCCGCCAGTCGATGGTGCTGCCGGGCACCCAGGCCGGTACCTCGCCGACGATGACACCGAGCCCGGGGCGGTCGCTGGTGATGAGCGGGTGGCGGCCATAGCGATCTTCGGCGACGACGAGCTGGGGCCGATCCAAATAGCGGCATGCGCCGCCGGCCTGATCCTGCAGCAGGACGCCCGCAAGTGCACCATCGGCGTCGACGGCGGTGACGACACTGCGCATCGTGCCCGAGCGCGGCTCGCTCCACTGGTAGACGGCCTCCGGGGCCAGACCGGCCGGCAGTAGCCCCGGCGCCGCCTGGTCGGATGCCGGCGAGACCCGCAGCCGGGAGTCGGGCAGCAACTGCCCCGGCGGCACCAGCTCGCCCGACGCGCGGAACACGAGTACCGGCGAGTGTCTGCACAGGTCCGCCGCGCAGGGTGTATCGTCGCCGGCGGCGGCGAACACCGGGCTCAGCCAGGCGATGCAGCAACCGAATACTGCGGCAGGGAACCAATGGCTGCGACGCACGGTCTCAGCGCCCCGCTTGCGCGCTTTCGTCGACGCGGGAGCTGCAGGTCTGCAGCAAGCGCTTTTGCTCGGCGTCGAGCTCCCCCGCCGCCACTGCCCTGCCACTGACCCGTGCGATGCAGGCGACGGGCGCATTCGTCGGCGCCGCCACGCAGTCTGACAGTGCGGCCAGCACCGGGCTGCCCGCCGGCACGCGCGCCTGCTCGAAGCAGGATGCATAGCCGCCGTCTGCGCCCTGCGCTGCCTGCGCTGACGCCGGCACCTGTGCCATTGCGGCCAACAGCATCGGTGCGACGATACCGGAGAATAACCAGCGCTTGCCCAACAATGGAATAGTCATTATCACAGCCTCATCAGTTTACGGATACGCCAGGCGATGTCGACGATTCCGGTTCGGCCATCGACCAGCCCTGCCTCACCCACTACGCTCACACGGCGCTAGACGATAGCGCGCACCTGTCACGCATCAAGACGCCAGCGCCGCTGCTTACTTCAGCGCCCGGCTCATCCGGTCGCATCCAGCTCGAGCCGCGCGATTTACCGAGTGTGCCACAGAACGCTCACCCTAACGTGTCCGACCTTCAACCACACTGAAGAACGCATCCAGAACGGTTTGGCGCAATGACGCCGACGCCGTGGCGAGCGTTTTGTTGATCACAACCAGTACCGCCAGCGCATAGTGCGGGGGCAGATGCTCATCGGCGGTTGGCACGGCCAGCCAGCCGACATCAGCGCGCATCCCGTTGCTTGACAAAATCGCTTTCACCTCAGACGGCGAGCGCCAGCCGCCGTCGCTCTTGAACTTGGAGACATTGTTTGTCAAGAAAACAGGAGGGATTTCTGTCGCCTCACTTCTTGCCACTGTCTGTTCATTGGTACGCTGCCTCATCTTCTGCGTCAGCCGGTCGACATAGTGCGCGGGCAATGACGGATCGAAGACCTTGGCAACCTTTTCACACACGTGATACGTCAACAGGCTGCCAGGTGCACAAGCGAAGGCCCGATCGCGGTTCGCCTTTAATTGCGGCAGAATCTGAAACAACGTTGTGGTCACCAGGATATGAGACAGTAGGAGCAACGCATCGCCCGCGCCAGGACTCAACGCAAAGAACTGCGGCAACGACCAGTTTTTGACAAAGAGCGCGTAGGCAATGGTGGTTACGCCCAAGGTAAAGAATTGCCGCGCCCCCACATAACCCTGTATCGACCGCTCATGCAGCAGATCTTTGACGAGAAACGGCCTGAATCGATCGCCGTGCATCTCCGGCGGATCACCTTTGGCCATGAAGCGCGCAGCCTGCCCGCCCTCCAGGTAATAGATCAACGCCAGACAAATCGCATAGCCCCCTAGCTGGGACAAAGCCAGGAGACTCGGATCGCTTGTCCAGTAGTCATAAAACCCTGCCAGCAGGAGCACACTCGAGCAGATCAACAGCAGAAACATGGCCCCGCCCAAAATTTTACGCACGACCGCATTGGCCGACTTGAGTGTCAGACCCTCGGCGGTATGTTCTTTGAGGGATGCTGCGTGCTCCGGCTGCGCTCCTGTAAACAATTTTTCGATGTTGGCAAGTAGATCGCACATGCGTGCGTGGTCGTCGCCCGATAATGAGCTTAGGATTAAACGCTCGTACGGCTGCGTCTCTCCCGCTCTGGCGAATCTCGCCTCAAAAAAGCAAGTCAGGTGGTCTTTCATTTTTGTCGATCGTAACCGCTCTCTGCTAACCCCCGCTGCCGACGCTGCGGTTTCGTCGACACTTTTTCCCGGCGGGGTTGTCTAGACAAGGTGCTGGTCGCGGCCGCCACGAGACATGACGATGCCGCTTCGCCGCGAAGCCAGCTGTAGATGCAGCGTCGCGAGCATGACCGTCAGTGCCAAAGGCGAAACCGGCATCGCGGATGCTCCGGCTTCGCCCATGACAGCCTAACCGTTGGATGCCGCGTCATCGCCCGCGCGGGAAAAGCGCCCGAGCACCGCCCCGACATCTGTCTCAACTCCGTAACTCAGACGCACGGCCAGTGTCATCAGTGCACTGATCAGGTAGCGCACGAGCCCGTAGAGGAGTGCGATAGTCGCCGATTCCGGAAACCCAAGTCCGCCCAGGTATAACGCGGCTGCGAAGCCCCACTCGAACTGGCCGATGCCGCCGGGAGTCAACGGGATCAGACGTGCAATGTAGCCACCCACCAGCGCCATGATCAGCAGCGAGAAATCCACGTTGAGAATGACGTTGTCGGAAGTGAAGGCCATGACGGTGAGGTAAGCCGCCACATGCTCCAGCGAGAACGCCAGGATGGACAACAGGCTCCACTGCACCAAATGCAGCGGGTCACGCGACAGGGCCGTCAGGGCGCTGCGCAGCTGCCGCCAGAGGGGTTGGCTGGCCACGTCATGCGCGCTCGGCCGGGTACCACGCATGAACAGGAAAAGGATGAAGAAAATCACCAGTCCCCAGAAAATCTGGGTCAGCCAGGTGCCCCATCCCAGTGCGATCAGGCCGACGATGGCGTAGAACAGGATCTCGAAGCCGAAAAACAGCCGGAGCATGAACAACGCATTGAGGGCATTGCGGAGACGCTGTCCCTGACCCGCGAGCACCTGCGCCGTGGCCAGCTCGCCGACGTTGTAGGGCAGCAGACTGTTCAGGCCGACGCCGTAGTAGAGCGCGCGGGTGTGGGCGCCGAATCCCCCGGCGACACCACAAAACCGGGCCAATCCGTGAAACTGTACCGCCTTCACCAGCCAATAGATCAGCAGCAGCATCACCACGACGAACATCAGCCGCCAATCCACCGGATCTTGTGAGAGCAGATACAGCTCCACCTCGGGAATGCCGTGCACGAAGCCCATCTGCATGTCGTGGTACTTGATGAAGCCGCCGGAGATCAGGGCATCCAGCAGGCGTGTGTTCGCGAGCACATTCCAGACGCCGGCCACATCCACCAAGGCGACGATCAAGCCGGCGGCGATGAGGTAAGACAATAGTAATGTGCCAATCAGGTCACCGACACGGTTACCGGCGCCGGCCTGCTGGGTTGTGGAGGTCTTGATGGACATGATTCAGTTCTCCAATCCGCGCTGCGCAGCGCTGCCGGTTGACGAAGCCCCGGAATTCGTCGCACCGACGCCGGGCAGGGGGAACGGACGCGCATAGCTTGGCGGGCCGTAGGCGGGCGGAGGGTAACCTCCATAAGCAGGCATGGGGGCGTAGCCACCGCGATAGGTGGGCGGTGCATAGGCAGACGCGCGCGGCGCTACCCTGTACACCGGCGCGGACGCCGCCTGTGCGGGCGCCTGTGGGGATGATTCCGGCGGGGATGATTCCGGCGGGGATGCCTGTGCTGCGGATGTCGCTGCAGCCGGCGCCTCCGCGGGCCGGCGCATTGCGGCAGCGGCACGGCTCTCACCGGCGTCGACGCCAGATACCTCGCCGCCCGCTCTCGGCGGTGCCGCCGCCGGCGCAGGTGCGTCATACACATCCGCGTCCATACGGGCTGAGACGCCTGCGGTCTTGCCGTTCTCATGCAGGGCGAGCACCTCCCGGATACCGTCTTCGAGGGTGTCGCCCAGCGCCACCTTGCCGCGTAACACAACCGCAACCTTCTTGAGTTGGCTCACGGGATTCTGCTCGGAGCGCAGGAAAATCGGCTCCACATACAGCACATCGTCGCCGCCGGAGTGGCTGATGGGCAGCAGCAGCGTGTGGCCGCGGATGACTTCCATACCGCGGCGGTTCCACCAGGAGAGCTTTTGCGAGATCCCGGGCTCCTGATCGATAATGGCGTCGGCCTGCTCGGGCCCCATCACATAGGTGCCCTTGGGCACCTGCAATACCATCTTCTTGCCGTAGTCTGGCCAGTCCTGGTAGACGATCGGGATGGCGCGCAGATTGAGCGCCTTCTCGGGCGTGAAGACCATGGCCATGGCGTATTGCACCGCCTCCTCGGACGCCGGCAGCGTGCCGCCGCCGGTGGGTAGCAGCAGCGAGTAGGGCTCGATGGAGAAGGTGATCGCCTTACCACTGTCGAGCACCGGCCCCAACACCTCGTCACCGTCGTCCCACATGTCTTCCAGATTGAAGAAGTACATGGGGTCATCCATGTGGTAGTAGATATAGAGGTCGTCGAATTGCAGATGGAATAGTTGCACCGAGTAGGTGAGCTGGCTGCGTACACCTTCAGGCATGGCCTGCACCGACGCAAATAGCTCGGGATAGACCGCCGCCCAGGTCTTGATCACCGGTTGATCGCTGATCTGGTAGAACTGGACGCGACCGTCGTCGGCATTCACCGTTGCCTTTACCGAATCCTCGACGTAGTTGACCCAGCGGGTCGGCCGCGGGAAGGGGGTACGCTCATCGGACTTGTCGCCGAGCTCACTACGCATGCTGTAGGGATACCGATCGGTGGTGCTCAGCGCGTTGACGATCCAGGTGAGCTGGCCATCGGCGACGACGGCGTAGGGGTTGGTATCGAAGTAGAGGAAGGGTGCAACCGCCTCGAGGCGATCGAGGGGTGTGCGGATGTAGTGGACGCGCGTACGGTCGGTGATCAGGTCACTGAACAAGAACTCGCTCAGGCGCCCGCTGCGCCAGCCGAGCACCAACCGCTTGAGGAATGAATCCAGATAGATGCCGGTGCGGACGTCCTCCGGCAGCAGCAACTCGGCCCGATCCTGCTCGGTGGGGTAGTCCAGTTCCTTCATTTGGTCGACATTGCTGAAGGCCATGGTCTCGGCGCCCTCGCCGTAGTACACCCGTTCGTTGTCGAGCGCCAGCACCTCGTCGGTCACCTTGCCCGGGATATCGAACGACACGAACGCCGGCGTACCCTCTTCGGTAACTTCCCCTGCGTACGCCATCGCGACACCAAAGCCGTGGGTAAAGAGTACATAGCGCTGCCCCCAATAGTTGAGCCAGGGGACGGGCTCGAACAGGGGCAGCTCGCGCACCGCACTGACCAGCATGCGCTTTTCGCCACCGAGGTAATAGCGGACATTGTCTACACTCAGAAACCGATAGTAGGCCCGCAGCTTCTGCTCCTGCTGAAAGATATCCAAGGTCGGGCCGTAGATCATGGCATCGCCACCGGTCTGGACGATGCGCTCGGCATGCTGCGGATCGAGCAGCCGTTCGAGATACGACTGGAAGCCGGGCCACAGCGGTGCATTACGCACCGTCGTGCTGGCCAGCAATTCCTCCACCGAGGGCAGCGGCGCATCCTGGCCGTTGGGCATGAAGTCGATGGCCTCGATGTCTTCGAGCCCATAGGCGGCACGGGTGGCCTCGAGGTGACGGGCGATGTACGGCAGCTGCACCACAGGCTCGTTGGGCTTCACGGCCACCATATCGCGCAGCTCGACGCCGGCCTTGAACGCGAAATCGAGTGTCAGCAAACCCACCAGCAGCGCCGCCGCCAGTCCCCAGCGGACGCCGGAGTGTGACGGTGCGTCGTCGGCCTCGGCCTGCGCCGCTCGCGCCAGTTGCGTGAGCAACAGGACGATGGCGATGGTGATGCCGATGATCACCAGGGTGGTGACGTTGATGTAGTTGAGGTTGGAGAACAGGCCGGTCACGTCCAGCACGTCCGCGCCGGCGTGGACGCTCGAGTCGGCGTTGTCCCACACCACCGCGTCGTAGCGTCCGAGCCAGACGCCCACAGCGCCGGTCAGGCCCACCAGCACCACGCCCAAACGCACGGGCCAGGTGGCGATGCTGCCCAGGAATGCGCTGAGCTGGCTCAGGTGCGGCGCGGGCTCGTTGCGCTCGCGCACGGCGAAGGCGCAGGCGATGGCCGAGCCGAGGAACACCAGGGCTGCGCCGAGCGTGAAACTCCATATAACCCAGAGATAGGGCAGATCAAAGACATAGAAGCCCAGATCGTGACCGAACACCGGGTCGTCTTCGCCGAAGCTGATGGCCTGCGTGCCGAACAGGAAATCGGCGTAATGNAGCGCCAGCATGTAAGCAGCGACGGTTGCGAGCAGGAAGCCCGGCGCCATGATCCAGCCGCGCGAGCGCAGGGGGTGCGCGAAGGCAGGTGCCCAAGCCGCCGCCGCGAAGCCGACCAGCGCTACCACATAGAGCGTTGCACCCGTGGAGAAATTGGTCCAAAACACGGACTGCAGATCCAGGCTCTCCATCAGCCAGTAATGGCCCAGCAGCACGCTGATACGATCCAGTGTGAAGAGCGCGACCAGGATGGAGGCGACCGTGACGGCCCGGTTCCAAAGACGCTGCCCGGAGGGCGCCGAGGGCGGGGCCATCAGCGCCGCGTCGTTGCTGGCAGTGTTACTGCTCATCATGTCTCATGCTCATGTCGTTGATTAATTTTGCGCCTATTATGTGGTGATGCCGCGGAATAATGCCGCTGGTGATTGACAATCTCACCCGCACGTACAGGATCTGATGACGCTGGACGAAGCGCTCAGATGTAGTGCCCGATGCTCGACGCTCGATGCTCGAATGGATACTTGTTGTTGTATGCTTAGCTGGCGTCACCTCACCAACGGTCCATGCGATATCCGTAAGGCGCCGCGATCATAGAGCACCATATCTTGATCCGCAACTCCGGTTTCCGCCGATGAGCCCTGTCGGATGCACTCAGTACTGAGTGGCGCGCCACCCGGCATGGCCTAATTGCATGCGCAGAAACGCTCTTCGGATGTTGTTATGGCCGCATCAATTGTCTGAACGGCAGTCCGGTCCATCGTGTGCAGGGCTAACAGGGCGCTCGGTCTCATAGCTGCCTGTCTCGTTTGCCGGTCTTCTGACACAAGCGTTGAGCACGAGCGAGACTGAACGTGAGCGTCTCGTCATCGGACAGTCTAGGGATGAGTGATTAACGGCGGGTTAATGGCAGCGGCTTTCAGCCGCTGTCAGCAAAGGCTTTCCTACGCTTTCCCGGGTCTTGCTGTGAGGAGACCAGCCAAATCGTATCTGACACAGGCTCAATCTTTCACGATTTGTGCTTTACACCAGCCGCACAATCATCGGTGGATGCCCTACCCCAGAAGAATATCGCGCACCACGCCTGCCGCGATAGCCCATGACTATGGGTGAAGTGGACTACCGCTGTGGCCGCCGGAGCGCCGGTGAAGCGAAGGCTGGCGAAGACGTCGCTCCTGTGTCACCAGTGCGCTCACGGGCTTGGCGAACGTCGGACGGAGTTTTACCATCGTCGCATGACAAGCCCGTTGGTCTGCGGATTCTCGATGCCGAACACTTCGACGAACGCCATGCTTCACGCCCTGCTCGTGGAAGACGATGTCGTGTTTCGACGCACGCTGGCGGAGGCGGTGGCGGGGCTGGGCACCAATTGGGCGACGCACGCCTTCGGCAATGGCCACGACGCCATCGCCTTCTGCGCGCAGGCTGCTTGTCCGGACTTGGCCCTGGTGGATCTGGGGCTCCCGGACTGTAGCGGCGTGGAAGTGATACGCGCCCTGGCTCAGCAGTGTCCGCGCACGCCGGTGATGGTAGTGTCGGTGTTCGCCGACGAGGCCCGCGTGTTGGAGGCCATCCGCGCCGGCGCCTTGGGCTACATCCTCAAGGGCGATCCTAGTCTGCTCATCACCCAGGCCGTCGAGCAGTTGCTGGCGGGGGTATACCCCCTGAGCCCAATGCTGGCCAATTATCTGTTCAAGCTGGCCCGTCCGGGGCTAACGCCAAGCGACCCGAATGCGCCACGCCTCACCCCGCGCGAGACGGAGCTGCTGGCGCTGATCGCCGATGGCAACAGCTACGCGGAGTGCGCCGAGGCCATGGGTATCGCCCTGTCGGGCGTGCAGACCCATGTGCGCAACCTCTACCGCAAGCTCGGTGCACACTCACAGTTGCAAGCGGTGAAGCGGGCACGCGATCAGGGGCTTTTGTGATCGCGAGAGCACATATCGCTTTATTTGCACGCCGGCACCCGCAGCCGGATGCGGGTGCCGCAGGCCCGTCGCTGGAGCACAAGGTCGCCGCCGATCTCGCGCGCGCGCGCCTGCATGTTGCCGATACCGCGGCCGTAGGTCAGATGCGCCGGTAAACCGATGCCATCATCGCTGATGTCCAGTCGGATACCATCCGGCTGCCCACACTCGATCTCGATCAGGATGCGCGTGGCGCGGGCGTGCTTGAGGGCGTTGTTCAAGCCCTCCTGCAGAATGCGCATCATCTGCAGGATCGTGCGGTCCGGCAGCGGCGGACAGGCCGCTAACCTGAGGCGCCAGTCGACGCGGATGGACACTTGCGCCAGCCGGCGCTGACAGCGGTATCGATACTCGGCCAGGGCGCGCGCCAGACTATGCTCGGTGTTACCAAGTGTATCGACCAGCAGATGCAGATCGCCCATGCATTCGTCCAGCAGGACCGCCCCTTCCGACAGGCTCAGCGTGCCCTGGCTCATGCGCAAGCGTGCGGTGGCCAGCTGAGAGCCGAGTCCGTCGTGCATATCCCGCAGTAGGCGTTGGCGCTCCGCCTGACCGGCAGCCTCGCGCTCAGCGGCCACCCGCATCGCATGGGCACGCGCCAGCGCCGCTTCAGCGCGTTTCTGCGGGCCGATGTCGGTGATGGCACCGGCCATGCACAGGGGCGCGCCTGTGGCATCTCGTTCCGCCTGTGCACGCGAGCGAAACCAACGGTACTCGCCATCGCAGGTGCGCAGGCGCAGTTCCACATCAAAGGGCGCCTGACGCCGCAGCTGGGCGTCGCGGGCGGCGCGCACCTTAGGCAGATCTTCGGGGTGTACCAGTGTCTCGAAGCCGGCGATGCCAGGCGCAATCACGTCCTCGGCCTGCGCCTGCGATGCATGACCAAGCAGTTCCAGATAGCGCGGCGATAGGTACACCTGATCGGTTTGCACCTGCCACTCCCAAAGGCCATCGGAGGTACCGCGCACGGCGCGGGCGTAACGGGCCTCGCTGCGACGCAGGCGATCGGTTTGCGCCTTGAGCTGCAGATGCACAGCAACCCGTGCCCGCACCACCGGCGGCTGGATAGGCTTGTTGATGAAGTCCAGGGCGCCGGCCTTGAGCGCCCGCACCTCGCTTGTGTGGTCGTTTTCTGCGGTGACGAAGATGATGGGGAGCTCAGGTTGGTCACGGTGCAGTTGCGCACAGGTCGCATAACCGTCCAGACCGGGCATACGCGCATCGAGCAGGACCAAATCGAAGGCATTGCCCGCCGCCAGTGCCAACGCCTCGGTGCCGCTGCTTGCGCTGCGCAGCTCGCCCATACCCGCCAATGCACGCCGCAGGGTTTCGATGGCCATCGGGCTATCGTCAACGATGAGCAGGCGCCAGGGAGCATCGGTGCTCGGGGTGACAGCATGCGCGGCGGACTCGACCACGGGCCCGGTGGATGCCCCGGCGGATGCGCACCAAGGGGCACTGGCGGCACGCAGCGCTTGCAACGCGGCATCGAATGCGGCCAGTCGATCAGCCACGGCACAGTCCTGATCCGCGATGGCCTGCTCCAAGGCAGCCGCCGCCGCCATCAATTCCTGTGCGCCAATCTGCCCGGCGATGCCCCGCAGCGTATGCAGCCGACGGGTGGCGGCGGTGGTGTCACCGATGGCCAGATCGCAGGCGGTCTGTGCCGAGGCATCGGCGAAGTCGGCGGTAACCCCCTGCAGCAGACGCAGAAACAGCGTCGCATCCTGGTTGACCATGCGCCAGGCGAGGGCGCGATCGATGCCGGGGATGTCCGGCAAATCCGGCTCGGGCTCGGCGGCCCGGGCCGCAGGCGCCGGAGGTGCATGAAGGGCGGGCGTCGCCGCGGCTCGGAGAAACCGGCGAATCACCGCCTGCAGCAGGTGCGCGTCGATGGGCTTGCTCAAATGCGCATTCATGCCTGCGGCGTGCGCCGCGTCGATGTGCTCGGGGAAGGCGTTGGCGGTGAGCGCAATAATGGGCACCTCGGCATCGAGGGCGCGGATGCGGCGCGCGGCCTCGTAGCCATCCATGATCGGCATCTGCAGATCCATCAGAATCAGCGTCGGTGGGTCGTGCGCGGCGCCGACACCGCAAAGCTGCCGGAATCGCTCGACCGCCCGGGCGCCATTGTCCGCGACCTCGATGGTCAGGCCGGTGTCGGCCAGCAGCCCGCAGACGATCTGCTGGTTCACCGCGTTGTCTTCCACCAGCAGGATGCGACGGCCGCCGAGGGGCATCGGCTCCGGCGGCGGCACGTCCGATACGGCCAGGGTCGCAGGCACCACAGCCGCGCTCGACACGCTTTCGGTGGCGGCCGCGGGCAACGCTGCCGCAGCCGGCGCCGTGGTCGCGGCCAGCGGCTCGGCGGCGATCTCGAAGCGAAAGCAGCTGCCCGCGTTCGGTCGGCTCTCGACTTCTATCCGTCCGCCCATCAGTTCGATCAGCTGCTTGCTGATCGCCAATCCGAGGCCGGTGCCGCCGAACCGGCGCGTGGTGCTTTCGTCGGCCTGGGAGAAGGCCTGGAACAGGCGCTGCTGTTGCTCGGTACTGATACCGATGCCGGTGTCCGACACCTCGAAATGCAGACGTCCAGCTTCGCCGCCGAGGCCGCCGGGGCGCACGCGCAGGCGGACCTCGCCGCGATGGGTAAACTTGATGGCATTGCCCAGCAGGTTGGTGAGTATCTGCTTGAGCCGCAGCGGGTCGCCGCGGTACCGGCTGGCCAGCGCGGGATCGAGCGCGATGCCGAGTGTGAGTTGCTTGTTGCGTGCACTGAGCTCCAGCAGCTGACGCACGTCGTCCACCGCCTGACGCAGATCGAAGGGGACCCGCTCGAGGGCCAGCCGACCCGCCTCGATCTTGGACAGGTCCAGGATGTCGTTGAGGATGCCGAGCAGCGACCGCGCCAGGCCCTCGAGCTTATGCAGCTCTTGCCGCTGCCCGGGGGCCAGCGCGCCGCGCAACACCAGCTGCGCCAGGCCGATGATGCCGGTGAGCGGTGTGCGGATCTCGTGGCTCATATTCGCCAGAAACAGGCTTTTCGCCTGGTTGGCGGCCTCGGCGCCGGCACGGGCCTGGGCGAGCTCCGCGGTGCGCTCGGCAACCCGTTCTTCGAGGTGCTCGCGGTAACGGGCCACCGTAGCCGAGAGCTTGCGCTCGGCGATGAGCGCACTCGCCAGCCGCGACACCAGCAACACCCCGAGCACCAGAAACACCGCGGTGAAGGCATAGGTCACCCAGTAGATGCCCTCGAACGACGAGCGTCCGCCCAGGCGCAGCAGGTCGAGCACGCTGGCGACCACCAGCGCGCTGGTGGTGAGGGTGACCATGGCATGCAACGCCTGGCGCGAGCGCCACGACCAGACCACCATGGCCAGGGTCAATACGATGGTGGCAGCACTCAGGGGCATGTAGAGCGCCAGCACCACCCAGCGGTCGTTGCCGCTCAGCCAGACGGCCAGGGGCATCAGCAGGGCGTAGCCGATCAGCACCGTCCGCAGGTAGCCGCGGGCGCGGCCGAAGAAGGCCAGCAACATCAGCATGAACAGCGGCGCCGTGACCATGCGGATGGAGAACACGAACCAGCTGTAGAGCTCGCCATCCACCGGCACCACGGTGATGAGGCCGTTGAGATTGCTGAGCGCATTGGCGATGGCGCAGAGGCCAAACCAGAGATACAGCGACTCGGAGCGCAGGATCCAGGCCAGCGCCAGGGCCAACAGCCCCAGCGACAGCACGATCCAGGTCAGCGCACGCAGCGACTCCACCTGCCACAGATATCGCTGCAGATAGGGCCCGCGGTATAGGGCATCGGCGGCGCCCACCCGCACCGGCGAGAGACCGTTCATCTGCCGGTCGTTGACGTATAGCGCGATCTCGATGCGGTTGTCGCCTGCGCGCCACAGCGCTGGCGGCGGCACGAACAGGTTCGGCTGATGCAGGCAGCGCAGGTCTTCCAGGGCGCCGATGGCGCAGGCGCCCACCATGACGCCGTTCAGGCTGAGCTGGCCCGACAGGCTGAGCTTTGGAATGTAGAGGCCCAAGGGTGCCGTCGGGGCCGCGTCCAACTGCAGCCGCAACTGATAACGCACCCGCCCACCGCCGGCGGGGATCTCCGCGGCGCTCAGCACATGCGGCAGTGTCACCTCACGCGTGCCGGCCGGAGAGATGAAGGTCGCCTCGTTGAGCGTCAGCAGGTCGGGCGCCGGATCGGGCGCCGGCTCCGCCGCCGCCACGCCCATGACAGCCAGCCACAGGACGATCCCCAGAGACCAGCACATGCCGGGATTGGAAGCTTGGCGTGCATGGCAATGCCGGAGCGCGTGCATGGGGGTACTGCAACTGGCCTTGGGATTAGGATCGCCTGGCGCCGACGCGTGCGGCGAAGCCTGGTGCAACACGCATGGCGCTCTGTAAGATACGCGCGCCGGCGCCGAGAGGCGACGGTGATCGCACCAGCCCCCGCCACTGCGACCGTCGTACCCTACCCCGCGGCTGGCCATCCAGCCATCGCACACTGAACACTTCGGCCCAATGATTCGCCTGCCCCACTGCGCGCTGCTCCTGCTCGCGAGCGCGGTCCCATCCGCCTCGGCCCTCGCCGTCGACCTGGTACCCCAGGACGTGGTTCCGCCCCCGCCCGGCCTGACCACGGTGCAGTTGTCCTACAGCGCCAGCGTGCGCGGCGACCTGTTCCGGGAAGGCAAGCGCCAGGCCAGCGACACGCGACTGGACCTTGACGCCGTCACCCTGCGCATCGGGCGCACATTCCAATGGCGCCAGAAACCAGCCTATGTGCGTGCCGACGTGGCGCGCGGCCGTATCGATCCCGGCGGATCATTGCAGTCCTTCGATGCCAATAGCGGCATCGGCGATCTCAATCTCATGCTGGCGGCCTGGCCCTATGTGGACCGCGACGCCGAACGCTATGTCGGGATCGCCGCCTACCTGCGACTCCCCACCGGCACCTACGATCCGCGCAAGACCATCGGCCTGAACACCAACATCGGCCAAAACCGGCTCGCCGGGGCACTGCAGGCCGGCTACGGGCAGCGCCTGGTGGGGCCGCTCGCGTGGATGATCGCGGGCGATGTCGCCGTGTTCGGCGACAACGACGAGTATTTCGGCCCCAACCCCCAAGCGAGCACCTTCCGTCAGCGGCCCATCTTCAGCACGCAGACCGCGCTCACCTATCAGTTCAATCCCTCCGCATCACTGGGCCTGAGCTATTTCTACAACACCGGCGGCGAGACCCGCCTCGGCCAATCCGACTGGCACAATCGAATGGACCTGCACCGCTACGGCGTCACCGCGCAGATCCGCCTGCCCATCGGCCGCCTGACCATCGAATACGGCGGCGACATCACAACCCATAGTGGCCTGCTCGAAGAGACGCGCTGGGCCGTCAGACTGGGCACCGTCTTCCGCTGATCGGGCGGCTGCCAACCTTTTCCCAACCTTCGTCGTCTAGTCTCCCCGGTGTGCGCCGGCGGG
>PR_CR_10_Liq_3_inCRDRAFT_1000116_pt1 | contig 23295 bp, 16 predicted proteins | sample PRCRCaboRojoPR_2_FD_10240 | JGI IMG/M metagenome (IMG submission 10240)
GTAGGTATTTCTGAGTGGTTTTGCTCGAAGTTCATGTCAATTACCCTGACGGCAATATAGGACCCGATCAGGCTCACCGCAATACCCTCCGTGAAAACAAAAAGGCTGGCGGTGAATGGGTTGAAGTACTTTCCAATTGGGATGGTATCCTGAATATAATTCATGAAAGTATTGTCGCCCATGAGGTAGAACATAACAAAAGCGGTGAACGGTAATACCCCGATAATGGAGGCATACATTCCGGTTACCACACCGGATACATAATTATTGACCGTATCCGGATTTTCGCGCCGGTAGCGGCGGATAGCCATGTAAATTAATCCAATGTGCGCGAAACCATTGAGGATCCTCAGGTTGTAATTCCGGATTTGAATGACCTCATGCATTAATAAAAACAGCCCTACAAAACTGGCTAATAATAACAGTCCGTACTTAATTGCAATCTTATTCATATCGTGATGCTTGATTTTCTATAAAACTGGAAATCAAGCACCTATGTTTACAAACTACCGTTACAACTTCAAAATTGATACCGGAACCCAATGCTGTTGCCGGTGAAGGAAAGCCCCTGCAGCAAGGGTTGCAGGTCGTCATTCCCACTCGCCTGCCAGAAGTAGGCCGCCAGGTCAAAAACAAACAGGAACCCGCCCTGAAGGATGATGGATTTGCCAAAGCCCCGCAGCCGCTCAGGTTTATCTTCCGTGTTTTTAGCACGCTCTATCAGGTAGGCGCCACCCAGCATATACCCCACATCAAGCCCGGCATTGAACAGGAAGATTTTCTGTACGCTATGCTGTTCGTTGATACTCTCGGCAAGGCTTAGGGCGGAGGGGTCGCCTTTGGTGGCAGCAATGTACCCGGCGGTGGCCAGGCCCAGGTTGACCAGGTTCCAGCCTGCATTCATCCCATGGAAATAGCGGCTCTCGCCGTTGCGCTGACTGGCTAATGTGGCACCAAGAGCGATATTGCCTACCGCCCAGCCTCCCAGTACCATCATACTGGTTTTCTGTTTCTGCAGGCGGTTTTGGTTGAAATCGGTCAGGGCATTGGTCTGCGCATAGCCCAACATCAGAAAATTGAAGAAAGTGAAAGTGAGGAGGACTCGTTTAGTTGACATGGTTATTGGTTTTGATGTTGAAATCCACCCACACCGGTAATGTTCAAAAAAGGCCGGGAAACTTGATCGCCCGTCGGCCCCAAATGAAACTTAGTGTACTTTTCACAAGAATACCTGTACTTTCCGGTGAATTGCGGTTATTTTTGCAGCCTCATTAAAAACCATTCTGTATGATTGGCCAATTGAAAGACAATAAAATACAACTCAAGCGCATCTTCATCGAGTCTACACTCCCGGATGCCCTGCAGCCCCTGAAGGTGCTCGCGAACAACATCTGGTGGTCCTGGAACAAGGAGGCCATCGCGCTTTTCGAGTACATTGATAAGGAGCAGTACATTGCGCTGCGCTACAACCCCGTTGCCCTGCTGGAGCAGCTTTCGCCAAAGCGGGCCGAAGAACTGGTGAATGACAAGGACTTTCTTCAGCGCCTGCAAGGTGTGGTCAGGGAATTCGAAGCCTACATAGCAGTCAGCCCGGAAGCGGGCAGCCCAAAGATTGCTTACTTCAGTATGGAATACGGGCTACACATCTCCCTGCGCCTCTATTCCGGAGGATTGGGCGTGCTGGCCGGCGACTACCTGAAGGAAGCTTCGGACGACAATTCCAATATGATCGCCGTAGGCTTGCTCTACCGCTATGGCTACTTCGAGCAGGCCATCTCCCTGCACGGCGATCAGATCAACAACTTCCCGCCACAGAAATTTACCAAACTGCCCATTCAGCCGGTGCGCGATGAGCAGGGCGAATGGGTAAAGATCAGCATTGGGCTAAAGGGCCGCATGGTCTACGCCAAAGTCTGGGAACTCAAAGTAGGCCGGATATCGCTCTACCTACTCGACACGGACATTGATGAGAATGAATGGCACGACCGCTCCCTGACCCACCAACTGTACGGTGGGGACAATGAACACCGCCTGCGCCAGGAAATCCTCCTGGGCATCGGGGGTATCCGTGCGCTGCGGGCTTTGGGGCACGATGATGCTGACATCTACCACTGCAACGAGGGCCACGCGGCATTCCTCAACCTGGAGCGCCTGAAGAATTACATTCAGCACGAGGGCATGAGCTACGAAATGGCACTGGAAACGGTACGTTCCTCTTCCCTCTTCACCACCCACACACCGGTACCGGCCGGGCACGACTATTTCCACGAAGACCTGCTGCGGGAATATCTTTACAGCTATGCAGCGGAACTCGGCATCGAATGGCAGCGGTTCGTCGCCCTGGGCAAAATTGACCCGCACAACCACGATGAGCTGTTCTCCATGAGCCACCTGGCCATCCGCCTTTCACAGGAGGTCAACGGGGTAAGTGAGCTGCACGGGGCGGTCTCTCAGAAGATGTTCAAAGTACTTTACCCGGGCTACCACCCCGAGGAGCTCCACCTGGGATACGTGACCAACTCTGTCCACTACCCAACCTGGATTGCGAAAGAGTGGAATGACCTTTACCTGGAAAACTTCGGCAACGGCTTCCTCCGCGATCAGTCCAATAAGGAGTACTGGCGCAAAATCCACAATGTCCCTTCTGAGCAGATCATGGGCATCCGCCGCAAGCTTAAGGCCCGCCTGCTCGACTATGTGCGGGAGACTATGCAGGAAGACCTGACCCGCCGGGGCGAGAACCCACGCAGCATTTTTGAGCTGATCAACGCCATCAAAGACAACGCGCTGGTGATTGGCTTTGCACGCCGGTTTGCCACTTACAAGCGGGCCCACCTGCTGTTCACCAACCTGGAGCGCCTGAGCAGTATCGTCAGCAACAGTGACCGACCGATCATCTTCCTGTTTGCCGGTAAGGCACACCCTGCGGATGGCGGCGGACAAGGGCTGATCAAGCACATCATCGACGTATCCAAGCGCCCGGAATTCCGCGGCAAGGTGATCTTCCTCGAGAATTACAATATGGAGATGGCCAAGCTGCTGGTACAGGGTGTGGACATCTGGCTCAATACCCCTACCCGCCCGAAGGAAGCTTCCGGTACAAGCGGTATGAAAGCGGCTCTGAACGGCGTGATGAACTTCAGCGTACTCGATGGCTGGTGGGCAGAAGGCTACCGTCCGGATGCAGGCTGGGCCCTGCCGCTGGAGCGCACCTACGACAATCAGGACCTCCAAAATGAGCTGGACGCCGAGTCCATCTACAATATCCTGGAGTTTGATATCCTGCCCACCTACTACGAGCAGGATGAGAACGGCATTTCCGAAAAGTGGGTCAGCTACATCCGGCAGATCATCGCGGAGGTCGCCCCCGATTTCACCATGAAGCGGATGCTCGACCACTACTACGAGCGCTTCTACCACAAGCTGGCGCAGCGGGGCCGTGCGCTACGGGCCGACAACTACGCCGGTGCCCGTCAGGTAGCAAAGTGGAAGCATACGATGGAGCAGCGCTGGGACCGCATCGAGCTGGCACAAGCCGACACCTTCGATAGTGACAACCGCGCCCTGCAGGTCGGCGAGCACTTTTACGCTGACCTCAAGCTCTACCTCAATGGAGTATCTGCTGAAGATGTAGGCGTGGAAGTCGTATTCTTTAACCGGATAGACGAAGAAGTCCTCAACCTGAAATTCAAGGAGGAACTTCAACTGAAGGAAGTCAAAGACGGCGTTGCCACCTACCACTGCGAGCTGGACCCCAAGCTGGCGGGTGTGTACGAGTACGGTTTCCGGGCCTTCCCGAAATCCGGTCAGCTGGCACACCGTCAGGATTTGCCGCTGGTGAAGTGGTTGTAGAAAAATCTGCCCCGCTGCTGTAACCGCGGCGGGGCAGAAAAAAGGTAGCCGGACTTGAAAATTCACCTTTGCTTTTTGGGATAAGCAGGCATTAAGTCAAACGAAGAAATTGGGAAAATTGCCGGCTACCATTGTATGTTGCTACCGTTCTGCCCCTGCGAAATTTGGGAAACGCAAAAGCAGAAACCATATTTAGGGTAAACCGTGGTAATCTGTTGAGAACAAGGTGGGAAGGCCAAATCCTCAGGCACCAACGGCATGACCACTCTGCCATCAGCCGTAGCTGATGGGCAGATTAGGTCGTCTTGTAGTTAGTTGCTCTTCCGGACTTGGGGGGAAGTCGGCTACTGATCCCGGAAATAGATCAGCAGTTTAGACTATATTGGGATTTCACCCTTTGGGCTGCATTTGCCAAATTTTATCCTGTACTTCGTTGCTCTTCAGTCGCTTAGCTCAGGCTAGGCTCCTTCATCGCGCCTTGTTCAGAATAAAATTTGACTNCATTCGCTCCAAAAGCGAATTCCCAACATAGNCTCAGGTTTAAGACTCCCCTGGATTTTGATTTGCTGCCCAAAGAAACGAAAAAAATCAAATATTCTTTTTATTGATTTGAAATAATGACCGGCAGAGGAGGCTCTTACCCCTCCCCTACGGTCAAAGGCGTCATGGGATTATACAGGTTTTAGGTATCGTTCATTGCTTTATCCGCTGAGGTTTTTAAACGTTACGGATTAGGGGAAAAATTTTGGAAAAGTTTTTTTGGGTGCACAAAGGGGTGCACGCAAAGCGCGCGGATTGGGGCACGCGGAGGACACAGAGGGAAGTACGCAGAGATCGCAGAGGGTGAACGCAATGATCGCAAAGCAAAATCAACAGCCCCTTTGCGCCCTCTGCGTGAAACCTCCCCCCACTTTTTACACCGGTAAATCCCTATCCGGGCAGGGACTTCCGGGAAAAACCAGTAGATTTCGGATGAAGACGTAACATGCTTTCAAAAAACACGATCAATGAGTGAAAGCTACTCAGAAGACAATGCGCTGCTGGAGCAATTGCGCAGCGGTGACCAAAATGCCTGGCGGAACCTGTACGAAGAGGTCCGCTCCCCCTTCCGGCTGTACTTTATCCGGTACGGGACGGCACCGGAGGTCGCCACAGAGATGTTCCAGGAAGCCATGGTCATTCTCAACCGGAATATCCGGACCGGGAAGCTTCAGGCACCGCTGAAAAGTACCCTTCGTACCTATATCATAGGGATTGGCCGGGTGCTGCTGATGCGCAAAGGGACAGACACGCAGCAATGGGAAGGAGAGATTCCGGAAATCCCCATCCTTCCCGAGGTGGAAGACCAACAGGAACGCAAGGCCAAAGCTCAGCTTGCCCGGCAATTGCTGGGCCGCCTGGGCTCGCCCTGCCGCGAACTGCTGGAGCTGTTTTACCTCAAAAACTATGTCATGGAAGCCATTGCAAGGGAGCTAGATCTGCCGTCTCCCGGAGCTGCCAGACGCCGCAAACACGATTGCCTCCGCAAAATGCGGGAGCTGATGACTGCTTGATGCCACTTTAATTCATTGATCATGGACGCAGAAAATTGGACTACAGAACAGATTGAAGCTTACCTCCGGCAGGCGCTGCCTGCCCCGGAACAGGCGAAGCTCAAAGCCGACCTGGAGCAGGACGAACAGCTGCGTGCTGAAGTGGCTGCTTACCAACGAGTGCTGGAAGGGCTGGACGCCCTGCAGGAACAAAGCTTCCGGGTTCAACTGGACAACTGGTCGGCCGAAACAGCTGCGAATGACCAGACAGAACTTATTACCTGGTACCTGGAGGGGCAGTTGAAGCCTGAGGGACAACAAATGGTGGAGGCCCGAATGGCGGCAGACCCGGCTTTCCTGGAAGAGGTAATGGCTTATCAGCAGCTTATTGGCGGTATGGAGGCGGCGCAGGATGAAGATTTCCGCAGCAAATTGGAGGATTGGGAGGCTGGAATGGCTCAGCAGGCAGATTCCGGGAAGACGCTGAAGGTCGTCAGCCGCCGGCCCGTGTGGCAGTATGCAGCGGCGGCGGTCGGAGCATTGCTCATCGCGCTCTCCACCTTTAGCCTTTACCTGAAGGTCAACTACAGCGGGCCCGCACTAAGCCATGCTTACTATGAGTCGCCCATTTCCGAGCGCACGATGGGCGGAGAAAATGCCGAAAGCACACCCCTTCAAGAAAGAATGGACTTTGCGCACCGCCAACTGATTGGGAAAGAATACAACGCCGCATTTATGGCATTTGACAGCCTGATGCGGGAAATCCCCCGCTCTAACCTGGATGATTTCAACAAAACCCTGCTGCTGGAACAGGCAGGCTGGAACCGCCTCCTGGCTGCCACGGCTATGGATAACCCGCCCATTGATGTCATTGCAGAAGCGCGGCGGATCCGTACAACCCCCGGTCACGAGTACGCGGATAAAGCAGAACGATTGCTGGAGGATTTGGAGTCTACATGGTACAGGTGGGCGAATTAGTGTGACTAGACCGAATTACTTGCTAGTTTCCTTGCCCCTAAAGCCCTTGCAAATGCAGCACTTTGAATGGTAAGGCATTTACGGCTCAATCAGGCTTTTCTTAAACAACCCTCATAAAGCAATTATCCTTATTGATTCCCCGGAGGATTTTCGCCATACTGAGCCCGGTAATCCTCAATATATTGTGCTTCTTTTTCTTCTGCTGCTCTTCTACCTTTTATGCCAGTCAGTATGATTTGGCTAAAGAACCTGGCCCAACCCACTACGCGATTATATAGCCTGACTTGTTCATTAGCCCTGGGAGAAGATCCATCTTTATTAAGAGGTCTTCCACAAACACCATACTTGTATATCCCCTTTCGCTTTCGGTCCTGTATAGCATAAAGGTGGTGATCATTCTCGTTACTATAGCTGTTTCCGTGTTTAGACGACATCATTTCAAAGGTTATCCAGCCAACTTTTCCCACCCCATCCATCCCGATTAGAATAGGTTTCGTAGCTCATGGCAGGAAGATAGTCCCATTCAGCCCCGGTCTTTTTCTCGAAGGCCAGACCTGCCAGGTAAAGCAGCGGCTCGAAGGTATACTCCCGGGGCATTTTAGCTGGATCGCGAAGCACTGCCCGGTAAAACGCCTCTCCATTCGCAACAACACAGGCTCGGGCATATAAAAAGGTATCTACTGAGAAATTCCGGTCTCCTCCATAAGCGTAAGTACCAATTTGTTCAGCGTAAGCTTGCTTGTCCAAATGAAATAGCTTTTCGGCAAGTATATCCTGAAAGCGCTCTATATCTCTTACCGGGAACTTTGATAGCTTTTCCACTGCGGGTGCCAGTATAGCCTCATCGTTTTCCCCCTTTGACCAATCCAATGTTTCAATTATGCTCCAAAACTGTGATTCGCTCATTGCCTTTACTTCTCCATCCTCGTGCACGATAATTTCCAGCCGCGCATTATTATAGCGTTCCTTAAGCTTTCTGATCCACTCCGGATTTAAGTCTTCTATGCTTATTTGTAGTTTGGTCGGCATATTCAAAAATTAAATTTGCTCCATAAAATAGACTATTTCAACTGAATTATCAATTGACCATCCGAATTCTTTCCTTCCAGCCATTTAACGCGGTCTGTTTTCGAAAGTAATCTATGCTAAACAGGAGGAAGCTTTGTTACAGCTGAAAACGCCAGTACACCACGCCCAGCAGCAGGCCACTAATCACCACACTCCATAGCAGCAGGCCGGATCCCCCACCGGAAGCAGGCAGCTTCCCCGGTTTGCCCACCGCATGAAAAGCCGCCCAGTAAACCGGGTGCGCCCCTAATTTACCACCGGAAGCCACCTGCTCCAACTTTGCTGAGCGCAGTGCTGCCGAGCGGGCCTGACCGGCGCTTAGCCCGGCATAAAAGGTTTCCATCACATGGGAGCTTTCATCGTCATTGATGGACCACAGAGAAGAGATCACACTGTTGGCACCAGCCGCCAGGAAACTCCGCGCCAGGTTGATAACGCCTTCCCCATCGTACCATTGGCCCACAAAGGTCTCGCACCCATTCAGCACGACCATTTCAGCCTGAAGGGGCAGCAGGTAAATGTCTTTCACAAAAAGGGAATCATAGCCGCCCTTCCCATCTGCAAAAACGATGAAGGAAAAATTGCCCGTTTCCGTATTGGCTTGGGCGTGCGTGGAAAAGTGCAGCACGCCTGCCTCTGCTGCCACTGCATGCAATTGCGCCCGCGTCGCATCCGGCCCTAAGAATGCCCGCCCTCTGAACAAGCCGGCTACCGCTGCGGCCTGCGGCTGATTGTAGGCTAGTGCGCCGAACCCGCCCCGGCCGTCAAAATCCGGTGCGAAAGCCGCAAGCCCCTTTCCCTTCACCGCACGCTGCTGCACGGTACGCTGGAAAGTCGCAGCGTAAGCATAGCTGATTTCGTAACGGTTGATCAGGTATGGCATCGCAGAGAAATTGCAATGCCCGGCCGGCTCCGTCAAAAGCGCATCAAAGGGCAGAAGCCCCAGCACCCCGCCCGGCACAATAATCAACTGCTCCGGCAGCTCCAACTGCGCTTCAAGAGGCGACAGCAATACCTCATACAATTCGTGCCCCACCTGCCGGTATGTTTCGCAGAGCGCCTGCCGGTCAGCGCTGCTGAACTGAAACCCCTCGATTGCAGAACGCCAAGTGCTTACTTGCTCCGTCAGCGGATAAGAGGCATCCAGAGGAATGACTTCCAACTGATCTTGGGTAACCACAAAAGCACAGCTCAGGCTGCTGCCGGTAAAGTACTCCACCAGCGCCTGCCCCGGCCGTAGCAAATCCTGCTGTACCTCTGCCAGGGTAGCCACCTCCAGGTCGTACTTGCGCTGGTAATAATCCGGGTAATGCTGTTCCAGGCTATCGATCCAGGCGGCATAAGACTGCCGCTGCTCGAACAACGCTGCTTCAGCTTCCTCCAGTGAGCCTGCATTGCCTTCTTCCAATTGCAGGCGGAACCACTTTTCTTCAACATCAGCCAGGGCTTGCTGAAGCGCCCGCTCTCTTTGCAGGACCGCAGCCGGCAGGTCAGCCTGTCTTTCGGCATTGGCCTTTTGCATGGCTTCCCGCAACAACAAGCTTTTGCTCTGCTCCGCCAGCTCAAACGCTGCTTCCTTGTAGCCCGGCTGACGGGTCTGTGCCCAAAGTTCCAAAGCGGTACGGACACCAAGCTCGGTCCGCGCCCGGATACCCTGCACACTCGACAGCTTAGCCGATTCGCCCTGATAGCGGCGGCGCAGCATTTGCTCGACTTCAAAAATCAGCTTGCAGGCTTGCAGCACAGGCTCCAGTTTCTCCTGCCCGCCCTCCTGTTCGTACCATGCCCACAGGCTATTGGCCCAGCCGGTCAGGGCTTCTGAGAAGGTATTTTCGGCATAGAGCAGCTCCAGCGCGGGCAATTCCTGCCAGTGATGGAAACGGTAGCCGGGCAGCAGGGCTTCCATAGCCGATTGGTGGCACTTTGCGGCTGTCTGATAAGCCCCTTTTTGCCGCAGCATCTCGCCTTTGTCTACCAGCAGTTTCCCCAGGGAGCGCCGGTAGCTGACCTCGCCGGAGGTGCGCAGGATGGCTTCGCCTTCGGCAAAATCCTGCGCGGAGGCTGCCCACCGTTGGAGTGCTGCATTGATGCTGCCCCGGACATTCCAGAGGGAACCCTCCCACTCGCGAAGGTAAGCAGGTGGCACCTGTTCCACTTTCGGCAAATGGGAAAACGCAGCGTCAATAGCGTGCAGTGCCGCTTCGTGCCGGCCCAACACCCCAAGCACTCTTGCCCGTGCGCTATGCAGCAGCACCAGGTCTTTGGCCGAAAGGTTTTCCAGATTCAGGGCTGCTTCAATATGCCCCAAGGCAGCATCCGGCTCCCCGGCCAGTTCCTCCGCGATAGCCAGGTCATTCAGGACTTTGGCCTGAGCAGCAGTACGGCCGGTATCTTTAAAGAAACGGTAAGCCGTACGAAGCAGCCCGATGGCGGTCTGAAAATCACCGAAGCGGCTGTACAGGTTGGCTAAGGGCCGATAGATGTAGTTGACCGTGTAGTAGTCTTCTTCTTCAAAATGACGCTGGAAGAGCCGGCTGGCCGTTTCGTATTGCACGAGGGCGTTTTGATAATCGTCCTGATAGTGCAAATGTATATACCCCAGATTGACATGCAGCCAGATTAAGGCATCCCACTCCTCCGGGGTATCCGGTGAGCGGCCGAAATTCTTTTTTAGCCCTTGCTGCATCACCAGTACCGACTGTTGCACAGCATCTGCCCAGTCACTTTGCCGCAGGGCCTTGCCCGCTTCCTTGTACAATTTCAGCCAGCCTTCCAGGTCGTCAGTACTTTGGAAAGCCGCTCCGGCATTCTCCAGCATTGCGAAAAAACAATCCCGGTCTTGCTCATCGATAGCGGCGATAGCCTGTGCCTGGTAAACTTGTCCAAGGGAATCCAGGCCAACGGATGCATGGGCCGATAGAAAAGGAAGTAGGGCGAAACAAAGCAGCAGCCCCTGAATCGTAGTTTTCATAAGGAGGAGGGTTGTGCGAAAAACTTAAGAAAATGGGTTACCCCAGCCAGTCATCGCTGTAGAACGCCAGTAAAATGGCGCCAATGACGACTACCAGAAGCAGCAAAAACAGCCACAGTGGCATACCCAGCACCGTGATACCTTCTGCCATTTTCACCTCACAAACAGTACAGCTAAGCGCCAGGTCATTGGCAGCGATACCTGCCTCGTCAATCAGGGTAACGGTGCCCCGCGGAGTGCACACTTCACTATTGTAGGTGTCGGGGGGCGCATTTTCATCCCTGAAAGCTATGCAAGCCTGTGTAGGAGGCAGCGTGATAATATCGGTGCCCGAACGGGTATAGGCCAGAAAGGAAAAGTAGCCGGAACGTGCAGCCAGGCTTTTGTGCTCACTCGTGCCTGCAAGCCTTAGCTTGGGAAAAGTGACTGTCAGCGTATTGGCAGCAGTGTCTTTCTCAATATCAAAAGTTTCAATACCCGGCGCTACAGAAAACAGCTCCTGATCGGAAATGCTGGCCACATCCACAGCAGCAGGCAGTGGTATGCGCACTTTTACCGCACCGGTTGCCCCGGCTCCTTCATTCTCAAAGGCGACCTTGATCAGCAGTTTTTGCCCGGTAAGGCTCGTATCCGGGCAGGCGCACGCCCAAAGCTCAATGAGGTTCGGATCATAGGACCTGCGGACGCTCTGCATGGCGCTCGTGTAAGCTGCCGGCTGCAACGCTCCAAGTGTCAACGTATCCGATGGGTCTCCTAAAGTGGCAAGTGGTATGCCTTGCTCCAACAGGGCAGACAGGTTGAGTTTGCTTACCCCTTCCGCTTCTTCAGCACTCAGCTGAGGAAAGCTGAAGTTGCCGGGTTCCAGCAACAGCACTGCAGCGTAGCTGGCCGCACCGGAGCCACCTTCCGGAATAGAGTCATAATGTACATTCCGGTTGAAGACAGGCAGGAAGAAGTGTTGCTCCTGACCGGGCTGAAGACCTGATACCCGGAAGACCTGAAGGGACTGATAGCCATTTCCGGAACTGCTGCCTGACAGGCCTACGACATCATAAGTATCTAATCTGAGTGCATTGGGCAAACCAAGAATTTCAGAACTTTGCTCAATGAAGGAATCAGTTTCGGATATGGAGAACTCCAGCTTCTCAATGACACCTACTCCTTTCTTTTTCAGGCGCCGGGCGGTTTCAACGGTGAGTTTGCTTTCGTGGAAAAGCAATAGATATCCATTGTATGGCGCTGCTGCAGACACAACGCCGTTGCTGTCGTTTTTCACAGAGACGGTCAGCACGGTTCGGCCATTGGGTATCAGCGCCGGATGATCAGGGGTGATCGCGATAAGCGCCGTATCGGGAACAGCTTTGGTTTTGTCCGGAGTGGCCGCTGCAACCGTTGGCCCGGTCCCAGACACAATTTTGGGGGGCGGGTCACCATCTTCATCACTGTAAATAGCTTTGGAGAAGACCACCGCTTCCGCCGTAGCGCCGCCAAGGATGGCGCCATCAAAGCCATGAGACTGCTGGAATACCGCATTAGGTACATCAGCAGTGTAAAACTGGCCATCGTTAAAAATCAGGAAAAGCTGCCGGTATGGCTGAGGCACATCGGTCCCTTCAAGTGGGGACAGAGGGGCAAGGTTGAGGGTAAGAACAGCCGGATCATCGGCATCCTTAAGATTACCGGTAATTTGGGCATTCGCCGTTCCCTCAAATAAGCACAGGAAGGCACCTACCCAGCCCAGGGTAAGGAGGAAAGATTTCAGGTTCATAGTTGCTCGTGGTTTTTAGGTGCCGGCAATTGCCGGAGTCTACATGTTCTGCAAGGAGTATTTTTGGTAAAGCTTTTGGGCTTACACCAAAGCCTCCTGCCTCTAAAATACAACTTTTTCAGGACCATCGGGCAGGCACACCGTTTGTCCCTCCGATATAACGACGGCCTTTGTCCCGATGGTTTTTCATTTGGTTTTTTAGTTGCTGTCAAAAAAAAGAACTGGGCAGTGGTTTAACCCCTACCCAGCCCGGAATAATAGCAACTATCTACTTATCTCCAATTAGGTTGTGCCCACCGTTGTGGACGCGCCCTTCTGAAAATAAAACACCCTAAATTCTTCAGCTGCCTGATTCGGCAGTTATATCTTGTTCATAGCTTTTTTCAGGTTCTCACCCGAACTCCGGAGAGCGGAGCCGACTGCCCCGGAGGACAATACGGCTGCACATTTGCTCTACGAAAATTTTCTCATAGTAAGTTTCTAACCTTAGTAGTGCCCGGTGTTTCAAATAACGTTGTTGACTAATTACAGTTACAAATGTAGGGGGATTGATCCCGCCGCTCAAACCACCAACCCCACCCACTTTAAACTTCTAATCACTCAAAAAACGTTTATATTTGTACTCAAAGAGGTTTTATTCCTCTTCAAGATACTGTTTTTCAATTTCTTACATCTCAACAACACCCTAAATCAGATTAAATTCCTAAGCTCCTCAAAAAAACTTGAATTATTTTAAAAAAATACACAAAAAGCCGCTAAACGGTAGTTTAAACCCAATAAACGGTATAAAATAACTATTAACCGGCACCATGAAGCATCAAAATGACCTGTTCGACCTCATACAATCCATGTCGAAATCCGAAAAGCGCTATTTTTCACTGGACGCAAAGAAAAGCGGGCGCAGCAGTAGCCGCTACCTGGACCTTTTTAAGGCCATCAACCGGATGGAAGCCTATGAAGAAGAAAAGCTACAGCAAAAGTTTGGCAGCAGCCTGCCCACCGATAAGCACTACCTGTATAACGCGATCCTGAAAAGCATGCGGGACTACAACAGCTCTAAATCCAAAGCCGCCCGGATCAAGGAAATGCTGCTTGATGCCAAATACCTTTACCAAAGAGGGCTGTACCACCAAAGCGAGGAGCGGCTGGGGCAAGCCAAAGCTTTGGCCAGGGACCTGGACGATCAGCTGGCGCTTCTGGAGATCAGCCGGGAGCAGCTGAATTATGTCTGGACAATGAAGCAGGGCGACTACGGTTCGCAAATTGAAGACCTGCTGGCAGATAAGGATGAGTACATACGCCATATTAATGAGGAGCTGCGCTACCTATCGCTGGCCTACAAAATACAGGTGGCTAAAGAGCAGCGTCAGGCGACCGACCGTAAGGCCAGCAGCGCTGCTTATGCGGAACAGCTGAAGGCACAATCTGCGCCCCTGCCTTCTACAGCGCATGCGCAACGCCGGTTTTTGCAAAGCCATGCTCTGCTTAATGACCTGATTGGCGATGTGGAACAAGCCAATACCTACTACGCTAAGATGGTGGAATGGTGGGATGAGTACCCACATATCAAAGACGAGGAATACAACCGCTATCTGGCCGATGCCTTCAACCTGCTGCATGCCTCCTACAGCCAGAAAAAGTATGATCAGTTTGAACAGTTGCTGACCAAAATACAGCAGGAGGAAGCGGGCAGCTACCACGATCAGGTGCTGGTTTTCAAACAACTGACCAACTACCAGCTGCTTTACCACATCAACCTGGGCATTGAGGAAGGATACGAGCGCTTACTGCAACGGGTAGAAGAAGGCATCACCACTTACAAATTGAATCCGGTAAGCCAGCTGATTATCGCCTTCAACGTTACGGTACTTTTGCTCATCCTGGAGCAGCATCAGGAATGCCGGACATGGGCGGACAAAGTATTGCAACACTACAACCGGAAGGTGGAAAGCGAGCAGTTTCGCCTGGCCACCCTGCTCATCCGCCTCATGGCCACTTATGCTCTGGATGAAATTGACGAGTTTGATTCCGGACTGCGAGCCCTTCAGCGCAGCATACGGCAGCAGAAGACTGAAACGCCTACCCGCTTTTTCAGAGCCTGCGCTAAGTACTTAAGGAAACTGTACGATCAGCCTTTCGGTAGCCGGAGGAGCACTTTGGAGGAATTTTCCAGCCTGCTCGGGCAGTACAAAATCGACCCGCCGGAGCGGATCCCCCTTGGACTCGATGACCTGATGCTGAACTGGCTCGAAAGCAGAATGCAAAATCGCCCCCTAAAAATGGTACTTAGAGCAAAAACAAAGCCTGAAAACTAACGGTCCGGAGCATCCGTCTCCGCCAGAACCATACTTTTGACCACGATCGAATTGCCTTTGCGCTGAATGTTAAGCACCCGGCCGTCCAATTCAAAAAACACCAGTTCCGGCTTATAGTCATACTCCGCATTATTGCTGCGCACCTCGACCTCCGTGGCCCCAATAAAAGACAGCACCCGCCGCTGCCGGTGGTAAGCCGCCGACCATACTGTTTTTTCCGTTGAAAGCTTCACCTCTGTTCTGGAACGGCTGAAGCCAACCTGCCGGCCATCTTCCAGTTCGATGCGCTCCGGGGAGGACGGGGTCTCAAAATCGGTAGCTACCATGAGCTGCCCCTTAAGCACGCCAATGAGGATGCCCTTTTTATTGTCTAGAGAGAAAGGAATAGCCCGGTCATTATCGATCAGATAAAGGGTGTCCATCTCGGTAGAGAAGGTAATGTTGTTGATCATGGTGTAGACGTTTTGCTTGATGATCTTTAAGGTTCCCGGCCCGTTAGATGGTCCAAAAAGCAGCTGAAACAGCCAGTTGAAAAGACGACGGAGGGGTTCCATAGTATATAAAGTAAGTCTTTGCCAAAATTAACAAAAAAAGCCCTTCGCGGGAAGGCAAAGGGCTATAGAGTTCTATTTGTATTTTCCGTGCTACGACGTTTTCTTCCGCTTGCGGCGGGTCTTAAACATCTCCACGACTTCTTTTTCCTTTAGGAAGCCAAGATCCTGGAAGGTCGTTGTAACAAACTTCTTGATATCCTGATAGTCCTTTCCGCGCTTGTCGGTATACTTTTTCAGCAGCTTGCCCACGTATTCCAGGCTCAGCTCCTTGAGCTGTTGATTGAACTGCTGATTGGCGAAAATATTCATGTAGACCGGGTAGAGCTTGGAAATCTCAAACAGTTCCGGGTAGTCGGTTTCCTCGAGGTTACTGATCAGGCGGTGGAAATAACCGTAAATAGTCTGCCGAAGGCACTCATTGATATTGCTAAGCCCCTGATATTGGGTATAGAACGCCTTTACGGCCTCCTGGGCTTCGTCTGTGGTATAGCCTTTGCTATGCACCTCGTCCAGCAAATCGTAATATTTAGACAAATCGTCTTTCACCTTGTGGTCTATCACTGAGGAAATACGCTTATCCGCATCTGGGTCAATAACCACCTCCTCTTTCAGGTGCAGCTCCAGCAGGTATTCGAGGTATTGTTCCTGAAAGTCGTCCATGCTTTTACGTACCTCGTTGAAATGCTTCCGCAGATGGTCAAGATCATCTCCTTCCAGCTCAAAGAAAGAAGCATAAAGCACCAGGACCTCCAGATGTTCGCGGTGACCCTTAAAGTCTTTATGCTCCACAAAACTGCGCAGGTGGGGTATGATGCTGCTGTTATCGTAATTGCCATCCACGCGGTAAAGCAGGAATCGCTTGAGCGGAGAGTAAAGCGTTTTCAGATCGGACAACGCCTGCGGGAATTCTGCAGACATGAAGTTCTCACTTCGGAACTGTCGCTGATAGCGCTGATACCCCCTGACGCGCTCTTCCAGTACCCGGTAACGGTCGAGCTTTTGTCCCTGCAGGAAATAACGGACCCGCTTATTGTCCACTTCGTTAATCAGATTCGTTACCCAAATATCGCTGCTCAGCGCGAAGCCCATTTGGATAGACTGCCCGATCCGCTTACGCAGCAGGTCAAAATTAGCGGAATTACAGATCGCCATCAGCACCTCCTTGAAGTGCTCCTGTGTGCGGGTGTACTTCATACGGGCAAGGTCCACTTCTCCGCGCAGAACGGTAAAGCCAAGAATCTTAGGCAGGTAAAGCCCCTCAAATTCGGGTTGCAAAAGGTGGGTTTCGAGAGCGATCAGCTGCAGTGGATGCGCTCCCGCCACTTCATCATAGACTATTCCGATGCGAGGCTCGAACATTTCCTTGAGCTGCATATACTGCTCTTCTTCTTCCTCTTCAAGGTAGGCTTGCAGTTCTTCAGACTCCTGAATCTCAGTGCCCAGTGCTTCCAGTTTGGTTTTATACGCTTCGGCTAACGCTTGCATGAATGTATATTTTAAAAACAAACCTGATAGTGCAAATTAATGCACTACCAGGTCAGATATTATAGAATTAAAGTATTGCCTTGGTTTTGAATTGCAAATATAGCCTAATGTACGATAAAGCGCAAAGCTTTCCTGGGAATATTATCCACATCAGTCTTAAAATGGCAAGAGGGTTTACCGGTATCCGGCAAACCCTCTTGTTTTATCCTTGAGGAAAAATCAAGATTAATCTTCTTTTTTCTCTTCTTCAGCAGGCTGCTCTTCAGCGGCTGCTTCTTCAGCAGCAGGCTCCTCAGCAGGTGTCTCCTCAGCAGCAGCTTCGGTTTCCCCTTCAGCAGCTCCTGCTTCCTCAGCCGGCGCTTCCTCTTCTTCTGGTTCCGGAGCGGGAGGAGGTGGAGGCGTACCAGAAAGCTTAGCCAGCAAATCTGCTCGCTCAGCAGCGGTTTGCTCAAAGCGGGCCGCAATTTTGGACTCCTTCGCATCAATCCACTCCTGATACTTCGCTTCAGCTTGCTCCTCTGTGAGGGCACCTTTAGCAACTCCGCGCATCAGGTGGCGCTTGTAATACACGCCTTTGAAGCGCAGGATGGCACGTACGGTGTCCGTAGGCTGTGCACCCTTTTGCAACCAATCAAAAGCTTTGTCCCGGTCGATCTCAATCGTCGCAGGCTTAGTCATCGGGTTGTAAGAACCCAGTCGTTCGATGAAGCGACCATCGCGCGGTGCGCGTCCGTCTGCGACAACGATGTGGTAGAAAGGACGCTTGCGGCGGCCCTTCCTTTGTAAACGCATCTTAACTGCCATTGGCTTGTTAAAATTATTGTGGTGAAAACATACCCGCGTAACTTGAAAATCAAGCAACGGGTTTTTAACGGGTGCAAAGGTAAGGCATTTAGTTGGATTGTTCAAGCTTATACCGGCATCAAAACCATTATGAAGTTTATCGCGTCACAAATTAACCAGGAATTACATATCAATATCCCTAAATTAAGCCTACCTTTAGGATCTGCTTATCCCTGAAACCCACCCCCTTTCTACCTGTCGAAATTGATCCGTTTATTTTATGTATTTTTCCGTTATTAAATTTGCAGCAGGCTTCATATCGGAGACCGATCATGCAAATAAATATATCCAAGACCTACAATAACATGTGCAGGTTGGCGAACATTAGCCTTTGGACGATTTTGGTACTGCTTACACTCGCTGGAAGCCCCCGGTCTGAGCGCTACCGCTATGCCCTGCCTACCGGTAGTATTGTCACCGACAACACTTACACCGTTGAAGCATTGGTGCAGGACATCTTCGTGGATGGCGCCTGCAATACCATTACCAACATACAGGCGATAGGCCACGCAGAAGGTATTGGGTACTTTGAACAAGGCAGCAGCAGTATAGGCATGGAACGGGGCGTCATCCTCTCCACCGGCCCCATTGAAAATGCACATGGCCCCAACGACTATACTGATTTATCCGGCACCTTTGAAGATGCTTCCGGTGACCCGGACCTTAATATCATGGCGACCGGGCAGGTTAAGGACGCGGTGGGCATCGAGTTTGATTTTATGCCGCTCGACTCTGTTGTAGCCTTTCGCTATGTTTTCGCTTCTGAAGAATACTGTGAATTTGTGGGGAGTATCTATAATGACGTTTTTGGTTTTTTTATTTCCGGCCCGGGCATAAACGGCAGCTTCACGAATGGCGCCGAGAATGTCGCAATTCTGCCCGGCACATCAGACTACGTAACCATTAACTCAGTTAACTACCAGGATAATGCCCACCTTTACGTGCATAATGAGATTTCCACAGATGCTATCATCTGCGACCTTCCGCCTCCATCAGGCACTTACCATCCGTTTATTGAGTACGATGGATTTACCACAAAACTCACCGCCATTCTGAACCTGATCCCCTGCGAGACCTACCATATCCGGCTGGTCGTTTCGGATGTAGGGGATTATTATTTTGATTCGGCAGTTTTTCTGGAGGCAGAAAGCTTTAACCTGGGGGGCGAAGTGCAGGTGAGCGCAGGCACAGGGATTACTGCACAGGCCCCGGCTCTGGAAGGGTGCCCCGGCAATTACTTTATTTTTGAAAGAGCCCCGGGTTCGGACAATACAGCTCCGCTTTCTGTCAATTACCTGATTAGCAGCAGCAGCACGGCCGAGGAAGGCATCGACTTCCCTGTTTTGCCGGGCAACATCACCATTCCGGCTTTTCAAAATTATGCCACCCTGCCCGTTGACCTGATCAATGACGGACTGGAAGAACCCCTTGAGCAGATTGACCTCAAGCTCGATATTCCCTGCGCCTGCTATGCGGACTCCACCACGATGTACATCACAGACAGCCCTGCCTTTGAGCTGTCTGTTGCGGATGTTACTGTATGCGAGGGGGGCACCAATACAATGTCGGCAGAAATAAGCGGCGGCACAGACGCCTTCACCTATGCCTGGAGCACCGGTGAAAACAGTAGCACGATCACGGTATCAGGAGATGGCCCCTCTCTTTATTATCTGACCGTAACCGATGCCTGTGGCAATATGGCAACAGACTCTGCCAGTACTTACCCCACACTCCCCCCTACCGCTTTTATCAGTGGGGAGGAGCGCATTTGTGCTGGTGATACCGCATGGCTGACCGTTAGCCTTGAGGGCAGCCCGCCCTGGTCCATAACGTATGAAGTGGCAGGTGAACCTTTTCAGGTGAATAACATCCAACAGTCTCCCTACCTGCTGCCCACTACTTTGCAGGGCGCTCATCAATTGATCCGGGTGGCAGATTCAAGCTGCGATGGCGAAGTCAGCGGCAGTGCGTGGGTGGAAGTAGGTGCCATTACGATCACTGCCGAGGCCACCAACGCTTCCTGCTCTGCTGAAACCGATGGCCGGCTCGAAGTAAGCCTTGGTGGAGGTACGCCCCCCTATGACTGGTTCTGGCTGGATACGCCCGAGCCTGATTTGGAAAGAGAACAGCTAAGCCCGGGCGCTTACACCATTATCGTTACAGATGGTAGTGGTTGTGAAAAGGAAGCAACCTTCGAAATCAGCGCCCCGCCGCCCCTTGAGCCCTTGCAATTCGATTGTGCATCCATTAGCTCCGGTTCGATCCGAGCCACTGCGACCGGTGGCACACCGCCCTATCAGTATGCCATTAATGGCGGCACGTTTGGCGGCGCTGAGCTTCTGGACCAACTTTCGCCGGGCGAGCAATATCTAATCACGATTCAGGACGTCATGGGCTGTGAAGTGGAACAGACCATCCTTTGGCCGGCCGTTTATGAACGCATTGCAGACCTTCCGGCGATGATGGAATTAAAATTAGGCCTGGCAGATACGCTACAGCCTCAATACAATATACCTTTCAATCTGATTTCAAGTATTCGTTGGTCGCCGGCTAACGGTTTGAGCTGTACAGACTGCCCCTTCCCTGCCGTCCAAATTACTCAACCCGCAACTTATACGTTACGTGTGGTTGACCTCTATGGCTGTTCCACAGAGCTGACGATTGCACTCACGATTGATGAGTCGGTGGATATCTATGTCCCCACCGCTTTCTCCCCCAACGGTGATCAGGTCAACGACCGGCTAAATATCTACGCTAACACTTCCCAGGTAGAAAAAGTACTAGTCTTCCGGGTTTTCGACCGCTGGGGAGGCCTGATGTTCGAAAATGAAAATTTCCCGCCTAACCGGGAACAGCTGGGATGGGACGGTACCTTCCGCGGACAATTGATGGGCACCGGAGTATACACTTACATGGCTATTTTGGAGCTTACCTCCGGAGCGCGGCAAAAGATTGGCGGGCACGTCCTGCTAATGCAGTAAGCGGCACCCTACAGCTCCTCCTCTTCATCAAGGAATGGCTCATCCGTAATGTGGATGGGCCGGTTGATGCTTTCCTGAAGAGAGATAAACGTTTCGGTCCGCTGTATGCCGTTGATCTTTTGCACCTTATCATGCAGCACATCCCGCAGGTGTTTGGTATCCCGGCAAACGATGGTCGCAAAAATGGAATACAACCCGGTAGTATAGTGAGCCGCTACCACTTCCGGAATTTTGGCAAGTTCTCGGGCCACATCCTCGTAGAGCGAGCTTTTATCAAGATAAATTCCGAGAAATGCAGAAATATCGTACCCAAGCTTGCTGGGGTCGACTGCCAGATGATACCCTTTCACGATGCCGGCATCTTCCAGTTTTTTCATGCGCACATGAATGGTACCACCGGATACAAAGAGTTGCTTGGCGATGTCGGTATAGGGCTTCTTTGCGTTCCGCATCAGGATAGACAAGATCTTTCTGTCCAGGTCGTCAATTTCAGTTCCTTTAGCCATGTATTATCATTTCTTCAGCGACGGGTTGAATTATTTGTACGGTGCTCAAAATAAACGAATATTCCTGAATTAAATTAACATTCTCCAAATAACTGTTCGTTCACGAACTAATTCGTCAGCCACAAAACATCTGCCCGTTTTTTAGCGTCTAACCATTGTGTGCCGGGCATTAAGATGGCGGGCACTGATTTTGCCTCATGATTCTCAAGATCAGCTCAAAATAATTGGTACTTTTGCGAATAAACCATTGGATGACTATGAACTCTATGCGAATGTCCAACTCCTTTATGCTCTGTATCGGCCTGATGCTGTTGCTAGCCTCCTGTGCCGAGGAGCCGCAGAACATTCAGGAACTTTTACCTGGCAGGTGGGAATTACAGCAGGCGAGCCGCAATGGCGAGCCTACCCGGTCTCTGGCAGATCTTTACTACGAATTTGACGCCGATGGTACTATGCGGACCAATCTGCCGGTTGCTAAGGGCGAAAGCGCTTATCAGATCTCCGGACAAAGCATTGAGCAAAACCAGGATGGCAATATTATCGCATATACCGTTGCTTCCATCACCGACAGCACACTCGTCCTGCAAACTGAACTTCGAAACACGCCCTTCCAATTCAACCTGCTGCGGGCTATCCCTAATCAAGAATAGAAGACCATTATGGCCTCATTAAAGGTGATTGTTGCCTCGCTCAATCCGGTAAAGCAGGCAGCAGCCCGGCAAGCCTTTGAGCAAGCCTTCCCGGATTGGGCCATTTCCATCACCGGAGTGGATGTCCCCTCGGGTGTACGGGATCAGCCTATGACAGACGCGGAGACCCTCCTCGGTGCCCGGCAAAGGGCGCAGCGGGCACAGCAGGAAAAACCACATGCCGACTTTTGGGTAGGGCTGGAAGGTGGTGTGGCTGATGCACAGGGGTTAGGGCTTCAAGCCTTTGGCTGGATGTGTGTACGCACGGATAGCCGGGAATACAGTACCCGAAGCGCCAGCTTTCCACTTCCACGTGCAGCAGTGGCAGCTATTGAAGGCGGTGAAGAGCTGGGTCCGGTCATGGATGCCCTTTTTGAGGAGCACAATACCAAACACAAAGGCGGTGCCGTAGGTCTGCTCACTAACGAACTGGTCAGCCGGGAAGCACTGTATATCCAACCGCTGATTTTTGCCCTTATCCCCTTCATGCACGAGCCCTTGTTCTGATAGCGGCTATCCGCTGCAGCCGCATCCGGTGGTGCCGCTGTAGCAAAACCGGATAGAAATTGCCCAAAATATTGATGAACAGGCACAGCCCGCCTAACACAGGCTGAACAAAAAAAACAATATAGATACCAATCACCGTCAGGATCAGAAAAGGGAGAAGATGCCCGAATTCTGACTTTTGGGACTGCTCAGCCAAGTGGTCGAGCCCATCGGGCCGGCCATTAAAATACTTTTGTTGCTGCGCCTTACTTCGCCAAAGCGTAGCCAAAAGTAACTTTCTAAACCGCTCCACCCCGAAGACCCGATAAAACCATTTCAGCTGAGCAGGATTGGCAATCTCATAGTAACGAGCGGGAAGCAGCCGGTGCGTAGGCAGCGCAAAACCGGCAAATGCAAATATGCCGGTTACAAACATATTGATCACCCACGCCAGAAAAACCGCCGGCCAAAAGCTGATTTCTGCGTAATAGTCCATCCCGGACAACAGCCCGAAAGACTGAAAGACTAAAAATACAGAGGCCAAAACGAACAAGACCTGCTCTAATCCCCGATTTCTGGTGGACCTGAATGGCATGAAGGGCTATTTTTTGAAGCAACGTAATTGATGATTACCAAAATACAACTTTTCCTGTTTTACTGCTTTTTATTCAGGGGCAATCCTTCATTCGGGAGTTTAAGAGCCGCAATTACGAACGCCGGGCTGACATTCACCCGTTTTTCCCGCCCGTAGGCTGGCGGAACTGCTATCTTTATTGTAAGTTGTAAGACTCAAATGCGATACCATGAAAAAGTTTGTCCTAACTATGATCACCAGCCTGTGCTTCGCGCTCGGGCTCTTTGCAATAGACGCAAGTGTCTCTTTTGCGACTTTCAAGACGCCGGATAACCCTTACATCGAAGTTTACCTGCACATCGCAGGGCAAACGGTCGCCTTCAAAGAAATGCCCGATAGCTTGTACCAGGCCAACGTGGAAGTGGTGATCCTCTTTAAGCAGGGGGAGGAAATCGTCAAGTTTGACAAATACGCCCTCAACAGCCCGCTGACTAAAAACCGTATTGACTTTATAGACCTCAAGCGTTTTGCCCTTGAGCCGGGCGATTATAACCTCGTGGTCGCCGTTTCTGACCTCAATGAGGAAGGCAATGCCAAAGAATACAATACCGACTTCAGCATTGGCTTTCCTGAAACTGAAATTTGCCAGTCGGGGCTGACCCTGCTTTCCAGCTACACAAAAGCCGAGCCCGG
>PR_CR_10_Liq_3_inCRDRAFT_1000118_pt1 | contig 23040 bp, 18 predicted proteins | sample PRCRCaboRojoPR_2_FD_10240 | JGI IMG/M metagenome (IMG submission 10240)
TTATGTTTTCAGTAAATCATAAATTTTTTTTTAAAAATTTACCTGGTTCTGCTAAATTCGCTTCCGAGAACGTTGAATTTATTAATGTTTTTGCGCCNCGCAATTACTTTTTAACTTATCGCGTTAATAAACCAGTTCGTTCTGTNTCGGGGGGCTGCGGTTTAGACTTAGTNGANCGTAATTTACGTTCAACTAAATTTTATCAGATTAAATTAATTCGTAATCACGTTATAGATATTTTAGCTTTGGGAGAATTACGCGTGAATGTAATCTTTAATAATATGTCTGAAAAATTAGTTTCGTTTGCTTCTGTTTATTCATCTTTAATTATTAAGTCTAACCGTTATTTTAGGGCGTCTCGACGAAACTCATTACTCAAGATTTCAATAAACAATAATTTACCTCACGGGTTTATGCGGGGATGTCGTAAACCGTCCCGTAAAAAATATTTACAAAAACGTCAGCCTGGGGTTGAATTTTAAGGTTTTACGTGAATTTAAAGCTTATGAATCCTATAAAAAAAAATAATAGTACCCGTAATAAAGTAATTTACTCCATGCCAGATTTTTCTTTAGATAAGTTTAAATACTTGTTTACTCGCTTTAAAGGGTCTAGCGGTCGGGGTCAACAAGGGAAAATTACGGTAAGACATAAAGGATATGTAAAACTATCAAAAATAATTATCGTCGACTACGATAGGTCTTTATTTAATACACCATATACGGTTATGGGCCCTGTACGTGATAATTTTCATACTGCGCCCCTTATGCTGCTATCAGACCCTAACGGCATGTATCGATATTCGTTGTATACTGACTCTGTGAGAGTTAATCAACTAATCCGTACCACATTTTATTTTTATAGCTCCCGCACTAGTTGCGGCGATACTATCCCCGTAGGTTGAATTCCGAAAAATACGGTGATTTCAAATTTAGAGTTATTTCCGGGTTTTGGTGGTAAGGTAGGCCGCTCGGCGGGTGCTTATTTAAAGATCTTATCTCACAGCCGTGATTATGTTGAGATTCAAGCCCCCAGCAAAAAAAAAATTTTTGTGAGCAAATATAGCTTGGCTACTGTAGGCCGCGTTGGTTTTGTAGAGCATAAATTAGAGAAAAAAGGCAATGCCGGTTTCAATAGGTTTAAGGGGTTTAGACCTACTGTTCGAGGGGAAGCTATGAATGCTGTAGATCATCCCCACGGCGGAAGAACTAAGGGGGGGAAACCCCGCCAGTCCCCTTGAGGTAAAATACTGAAATAATGTACACAAAAAAAACCTGAAATTTAATTAGATCGGCTTATACCTTGTCGCGCTTGTCGGTGTTGCCCGGTTCTCCGGTTTCCTTCGGTAAAAGTACCCGCTTAGCGCGTGTGTTTGCTTACTCCCCGCAATTATATATTCATAAAGGTAATGGTTTTAAGCGTTATTCGCCCGCGGCATACGGATACCTAATTAAACAAATTGTAAAGGATAATGGGTCAAAAAGGAAATCCGTTGGTCGGTAAAGTAAACACTAGTATACCGTGAAAAAGAAATTTTATCGGCGATACACAGTATCGCTTAAATTTTATGAAAACAAATATGCTGCACAATGCAATTAATTTTTTAATATTTAATAACTTATCTTACTCATTTGATTTTTTTAGGTTTAAAAAAACTCTTTATAATACTGTTGACCGGTTCAGCTGTTTAAGTACAAAAAGTACAAATAGTTCCAAAGGAATTTTTACATCCCAATTGGACATAATTCAAACGGAACACGCGATTTACGTGCACGTTACTATTCTAAAATTAACAAAAGCAAAAAAACAAGCTTTTTTATATGACACAGCCTTGAGGCTTAAGTTTTTTTATACCGACACTCTAAACTTTTCGCACCGTTTCTAAGTTTGTCTAGTTGATGCATAAATTTTTTTTTTACATTAAAACTTTTATTAATTTATCTTTAGAGTTTTTCTGTCTTGCATTTAAGTCAGTTCAAATATACGTAATAGCTGTTACCGTGGCGGTGTTTACGTCTTACCACCTTTTTCTGGTTATTTGCTCTAATTTTTTTTGTTTGCATTATTCAAATTTTTGAGATACTATTGTGTTTAATATACCTACTTTCGCGTATTTTATTGAGTTTTACGTGAACGTAAACGCGTCTAATATAGTAAACAACTGTTTGTTAAATGCCGACCTTTCGAGTCAAACAGCTTCCCAGTTGATTCCGTATTTGCAAGGTAATCTATTTTTTGTTTTACAAATGCTTTTTTTAGTTGTTATATCGATTTGGGCTAGAGCTGCCGGACCTCGTGCAAGGTTAGATCAACTATTTACTATGACATGGAAGGATATGTTTATAAAGGCGTGTTTGTTCTCTTTATTTATTTATATTTTATTTATATTTGTATAGTTTATTTATTTGATGCGTTTTGATCCGGCTTGTGTATTAAAGTACATGTTTAAAAAATTACCAGTATATATTAGCACCAATGAGGAGGGTTATAAATTTAATTTGTATTTATTAATATATCCTCAGTGAGTTTTAACTGTTTTTACTACTTTACGCTATAATTCTTTATTTTATAAATGTATAGTTCAGGATATTAACACTTTTGAATATTCTAATTCAACGGTTAAGGCTGTTTCTACGGGAAATTTAGTATCGAATCTATATCACGCATACTTGCCTTTATTTGATACTAGGTTTACCGTTGCCACTTTTGTTGAACCTTCTAATGGTTTGATCCCGGTAAGTCCTTTATTTCAGAATTTATCGTGAACGGAGCGTGAAATTTCAGAAATGTATGGCATTAAATTTAAAAGTAAAAAAGACAACAGGCACCTGTTGTTAGATTACTCATTTACAGGTTTCCCTATGCTTAAAAGTTTTCCGGTTTCGGGCTTAGTCGAATTATTTTATAGTGTAACTAGTGGGGTAATTAGTTACCAAAGTCTCGGGTTATTTGAGTCTTCAAAAATCGAAAATAATTTCGATTTTTAAGTTTATTTATTATATGCTTTTAGATTGAATTAAACTTAGGTTTAAATTATTAATTAATTGAGCACGGGGTGGGTCATTATGACCACTTACATTTGGTTTAGCTTGTTGTGCTATTGAAATGATGCATACAGCTGTTAGTCGGTATGATATGGACAAATTAGGGATGATTTTTCGGGCTAGCCCTAGACAAGCTGACGCTATGATTATCGCCGGTACTGTTACAAATAAAATGGCACCTGTTGTCCGAAAATTGTACGAACAACTTCCATCCGCTAAATGAGTTATTTCTATGGGTAGTTGCGCTAATGGTGGGGGTTATTATTATTATTCATATTCAGTTCTTCGGGGTTGTGACAAGGTAATACCGGTTGATGTATATGTTCCTGGATGCCCGCCGACAGCCGAGGCGTTGATGTATGGTTTAATTTGATTACAGAAGATAATTATAAATGAAAAATAATATTTTAGCATTGTTATTAAAGATGAATACATTATTTGTTTACTCCTTAGTTTACTGAAAGCTCCGGCTTGTTTGAGTTTTATGACTTTCATTTTTTTTAACGGTTTTTAAAAAAAATTTGCACTTTTTTTTCAACTATAATCCACGTGTTTCCCCATTACTATTTGGCTCTAAACGAAAAACGGTAAGGCTTAAACTGTTTTTATTAAGGGGAGATGGTAAAGCCCAGTTTAATTTCTGCAGTAGTGGTTTTAAACCCTCTATGTATTTTTTAGAGAATTTAATACAAGTTCAGTAGTAATGTTAAAACCCTTCAGAATATTCAAACGTCGATATCAAGATCATGTGAAGATAGACCAAAAAAAGTTATTTAAATTGTTGGAATCGCCGACCTTACTGTTTTCATCACAAATCACGCCAAAAAAAAAATATCTTATCAATAATATGTATTCGGGGCATAGCTACAGAAAAAAAACGTATAAGCATGTGCTTAGGCGTATTGATTCTATAAAAAACGGGTAATGGCAGTACAGAAATCAAAAAAAACTTTATCGAAAAAAAAGATACGGAGATTTAGAACATTTGTTAATCCCAAAAGTTTTAAGCCTTTTAGAAAATACTATTATGGGAAATTTTCGGTGGTTAATTTAATGTATATTTAATTGATGTTTATAGACTACTTATTACATATCAAAGGTATTAAAATCTTAGAGACAGTTTTACAGGTTGTTGTCTTATATAATTTTATTCAATTTATTAAACAAACGAATGTGTATTATTTGTTGGCGTATTTTTTAAATACTGTTTTATTTTTAGGTTTAGCGTTAATTTTCTATGATTTAGATTTAGTTGCAATAATATTATGAATCGTATATGGGGGTGTAATTATTATTTTTTTTTTATACTCATTAATGTGATACGAGACGGCGCGGTCTTTTTATTATAGCTCTAAGGCCCGTTTACTCAGTTATGGCGTTTCATTTGGGTTCGTCGGTTTACTAATGTATATTTTTAACTTAGAACTGTCCACGGAAATGATAAACTTGCCTATTGCTCAAATCATGTTAGTTAATTATTATGAGATATTAAATTTTGACATTTATGAAGAGTTAGAAAGTTTAGGTTGGGGGCTGGTTTATTACTCTACCTTTTTATTTATATTAATTTCATATTTGCTATTTTTAGCGTGTTGCACGGTGGTTGTTTTAATCATTAATTCGAGGAAGATCCGATATAATAGTATTGATAATTATTTTAATTACATTAAAAATAACTCCGATTTATTTTATTTTAATATTTACAAAACTCAAAATTTTTATGTACAAGATTATGAAACCACATACCAAGATTCGAGTACTGTTAAAAATTTTAAAGTAACTAATAATTTCCATTCCATTAGAAATTTCAATAGGCGGGTTTAGTTTAAAGGTAGAACATAAGATTGTGGCTCTTATAGTAAAGGTTCAATTCCTTTAATCCGCCCTGTTATAAGTGCTTATTAAACTTTCGCAACTTATTTATACTGATATTATTTGATTACCTTTAATTTTAAGTTTATTCATTTTTTTATACGTTTTTTTTTTAACCAAAGATTTCCATTCGAAACTCCTTAACATCGGCAGTTTTCAGACTAGAAAAATCATTAGAATACAACGCCGAAAGTATATAGATAACTATTCTTATTTATTAATTTTTTTTTGTAAGTTTATCGCGTATTTTTTTTTTTTGATTTTTTTAATAGGAACTTATCATTATTCCATTACTTCCGATTCAATTTTTTATAACTTTTCTATGAATAACTTAGTTTGGTATTATAGTAATTCTATAATCTTTATGCTAATCATTAGTTTTGGTTTAATTACAATATTAACCAGATCTAATTTAGTCAAATCATTTGAATTATTATTGGGGGTTGTATTAGTTTTTATTTGCATGTACTATTATGTCTTAATAAATAATCTTATTACATTGATTTTCCTGTTTGAATTTCAGTCGCTGGTATTCATTTATTTGCTAGCTAATACTTTTACGGTACCGGTGTAAGTGCAGCAACTGCACCTACCAAGAACAGTGTGACACAAAATCAACCTATTTGATATTTTAACTCGTTAATTTATCAATTTTGAGTTTCTTTTATCGGGGCTCTATTGCTAATTTACGGTTCGTTGAATATCATGAAGTTTACTAGTTTTACCGATTGGAGTTACTCGGAAGTATTTATTTATTTTTCTGTAAAGTCATGTGCAGTTGAATCACCTATTAAAATATACTCGGTTGTTTTACCAGTAATTTTGGGTATATTTTTAAAGATCGGATCTGTACCATTTTTTCTGTGAAAACCTGAAATCTATAAACATTTTAGCCCTGTTGTGTTGTTTATTTACATGACTTCTTATTTATTTGGTACTGTATTTTTTACATCTACGTTATTAACAAAAAATTATTATTTAATAGCAGAGTTCTTTTACCCGTACATTTATACTATTGCTCTTATTTCTTTAATTTTGATAACTTTTTTGTTATATTCGGTTGTAGAGATTCGACCTTTCCTTGCATACTCCTCTATAATTCACATCTCTTTTATATTATTAAGCCTTTTTCAGGCGGATTTTGGGGGTTTTGGTGTAAGTTTACTGTACTTATTTGTTTATATATTTTTAACTTTTTTTTTTTTTGTCATTTTGTTTTCGGGTTTGGGTATGAACTTTTGATTTTTAACCGATTTACAATATTTATACAAGATCCCCCCGTTAGTTACTGCTTTTAGTATTTTTATGTTAGGAATGTCCGGAACACCGCCATTTCTGGGTTTTTTCACTAAATTTTCTGTTATTTCAATGCTTTTTACCGCTCAAGATTATTTATTTTTTTTTGTAACACTGTTTTCGGGTTTTTTCGCTGCTTTTTTTTATATTCAAAATTATAGATTTTACGGTTATTCTACCAAATCGCATACATACGTAAAAACCTATTTTATTGCAAAATACACAGGTAAGTTACATCTATTATTGTATTTTTTTGTAGCCATTAACGTTTTAGCGATATTTTTTATAAACGATTTTTTTATAATTTTTCAACTTATAAGCATACTTTAATGAGCACTTTAAATCAATTAATCCGTAAAAAAACAAAAAAAAAAAATTTTCATTGAAGCCCTGCGCTAAAGGGCAATCCTCAAGTGAGGGGTCGGTTTTCTAGAAGTTATATTTGTACACCGAGAAAACCTAATTCGGCACTTCGTAAAGTCGGTAAAGTTGTACTCATTAACGGTAAACGTATCACAGCTAAAATACCGGGCTCCGGTGCTATGCCACAAAAATACGCTATTGTATTGGTTCGTGGTAAGGGACATAAAGATACCCCCGGTGTGGGTTATTCTCTGGTTAGGGGGGCTTTAGAGTGTTTACCGTTATTTAATAAAACACGCCGCAGATCGCTTTATGGTGCACCAAATCCTGATAAGTCTTAGTCGGTTTGTAGTATAATGGGTAGTATTGGTATATTTAGTGTAGTTTTTAGTATGTCTATTTTTGGCATTATATTATATTGAGGTTCTTTAGCTTATTCATTTTTTTTTTCTAGATCTGGAAAAAACTTACAATCCCGCGATTTGTATGAGTGCGGGTTCCGCGCAATACCCGATAATAAAGTTGTTATTGATATTCATTTTTCTATAGTAGGTTTAATTTTTTTAATATATGAAATGGAAGTTATTCTATTTGTTCCGTTATTTTTGAATTTATTTGGTTCATCGTTTTGCGTAGTTGTAATTTCTATTTTAGCACTATTTATTTTAGGTGTTAGTTATTGGTATGAATGGGATAGATATGGTTTAACCTGGTCTTTTTAGTGTGCTTATACTGTGTTTTTGTCGTGATTAGATTTAATAATTTTTTTACTTTGAAGTATTTTTATCGCGTTACTTTTATCATATACTAATTTATACAATTTACTAATATTAGGGGAAATGCTATGAATTTGCTTATATGTGTACAGCAGCTTGCTGAGTAGTTTATATGATTCTTTATTTTTTTTTATTATAGCCGTATATTTTTTTGCTATAGCTACAGGTGAAACCGTTGTTGGGTTATCCCTATTAATTGTACGTATGTCTGTTTTTGGGTCTATACATAACTACGATAATTATTCCGCAAAAAATACGTACTTTTACAGAAAAAATAAAATAAATTTAATCTCATCTCGGCTTAAATAATGTTACCTTTTATTCATCAATATAATTGAGATTATACTGTATTAGTAAACAAGCTTTTGCGCCCCAACCACATTAACCCGTTGATATCTAAAAGTTTCAAGTCAGGGCACAAGAATAAACTTTTAAAAGTGTTTCTCAGGTCTTTTTATCTTTTGCGGGTTATCGGACGTAAATCCTATAGATTAAAGTCTAAAACCGATCATTTTAAAATTATTATTTCTGCATTAATGTCATTTAACCCGACCGTAACACGTCGGGTTAAAACCCGACGTGACCGAAAAAAAAGGGTAAAGTACACTAAACTATACACCTTGTTTAAGCACAAGCGCCGGTTAGCGCTTTTTAGATGATTAGCGTTGCACCTAAACCATGTAAAACTACGCGGTCTTCAAGTAAGATTTCTGTTTATACTTATAGATTGTGGTTTTTTCTCGTCAGGTAATCTTTTAAATTTAACTCAGGAGTACTGTTTAAAAGGGGAAAAGTTAAAAAAAAAGCCCCACACCCCCGGTAAACAATTAAAAAGTAACTATTATTTAGGGGATTTGGAAGACGTTATTTAAGTTGTTAAATGTACTGACTAACCTGGGAAAAATTTTTATTTATTTTATTTTTTGCTACCGTTTTTACTATTTTTTATTACCGAAAATTAATTTTTACTCCGTTATATCTGGAATATAAGAAATTAGAAGCAGAATGCCATTATCTGCTTTTAGAGCCTATTGCTCGTAAAATTTATTTCCATTTATCTTATAAAAAAGATTTATCGCGATTTAACCATATTTCCACTGGTTTAGCCAAACCAGTAGGGAAACATTCAAAATGGGGACTATTTTTGTATAAATTTAAAGCATTTTTTAAAAATTTAACGGTTTTTTACCAACATCCCGTTAACCGGGTTGGGGAATTTGCCGGTTTTTTAAAAAATAAAAAAAGATGAGTCCGCAAATAACAGTGATTAGCGATGTTAAAAAATATTAATTCAGGTGCTTCAAATATTTATAGTTTAACAAATACCCAAAACCAATATATTATATTATCCGTTTTAGGTAAATATGTAGTTATTCCCGTTATTTCTTATTTTTGTTTGTCACCGTTTGTAATTTCTGCGAGGTTAAACCGGTCTGTAAGTTCTATTAATTATATTGTTTTTTCTTGAGTTTCTTTTATCGTTAAAAAAATAAAATTTCGGCATAAAATTACTTGATTTTATATAAAGCGTAACTGTTCCCAACTCATTAAGTTTAAATTAGGCTTTAGTCATATGGTTGTGGCTGCTATACATAATGTCCGTATTCACCGCCATAAAAAATACTTACGCCACCACACGTTAGTAATTTGAGGGTTAAACCCATATTTTGTAAATTTAACCCTTAAATATATTTATCGATTACAACCAGTTAATACTTTTACTCTTAGGGGTTTTAGGTATTCTAGACAACGTATTTTTAAGCGGGTAGGTAAAGTTAATAAATACTCCGGTATTAAAAAAAGTTTTTAAATCCATTAATGCAATTTAATATTAATTTTTTACTCCGTTTTTCAAGGTTAAATTTTATATGGGTTTTTTACCCGCTGTTTTTATTTAAGTTACTGTTTTTTTGCTTATTTTTTATTTTTTTTAAGTATTTATCCTTAGGCTTAGCGTTAGTTTTTTTACTATTTTCGAGGTATGTACACTCATACTTATCGATTTTATTTTTTATATTTGTCTATTTTAGTATTTTTTTTTTAGAGTTTTACTTGTTTTCTTTGGAGTTTAGTTATATTCAGCTTTTTCATTTGTTTAATAAGTTTATAGAAAATTTTTTTCATATATATATATATATATTTTCGGTAGTTATTTTTTTTGTCCCCAATACATGGAAAAAGTTTGCATTTTTTCGAAAAATTTTCCATTTTTTTTTGTTTACTGTTTTTATTTTTTTTTTTATAGGCGGATCTTTTTGGGCGTGAATCGAGCCCTCTTGAAGTAACTGATGGTTCGGAGAAGATCTCGAAGAAATTAATATACTAATAATATTTTTTCTAGGTATTACTTGTTTACATACTCTAACGGGTTTTAGGTTTGATTTTTTAACTCGTTATAAGTATTTTTTTGTTTTTTTTTTATCTTTAAATTTTTTAAACTTTTTTTATTTTTTTTACTCTCGTCATAGTATTTTTTCCTTTTATAATAATTTTACATTTATTCAGGTATTTTTATTAATATTTATTTTGCATTTTTTTTATGTTAACTGATATGCATTTTTAGGGTTTGAGTCCTATAGTAAATTTTTTTTATTTCCAGTTTTTACAAACTATTTTTTTACAAGTTGCAAATATTTATTGTACAGATCTTTTTACTCAGCAAAATATAATTTTTCGGATAATTTGATCTTTTACGGGATTTCGTCATTTATTTATATTTTTATCATATTTTGACCCATATATATGCTTTATTGTTTACCTATTTTTTTTAAAATATTTTATTTTTTACTTGATTTTAATTATATGTTATATTCGTATATAAGTTACTTTGATCTGGCGTTTATCTGGTTAATTATCTTTTTTGAAAGGGTCATTTCTTTGCGGAAATTTAATGTGTTTATAATTATTTTCGGTTGCAGCTTTTTCTGGGGTTTGCCGTTAGTTGTTTATTCGTTGTATTCGGTAAATTTTATTTACCTGATTCATTTGTTGTTATTTGATTTTTTACTAGTTGAATATTTTACAACAGTACCTTGTAAGGCTCAACTTTCGGGGGATATCGTATCATTAACTTACCAGTATTCGGTAGTAAATTTATCTAATTCGGTTTTTTTGCATGGTTTTAATTTAATTGCTGTTCCCCTTTACACTATTTTAACTGGCGCGTCTTCATTTTTTTTTAATTCAAACAGGGAGTTATATATGCTTAATAATTTTCACTTATTTTTATTTAATATAACTAATTATTTATATATATATATAAAAGATAGTTTTTTTTTTTATATAGGTTTTTTTTTTTTGACTTTACTGTTCTTTTTTAGACTACACCGCAGTACCTCGATGTGAGGCGATTTATCTCTTTTACAGTTTTATCCTAGAAATTGACAGGGTTCGATGTATAGGAGCATGCACCCTTGATTGTTGCACATGTCCGTGTGGCATTATTGATTTTGATTTTCTTTTATATTTGTAATGAATTTATTTTTTATTTACATTTTTCGCGCTCTTACCCACCGTAGGGCTGACGTACGTGGAATAAGGTCAACTGGTGAGAAGCGTCGCATCGCTTGACCTGAGATGTTAATCGTACTGTTCCCGTTATTTTGGGCTGTTAATATTGTTACAAATGCATTTGCATATTTACGCCTTCTAGAAGGGAGTAGTGGTTATGTACTGCTGTCAGTCCAAGTTTCGGCATATCAGTGAGGTTGAAAATACTGTTACGGTGATACATTTTATCCAAAATTTTTTAAAAACCCCATTAAAGTAGGGGTCAATTCAACAACTTCTTTGGGTTACGGTTTACATAACGTTCACCGGGATGTCGAGTGACGTATGCAACAACCATATGCAACTAAAGAAGTAAAGACTATTGAAATCGAAACCCCCGAGGTTGATGCGGAAGGTAATCCTTTGACGAAAAAATATACGACACAAAAATTTGACCCGATTAAAACGGCTGAATTGCGTGCTACGCATGATGTCACCCAACGTGAAAACCAAGATTTAATGGCGGAGGTATACTTTTGTCGTTGGTGATTAAAACAAAGCGGTGTATTAGAGGACGAACGTAAAAACTTAACTATGAATAGATTACATCATTCGGGTTATTGGGTTACTGCTCAGGGTGTTGACCCTAATACACCTACTTTGGAGGACTTGGGGGATGGCTCGAAAAAATTAGTAACTGACCCTTTAAGGTTGTTACGCTCTACAGGCGCGTTAGTGTTACCGACACGATCCGTAATACGGTTAATGTCTTGTTCTGAGGACATAACGCATTCTTGGGCTGTACCCGGTATTGGCCTAAAAATGGATTGCGTTCCTGGGCGGTTATTTTGTGTTTTTACTAACATCGTTCGGGAAGGTATGTATTTCGGACAGTGTTCGGAATTATGTGGTTGAAATCATTACAATATGCCTGTAATAGTTTACGCTTTACCGGTGGAGCATTTTATTGTTTGGTGGGAAATGGAATTGCACGCTATTTTTACGGAACCTTTCGAAAACTTTGGATCTTATTTTCCTGAAGAGAAGGGACGCACCGTTCTGAGGTATGATTTGTTAAATTACAAATATAAGTAATTTAAAGTATAGTTAATGGATGCGCTTCGAAGACTTTTTNGTTGGNGTAGTTGTAGGTGTCGTAGCGATCGGCTTATTTATATATAAGAAAAAGGTTCCTGAATACATTTTTAAACCAGTACAACCTTCACAATATGATTACAACCCTTCACAATTTCAGTATTTTAAGGTAGTGTTTACTAGACCTAATGATGAGACTGCAAATTTACCAGATGGTTGACGTATGGATTCGGTTTGAGCAGGTCATGAGGTTATTCTTAGGGATATGGCTCAGAGACGAGCGGAGTGCGCAGCTATGGCTAAAGAATACGGTATTGAGTCTATAGACTCATTACCTACTATAGATAAGCCCGCTTTGGTGGCATTCGCTTTTTTAATGGTTTGGGCGTTTTCTACAATAATGCCATCTTTTTTTTTTGGATTTCTGGACATGTTCCGTCAGATGGGGTCTATTGCCTTACCGCCTATTGGGAGGTTTATCGCAGATCTTGTCGGTTGAGGTCCGGATGATTGATTAATGTTTCGTGTTTTTTATGAATATTACCTTATTCATGACTGAGATAAGAGAACTTTTAAATATTTAATCCGAGTTCCGGAAAGTTTTTGGGGTCGGGTTTTCTCGGGTACGCTAAATTTTTTAGTTTATATAGTTCCCGCTATAATAGTTGGTGCGATCTGCGCGCTACCCTCCTTAGACCGAGAGATGATTAAATCATTTTTTCGTAAGTATTTTTCGACGGGTGCACTTTGAGCGGCCTCAATAGCGGTTTTACACAAGGTGTACCCTTATTTTGTTTGATGACCTCGCCCTATATTATTTATCGACTATTTTTTTTTATTAATAGGTTCATTGCTAACAACAACTGCTGTCGATAAGATTAAGGTATTTATATGGGGCAACCCACCACGACAGCCAGATAAAGCAAAAGTTAAAGAGTAATAAATGACTTTATATAGTTTCATTCATTTGTCTATTTCGTTTTTTTATTGTTGAATAAATGCCTGGTCTTTAAGTTATATTGGGGTTTTTTTAGTTTCTTTGTCAGGCTTGTTGTATTGTTCATTTTTAGTTTGATGGGAATTATATACTATTTGACTATATGGTCTTTTTTTTGATTATTTAAGTTTTATGTGGGTTGAACTAGGTAATAATATGTATATTTTCTGGAATTTTAAAAATGATTTTTTTGGTGTTTTATTGTCTTTTATAATGTTAAGTGGCGGTTTTTTTGTTGTGTTATTTGTTTTTATTGACATGTGAGATGACAAGGAGGGGTCTAGTTTTGTTATTAATTTAGGGTTTTTCATGTCTTTTATGTTGGTAGTCGCAAATGCTGGTAATTTAGTACTATTTTATTTAGGTTGAGAGGGTATTGGTTTAACGTCTTTATTTCTAGTTAATTTTTGGTCTGACCGCGTGCGGGGTATAAAAGCGTCCTTTAAGGTGTTTGTTATTAACAAAATCGGTGACTTTTTTGTATTAATATTATTGTCAGTGTTGGCTGGTTTGGTTGGTGATTGGGATTTTGACGTTATAAATGCTATAGCTCCCGTTATTCTTAATTTAAATTATTATATAGGTGCGTATAGTTTTTCCGCGGCTGAGATGTTGGGCGTAGTTTTATTATTTGGAGGGTGTGTTAAATCAGCCCAGTACGGGTTTCATATATGATTATTAGAGGCTATGGAAGCCCCTTTAGGGGCTTCCGCCTTGATGCACTCCTCAACTTTAGTTGTAGCAGGTTTAGTTTTAATTTTTAAGTTGTCAAGTTTATTAGAAATTTCTAGCTGAGCGCAGATATTAATGTTTTCAATGGGCGTATTTTCCGCTACTGCGGGGGCAATGGTTGCTTGCTTTCAGTACGAGTTAAAAGTTATTATGGCTTATTCAACTATTAGTAATATGGGTTATATGTTTACTTTATGTTCAATCGGAGCTTACTATGAGACATTAATTTTAATGGTATTACATGCTTATATAAAAATTTTTATGTTTTTAGTGGTTGGTGCTATAATGTTACATTGTAACGGTTGTCAAGATATTCGATGAATGGGGGGGCTGGCTCTATATACTCCAGTTCTTTGGGTATCCTACGTTGCGGGCGGTTTGTGCCTTATTGGACTCCCTTACTGAAGTGGGTATTATTGCAAAAATTTTATTGCGAAGGCTGTATGAGAAGCTAGCCCTTTATTAAAGGGCGGGGAGTTTATATTACTCATTTCGTACCTTTTGACGTTTTTTTATGTGTGTCGGGTAGGTGTTTTAGTATTTTTAGGGCCTAAAAACGGGCACCGTAAAATTTATCGGATAAAACCCACATCTCTTGTTGTTACCGGTGGTTTGACGTTATTAGCTGTTGTAATACTATTCGGTGGTTTTTACTGAGTTAATTTAATTGACCTGGGCGTTACTTCTTTTGGTGGCGGCATTTTCTACCGATCTTTATATTTTTTTCAGTATATTAGTTATGAGTTACCTTTTGCTATTTTATACCTGTGATTAGTTATTTATTTATTAACTGTCGGCATCGTTGCGATTTGGGTTATTCTTAACCGGTCATTTTATTGGGGATATTTCTTGAACTGGTTTGTTTCAATAACCCTTACCACCGTTAGTTTTATGTACTTTATTGTTATATGTCCGCTGTCAAGCCATTCTTTTACTTTTTCAGCCTATTCCAACGCCTCGATATACATATTACATTACCCTCCAAAAAAAATTTTTATTATGTGCTTGCTAAGATTTTTAGGTTAACTAAGTACTTAAAAGTTTTTGCGCGGGAGTGGTTATATACAACCAACCATAAAAAGTTGGGTTTAAATTATTTACTTTTTGCTGCTCTTAGCGGTATGTTCGGAACAACGTTATCTAGTTTAATAAGAATGGAGTTGTCACAACCAGGTTCTTTATTATTCGGAAATAACGCAAATGCCTATCATGTGGTTATGGGTATGCATGCTATCGTAATGATCTTTTTTTTAGTTACGCCCGTTGTATTCGGTGGGTTCGGTAACTATTTTTTACCAATACATGTAGGTGCCCGCGATGTAGCGTATCCCCGATTAAATAATTTTAGTTTATGGATTTTACCTGCAGGGTTAATTACAGCATTACGGGCTATGTGGGAAGGTATTCGTGTCAGTTCAGTTTTCACAAATTATGATGCCCAAGGCAACCCTACAGATTGACTAAAACCTGTATACGGTAGTGATGGGGTAATTTTAATGTATACGTCTTCTTCTGATTTTAATTTCGCTGATTATGAGTTTGAATCCGAGGCTAAAAGTTGAATTAATCTTTATGAAACTCAAACAAACTTAAGTATTGGGGGTGATGTATATTATAATTGTGCTACTTTACCAGTTAGTAGCGAACCTTTATCTTCATTTTTACCTAATGTAAACGCGGCGGTCGACTTAACTAATACTATGGCGGGTTGAACATTTACTACCCCGTTCTCGCATAGTCGATTTACAGGTGCTCCTGTAGATTGAGCGATGGCGGCTCTTTTGATGTCTACCTTTTCATCTATCCTAACGTTGATAAATTTAGTAGTAACCTGACGTTACTTAAAAGGCCGCGGTTCTAGGTATCAAAAAGAGTTCTTCCCGATAATTCTTTTAGCTATTTTTATTTCTTTGCGTATACTTTTGGTAGTCTCACCTATCTTAAACGCGGGCCTGATTATGCTTATGGCAGATAGGCATTTTGCCACAGCATTCTTTACCGTTAGGGCTGGTGGAGATATCTTATTATTTCAACATTTATTCTGATTTTTCGGACACCCTGAAGTATATATTTTGATAATGCCGGCGTTCGGTATCGCTAGTACGTTAATACCGTATTACGTTCGCAAGCCCTTAGGTAGTAAAATGCATATGGTTTATGCTATGCATGCTATAGCTAGTATGGGTTTTGTCGTTTGAGGTCATCATATGTATTTAGTGGGTATCGACAATAAAGCCCGTATTTTGTTTTTCGTTATTACCGTTATGATAGCATTACCCGCCTCTATAAAAGTTTGCGGGTGAATTTCATCTCTAGTTAATAGTGTTACATTTTTAACCATTGAATTATTGTTTGCTATAACGTTCGTCGGTTTTTTTATAGTTGGTGGTATTACCGGTAGCTTCTGTGCTCACGCTGCAACTGATATAATGCTGCATGATACTTATTATATTATCGGTCATTTTCATATTATGTTGTCTGGTGCTCTAATGGGTATGTTGTTTGCGTATATTTATTTTAATTTCCGCGAATTCATGGGAATTTATTACAGTTGATTATTACCCTTTTTACACTTCTTAGGCCATACTATAGGTCATTTTTTAACCTTTGTTCCTATGTTGTGGTTAGGGTATGCGGGTATGCCTAGGCGTATCCAAGATTATCCTTGAGGGTACGCGGGTTGACATAGTGTTGCCTCGTTAGGTCATACAGTTGTATTGTTTAGTATAATATGTTTTATTGTAAACATAGTTTTAGCTGTTTACCTTAAAAGACCTACTGATTCCCGAAATAAAGGTATGCCTTTTATTTCAAATAGAGTGGGCTTTTTAATTTTAGATAAATACTACGCATCCATGTCAACCTTTAAAAAACAAATATTAGGTGCTGCGTTACAACGTAAGTAATTAATTTTAGGTTTAAATTTAATCAGGTTTAATTAGTCTATGCCGTGGCCGTTTGATCAACTCATTCACTTTTTAGCTCTCTTATGCGTTTGGAGTGAGTTCAAGGTTTACTGCGAACCCGTGTTTAGGTGGTTCCGGTTTATACTTTTCCTTAACCACTTTAAGCATCCTATTAATTTTTTATATTTTTGAATGAGACCTTCGGAGTTAACTGTATTTTTGTTTAAATTATATTCTGGTCAATTAGAATTTTTTGTAGGTAATGGCCTTCCCTGATGATTTATTTTTTTATTAGCCTTTCTACAATTATTCACGCTTAATTTAAAAGAAAAAAGTGATGAAGAAGTTGAGCGGTTGATTGAAATAGCTATGTTGTAAGTGTCATTTTGTTATATGTCCAAATCGAATAAAATGTGATTTCCTAGTATAAATTTTTTTTTCAGAAATTACTTACTACATTACTCCGGTCCTACGGTTGCTTTAACATCTTTTTTCCTTTTGTGGATTTTTGAGTGGGCTTTTATTATAGAATACTCATTAAACTACTGATCTTTTAGTCGGACATTTTTTCCATACCGTACACCGTCGTTTTTAGTCGTATGTTTTGTATATTGACTGTACGTATGGGGTGTGTCGGTGTGAAGACGCACACAGTATGGAAGATTTACTCGGGGTGATCGAAAGTTGTGGTTTAAAGGATTAGCGTCATTTTGGGTTGTAGAAATGTCTACTATATTGGGTCTGTATGTGGCTGCAGCTTGGATGTCTTGAGGTCCTGTTGTTATAGCGCCCCGTGTTTTACTAATTTCTACCAAATCATTTTTATTTGAGGCAACATTATTTACGTATATGATATGGCTGCTATATTTGCTTCGGTTTGGGTCAAAATGGTACTCATGGAATTTTCAACTTTTCATGGCTTTGGTTATTGTTTTCCTTACATCCCTTCTAGTTTGGCGAGATATAATTACTTTATACAATAGGGACATAATTACCATGCGTAGGGGCGCCCGCTGGCGCGATACCAGTACTTCAGCGGTCTTGTATTCCCTGTCCTCCGAGTGGTGAATGGTTCATTTTTTGGGTAAAATTGACCATGTAAACTCCCCGTATATACCCATGCGTAATATATTAACTACTAACTTTAAAACCGACCCGTTTTCTGTTAAATTAAATATCCCGGAATATGCTAAATTTCATTGAATGCCTGTTACTTTTTTTAGTGACTGATATAATTTAGCTTTTAAGGACCTATTTATACAACCAGATTTGTACGAATTTACTCGGTTTATTGAAGCCGATTCAGTGGAAAACCCTACACATGCTATAATGGGTGCTGCTGATTTAACGTATGATAGTTTTAAGTTCTACCCCAGACGTATTGGATTTTATCATAAAAAAATGGGTATGTGGTTTATGTTTGTAATATTAAAAATGTGACATCATATTATGTTAGTAATCTGATGATTCTTATATATACTAAGACTATACGGTCGGAAGAAAAATTCGTATAGTTTGTTGTCTGTAGCCCATTTTAATATATATTCATGTTTTCTAATTTCATTGCTAATATATATATATACATATTTCCCTTTTATGGAGACATTTTTCCGTATTAAACCTATTATTCGGTCTGGTTTTCATAATCGTGCGGCTGTAGCTGACGGTGTTGAGTACATTTTAAATTTATTTACTTTAGATTCATCACGTTGACACCCGAAAAAATATTTACTTATCCGTATCCATACCTTTTCAAACGAAGCGGCCGTTGCGTGCCGTCTTCGATCAATATCGATTTTTGGTGAAGATAAATAAGAAAGCAACAAGGGGATGCCTTGGTTTGTTGTAGTACTATGTTAACCGCATATATCTTAAGGTAAAGGTAATAACTTAATAATCTTAAGGTGGTATTTAAATAGTGAAGTGAAACATCTCAGTAACTATTTTGTAAAAATAAAAAATGAAAAGCTAGTAGTGGTGAGCGAACACTTTTAAGGGGTTTAATAAGTAAATGGGTGGAATACCATACCAAAGAAGGTGATAGTCCTGTTATTTATAGTTTGCCCGACATAGTAAGCTATTCCAAGAAAGGTATAGTTGAATTTTGGAGTACCGTCTCCAAACTTTCTACACAAACCGATAGTAAAGAGTACCGTGAGGGAAAGGTGAAAAGACGACACCGTAAAAGGGGTTAGTTAAAAAGAACCTGAAACTTGTTGTATAAATCAGTTGATGCTTAGGCTACAACGTACCTTTTGCATAATGGACCGGTGAGTTAATTTTAATAGCAAGCTTAAAATATAGTAGGCGTTTGTAATTAGTTAAAAGTTATTAAGATTAGACCCGAAGCATCGTGATCTAACTATGAGCAGGCGATTAGACTATACGTTTAAAGGCCGAACCGGTAAGTGTTGCAAAACTTTCGGATGACTTGTGGTTAGGGGTGAAAGGCCAATCAAACGATGTGATAGCTGGCTTTCCGCGAAACTTATTTGAGTAAGGCGTGTAAAAATATTATAATAGGTAGTTCGCTTAGCACATAGTTAACGCTATTGCTAATAATATACAAATTATTATAATATATTACGCAGTCAGTCTATGGGCGATAAGGTCCGTAGACGAAAGGGAAACAGCCCAGACCAACAGCTAAGGTCCCAAAGTATTTTTTTATTAAAAAAGATTAATTAATTTTCTTTAAAAGGTCGGCGTGGAAGTTGTCATCCTTTAAAAAAAGTGTCGCGACTTATTAACGTTTTTTAATTAATTAAAAATTATGGTATAAAAAAATCACCGACGCTTTGGATTTATGGTAGCGGAATGTTCTGTATATTGTCGAAGAATTATTGAAAGATAATTTGAAGATATCAGAAGCAATTATACCGGTATGAGTAATCTAATAATGTTAAAAACATTATTGCCGTAAACCTAAGAGTTTTAATGCTAGGATAAACCGCATTAAGTTAATCGGTCCCTAAAAATAAAACGATAGTTGATTTTGATGGGTTATCTAATGTGACGCATAAGCCAAGAAATAAATTAGATAAAAACCGTATTAAAACTGACTCTGGTAGGTGGGTTGAATAAACTAAGGCAACGAGAGAATAGTGTTGAAGGAACTCGGCAAAATTGCCCTGTAACTTCGGGAAAAAGGGTACCTAAAAAAGGTAACATTAAAGAGGGAACGGCGACTGTTTAATAAAAACACAGGGTCTTGCTAATTTGAAAAAAGTTGTATAAGACCTGACTCCTGCCCAGTGCTGCAAGGTAAAACTTATTTGTTAGCGCAAATATATAAACCCCAGTAAACGGCGGCCGTAACTCTGACGGTCCTAAGGTAGCGAAATTCCTTGGCGGGTAAGTTCCGTCCCTGCATGAATGGAGTAACGACCGTTCCGCTGTCTCCAACACTACCTCGATGAAATTGAATTAATCGTGAAGATGCGATTACGCACAGTTAGACGGAAAGACCCTATGCACCTTTACTATAGCCATGTATCAATGTAGTTTAACTGCATGTGTAGAATAGGTAGTAGTTTTTACTCTAGTGAAATACTACCCTTGCTTTTAAATTCATTTTATTTAATATAAAAAAAAATTAAAAAAATATGCATGGTAGTTAGTTTAACTGGGGCGGTTGCCTCCTAAAAAGTAACGGAGGTGTAAATTTATTATTTTTAACTTATTCCGGTAAAAGGGAATATTTTAAAAGCGTAATAGCTAAAATAATAAAAATTTAATACCCATAAGTATTAAATTAAGTATTCTTTTTTATAATGACCCGGTAATTCATAACGGAGTGATTATCGATCAACAAATAAAAGGTACGCTAGGGATAACAGGCTTATAACCTTGGAGAGTTCTTATCGAAAAGGTTGTTTGGCACCTCGATGTCGGCTCATCGCATCCTGGGGGTGTACAAGCTCCCAATGGTTCGGCTGTTCGCCGATTAAAGCGGTACGTGAGCTGGGTTAAGAACGTCGTGAGACAGTTTGGTCCCTATCTGCTGTGTTTTGAAACAAAAAAAAAGTTGACCTCAGTACGAGAGGACCAGGTAAAATTAACCTCTGATGTATCGGTTATTGTAACATACAGTAGCGCCGGGTAGTTACGTTAAGAATAAATAAATACTGTATAGTATGAAGTTATTTTTTTAGTTTCTAATAAGTTACAGGTAGACTACCTGATTGTCACAAATAAGAGCGCTGAAAGGCGTGGAGTTGAGTGATTTAAAATACTAAACAATTATAAACTTAGAAGATAAGTTATACTAGTTTGATATTAATAAAAACTTATTTATTTAAGGGGGTAGCTTAAAGGTAAAGCCCTGGTCTTCAAAACCAGTAATGTGGGTTCAATTCCTGCCCTCCTTGTAACTTACTTACTATTAGTATAATTTTTCTAAAAAAAAGATTTGATTCTGGTTTTGGATGAACGCTAGTAAGACACATTACACATGCAAGTTAAATGATAATTAATTTTAAATTATTAAATTTTAAATTATCATAGCGAGTTGGGTGAGTAAAACACGAGAACTTACCTTAAACAATGATCAAATATCAGAAAACTTTTGGTTTAAGATAGGCTCGTGCAAGATTAGGTAGTTGGTGGGGTAACTGCTACACCAAGCCTACGATCTTTAGCTGTTATGATCGTTTGAACAGCCACACGGGGTATGAGAAGACCCCGCCAACGGCAGCAGTGTGGAATATTAGACAATTAACGAAAGTTAGATCTAGTGATCTTACGGGGGTGAAGAACGCTATGGTAGCCGTAAATCCTTGTCGTAAAGTATAATAATGCTATTATATTTACCAAGAAGCACTGACTAATCATGTGCCAGCAGTCGCGGTAAGACATGGGGTGCGAGCGTTATCCAGAATAACTAGGCGTAAAGGACGAGTAGGCGGTTAAAAACAAAAAAAATTTTTAACTCGAGTCAATTATAGGTTAGCGGTACTTTTTATCTAGCGGTAAAGTGCTTACAGATTAAATAGACCTCCAAAAGCCACGGCAGCTTTCCAATTTTGACTGACGCTGAGGCGTTAAAGCGTGGGGAGCAAACAGGATTAGAGACCCTGGTAGTCCACGCCCTGAATTATGAGTATTAAATGCTGTATTGCATTAACGTTAACGCTTAAATACTCCGCCTGGGGACAACAACCGCAAGGTTTAAACTTAAAGAAATTGGCGGGAATTCGTTTTAACGGTGAAACATGCGTCTTAATTTGACAATACACCAAAAACCTTACCAGTTTAAGTATATTATATAAACGTAAACTAAAATTATATATAATATACTCAGGTTTTGCATGGCTGTCGTCAGTTCGTGCTGTGAGGTGTTAGGTTAAGTCCTAAACGAATGTAATTCTTTTTGCTCTTTTTTTTTTTTACTAAGTAAAAAAAAAGATTGCAAAAATACTTTAATTTTAAGTAATTAAAGTGTTAAAAAGAAAGAAGTCAAGTCAGTATGGACCTTATAAACTGGGCTGAGCGCGTGTTGCAAAGGTAATTACAATAAGATACAATAGCGTAAGCTGGCGTAAACCTTTAAAGATTATCGTAGTTCAGATTATTCTTTGCAATAAGAATAAAAAGTAGGAACCGTTAGTAATCGCGTATTAGTATGACGCGGTGAAATACCAATGCGAATTTTGCACACACCGCCCATCACGCTCGAAAAAGTAGTATTACTAAACAGCAAAGCCTCCCTGAGTATTATTACTGTCTGTAATTAAACCGACACTAATAATAAATATAGGTGCTACTAGTAATATCACTAATTGGAGTGAAGTTGTAACAAGGTACTGGTAGGGGAACCTGCTGGTGGAGTAAACACTAGTAATTTATTAGTAAGTATTGTTATAAGTGGTTTGAAATACTTTATTTACATATGACCTTATATTTATATTAAATTATTTAATAATTTTAATTAAGTTACTTACATTTAGTAGTTCAAATAAAAAATCTATTTTTAAATGATTTTATACGTTGGCCTACTTTCAAAAAAGCAATGCGGTATTGCTATTTAATTCGTCTAATTTTTTAGAAACTTATAACTTGTACAAAAACATTAATAAAAAATTACTAAATTTACCCGACTTTGAGGAGCATAAATACTTGGCGGCGGCTCCGGTTAACGGAAAAACTTATTATAGCCTTGTACATTTAAATACAGATAAAGTTGATCTCCTTATATTCTACCATAACTTATTTTTTAATTACCCTGCAATGGTTGAATATCAAGAACACTCTTGAGGAGACTTATATTTTCAAGCATGAAAAAATGTAGATGGTCTGCAATATTATATTTATATTTTTTGAAAACATGAAAACCGTTTAAACGATTTTTGATTTTATTTATAATACCCAAATATCTACTCTGGCACACTGGTCTACTCTGGCACACTGGTCTACTCTGGCACACTGGTCTACTCTGGCACACTGGTCTACTCTGGCACACTGGTCTACTC